>Ga0181531_10001701_pt1 | contig 13832 bp, 11 predicted proteins | sample PEATcosm2014_Bin_38_FD_119743 | JGI IMG/M metagenome (GOLD analysis project Ga0181531, IMG submission 119743) | Peatland microbial communities from MTU Mesocosm Facility, Houghton, MI, USA - PEATcosm2014_Bin11_10_metaG | ecosystem: Environmental > Terrestrial > Soil > Wetlands > Peat | place... | reverse complement strand
GTCCAACTGGTCCCGTCCCAGTGCAAGACTAGTGTGAGGGTCTGCAGGCCGTCAGTCGACAAGAATGAACCAAATGCCCAAATGTCGTCCGACGAGTTCGCGGTCAATCCCAACAACTGGTTCGATTGAAACTCACCCGATCCAACATTCGGGCTTGGCACTACCGACCAACTGGTACCGTCGAAATGTTCGATCAGGGTCTGCGTAGCTGATTGCTGTGTCGCCACCGGCGTGGAAAGGCCAACCGCCCACACATTGTTCTGCGCCAGAGCCAACACGGCGTTCAAGTGACCGTTCCCCGTGCCTACGTTGGGGGTTTTCACGCCCGTCCAGCTTGTGCCATTCCAGTGCGTTGCGAAGGTCTTAATAGGGTCTCCAGACTGTTGCCCCACTGCCCAGGCATCATTGGGGCCATCGGCAGACACGCCGAGGGGTTCTTGGGAGTTAGTTTGTGGTACCACTTCCGCCGTCCATGCCGTGCCGTCGAAGTGCTCGAAGAGCTCGAAGCCACGGTCGTTAACTCCAAAATTACCAACTGCCCAAATGTCATTTGCCGAGGTTGAGGTTATGGCTTGCAAGATTGCTTGAGAATTAGGTGGAAACTTAGGCCCTGGGGAGATGCTCCACTCGGTTCCGTTCCACCGTTCGATCACTTGCTGTGGGGGATTCGTTCCTTGAGCCGCGTTGCCCACTGCCCAAGCCAAAGTCGGAGAAATATCGACGACGCCCAACAGATCGTTGTTGATGTTGCCATTAATGAGCGGCGCCGCAATCACGGACCACTTGGTGCCATCAAAGTGGATCGTTGAGTGTCCCACCGCCCAAATATCGTTCGGAGAAGATGCCGCCGCTGCAAAAAGGGTGTTGAGGAAGTGATTCTCATTCGGGGTTGGGACGACCTCAAAAATCGAGGGCACCGTGCTTTGGGCCTGCGCCGTCGCGCCTTGAAACAGGGTGACCGCCAAGCCCAGAAACATTACCGCGCTAAATGTAAGCTTCATAAATTCTCCTTAAGAATGGTGCTGAATTAAATTAAGCTTTTGGCCTTTCTGGTTGCTAAACTCAAACGAATCGCTTTTATTCCCCGCTACGAAGGGAAATCTTCGTGCTAGCGCGATCGGATATCCCGGTTACTGCGACATCACCATTAGCTTGCTCGACGGCGGTCAAAAGTGCTGGGGGCCAGATGCGCACGGCATGGCACGTAATTGTCGAGCCTCCTAGACGTATGGGAGCAATGTGCATCCATGGTGTACGCGGACCGCTCAGCGGTGCGCTGTTTCAAACGTCGCAGGCGTAACTGCGGGCTTCTGCTGCCACCTCTGTTTTTTTCATTCGGTGCCTGCTCCGTTGCGCGCATTCGGATGTCTGCCGTTTATTCCTAACAATCGCGAACAAACACTTCGCTTGTCTGGAGAACCTCTCTTCGCTAGTTCGCAGTGGCCGGGTATTCAGGATTACTCTGTTCCGCTTGACGGTTGTTCTTTGAAGGGGCTTCACGCTTGGCTTTCGCATCCTGGGACTCGTCCTTCTTGTTTGGATGCCGGCGATTGTGGCCTGCATGGTTCTCCTGCCGTACGACGGCAGTGCTTCCATCGTTGGACACCAGCGGAGCGTCGGTAGGATTGTCGGCGAAAGCGAGTGAACTCACTAAGCAGGCTACGAATGCGAATGTCATACCTCGATGTTTCATTGGTATTACTTCCTTTCCTCGTGGGACACGATCTCAAGTAGCGCGACATGCCCATCTTGCGCCCTACGACTCTGGCGGGCATTTGCACTCTGTTGTTGCTAACTGCGACGACGGCCATTTATTCCAAGACGGCATGCGTCCGCGTCCGCCAGATACGGACTGATTGTGGGTGAAGAACAAGCCGGCTCTGTCGCTATGAATCGCGGAGAAAAGGATTAGGGCGCAGTGTCAGGGGAGCGGAGGCCAAGTAAAATGTTTCCGTGAAGGAAGATTTACTTGGCCCACAAGCCTCTTGCTGTAACACTAATCTGCGCGCCTGTTGCTAATTGGCCAGGTACCGTGCCACTGCGAGATCGCCTTCGAGCTCGCCGATGGCAACAATCTTTCCATCTGTTTGGATCAGCAGACCGAAGAACGTCTGGTCGCTTGTCACCGAGCAGCAGATGCCAAACGAGTCGACGGTACCAAAGGTGGTATCCAACTCGCCGTTGCTATCAAGCCGCACCATTCCGCCCTCGACCGGGCTGATAAGACCGCTAATCACGGTTTGCCCATTCGCCTGCAGAGCGACGGCCTCAGACACCGAGGTGGTCTGTCTCGGGTTGAACGACTCGACGTTACTATCGAAGGTTGTATCCGTTTCTCCTGTTTCGAGGAAACGGCTCGCGCCAATTCTCGTGCCCCGACACTCCGAGTGAAACGTGCAACTCGTCGAGGCCACGATATAGTCGCCGTTTGGCTGGAAAATAGTAGGGGACTGGAACATAACATTGGGAACTGCGCTTTGTGATGACGTGAGAGCGACCACTACTCTTGCCGATGTTACCTTGGGCAGCAGGGTTCCCTTGGAGCTGAACTCCGCGACTAGGCCGGTATTAAAATTTGTGTCCTCCCCCACGGCCAGGTAGTCGCCGTTCGAGAGCAGCGCCAGAGTCTCAGGTCCTACGAACGGGACACTGGCCAGCGAGATTCCGCCCTTACCAAACGTAGTGTCCAGAGTGCCATTGGCGTTGAACCGCGCCAGTGACGTCATCCCCGGAACACCATTGGCCCCGGCAACCTCGAAGCCGCCCATCACGATTTGGCCGTTGGGTTGTAGTAGCAGCGCGCTGGGGGCATCAGACCGGGTACCGACTTTGGTGGCCACAAGGCCGTTGGCTCCAAAGGTTGTGTCCAGAATGCCGTTGGACGTATAGCGTGCCAGACCGAACCCACTTAGACCTGTTTTGTTCGTGACAACCCCTCCAACCAGGAAGTCGCCATTCGTTTGCACGGCAAACCCGATCGGGTCAAAAGCAATTCCAGTGAATGTGGTGAGCGTGATTCCGTTCGTCCCAAAGGTCGTGTCCAGTTCGCCCGCGGAGGTGTAGCGCACCAAGCCAATGCCAGTGCCTACCTTGTTGACGAAGTTGATCTGGGCGACCGTCACAATGCCGCCATTAGACTGCTCGAAGGCGCCGACGCCTGCGACGCCGTTGGCGAAGCTGGTCGTGACGGTTCCGCCCGTGCCGAAGGTTGTGTCCAAGCTGCCAGCCTGGGCTTGCGCGTAATTGGCACAAAAAGCCGTGCCAATCACTAGTAGTCCTGCAATCGTATGAAAGAGTTCACGGATCTTCATTGCTTATTCCTTTTTATTTCGGATTTAGATTCACATCGAAGAATTTAGCGCCCGTCAGTGTTGATAACTTACAACTGCGGCATTCATTCCTTTTTGTTACGTTAATCGTGATTTGCTCCATCCCGTGTCCGCTTGTAGCAGACAATAAGAACGTATATTTTGTCGCGCCTGGTGGGTGTCACCACGGTATAAAGATTGCGTCAGGTTTCATTAAGAATGTTTGTCAGGCCCATGACTATCTGGCGGGCCCCCTTCGGTTCCCGCCAGATTTCTTGCGTTTTTGACTACGGAGTAACCTCGAACACGACGCCACAACCTCCGGGAGTACCAAAGCCATCGCTGTGGCAAATAGTTGAGTTGCCGCCTTCGGATGTGGTGCCGAAAATGTTGCCGTTGGCATCAAGGACCAATACGTCATCCTCTGGTGCTGCTCCGTCGGCAAATCCCTTGAAGCGATACAGAACCGTTTCCGTGAACTCACCTTGCGTGTTGGGCGTCAGCTTATAGACGATGCCACAACCGAGAGCGGGCGTGCCCGTGCTGCACTGATTGCTGCCGCCGCCGCCGAAGTCAACAGTTCCATAGAGCACACCATTGGCATCAATCGTGAGCCCGTTGAAGGGAGTTACGCCGTCATGGCAGGCCATGTCGTTGCAGAAAAACGCATGGATGATACTTTCCTCGACAACGCCGCCGGGTTGGGGCGTTATTTTGAACACCACGCCGTGGTCATCTATATTCAGGCCTCCATTCGTGGTTGTGCCATAGAGGTTGCCCGCTTTATCGATGACGAGGTTTGTATTAGGCTCGAAACCGGTGCTATCTCCGGTAAAGCTAAAGAGCGTGGTCTCGGTATACGTTCCATCCGAGTTGGGAGTCAGTTCGAAGACAGTGCCGTCCCCGACGTTACCGCCTCCCTGCGTGGTTCCCCAGAGATTGCCCTCGTCATCAAGAACCAGTCCTCCGACCGGATTCCGGCCATCCGTATTGCCTTTTGTTCCGGGAAAGCTGTGAATCACGCTCTCGGCATAGGTTCCATCTTCGTTCGGCGTCAGCTTGAACACACTGCCGCAACCGTCATCGCAGAAGGTATTGCTCACGCCGCCGCCACCGGTGTTCGTTGTGCCATACAGATTCCCGGCGGCATCGGAAACCAGGTAGGATTCGGGATTGCATCCGTCGTTGTTCTTGGTATTAGCCTTGTTGAAGTTGTGGAGAATGGTTTCCTTGTACTCGCCGCCGGTGGTTGGTGAGAGCCGGTAAACAACACCACAGCCTCCTGTGCCGCCGGTCGGAGTGGTCCCATACACATTGCCGATGCTGTCCACCATCGGGGAGCCGAAGGGATTGCCTCCGTCAGGAAACCCCGCGAAGGTGTGAAGGATGCTATAAGTGGCGCCGCCTTGGCTGTCCTTGGTTATTTTGAAGACGACTCCGCATCCCTCGGGGCAGCCGCCCGGACCGCCGAGGCGAGTGGTGCCATACAGGTTTCCGTTCGCGTCCATAGCCAGGCCAGAGATCGGGTCTCCGGCGGTTGCAAGGTTAAAAGTATGTACCACCCTTTCGCTGGCTGCCCAGGAAGCGGGCATCAGAACCAGAGTGACTGCCAAGGCCGCTGCCCCCCGCCGTAGAACTCCCGAGGACGCTGGTGTAAGGCTAAGATGTTTCTTTAAGACAGAGTTTCTTAAATTCATTCCGTTTCTCCTTAATTGCTAATTCCTCATTTATGTGGATTTGTTTCAAAGCGACGGTTTAGTCGTCTGCCAGGCTTGATAACTCGCGACTGCGGCATTTATTCCCGTTCGTTTCGCTAATTACGGAATTAGTTGTCGTTCCAATTTGCTGCGACAAGCGCGAGAAAAAATCGGCGCTCTTTGAGACCAAAGAGGTCTTTGCAACACGACTCCATCTAGCCGGGCATGTTTACGCCGCTCAAGAAACCTCCGAGGTGCCCGGTCAACGCGACTAGGGCAACTCCGAGAAATTCGAGGGCCACGCGATAGCTCGGCAACACCGCCGTCCGTCGTCGCCCGCGGAAATGTACCCACCAGACGAGCCAGATCGTTGCACTCGAAGCACATGCAAGTACCAAGTGCTGCAATAGGATGCCTTTCAGCTTCTGCCCTTCGAGTTGAAATTGCCACGCCAGGAGGCCGGAGGCGAGGACGGGAACCGTCGAAATTGCCGCCACCAGCAGGTTGTAATATGCCGCATCTGCCAGGCTCCGGCTCTTTTTCCATTGTGCCAGCAGGTCGAAACCTACCGCTGAAATGAAGAGCGCGATCGGAAAGTGGATTAGTACAACATGTTGCGCGTGCTTGGCCAAAATTGCCGTCTTGAGATCGAAAGGGTTCACCATTACTCTGCCTCTCTAAAATTCTCCGGAAATTGCCGGGGCCGTGCCGCATCAATGGCCATCACAACGTTTCATCGCCTTGGGAAATAAGTTCCACCGTAGATAACGGACTTCCTGATCTTTTATTCCGATCGCCAGACTGTGGACTGTGAAAGATTGATTCGACCTCAAATGGAATACTGACCATTGGGAACCGGTTCTTACGTAGAGATCGTGACCGCCAAGGGTTTTATGGAAGTCACGAGAAGTGCTTGCAATGATTGGGTCTTTGTCTTGATACGGCTAATTCGGCGTTCACTCCAAAAACTGTTGTTTTGAGGGGAATAAAACCGCGCTTCCGATGTTCTATCCATCGACGTGTCAAGAACGGCTCCCCAATCCGATTCGTTCGAAGAACTGGCTATGCCACTCTTCGATCAGTTGTACAACTTCGCCCATTGGCTGACCCGGAATCCCGAAGAAGCCGAAGACTTGGTTCAGGAAACCTACGTTAAGGCGTTGAAAGGATTTGCGTCTTTCCGGCTGGGGACCAATTTTCGGGCGTGGATGTACCGAATTTTGCGGAACGCGTTCTTGACCTCGCGCACGGGATTGAAAGTGACCATGACCGTACCTCTCGATGACGAGGAGGACGGACCTGAATTAGCAGCCGAGCGTGACACGCCAGAATCGCTGCTATTTGAACAGATGAACCACGAGGTGCTGCACAGCGCGATCGACGACCTGCCGGTCTATTCCCGGGAAATCCTTCTTTTATGTGAAGTGGAGGAGATGTCCTATCGAGAAATTTCGGAAACGCTTTCGATTCCGATAGGCACAGTGATGTCGCGGTTATCGCGGGCGAGGCGAACCTTACGCGATCGCCTGCGGCCTCGGTTGCAAGAATTAACGACGGTGGCGATGGCCAGGGAGACGAACCATGGTTTGTGAGTCTTGGACGACGAAACTTGATGTTTGTATGGACGGAGAGGCCGCGGAGACTGAGATGCGCAGCTTCGACGTCCATATGCGCAACTGCCCCTCCTGCGCGGCAGAAGCTCTGGCACGGGTGCAGATGAAGCGCAGCATTCAGGCGGCGGGAAAGCGATTTGCTCCCACATCTGATTTTCGGCGTCGCGTGCGAATGTCGATTGCACCAAAACCGCGCCGCAGTTTCACTTCAACGTGGATGTTGGCCGCCGCGCTATCGCTCGTGGTAGTCGCGAGTTCACTTTCGACTTACCTGAGGGTTCAGCGACGCGGCGAACAAGCCTTCAGCGAAATCATAGACTTGCATGTTGCCGCGTTGGCTAGCTCATCGCAAGTCGATGTGGTGTCCTCCGACCGCCACACCGTTAAACCCTGGTTTCAAGGAAAGATTCCCTTCGCTTTCGATTTACCGGAACTTCAGAACTCCGAGTTTTCGCTCCTCGGTGGGCGTATGACCTATCTCGGGCAAGCGCCCGGGGCGCATTTGATCTATGCGGTGCGAAAACACGAAATTTCCGTGTTTGTGTTCCAAGAAGCTGTATTGGGGGAGAGATGGGGAGATAGCTCTACGGCGAAAAAAGAGCTGTCATTTAACGTCGCAACCTGGAGCCACGCCGGATTGCGGTACTTCGTGATCGGCGACGCTAGTGCGGTGGATATCGACAATCTGGCGAGATTGTTCAAGGCCGCAGCATAGATTCTCGCGTCCACTGGAGGGTTGGCGATGATCTGCTTCGCTCATGCCCATCGATGTTGCAAGCGAAATGGGCGCACGTGGAGTCTTCCCTCAATCACGATGACTCGGGGATTCCTGTCCCTCATTTAGGGCGCTTGACCTAGCCGACGGCCCGCCATCCGCAGCGCTGGTCGCTACCCATTTTAGCGGTCAGCCCCTCAACTTAGATCGTGGAGCGCGTTTCGTCTATTAGTGCCCGTGAAACAGCCCCGAAAAACTGGTCAGACTCCATCAATACCGTGAATAACTCAGGGGAGCGTTGCAAGTGTCTTGCCTCATTCTGGTTATCCAAACATTGAAGAGTTGCGGCGCATGTAAGTTAGCAACCTTCAACACGAAAGCGCGATGGTTAAGTTTTAACCCAGCCTTCAATCCAAGCCTCAACATCCCCACGTCGGAACCTCACCGACTTGCCAATCCTCAATGCAGGCAATGGGTGCTTGCGCACATCACCTGATTTGGTGCGCGTCCTTGCCACTCGAGCACGCCGAGATAAATGTTTCGCGTCACGTGATGACGCAACGCGGGACAAGGGTTTGTCTGTGCACTTCACTTACCGGTCACCGACACGCTGACACCCGTTCCCGATAAGCTAACGATCCGCGCGCCAGCTGCGTCGGTGATGGTCAACGTTCCAGAACGAGTTCCGATCGCACCAGGATCGAACGTCACCGCGATAGTACAGTCCCAACCTGCCTTGCGGCCCTTTCCGCAGTTGTTGGTTTGGCTGAAATCGCTGGCGTTGGTTCCCCCCAGAACGATGCTCGACAACGAAAGCGTAGTATTCTCATCGTTGGTGAAGATCACGGTTTCCGCCTTCTTCTGGCCCACCGTAACCCCTCCATAGTTGATGTTGACGGGGGAGATACTCACGGGCTGCGTAGCGTTGAGCATGATGCTAACGAACGAGCTGCTGCCAGGTTTGAGCAACGCTACATCGGGCATGCCATCGCCATTGAAGTCCGCAACCGCCGCGTCGACGACGCCCGTGCCCGTGTAATAGAACTCGGTCGAAGTGAATGTGCCATTGCCATTGCCTTGGAGTACAGCCGGCCCGATCGGATTAAAGTTTCCCGCAGCGTAGGGAATGATGACATCGAGGTTCCCATCTCCGTTCAAGTCCGCCGCAACGGGTGTATTACTGTAGCCATAGTCGCCCAGGCAATTGTTCGCGCCCGAGGTGAATGTACCGTCACCGTTTCCCTGAAGAAACTGAGAGCCTGAACCGCAGTTTGGTATGCCAGTGATCGAGGCCAGCAAGTCCGCCTTTCCGTCCTTGTTGAAGTCCCCGGCGACGGCCGCATCCACAATAAATGGCGTCTGGGTTTCGACGGGAACGCCGAAGGTTCCATTGCCATTTCCCGGAAGAACCCAGACGGTGGCGTAGGCTCCCTTGGACGTCAATGCGATATCCATGTGGCCGTCGCCGTTGAAGTCGGCAAACGTCAATGACTCCTGGTAAAACAGGTCGGCAACGGCAGGAACCAGCGGCTCCGTGATGTAAGTTCCATTGCCGTTGTTGAGCAGCACACTGAGGGTGCCATCGGAGTTTGCGATGACGATGTCGAGTTTGCCATCGCCGTTCACGTCCACTAGATAGACTTCTTCCTCCTGCGCGTTGGTCCCAGCTCCGGTAGGGTAAAATGCGGCTTTCTTGAACTTGCCTGTGCCCAGGCCGAGCAGAACCGCGGCCATGTGGTCACATGACCCGGATGCGCCGCCGAAAACCGCTACAATATCGGCTTTTCCGTCGCCGTTCACATCTCCGGCAGCGATGCCATAGGTAAATGTGTTCGTACACACGGACGTGATCAGTTGCTTCGTGGTGAGTGTTCCGTGTTGAGCGCCGAGAACAACAGCTATGGTTCCAGAAGTTGGTCCCTGCGCGGCCACATCCGGGATGCCGTCGCCATTGAAATCCGCGACAGCGATGTTTTGGTACTGCCCCTCGAGGGCAAATGGGAAGGACTGGGCCACCTGGAAGCTGCCATCTCCGCGGCCAAGGGAAACGGTGTTGGTATAGAAGCCGTCGGTGTCCAGCACATCGAGCGTGCCATCACCGTTGAAATCGCCCACAGCGACGAGAAAATTACTGCAATCGTTGCAGCTTTGGAGCGGGTACACCGGCCCCGCGGTGAAGGTGCCTTTGCCGGTTCCGTAAAACGTGTAAAGGTCACCGAAGCCGTCGGGAACAACGATATCCAGCTTTTTGTCGTTGTTGATGTCGGCCAAAACAACATTGTTGGCGGCGTAAAGAGGAACGCTGCCTACAGTTCCATTGACCGCGAAGGTGCCGTCACCCTTATTCAGATAGACGATAGCTGTGGCACCACCTCCGCTACCGACGACTATGTCCGGTTTCTTATCGCCGTTCACGTCACCGATGGCGATGCCGGCGCCGGCGTAAACACCCCCGATCGCCACAGGGTAGTATGCGGCCGATCCAAATGTGCCATTGCCCGCGTTCAGAAGAACGCTGATCCCGCCGCCCGTAGTGTCATCGGATCGGAAGGCAAGGTCGGGCTTGCCATCGCCATTCAGATCGCTTACAGCTATTGACTGGCAGCTGCCAAGAGCATCCGTGCAAACTGTGGTGTTAGCAATTGGTGTCTGGAAAGTGCCGTCGCCATTGCCAAAGAATACGAACACGCCGTTGTAGGGAGTCAGTGCGACGATATCGATTTTCCCGTCGCCGTTCAAATCCATAGCGACGATGCTATTCGGACCGGGATTGGTATTGCCGCTGCTAGCAGCAGCATAGGTTGCGCTATAAATCAGGCTGCCTGCGCCATTGCCCAAGAAGACGTTAAGTTCCGAGTTGCCTGTATTAGCGTTGACCGCCCATACGGCAACGTCGAGCACGTTGGCGCCAGTGAAGTCGCCCACGGCGATCGCTTCCGAAAATATGCCGGTGTCAGAAATGTTGAGCGAGATCGGTGTTTGGAACGTGCCGTCGCCTTTGCCCAAGATCACGTTGAGATTGCTGCCATCCAGGGTGAGGACATCCAGCTTGCCATCGTCGTTGAAATCCCCGGTGGCGGCGTCCGTCACAGAGTTATCGCAGGGATAAGGATTGCAGTAGGCAGCAGTAAAGGTTACGGGCGCTGGAAACTTGATGTTGTAGGTTTGGGCCTGCGCCGGAACGAGTACGCCCGCGAACATGGCAGCGGCGGCGAGCGTGGTCAGGAAGATTGCCATTGCGTTCGGGTGTTTCGCTTGACGATGATTCGGCTTCATTTTTCTTGTCTCCTGGTGACCTTGACTGGATGGTGTTGGCGGACACGAGTCCCCCAACCTGGAGTGACTATCGCCCACAAATGGGTCAAGGGGCAATGACCAGCACGCGACTTGTTGGGAACCTGCGCGCGACGAGATAACACTATTTTTAACAGGTGTTTAGCGTTACTCATTGACTGGGCTCCGATAGCCTTTCTCGCCGAAAGTGGGATACAAAGGTGCGTTGCACGGTGGTATACTCTCACAAGAGTCCTCCCCGTCGGCTTCAACACCATGGGCTCAACCTCTACACTTCCCGAGTTGGTGCGCTTCGGAGTCTTTCAGGCCAATATCCGATCAGGTGAGCTGCGCCGCGACGGCAGCAAAATCAAGATGCAGGATCTTCCCTTCCGCGCTCTCGTCTTGTTGCTTTCCCGCCCTGGAGAGGTGATCAGCCATATAGAGTTTCGGCGTGCGCTCTGGCCGGAGGATGTGTTCGTGGACTTTGAGCGGGCATTACGTAGTGCCATTAAACGCTTGCGCGACGCGCTCGGGGACAATTCTGAAAATCCCATATTTGTGGAGACCGTGGAACGTCGCGGCTATCGCTGGATCGCACCCGTGGCGAACGCAGTGACCGATCTCACTCAATCGCCGATTACCCCACAGGTTGCGACGCCGCCCGACAAGTTGATGGTGCTCCGCTGGCTGTTCATCGTGCCTCTCGTCGCGATCCTGTGTTCGGCCTACATCGTTTTTTGGGGGCACGATCGGGTGATCAACGACCGCCCTTCCGGTCACTATGTTCCAAACCGTGAAGCGGAGCAGTTGTACCTAAAGGGGCGCTTCTACTGGGAGAAGCGCACTCCGGACAGCCTGCATCAAGCCGTCGATGCGTTCACCCAGGCGATCGTGCATGACCCAAATTACGCGGAAGCCTATGTGGGTCTCGCGGACTGTTACAACTTACTGCGTGAATACACGGCCATGCCGGGCAATGAGGCCTTTGAACGCGCGTACGCCGCCTCGGAAAAGGCGGTCGAACTCGATGATAGCTCTTCCGAGGCTCATGCCTCACTGGCATTCGTCCTTTACAACGGCATGTGGAGGATTCCAGAGGCAGATCGGGAATTTCGCCGTGCCATCGAACTCGATCCCCGCAATGTGAAGGCCCACCACTGGTGGGCCACATCTCTGGACGGCATGCGGCGTTTCCCGGAGGCAGTCCGTGAGATTGACGCTGCGCTCAGGCTTTACCCCGGCTCCCGCGCCATTCTGGCCGACAAAGCAGAAATTTTCTTCGATGCCGGTCGGCACGATGAAGGCATGCAGATCTTGATGCAACTGGAGCAGGCCGAGCCGGACTTCCGATCCCCGCACCGGTATCTTGCCGGAGAGTACCTTAAGAACCGCGATTATCCCCGCTATCTCGTTGAAATGAGAAAAACGGTTGACTTGCAACAAGACGCCACAGGGAAGGAAATCGTGGAGGCTGCAGAACGTGGATATAAGGGCGGAGGGGAGGCCGGCCTGTTAAGTGCTGAGTTAGAAGTGTCGGAAAACCTCTATCGGGCTGGCAAACTATCGCCATGGCAATTGGCGGCTGCTTTCGGACGGTTGGGCCAAACCCAACAAGCCATGCGCTACTTGAATGTTTGCTATGAGACGCATTGCGACGAAATGAATGGAACCTACGTGGAAGCCGCATTCTACAAACTGCATCAACTTCCCGAGTTCCAGCAGTTAATGGTCAAGGTCGGGCTTGCGCCATTGAATTCGTAACCCACATGGAAGACTCACCGCGTTCCGCTGGGAGTCCCGCCCTACCGCCCAACCTATAGACTGATGCCGCTCGTCTATTGATAACCAACCGGTTTTTGTAACCTATCCAGTGATAGTGTCAGCGCGGAGGCGGCGAGTGATTGTGAGAATGATTTCGGACAATTGTCGCGGAAGGTGAGAGTCATCACAAAGAAGCAAGGATTCTTCACAGCAGCTATTTGAACAAGGGTGCCCGCAGTTTCGTGCAGATAACGAACAACCCTTTTTATCTTCGGGCACTCATTCAGTGACGGCGATCAGCATTGGTTTGATTTGATAGTTCGCGGAAAGATTGAGAGACTTTTCGTTAGTATTTTCGGAGACCCAGAGTCAGATGGCAATCGCCATATCCGAAATCTAGCTTTGTATCTCTCGGAACTGAGACACGTCAAACGTCCGTTAGAAGTATGGTTTTACGATGCGCAAAGTGCTCACGTTTGGGAATAATGCTTCTCACCTTTTCCTTATTGGATCGAGCTGAGCCTGAGTGGAATCTTTCGATGACACGAACCAAACTGCAACCTGACCTGACCGGGCTTTTTTGTACCAGTGGGAATGAGAGAAAATCCACTGGGAGGAAAAGCAGAGTATGCCGGTCAAGAAATACAAACCTGAGCAAATCGTGACGATGCTGCGGCAGATTGAGGTCAGCATCGCGAATGGAAAAACCACCCCACAAGCCTGCAAGGACGCCGAGATCACGGTGCAGACGTTCTACCGCTGGCGCAAGGAATACGGCGGTTTGAAGATGGACCAGGCCAAGCGCTTGAAGGAGCTGGAAAAAGAGAACGGCAAGTTGAAGCGGCTGGTGGCGGAGCTGGCCTTGGATAAACAAATTCTGAAGGACGTGGCGGAGGGAAACTTCTAAGCCCTGAGCGACGTCGGTGCGCAGTGAAGCACGCCTGTGAGAAGTACGAGGTGAGTGAGCGGCGGGCGTGCCGGGTGATGCGGCAATGGCGTGGCACGCAACGCTATCGGCCGCTGCGGCGCACGGACGAAGACCAGTTGACGCAGGCGATTGTTGCCCTGGCCGCGGAGTACGGACGGTATGGCTATCGGCGCATCACGCGGAAGTTGCGCGATGGGGGATGGCCGGTGGGCAAGGATCGGGTGCAGCGGATCTGGCGACGCGAGGGGCTGAAGGTGCCGCAGAAACAGCGGCCACGCGGGCGATTGTGGTTGGGGGATGGCTCGTGCATCCGGCTGCGTCCGGAGCGGGCGAACCATGTGTGGAGCTACGACTTCGTGAAAGCGATGACGCACGACGGACGAGCGTTGCGCATTCTGGTATTGCTCGACGAGTATACGCGGGAGTATTTGGCGTTGCGCGTAGCGCGACGTTTGGGCAGTTTGCAGGTGATCGAGACCCTAGCTGATGCGATGTGGGTGCGTGGGATTCCGGAACACATCCGGTCGGACAATG
>Ga0181531_10001700_pt1 | contig 13839 bp, 14 predicted proteins | sample PEATcosm2014_Bin_38_FD_119743 | JGI IMG/M metagenome (GOLD analysis project Ga0181531, IMG submission 119743) | Peatland microbial communities from MTU Mesocosm Facility, Houghton, MI, USA - PEATcosm2014_Bin11_10_metaG | ecosystem: Environmental > Terrestrial > Soil > Wetlands > Peat | place... | reverse complement strand
GCGCAGTGCTCCAGCGTCCGCACAACCGTGGTGCCAACCGCCACAATCCTCCGGCCTTCGCTCACGGCTCGATTCACGGCGTCCGCGGCAGCCGAAGGAAGCGTGTATCGTTCGCGGTGCAGGCGAACCTGCTCCACCCGGTCCACCCGCAGCGGTGCAAAGGTGCCGAGGCCCACGTGCAGCGTCACCCGCGCAACCTCGACGCCGCGGGCAGCCAGCGCATCGAGCATCTGCCGTGTAAAGTGCAACCCGGCTGTGGGCGCGGCCACCGAGCCTCGTTCTCGCGAAAAGACCGTCTGGTAGCGCTCGCGGTCCGTGTCCGCATCGTCGCGGCGGATATAAGGAGGCAGCGGCACGTGGCCGATGCGCTCCAGTACGGCAAAAAAGTCCTCCGCCGGCGCAAAGCGCAGAAGCCTCTCGCCGAAGTTCCCGCGCTCCATCACCTCAGCCTGCAGCGCAAGCTCGCCTGTTGGCGCGGGAAAAACCAGAATCTCGCCAATCGCGATCTTTCTCGCTGGCCTGACCAGCGCGCGCCACAGATCTTCGCCCACAGGCTCGGTAAGCATGACCTCGATGCGTCCTGTCGGCTTCTCGCGCTCGCGGCGAAGAGTGCGCCGGGCGTAGAGGCGCGCGGGAATCACGCGGCTGTCGTTGAGCACCAGAAGGTCGCCTGGCTGAAGAAACGAAGGAAACTCGGCAAAACTCGAATCCCGCAGGACCCCGGTGGCGCGATCCATGACCAGCATTTTGCTCAGGCCGCGCTCGGCGGGAGGCTCTTGCGCAATCAACTCCTCCGGCAGATCGAAATCAAAGTCGGCAACACGCAGGCCGTCTGAGCTTTCGCTCTGTTGAGCCACGCCGGTCATGACCCTGCCTTTCCAAAGTATTCCAGCGCCCGATGACGCGCGCGTTCGATGGCCGCATTCAGCTCTTCGCGCTTGCTCTCAAACTCCGCCGCAGGCAGATCCGCTGGAACCCGCGTCCATTGCGCCCAACTGACCACAATCCGTGTAAAAGGTTTGGGCACCAAAAACTTGTCCCACGAGCCCATGATCCAGGCGCGCTCCGGTTGCAGGTGAAACGCCCCAATCGGCGCGCCGGTCATTTGCGCCAGCTTGATGGGCCCCATCTTGGTCTGATAGATGGGGCCCCGCGGGCCATCCGCCGTGAAGATGGCCGTCCTGCCGGTCTCGATCACGTGCGCGAGGCCGTGCAGCCCTTCGCGCGCGCCCCTCGAGCTGGAGCCGCGCACGGCGTCGAAGCCGAACATCTTCAGAATGCGCGTGATCAGCTCGCCGTCGAAGCTTCGGCTAATGAGGATGACGGCATGGGAGCGGCGAAAGTAGATGGTGCAGGGCAGAACGCACTGGTGCCAGAAGCAGTAGATCTCCGGACCTGCCTTCTGGCCGAACAGAACCGGCGTGACGCCCTCTTCGGCGATCACCTCAAAGCGCCATGTACGGCTCACGACCCAGAGCATCGCCCACACCACACGCGGAACCACGGCCAGCACAAGGCGCTGGACCAGGGTAAATCGTGGTCTGATCTCGGTGATCATTCAGATGATTCTAGTGGAAGAAGCCAAAATGCAGATCCTTCCACTCCGCCTGGCTCCGCTCAGGAGTAGCGCAGCCAGCGCAGCAGCTCAGGCAGCGTGGCCCGCTTGCCGTACATCAGAATGCCCACCCGGTAGAGGCGCGAGGAGAACCAGAGCACGGCCCAAATGCTCAGGATGAGCAAGCCGATGGAGGCCGCGAACTGCCACAGCGGAGGCGTCTCCAAGCCCATGCGGGGGATCATGACAAAGGGCGCGGTGGCCGGGAACAGCGACGCGGCAATGGCCCAGGGTGAATTGGGATTGTTCAGCAGGAAGGGCAGGATGCCGAAGCTGAGCCAGACGGGGACGACAGCCAGCGGCATATACATCTGCAATTCCTGGGCTGTCTCGCAGGTGGCGGCCAGCCCGGAAAAGAACGCGCTATAAAGAAAGAAGCCCAGCACGAAATATACCGGAAAAAGAAAGCCCTCCGCCAGGGAGAAATGAAGAGTGGAGTCACCGCTGAGCAACGGCGCGGCCAGCGCGGAGCCCGTAAGCACCGCCGCCGCGATCACCCAGATGGCAACCTGCGTCAGTCCAACGGCGCCCACGCCGAGGAGCTTTCCGGTCAACAGATCGTCAGGACGAGCCACGGCGAGCATGACCTCGAAGATGCGCGAGCTTTTCTCTTCAATGATCGAGCGGGCCATATCCATGCCATAAAGCAAGATGGGCATGGTGAGCAGAAAGGCCATGGCGAAGGCTTTGTAGAACGAAGCCATTCCGTTGCTCCTGGCCGCCTTTCCTTCCTTGTCCACCTGGAGCGTCTCCACGGAAACTTCTTTCAACAGGGCATCCGCTTCGGCCTGCTTCATGCCCCTGGCGGTGAGGCGCTCGTTGACCAGGCCCCTGTTCAAGGCCGTCTGCAACTGATCCTTGGTGGCGAAGTCGCCCGAGGATTCGGAGGTGTAGGTGGCTACCGGCGCTCCAGGCGCGGCGGTCTCAACCCAGAGAAATCCGTCGATCGCCTTGTTCTGAAGTTGTTTGAGCAGCGAGGCGCGATCCTCCGCTGTTGCCGGAGCAACCACATCCACGGTGAACTTTGCGTCCTTGTCTTCCAGCATTTGGCTGCGAATTTCGGTGGCCAGCGGCGCGCTGTCGGCGGCAATCGCTATATGCTTGCCGGCGCCGGCGTTGTGGCCGGTGAAGGAGCTCACGCCAAGCATCACGATAATGAGCAACGGCACCAGAACAGTCGAAAACCTGAAGGCCCGCCCGCGAATCTGCTCCAGGTACTCGCGCCTGGCAACCAGAAGAATGTTACGCATCGGCCTTGCCTCCCACGGTCTGGATGAATATCTCTTCAAGCGACGGCTCGACCAACTCAAAGCGATAAATCGTTGCCGCGGCAGAGGCGTCGCGCAGCAGCTTCTGCGCATCGCCGTGCGGCTTGAGCTTGATCTCGGCGTGGCCTGAGAAATTCCTGGCCTCGGCAATCTCCTGGCTCTTCAGAAAATCGGCGCTGCCTTCAAACTCCACAATCACATGGTTGCGCTCGTAATGGCTCTTGATCTCGCGCAGGTTGCCGGCCAACACCGCCTTGCCATTGTCGATGAGGCAGATCGAGTCGCAAAGCTTCTCCACCTGGTCCATGCGGTGGGTCGAGAAGAGGATCGCCTTGCCCTGGTCCTTGAGTTCCAGCAGCGTCTTCTCCACCAGCACAGCGTTGACTGGATCGAGACCCGAAAACGGCTCGTCCATCACGATGAGCCCCGGATCGTGCAACAAGCAGGCGATGAACTGGATCTTCTGCTGCATGCCCTTGGAAAGCTCTTCAGTCTTTTTCGATAGCGAGCTGTCGATCTCCATGCGTTTGGCCCACACAATGGCCCGCTTGCGCGCCTCGTCTGCAGCGAGCCCGTGCAACTGGCCGAAGAAGACCAGTTGGTCCAGGACCCTCATCTTTTTATAGAGGCCGCGTTCCTCGGGCAGATAACCGACGCGCTCCAGGCTCTTGCGATTGAAAGGCATCCCGAAGAGGCTGATCCGGCCCGAGTCCGGAATCGTGATGCCCATCATCATGCGGATCGAGCTGGTTTTGCCCGCCCCGTTCGGCCCCAGCAGGCCGAACATCTGGCCCGCATCGATCGATAGGCTCAGGTTGCTGACGGCAACCTTGTTCTCGTAGGCCTTCGTGACTCCCGCGAGTTCGACAACTGGCATGAATTCTCCCGCCGCTATGATTGCAATCAGACGCGAAACGGCAAACCGGGGAACTGTCCCTGGAGCAGTGTAGCAAAGCACGCGCTGCGCACACCTTCACTCGATTCCATTCCGCACAGAGGCGTAAAACGGCGCCCCGGCATCAGTCGCCTTTACGCCAGCTTCATCGCATCCGGGTCCCAGTGGACAATTGTGCCGCGATCGATGCTGAGATTGCTCAGCAGCGCCGCCCCGGCCGCGCGGAAGCCGAAAACCGCATCCTCCACCACCGGTTGGCGGCTGCGAACGGCTGCAAAGAAATTCTTGAAGTGATCGTAGCTGTCGCTATACCCGGTCGGCGCTACATACTTTTCGTACCCTACCGGCGGTTCCCCCGCGGGGTGCAAGCGCGGGTACTGTTTCCGATAATCCTCCAGGATGAGCTTTTGCGTAGCCTCCGTGAAGGTCCCAATCATCAGTCCCGGCTCCTTTTCGCGCGGCACGCGGTTTACGCTCACCGAGCCTCCGCCAATCTCCATGGTGCCTTCCGAGCCGGTAAAGATCAGCCCCTCGCTCTCCTCGCCGCCGTCGACAAAGTTCACGCGCAAGCTCAGGTTGAAGCCCTCCCGATAGTCGAACAAGCCCAGCATCACGTCCGGAACGTCCCGGCCATCTTTCCAGAAGCGCAGCCCTCCGGTGGCCATGCCGCGCGTCGGCCCATTCGATCCGGTGATGAAGTGGGTGCCGCTGAAGAGATGCACAAACAGATCGCCGGCCACACCGCTTCCGTAAGCCTTCCACTTGCGCCACTGAAAGAAGTGCTCGGCATTGAAGGGAATCTTTGGCGCGGTGCCCAGAAAGCGCGGCCAGTCGCAGGTCTCAGCCGAGGCATCCGGAGGAACCGTATAACTCCACGCGCCCATCGTCGAATTGCGGTCCCAGCGCGCGGTCACCATATTGAGCTGGCCAATGGCGCCGGCGGCAAGCAGCTCCTTCGCCTTGGCATAGATCAGCGAACTCACGCGCTGGCTCCCGGCCTGCAGAATCCGGCTCGTCTTCCGCGCCGTCTCGATCATCTCCGGCCCGTCGGAATAGAGATGGATCATCGGCTTTTCGCAATACACATCCTTGCCGGCCTTCATGGCATCCACTGAGGCTTGTTTGTGCCAGTGGTCGGGCGTGCCGATGATGACGGCGTCGATGTCCTTGCGCGCCAGAATCTCGTTGTAGTCGCGGGTGGTAAAAATGTCGTCGCCCCAGATCTCCTTCGAGTGTTCGAGGCGGCCGTTATAGCAGTCGGCCACGGCCACCAGCTTCACGCCCGGAACCTGCACCGCGGTCTTGGTGTCCCCCTGCCCCTGGCCGCCCGCCCCGATCAGCGCAATCTGAATGTGATCGTTCGCCGTGACCGGCTTGGCCGGTTCGTCTTGCATTGCCGCCAGCGCGTGCATCCGGGGTCCGAGCAAAGTCCCCGCCGATGCCGCCCCCGCCACCCTGAGAAAACTCCTGCGATTCAATCCGTGCATAGCCGCCCCTTCCGCCTCGAAATTTCCGCCGCATATAACCATACACGGCTTCGACGGCCCTTCCGAGCCTCAGGTTCCGGTTGAGTTTGTCGCACTGCACGCGGCCCATTTAGCATCCGGAGTGTGCCCACCCTGGATACTCCAGTCATGTATGTGCGCGGCGTTGGCCCCAAGGTGGCCGAGATGCTCGCGCCCAAAGGCATCCAGACGGCCGAGGACCTGCTCTACCACCTGCCCTTCCGCTATGAAGACCGCCAGAATCCGCGCAGCCTCGACGAACTCCAGCCCGGCGAGACGGCCAGCGTCATCGCCGAGGTGCGCGGCGCGGCCCTGCTGCGCACCCGCAGGATGCCTATCTTCGAGCTAACAGTGGGCCAGGGCCGGCTGGCGCTCAAATGCATCTGGTTCAACGGAACCTATCTGAACGGCAAGTTTCACGCCGGTCAGACGGTGGCCGTCTACGGCAAAGTCGAGCCGTCGCGCTCCTCGAGCAATCTGAAGATGATCCAGCCGCAATTCGAGTTGCTGCCCGACGCAAGCGACGACGCCGAAACGCAGATGCTGGAAGTGGGCCGCATCACGCCGGTCTATGAATCCCTGGGAGGGGCCAGGCTGGCCTCGCGCTGGCAGCGCAAGACCATCTTCAACCTGCTTGAGTCCGTCCGCGGGGCCGTCCCCGAATGCCTGCCGCGCGAAATGCTCTCCCGCCTCAGCCTGCCCGACCGCGAGACCTCGCTGCGGGAGGTTCATTTTCCGCCCGAGGGCACGCCCTTCGCTCAGTTGCAAAGCTCCTCAACCGCGGCCCACCGGCGGCTGATCTTCGAGGAGTTGTTTTTTCTGGAACTTGGCCTGGAACTCAAGCGCCGCCGCATGAGGGAGCGCCCGGGCATCGGCTTCGCCACCACCGATAAGGTCCGCGAGGCCATCCGCGAGGTGCTGCCCTTTCATCCCACCAAGGCGCAGAAGCGGGCGCTGGGCGAGATTGTTGCCGACATGCGCCAACCCAGCCCTATGCGCCGTTTGCTCCAGGGAGACGTGGGTTCGGGCAAGACCATCGTCGCCCTGCAGGCCATGCTGGTTGCCATGGAAAACGGCTACCAGGCTGCCCTCATGGCGCCCACTGAGATCCTCGCCACACAGCATTTTCTGGCCGTGCGCAAATTGCTTGAGAAGTCGTCTCGCAACCCGCGCATTGTGCTCCTGACCGGCTCCCTCGACGAGGCCCGCAAGCGCAACACGCGCGGGCTCATCAACCGCGGCGACGCGCAACTGATCATCGGCACGCACGCGCTGATCGAAGAGAAGGTCGAGTTCGACCGCCTGGGACTGGTCGTGGTGGACGAGCAGCACCGCTTCGGCGTGATGCAGCGCTTCAAGCTGATGAAGAAGCCCAACCAACCCGAACCCGATGTGCTCGTGATGACCGCAACCCCCATCCCGCGCACGCTGGCGCTTTCGCTCTACGGCGATCTGGACCTGAGCGTCCTGGACGAGCTGCCGCCCGGCCGCACCCCCATCGTCACCCGCCGCGTTTCCGGCGAAATGGCCGAGGAAGTGTGGGATTTCGTCCGAAAACAGGTAGGGAAAGGCCGGCAAGCATACATTGTCTACCCGGTCATCGAAGGGACAAAGGACGACCAGCCGGAGCTGGACTTCTCGCACGACGACGACGCGGCTGGTATAGAGCCGCCACCGCCACGCAAGGCCGCCCGCAAGGGCAAATCAGCCGAGCTCTTTCCCAAAGCCGCGCAGGAGGCCAATCCAGAAGCAAAATCCGGCCTCAAATCCGCCGTCGAGATGCACGAAAAACTGCGCACCGGCCCTCTCGCCGGTCTGCGCGTGGGGCTCTTGCACGGCCGCTTGGACGCGGACGAGAAAGAGATCGTCATGCGGCGCCTTCAGTGCGGCGAAATCGACGTGCTTGTGGCCACCACCGTCATCGAGGTGGGCGTCGACTTTCCCAACGCCACCGTGATGGTGGTCGAGCACGCCGAGCGGTTCGGGCTGGCGCAGTTGCACCAGTTGCGTGGCCGCGTGGGCCGCGGATCGGCCAGGAGCTACTGCATTCTCATCACCGGCCCGCGCGTCTCTCCCGTCGGCGAGGAGCGGCTGAACGCCATGGTTCGCACCCAGGATGGATTCGAGTTGGCGGAATTGGACCTGACCCTGCGCGGTCCCGGCGAGTTCTTCGGCACCCGTCAGGCCGGGCTGCCCGACTTTCGCGTAGCCAATCTGGTGCGCGACCGGCAGTTGCTGGAACTGGCCAAGATGGAAGCCGCCCGCTTTGCCACCGTTCCCAGTCCCGATAAAGCAAGCAGCGCCGAAGTCACAGATGCCGAGCGCACGCGCGTCTGGGCCCGGCTCAAAGAGGCATGGAATCGGCGGTATGGTCTTGTTGAGGCCGGCTGAGGCCGCTCAAGCCGCCTCGCAAGGGCGCGAGCCGTGCACCATCTCCACCGGAAACGTCTGAATCTCCAGGTCGATGCTGGCGATCTCCGTGCCGCAATCCTGCCGGTTGCTCCGCGTGCACTGGCAAAGCTCTGTGAAGCGAATATGCCCGATCTGGCTCAGTTCGAGGCCGGCGGCAATCATCACACTGTAAATATCCACACAGGCCCGGCGTTCGAATTCGAACAGCATGCTCACCGTGCCGGTATCGCTTGCACCGCGGCTCAGCACCCAGCCCCCGCAGCCGAGAATCGCGCCCGTGAGCGTTTGCACCAGCCGCGAGGGCTCCTCGACGGAGATAGCCTTCATCTGCAAAGCCCAAGGTACGCTCATCGTTTGCCCTGCATCGCGCTTCGGCACTGGCAGCCTCACAACCGTCTTATCGGAGCCGAACGGCGCAGCTTGACCCCTGTTCAGGAGTCGAACGGACCTGACCGGCTTTGAAACATTCATGCGTCCCTTGAGTCCCGGCACACCCTGCGCAGGTAATTGAGAACCTGTTCTCAACCTCTGCCAAGGCCGGGATTTCCCTCCCGGCGCATCGCTGCATCCAGCCCCGCAAACCCAACAAAAGCAGAATGATGTAGCTTGATAGACAGCATGGTTATCGGCACCGGAATCGATCTTGTAGAGATCGGGCGCATCCAGCACTCCATGGATCGCTACGGTGCGCGTTTTCTCGATCGCGTTTATACGGCGGCGGAGCAGGCATACTGCATGCGGAAGCGCAAGGCGGCCGAGAGCTTTGCCGCCCGGTTCGCCGCCAAGGAGGCAGGCGCCAAGGCTCTGGGAACCGGCATCAGCTATGGCGTGAGCTGGCTGGAGATTGAGGTCGCCCGCGAGCCCGGCGGCAGGCCCACGATCCGCTATCACGGGCGCGCCGCCGCCATTGCCGCCCACCTCGGCGTAGCCCGCGCCGCTCTCTCCATCACCCACACGGCCACCCTCGCCATGGCCAGCGTCGTGCTCGAGGACGGGCGATAAGCTTCGCCCCTTCTGCTATCCTCAAGGCGTCAACCACCTCATTCCCGCGAGAGGAGTTCCGTGCCAAGCCGCAAAGAAATTCAGTGGTCGCAACTGAGGGTGGGAGCGCTGGTCTTCGCGGCCATGGCCGTGCTCGTTGTGCTCATTTTTCTCATGTCCGGGTCCACTGGTGGCCTCTTTGCTCCCAAGCTCCTGCTCCGCTCCTACTTTGAAAATGCCGCGGGACTCAAAGATGGAGCGCCGGTCACCCTCGAAGGCGTCACCATCGGCAACGTGATCCATGTCCGCGTGGTTCCCAATCGCAACCCCACGCCGGTCGAGGTCACCATGCAGGTGGGCCGCGAATTCATGGGCGGGCTGCACACCGATTCCACCGCCATGATCGCCCAGGCCGGCGTCCTCGGCGACAGCTACCTCGATATCAGTTCGGCGCACGCCAGCGGTCCCCCACCGGCCAACAACGCCGAATTGAAAGCCACGGGCGCGCCCAGCATTCAGGACGTCATCCGCACCAGCCAGGGTTCCATCGAACAGCTCACCGTCTTGCTGCGCAAGGTGGAGACTCTGGTTGATACGCTCAACTCGAAGAAGGGCACATTCGGCTCCATCATCAACGACCCCTCCCTGTATACCAAGATCTCCCGCATCGCCGACGATCTCCAGGCCATCACCGGCAGCGTAGCAGGCGGCAAAGGTTCGCTGGGCAAGCTGCTCGCCGACGACACCCTCTACACGCGCGCCAACTCGGCCGTCGACCGGCTGGACAAGATTGCCACCGGCCTGGACGAGGGCAAAGGCAGCGCGGGCAAGCTGCTCAGAGACGACTCGCTCTACAACAACCTGAACTCCGCCGTCTCCCATGCCAATGAACTGGTGGGCGAGATCAATGCCGGCAAGGGCTCCATCGGCAAGCTGGCCAAAGACCCCGCCTTCGCGCAAAAGCTGGATGACACCCTCTCGCGGCTGGACAACATTCTCAAAGGGGTGGACGAAGGCAAGGGCACGCTCGGTCAACTGGTCCAGAACCGCTCTCTCTACGACCACGCCGACCAGACCCTTGACCAGACCGAGCAGCTCGTCAAGAGCATCCGCGAAGACCCCAAGAAGTACCTGGTCATCCGGCTCAAGGTCTTCTGAGTGCCTGCTTCAAATGCAACTGCGCTTGGCGTACAGATCGGTGGCTGTTGAAGCAATAAGACCATTGAAGCCGAATGCCGGACTCTAAGACCTGGCTCACATGATTCGACGCTGCGACGAACGCGATTTCGAGTTGATTTGGACCATCGTCAATGACGGCGCCCAGGCCTATCGCGGAGTCATCCCCTCGGATCGCTGGACAGAACCGTACATGCCCGCAGAGAAATTGCGCCATGAAATCGACGCAGGAGTCGTGTTTTGGGGCTACGAAGAGGCTGGGATCTTAGCCGGCGTAATGGGTATTCAGCAGGTCGAGGTCGTGACCCTCATCCGCCACGCCTATGTTCGCTCCCGCAGCCAGAAGCTGGGGTTCGGAGGGAAGTTGCTGACTCATTTGATGGGGCTGGCGCAAGGTCCAATCCTGGTCGGCACTTGGGCCGATGCAATTTGGGCGATCCGCTTCTACCAGAGACATAACTTCCAGTTAGTCGGCGCCGAGGAGAAGAAGCGGCTGCTGAGAAAGTACTGGACCATACCCCATCGCCAGATAGAAACTTCCGTGGTCCTCGCCGACCCAATCTGGCATGAAACCCAGCGAAGGCCGGTGGTCCAGTTCTGAGGAGTAGAGAATTGGGTCCCCAAGGTCCGGATTCTCAGACCTGGAATGTAGGATGTTGCACATGGAGCAAGCCTACGATGCCTCGGGCAACACGCTCTACGACGGCAACAACGAGTACTGGTACGACGGCAGGTGGCCCCGGTCTCGATGACGGTCACAAACCCGACTGAGGGTGCCCCCGGCCCCTCGCACTTGGGGACCGGGGATGAAAGTCGCACATCAGTGGCCCAGACCGGCCCCCGCGTTGGAATATCCTTGCCGTGCATGAAAGGCGAGCGGATCCGTTATCAGCAAACAGGCGAGTTCCACTTCCCAACCTTCAGTTGTTATCGCCGCCGGCCTTACCTTTCCGCGGTCGCGGCCATGGAACTGTTTGAAGACGCCCTGGAGCGCGTCCGCCGCTATCTCTTTGTGGTTGCCGGCTATGTCGTGATGCCGGAGCACCTGCATCTGTTAGTCAACGAGCCGAGTCGAGGGCTCTTATCCAGGACCGTTCAGGCACTCAAGTTATCCGTCTCAATGCGCGGACAGGAAAACCGACACCAGGAATCAGGTTAAACACTATTTGCGGAAATGGTCCAGCTAAAGGCGAAAGGGATTTCACCGCATGCGAATCGCGGCGATCGGCCTAACGGAACTGCTTTTCGTGGCTTCCGCCGCCAATGAAAGGAGCTTCAAAGAACCGATAGGAGAAGGCGGCCAGCGCGATGACAGCCGAGCCCGTCAGTGCGGTGAATCCCCAGAAATACAGGGAAGTGAATTCGTTGACTCGAACCCAGCGGGCCAGGAGCGAGTAGGACACGTAGAGAACGATTCCGTGAAGGATGTAGATGCTGTAGCTGATCTCGCCCAGCAGGACAACAGGGCGCAGGCGAAGAAAGCCCCAGAAGGAATTGCCGTATACGATTGCCAGGAAGGGAAGGCCGAGGATGACCCCTTCGAGGAGTCCGGCCTTAGGCGGCAGGAAGGCCACTAGGCAGGCGATGACAAGCAAAGCGGCGATGGCGGCGTATGAGCTTTTCGCGAGCCTGGAGGCTTGCCACTTGCTGCGGAGATAGGCGGCAATCATGCCGATGGAGAAGTAGGAATAGAGGTAGAAGGTGAAGTATTCAAGCGTTCCTATGCCCAGAGAGCTGAAACCTTTGACGTGAATTCGAGGCTGGATGATGGGCAGCGTGAACTGGGCGGCTACCACAATCAGGATCAGCAGCACTTGCTTGCGGATTGAACGTGCAAAGTAAGCGAGGAAAAGCAGGCTGAGGTAGAACATCCACTCGACGCGGAGGCTCCAGAAGACGGCGGCGTAGACCAGGGGGGTCTCAGAGAATCCGTTGGGGGGCGGCCCCGGGACCAGTTGAAAAGTCAGGAAGGAGAGCACCGAACCGAGGAAACTGAGAAGGGATTGATGAGGTTCGAAATGGGTTTGCACGGCAACAACGGTAAAAATGAGGACAACCGCGAGAAGATAAGCGGGGAATAACCTGAGCGCTCGTTTCTTGAGGTAGCCGTTCCAGGTCCCGAGGGTGCCCTTGAGCGCTTTTGACCAGAACAGGAAGCCGGTGATGAGGAAGAACATGGCTACCGGGGCTACCGCAAGCTGCGAATAGAAATTGGAGTCTACGAGACTCCACGCGCCGGTTTGAAAGCGCTGGAGGTGAGTCTCGGAATGCGTGAAGAAAACGCTGAGCGCGAGAACACCGCGCAGGCCATCCAATTCGGCGAAATGCCTGCCACCGGCTGTGGTGCGGACCGAATGCCGCCTGTAAAACGGCCAGAGTTTCTGGACCAGGGATGCTTCAATCAGGAAAAGGACCATCAAGGCGAAATAGGGCAGGACGTTGAGGTAGCCGAGCGTAGGGAAACGCAGAGCCAAGATTGCCATTGGTCCTCGCTTTGGGCGGCACCCATTTTTGGATGAAGCATTCAGTTTCAGAGGGTGTCGAGGAAAAACGCGCTATCGGCGCTGAATGCAATGAGCCGATATTGAGACGCGTCAGTGTCTTCATTACGCAATTATCGCAAGTTCTCCTCCCGCTGCGATCAAAACCTGGGGAAAGGGGGACATGATACCTATTCCCCGCGTAGTGCTATCGTCCTTGTATGGTTCGAATCGCTCGTATCGTGGTTCCCGGACTTCCGCATCATGTCACGCAGGAGTTCGTCGCCGGCCTCGAAATCCTGCTGGGACGCAAGATCGCACGTCGCGCTCCAGGCCGCAGACCGAAAACCGAAGCCCCGGTCGCTGAACAGCTGGAATTGCTGTGAATAGGTATCATGTCCCCCTATTTCCCCCTATTTCCCGTGAATAGGTATCATGTCCCCCTATTTCCCCCCCACTCAAGTTCTGACCGGGATGATCAGTTCTTTGAATTTCTCAGGTCAGTCCAACAAGCTAATCGGGTGCATTGTTTCAACCGAGAGCAGCGGCAGACCTGGAGCAAAGAACCCAGGTTCTAGCGCCACGGGGCTGATGGGCGTCGAGAAGATCGGCGCAAAAGATGTTGCACAACACGGCTCGGGAGGAACGTTCGGCGGAATGAATAGCAGTCAGCTGTACACACACATGACCGATCCAGCCGCAAACATCGCTACTGGAACATCCCTTTTGAAGTTGAAGATTGGGTACGCAAAAGGCAATGTTCAATCAGGACTTGATTCGTACGGAACAGGCGCCCCATACGGGCAGAATGAGCTGGGATGCGCAAACGGACACTAGTTTCAATTTTGTTGATTATGTTTTCTCATGTGCTGTGCGCTCAAGAACCAGATGCGCACAGCATCGCGTCGCTGGATTTCAAAGTCAGTCCAGCGGGCGACTGTTCAGTAAGAGTGAACGGAGGAGAAACCAATCCAAACGGGCCACCGACGCAAGTCCTGACGATTTCGTGCCAGGGGAAGCGCCTCCTGAGCTATCCGACGCAGGATGCGTTGGTAGACTTGTTCCTCAACTACCCTCACGATGACCGTGTCTTTGCTCGCTGGGAAGGCGGCAGCCACGTACGCTTCACGATATTTCGTGTGAGTGGCAATCCATCTGTGGGAACGGTGGTGTTTGATAAGCAGTTGGAAGGCGCTCCAGATGTGGTGAATACTCCCGATGTGCTTTTGGTTCACAGTGGGAGGCGCTGGCTTGATGGACAGGCCGCTTCTCTGCCAACCTCAACCGATGTCTACCGTTGGACCGATGGGCAGTACCTCTTGATCGAAAGTTGGCGGTGGAAGGAGGCCATGCGGTACGAGGATCGGTTCTGCGTCCTGGATGTCAAAACGTTGTCTTGTCCGGTGACGCCTCTCCCGCTGAAGTGATCCCATATGCTTATGACGCGAGTGACCAACAGTACCGAAACATCTGTTCCCAGCGCATCGCTGTTCACCGGCAAAGAACG
>Ga0181531_10001699_pt1 | contig 13841 bp, 13 predicted proteins | sample PEATcosm2014_Bin_38_FD_119743 | JGI IMG/M metagenome (GOLD analysis project Ga0181531, IMG submission 119743) | Peatland microbial communities from MTU Mesocosm Facility, Houghton, MI, USA - PEATcosm2014_Bin11_10_metaG | ecosystem: Environmental > Terrestrial > Soil > Wetlands > Peat | place... | reverse complement strand
GAGCAGGTGTTCGTCAATTCACCCGCGGACATCGACGAGGCGGCGTTCAATCGCAAGCTCTATCTTGCGCGACGGCGCACCGAAAAGCAGTTGGAAGCGGACGATGCGGCGTTCTATATCCCGTCGCTGTCGGCGAGCACGATCGTCTACAAGGGCATGGTCATGCCGCAGTATCTCGCTCAATTCTATCCGGACCTCAAGGATCCGCGCATGGAGGCGTCGGTCGTGGTGTTCCATCAGCGCTTCTCGACCAACACGCTGCCGCAATGGCGGCTCGCGCATCCGTATCGCTACCTCGCCCACAACGGTGAAATCAACACGGTCCAGGGCAATCGCAGCTGGGCCGTCGCGCGCGGGCCGCTGTTTCGCTCGCCCGTGCTGCCCGATCTTTCCGACATCCTGCCCGTCGTGTCCTTGAGCGGGTCCGATTCACAGTCGCTCGACAACATGCTCGAGTTGCTGCTCATCGGCGGCCTCGATCCGATGCATGCGATGCGCATGCTCGTGCCGCCGGCATGGCAATCGGTCGACATGATCGATCCCGACCTCAAGGCCTTCTATGAATACTATGCGACCCACATGGAGCCCTGGGACGGGCCCGCTGGCATCGTACTCACCGACGGCCGCTATGCCTGCTGCACCTTGGATCGCAACGGTCTGCGGCCGGCGCGCTGGGTCATCACCAAGAACCGCCACATCACGGTCGCCTCGGAGGCCGGCGTCTGGGATTATCTCGACGAGGACGTCGTCAAGAAGGGCAAGCTCGGGCCCGGCGAATTCATCGCGCTAGACCTGCATACGGGCGAGCTCATGGACACCAAGCGGGTCGACGATCTGCTGAAGAGCCGGCATCCGTACAAGTCCTGGCTGAAGAAAGGCGTGCGATACCTGCAGACCGACCTCATCGATCCGCGGCTCGCCGCGGAGCCGTTCGACCGAGACACCTTGGCGCTGTTCCAGAAGATGTTCAACGTCTCCGCCGAGGAGCGCGACGAGATCATCCGGGTGCTCGCCGAAGACGAGAGCGAGGCGGTCGGGTCGATGGGCGACGATACGCCGATGCCGGTGCTTTCCAAGAGAGTGCGTTCTCTTTACGATTATTTCCGTCAGCAGTTTGCGCAGGTGACGAACCCGCCGATCGACTCGCTGCGCGAGAGCATCGTGATGTCGCTGCAGACGCAGATCGGACCCGAGTGCAACATCTTCGTGCCGGCTCCACAGCATGCCGAACAGATCGTGCTCTCTTCGCCGATCCTCTCGCAGCGCAAGTTGCGCCAGATCGTGAGCCTCGCGGATTCCGGCGTGCCGAACGAGTTCATCAGCCTGCAGTACGATGAGAAGCTCGATCTGAAGTCGGCGATTCTGGCCGTTTGCGACCAGGCCGAGGCCGCGGTGCGCGCCGGCAAGCTCGTGCTGTTGTTGTCCGACCGGTATCTGGTCAAGGGGAAGATACCGATCCATGCGCTGCTCGCGACCGGCGCCGTGCATCGGCGGCTCGTGATCACGGGACTGCGCTGCAAGTGCAACATCCTGGTCGAGACGGGAACCGCGCGCGATTCGCATCATTTCGCGTGCTTGATCGGCTATGGCGCGACGGCGGTCTATCCGTATCTCGCGTATCAGACGCTGTTCGATCTGATGCGCAAGGGCGCACTCAACATGGAGTCCGACACGCGGCTCGAACTCGGTCGCAGCTACCGGCGCGGCATCCGCAAGGGATTGTTCAAGATCATGTCAAAAATGGGGATCTCGACGATCGCGAGCTACCGCAGCGCGCAGCTCTTCGAGATCGTCGGTCTCGCCGATGAGGTGGTCGAACTGTGCTTCGAGGGATCGGATAGCCGCATCGCCGGCGCGGATTTCGACGATCTAAAGCGCGACGCCGACTATCTCGCGGCGCGTGCCTGGAATCCGATGGAGGGCGTCGAGCAGGGCGGCTTGCTCAAGTACATGCACAACGGCGAGTACCACATGTACAACCCGGATGTGATCGCGACGTTGCAGGCGGCCGTCATGAGCGGCGACTACGAGATCTATCGGCAGTACGCGAGCTTGGTCAACGATCGGCCGGTCTCCTGCATCCGCGACCTGCTCAAATTGACGCCGAATCACGCGCCGATCCCGCTCGATCAGGTCGAGCCGGCCGCCGCGATACTCGCGCGCTTCGACAGCGCCGGCATGTCCTTGGGAGCGCTGTCGCCGGAGGCGCACGAGTCGCTCGCGATCGCGATGAATCGCCTCGGTGCGCGCTCGAACTCGGGTGAGGGCGGAGAAGACCCGATCCGATACAAGACCGAGAAGAATTCGAAGATCAAGCAGGTCGCCTCGGGGCGCTTCGGCGTCACCCCCGAATATCTGATCAACGCCGAGGTGCTGCAGATCAAGATTGCGCAGGGTGCGAAGCCCGGCGAGGGCGGCCAGCTTCCGGGGCACAAGGTCAACGAGATGATCGCGCGTCTGCGCTTCGCGCGTCCGGGCGTCGGACTGATTTCGCCGCCGCCGCATCACGATATCTACTCGATCGAGGACCTCGCGCAGCTGATATTCGATCTGAAGCAGGTCAATCCGCGCGCGCTGGTCTCGGTCAAGCTCGTGGCCGAGCCCGGCGTCGGCACGGTCGCGGCCGGCGTCGCCAAGGCGTATGCGGATCTGATCACGATCAGCGGCTATGATGGCGGCACGGGCGCGAGTCCGCTGTCCTCGATCAAATATGCCGGCACGCCCTGGGAACTGGGGCTCGCCGAGACGCATCAGACTCTGCGCGCCAACGAGCTGCGCCATCGCGTGCGCCTGCAAACCGACGGCGGCTTGAAGACCGGGCTCGACGTCATCAAGGCGGCGATCATCGGCGCCGAGAGTTTCGGATTCGGCACCGCGCCCATGGTCGCTCTGGGCTGCAAGTACCTCAGGATCTGTCACCTCAACAATTGTGCAACCGGCGTCGCCACGCAGCACAACGTGTTGCGTACCAAATATTTCATCGGCCTGCCCGAGATGGTCATGAACTATTTCAAGTTCGTCGCCGAGGAGTGCCGCGAAATCATGGCCGCGATCGGCGTGCGCAGCATCGAAGAGTTGATCGGCCACACGGAATTGCTCGAGGTGTTGCCCGGCGAGACCTCGAAACAGCGCAAGCTCAATTTGAAGCCGCTGCTCGCCAACAGCGGCCTGGTGTCGGACAAGCCGCAGTTTTGCGTCGCGCCGCATAACGCGCCGTTCGACAAGGGCGCGCTCGCCGAAAAAATGTTCATGGACATGCAGGAGGCGATCGCAACCAAGTCGGGCGGCAAGTTCAGCTACCCGGTCAGCAATTTCCACCGTTCGATCGGCGCGCGCATCTCGGGCGAGATCGCCAAGCGTTGGGGCAACCATGGAATGAAGGACGCGCCGATCGTCGTCAATCTCAAGGGCTCGATCGGCCAGAGCTTCGGCGTATGGAATGCCGGCGGCCTGCATCTGCACCTCGAGGGCGAAGCCAACGATTACGTCGGCAAGGGCATGGCGGGCGGCATGATCGTCGTCAAGCCGCCGGCGCGCTCGACCTTCATCGCGCGCGATACGGTGATCATGGGCAACACCTGCCTGTACGGCGCCACGGGCGGCGAGTTCTATGCGGCCGGCGTCGCGGGCGAGCGCTTCGCCGTGCGCAACTCCGGAGCGCTCGCGGTTCTCGAAGGCGCGGGCGATCATTGCTGCGAGTACATGACCGGCGGCGTCGTCTGCGTGCTGGGACGCACCGGCGTCAATTTCGGCGCGGGGTTCACCGGCGGGTTCGCCTACGTACTCGACATGGAGCGCGATTTCGTCGACCGCTACAACCATGAACTCATCGACATCCATCGCGTGTCGCCCGAGGGCATGGGAACTCACGTGCAGCATTTGCGCGGCCTCATCGAACAGCATGTCGCGGCCACGGGCAGCGTTTGGGGCACCGCGCTGCTCAATGACTTCCGGACCTATATCGGCAAGTTTTGGGTCGTCAAACCGAAAGCCGCTGCGATCGGATCGCTGCTCGAAAATCTGCGGCGCGCAGCCTGACGCGAGAACACGCCCATGGCCGACAAAAATTTGCAGTTTCTAGAATTTCCGCGCAAGGATCCGGACAAGCTCGGCCTCGAGGCGCGGATCGCCGAGTTCCGGGAAATCTACGCGCCCTACAGCCCCGATGATGCCAAGCAGCAGGCGGGACGCTGCCTGTCCTGCGGTAATCCGTTCTGCGAATGGAAATGTCCGGTCCACAATTACATACCGAACTGGCTCGCGCTCGTGGCTGCGGGCAAGTTGTTCGAGGCCGCGGAATTGTCGCATCAAACCAATTCGCTGCCGGAGATGTGCGGACGCATCTGTCCGCAGGACCGGCTCTGCGAGGGCGCCTGCACGCTCAATGACGGCCTCGGCGCAGTCAGCATCGGGTCGATCGAGAAATACATCACCGATGAGGCGTTCAAGCTCGGCTGGAAGCCCGACATGTCGCACGTTCGGCCTACGGCCAAGCGCGTAGCGATCGTCGGCGCGGGACCTGCGGGTTTGGGCTGTGCCGATGTGCTCGCGCGCAACGGCGTCTCTGCGGTCGTGTTCGATCGCTATCCGAAGATCGGCGGGCTGCTGACCTTCGGCATTCCGCCGTTCAAGCTCGAGAAGGAGGTTGTCGAGAAGCGTCGCGAAATCATGGAAGGCATGGGCGTCGAATTTCGTTTGGGCGTCGAGGTCGGCCGCGATGTCGCGTTCGAGCGCTTGGTCGAAGAGTTCGATGCGGTGTTCCTCGGCATGGGCACCTACTCCTACGTCAAGGGCGGATTCGCGGGTGAGGATTTGCCGGGCGTCTACGAGGCCTTGCCGTATTTGATTTCGAACATCGATCGGGAACTCGGTCTCGGGAAAGATCCCGCGCGCTTCATCGACATGCGCGCCAAGCGCGTCGTCGTCTTGGGCGGCGGCGATACGGCGATGGATTGCAATCGCACGGCGATACGCCAGGGCGCCGAGAGCGTGACCTGCACCTATCGGCGCGACGAGGACAACATGCCGGGCTCGCGGCGCGACTACAAGAACAGCAAGGAGGAGGGCGTGAACTTCTTGTTCAATCGCCAGCCCATCGAAATCGTCGGCGCCGACAGCGTGCAGGGCGTCAAACTCGTCGAGACGCGTTTAGGAGCGCCGGATGCGCGCGGCCGGCGCGTGCCCGAAGCGGTGCCGGGCACCGAAGAGACGATCGCGGCAGATGCCGTGATCATCGCGTTCGGATTTCTTCCGAGTCCCCCCGACTGGTTCGCGCGGCAGCAAATTGCGTTGCACCGCAATGGCCGCGTGCGTGTCTCGGCCGCACCGGAACGCCGTTTTCAGACCACGAATCCAAAAGTATTCGCGGGTGGAGACATGGTGCGCGGATCCGATCTCGTGGTCACGGCCGTGTTCGAAGGACGCGAGGCCGCGCTCGGGATACTCAATCAGCTTGGATTGCGCGCGCCCGACGCTTGAGCGTGTCGCGCGCGCGTTCAATTACTTATCGGCTGAATCGGAATCTTTCTTGTTCTCATCCGAAGCTTTCGGCGATTGATTCGGCTCATCGTCGCTGCGTTTCGGCGACATGAACATGACGAACACGATCGCGAGTATAAACGCTATAAATCCAAGGGTTTCGAGCATGGGGTTTGCTTCTCGGCGCTGCGGTTCACTGACGTTGCGCGCGAGGTTAGCACCGAGCTTGCGCCGCTGCGAGCGACGCGTCGCGGGTAAGTTCGCGGACTATGGATATGAGCGTGCATCCGTAGTAGAGTTCCTGAAAATTCCGGGATGCGGTAATTTGCGGCTACGAGCGCGGCGATGAACCGATCTCGCAGGGATTGGATCGCGCTGCGAGCCAGCGCATGAGTCGGCGGCGATGGATTCCAGCCACGTTGCCATATGATAAAGAGGGGGTATTTTAATGCGTGCATTCCTCGGTCGGCCTCTGATCAGTTCGTTGCTGACAGGCGTTGTGATGTTTGGCGGTTTCGGTGTGCTCGCGCACGCGGAAGACGAAGGCTACCCGGGGGCCAACATCGACAACGGCAAGAAGATCTTCAATGAGGGCAAAGGCGACACGGTACCGGCCTGCATGACTTGTCATGGCGCCGGCGGCTGGGGACTCGACGCGATGGGTGCTCCCCGTCTCGCGGGGATCGGATATCCCTATGTCGTCAAGGAACTTGACGATCTCGCCAACGGCCGGCGCACGCCCGGCGGCGCGGGCGCCGTGATGCCGGTGTTTGCGATGGGCTTGACCGAGCAGGAGCGGCGCGATGTCGCGGGCTACGTCAATACGCTCGGCGGGCCGCCCGATCTGTCGGATCTCAAGGCGCTCAAGGAAGCCGGCACTGTGATCGGCGAACGCTACCTCGGACAATCGATCGTCAAGTACGGCGTATGGGGCAAGGTCTCGGCCTGTCAATCCTGCCACGGCTACAACGGCCGCGGCGCCGCGCCGGTGTTTCCGGTGATCGGTCAGCAGAAATACACCTACCTCGTGACCCAATTGACCTCGTGGCGTGACGGCAGCCGCGCGAACGATCCCTACGGGATGATGCGCAAGATGGCGGCGGGTCTCACCGATGAAGATATCAACAATCTTGCGACGTTCCTCGCAACGGCGCCGCCGACGACGGCCGGGAATTCGATCGTTCCTGTAACCAACCAGTGAAATGACCGGACCCTAGCAAGCCGATCGAATCGAGACGCGGCGCATAATGGCGCATAATGGCAAGGCGACCGAGCACGGTCGCCTACCTGGAGGTTTGCCATCGCCACGATGAAGACCAGTGGCTTGCGATTGGGCGAAAAAATTCTCTTCGGCATCGCGGCAGCCTTCGTACTGTTGGCCGTGATGAGTTTCATCGGCATGGAAATCTATCGTGCGCGGTCCAATCAAAAGATGTACGTGCAGACGACGCATTTCGACTTTTCGCCGGATGGACTCAAGGGGTCGGAGCGATTTCGCGATCTCGGCTGCACGAATTGTCACCGCGCGGTGCGCAACGGCACGAACAACGGCGTGAGCTTGGACGGCATCGGCTCCCGCCGCACGCCCGAGTATCTGACTGCGTTCCTGCATCAGCCCGAGTCCACTTACGGCGCGGCGACGATGGATCATGGCGCAGACAAGGGCGCAGACTATGTGGCGCGCTTGCCCGAACAGGACCTGCGGGTGCTCGCGGTGTTTTTGTCGGAGTTGAAGGCCACGCAAGGATCGCCCGATGCGCGGATGCCGAGCGAAGGCCATTCCGGCTTCATCGATGAGATGGTGAAAATTTGGGCGCCGTCGACCTGGAAGACGCAATACAAGGATGTCCGCGAGGAGGCTGCACCCGCGGCTTCTGCAGCATCAGCGGCGCCCGCGCACAACGAGGATCGATAGCATGACCGAGACCACACTGGCGCGACCGGGGATCAATGACCCCGAATACACGCGCTTCACGCTGCTGTTCGTTTACGCCTGCATCGTCTACGCGATCATCGGCTTCTCCTGGGGGGCCATCATGGGCGGCATCCCGGTGCTGCGCATGTATGTCGACACGGCTCCGCACGGGCATCTGATATTGCTCGCCCATGGACACATCAATCTTCTGGGCTGGGTCGAGATGGCGATCTTCGGCTCGATTTATTATTTCATTCCGCGCCTCGTCAATCGCCCCATTTACAGTCTGCCGCTCGTCAAGCTGCATTTCTGGATGCACAACGTCGGGCTCGTGGGCATGGTCGGCTTGTTCACGCTCGCGGGTATCATCGGCGGCTACGATCCGAGCGAGCATGTCGAACGCACCGTCTCGCATCTGATGGCGGGCGTCGGCTCATTCGGCATGCTGGTGTTGATCGCCAACATCATCTGGGGCTACAACATCTACAGAACGGGTCAAGGCTATTCGTCATGAACCTCAGGTGCGCGCCGGCGGCGGCGGCCTTCGTATTGTTGATGCTCTGTGGTTGCGACCGCGGGGCCCAGCAGTCTTACTACGCCTCTTTGGCGCTCAAGCAGGGCGAGGCGGCGCCGCGCGTGCGCACCAACACACTCGCCGACGTCGGGGGCGACGTATCGCGCATCACGACCTATCGCCAGCCCGATCCGCGCATGTATCAGTACTCGGTCGATCAAGCACTCGCGAGCGGCAAGCCTATTTTGTTGGAATTTGCGACGCCGGCACATTGCACGCCCTGCGACCGGCAACTGCAGATGATCAAGTCGCTGCTCGACAAATACCAGGACCGGATGATTTTCATTCACATGGATCAATACGACAATCCCGGAGCCTACAAGGCATTCGGCGTACCGGGTGATCCGTGGACTTTCGTCATCGACCGCAAGGGCGTCGTACGCTTTCGACAGGCGGGCTCGATGCTCTACGGCGAACTCGAAGATGCGATCCAAACTGGGCTCTGAACCCAGGGTGTGACAATTGGACAACGGAACACGCTACACATTGCGTCGCGACTACCGCGGCCTGTTTTGGGATGCCCTGCTCTACGTGCCCACGGTCACCGCGCTCGCATTTTTTGCGATCGGTAGCTTTTACGCCGACAAGGTGCCGGTCGCGTACCTGCTCGGCTTTCTCGCCTGCTTCTTCTTGTTCGCCGGCTCCAATCGAATCCTCACGACGCGGCTCATGTGGCTGCCCTCGGCGCCGGTCGCGATCGAGATCCGCCCTGCCGCGGCCGACTTGATGCTCAAGAGCGGTGAGATCATCCGGCTCCGGCAGGACCTGAAATTGTTCCGCGATCGATCGGGCCGCAGCTTCGGCCTGACCGGAATCAGCGATGGCGGAGCACGCAAACAGTTCATCTTTCATCGCGGACAGTTCGGCCAGGCCAGCGAATTCGAGGCCGTGATGAATTGTTACGACCCCGGCAAGGCCGGCAAAACCGGCAAGGCCTAGCGCATGAAATTGGGGGATATGCTGGCAAGCTCGCGAAGCGCGTTGGTGCTGTTGCCGTGGGCCGTGTTGGTCGGCATCGTGTTGCGCACCGATCCTTACGGACTCAGCGAAGAGGGAGCCAAGGCGCTGCTCGTCGCCTGGTCAATCGGCGATGCGGTCGCGAGTGCTGCGTTCACGCTCGGCGCGCCCGATATTCGCGTGATCCTGTTTCTGCCGCTGGGATTCCTATGGCCCGGTGAGGTGCTTGCCGCGAAGCTGTTGACGCTGCTCGCGATGGGCGCTGCGGCAATCGCGCTCTATCGCTGGCGCCGGCGCGGCGATCAGGATGAAGCCGCGCTGCTCGCGACCGGCCTGCTGCTGATCGCTCCGCTCACGGTCGAGGGCATCAACGCGCTGTCCGCGGCGCCATTCTTGCTCGCGCTCTGCGGCGCCGCGACGTGGATCAACGAAAAAGTCGTCGCAGAAAAAGGCACGATCGGCGGTTGGTTCTTTTTCCAGTTGTTGGCTTGCGCGGCCGCCGTCAGTTTTCATCCGGCGGGTCTCGCTTACCCAGCGATGCTCATTTATACCTGGTCGCAGGCGCCGCGGGATCAGCGACCGCGTGAGTATTTTCTGATCGGCATTCCGGTCGTGGTCGCGGTCGCGCTTGCGATGCGCATGGGGTGGGCCGGCATCGGCTGGTTGCAAAACCCGCTGCCCGCGGCCGCGGCAATTTTCAACAGCAATGGCGCCGAGCTTGCGTTGCCGGGTGCGGATTGGGTTGCGGGCGCTGCGCTGATCGCAGTCGCCGTGGCGGTCGCCGTGCACGAACGCCGGCGCTTGTTCGCCGATTTGACCGGCGGCAGCCTGCTGTTGGCGTTGCCCTTCGGCGCGCTTGCCGCGGATCGAATCTGGGCGCTGCTGCTGTTTGCGCTGCTGCTCTATGGAGGCCTGCCGTGGCTGCTGCGCGCTTGCGCGCCGCTCGCGGGCCGTGGACTCATGATCCAGCGCGGCTGGCTCTGGCTGATTCTGCTGCTGGTCTGCACGGCGTTCATGCGCACGAACCGCGGCGATTTCGAGGCTGCGCGCAACCTGCGTTTTTCCGCCGAGGATCAGTTGATCCGCGACTTCGCCGACGGCATCAGCACATTGCGCGCCACGGAGGCCCCTGCAGCGGCGGCGGGATCCACGGCACCGGCTGCAGGCGCCGCGCCGCCGGCGGCGCCGCTCGGCGCCGCACTCGCCGCCGCACCGATCCTCGTCGCGAGCTCATGGCCCGCACGCACCTCGATCGCATGCAAATGCGACGGCCTGCCGCTGCCTCCGGCCGCGAGCGATCCGCAGAGCCAACTCGCGATGATGCGCGGCGTCTCATACGTGATTCTCGGCGACAGCGTCGATAACCGCCCGCTCGCGTTCAATTTTGCGCAGATGGGCGCGCAAATCGAGGTGCTCGCGCGCGAGCCCGGTGGCGTCATATTGCACTTGAAGCCGCCTCGAGCAGTGCTCTAATTAGGCACGCTTTGCGATGCTTCGGGCCCCGTGGTAGTCTTAAAAATAATCACTGTATTGATACAAAGGAGTGGCAGATGAACGTCGGCTATTTATTGATTCCGGTAGTTCTGTTCGTTGGCGGCATCCTCGCGTCGACCGCGCTGTTCAACGCCGGAATGAAGCGGCTCATCGAGAAATAAGCGAGCCTTTGGGACCGCTTCGACCGTAGCCCACTGCAGGTTTCGCCTTGACGGCTCGCACTGCGGCGAGCCTCGGATTCCACACCGTCTAGGGTTTCTTGAATTGCCGGCCAGAAGGGGCGGCGGACCCATCGATTTCCACACCCTATGTCCAACGTGCTTCCCGCCGATGGCGCCTACCATCGTAGCCTGGTCAAGTTCCTGGCTGTCTCCGCGACCGCGCTGCTGATCGGCACGATCCACGGCATGCTGCAGGTGCTGCCGCCGATTAGAGCCTGGCTCGATTCGATCGGCAGCCCGTTCGGCGGTCCGGGGCACATGATCGACCCGCTTGCGCATGCGCACATCAATCTCGTCGGCGGCGTCGTGATGTCGGTCATGACCGTGACCTACTATTTATTGCCGATCTTGTGCGGCCGGCCGATCTATTCGTTGCGCCTCGTCAAGCATTCATTCTGGTGGATGACGCTCGGCGTGTTCAGCTTTTACGCAGTGCAAATGACGTTCGGGATTTGGGAAGGCTACCTGATGTTCCACGATGGCGAGGCTTTGCGCGCGGTGCATCGTTGGTACGGCGGTTTGGTCGCAGTTTCGGGCACGGTCATGGCGGTGGGATTCATGGCCTACTTCGCCAACGTCGCCCTCACGCTGACGCTCCCGTCGCGCGCGCCGGACGCCTGAAGCGCCGATCACTTCAAGGGGATGCGCAGCACCGTCTCGCTGCCTTCGGTGCGAATCCACACCTGCACGACGGAATGCTCACCGGCATCGACCTTGGCTGCGCGCCGGTAGACGCCCACATGGCCGTCTTCGATCGCCTGTTTCCAGGGATCCTGATCCGAGGTGCGCAGGTCGACGCGGCAATCCCAGGCCGGCAGCACTCGATTTCGATTCACGAATACCAGCAGCTCTTTTGTATCGGGGATCGGGCCATAGCTGCGCGATTCGACATGCACCTGCAGATCGCGCCAAGTCAGCGTCGGCGAGTCCAGCGTGTCACCGCTGCACCCGGCCAAAGCCAGCGCCGCGGCCGGCAGCGCAGCGCGCAGCAGTTCAGTGAGCATCCTTGGGCTTTTCGGTCTCGGCTGCGCCGTCCGATGAGGGCGGCTTCGACGAGCCGAACATGCGAACCATGTACCAGACGAACGAGCCGGCAACCGATATATAAACCAGCGCGATCAAAAAGCCCCAGTCCAACCAGGGCCGATCATCTCCGGGCCGCAGGCCCCAGAACGGAAAGCTCAAGCCGATGCCGACCAGCAGCACCACGGCGACGACCGCGAAGAACCAATAGGGCACGGGCTTCTGCGATTCCGGAATTTTTTCGACGATTTCCCAGTCTTCGAGACCGCGCTTCGATCTGCGATCTTCGTCGGATTCATAGCCGAAGTGTCCGGCATCGACCGAGCCCCATTTGGACTCGACCGAACTCAAGGCATCGGCGGGTTTATCCTGCTCGTTCATTGCGGCGCCCCCTATTCTGAAAGATGCTCGACAGGAAAATTGACGTGCCAGTCGGCGGCCGTTACGTCCACCGCAAAGGCATGCAGTCCGCGCGGCAGCTTGTCCGAGAGCGACAGCATGACCGAATCATGCCCGGCCGCCGGCAAGTCGAGTTGCGTTGTGCCCAAGCGGTAATCCTTGGGGTCGAGACCGGTCACGCGCACCGAAACCCGTCGCGCATGGTAGAGCTTGTTCGAGATCGCGATTCGGTAGTCGAGATTATCCTGCTGGTGCTGGACATCCGCGCGGTAAACGACGACATGCAGCGGCTCCCAAGTGTGCAGGCCCCAGACGAACAGGCAACTGCCGAACACGCCGAGCGCCAGCATCCACTTGCCGCGCGCCGCGAGTCTGGTCGCATTGTCGCGGAATCGCGAGCGCGCGAGCGCCTTCTGCTGCGACTCGCCGAATTCGAAGCGCAGCAGACCCGGCTGTTCCGATTTGCTGTGGATCCGATTGCAAGCATCGACGCATTCGCCGCAATTGATGCAGCTGTCGTAAACGGCAGTCTTACGCGGATCGATTTCGATGAAACAGGCGCTCACGCAGTAGCTGCATTTGGTGCAGCTCGCGGAGCGGCTCGCATCGTAACTCACGTGCAGCGTCTCGCGGGTCCGGAAGCTGTGCTGCCAAACACGGTAGACACAGGCGAAACGACACCAGAAATGGCGGATGAATGCCACATCGAGCAGGATGATCAGCACGAACACGAAATAGATGTAATGCAGCGAACCGGCGAGCCGCGGATCTGCGCGCCAGGTCACGAAGGACCAAACGGTGGCCGGCGGGTAGAAATAAAACAGCGGTACGATGCCGACGACGAGTGCCGCCGCGAGCAGCGAAAGGCCGAGCAGCAGCCAGTTGAGCGCCTTGTCCTTGGTCGTGGCCACGAGCGGCGCGCTGCCGTCCATATTGACCTTGGCGCGGCGGCCGAGGAACTTGCGCGTCACGAAATTGGCCCATTCCGAGAGGATGTTCTGCGGACAGACCCACCCACAGAATACCGTGCCCGCGACCGAGTAGAGAATCACGAGCGCACTCGCGAGCATGATCCAGAGGCCGGCGATCAGAAAGAAATCCGCGAACCAGATTTGCCGGTCGAGCACCACGAGCGCGCCGGCGCTCGGGTCCATGCGCAGCAGTCCGGAGGCCGGTATCCCGATCGCGAGCGCGAACGACAGCGCCTGCACGAGACGGCGCCGGCCGTGGTAGCGCTTGGAATTCGCGCGCGTGGGATTCGCGCTCGTCGGAAATCCCACGGGCGCGGCCGCGCCCGAGGACGCCGCAGAGCCGCTAATGAGATTGAATATTTGTTGCATTTGAGACCGGCTTGCGCCGCCCGATTTTCCTGCAGCAACATCGTGCTGCCCGATTCGAGTGCGCGAGCATATGCCTCATTGTAGCGCGCCGCTCGACTGCGCGGCGCAAGCCTTGCTTGTGGGGCCGCAGCATTGACAGTTGCGCGGTGTCACTCCGATAATGCATCGAGGTCCGCCGTTAGGGCCTCGATTTCTCGCAAATAGATCCTAAAGGTTAAGGGGGTTGTTACCAATGGACGATCAAGCGAAACATTCGCGTCGGAAAGTCATCAAGATCGGTGTGACGGCGCTTGCCATCGCTCCACTCGCGGGGTTATCCGAGAGCGCATTCGCGACACAAAATGCTGCGGTTCGGACGGCGCTGAAGTTCCAGCAAACCCCGAATGGCGACAAGAAGTGCAAGGTCTGCGTGAATTTTTTGCCGAACAAAGATAAGCCGG
>Ga0181531_10001698_pt1 | contig 13845 bp, 15 predicted proteins | sample PEATcosm2014_Bin_38_FD_119743 | JGI IMG/M metagenome (GOLD analysis project Ga0181531, IMG submission 119743) | Peatland microbial communities from MTU Mesocosm Facility, Houghton, MI, USA - PEATcosm2014_Bin11_10_metaG | ecosystem: Environmental > Terrestrial > Soil > Wetlands > Peat | place... | reverse complement strand
CGAGCCGCTCGTTTTTGGTTCGGCGCTGCCCTTTGGCTAGAGATGCTTCGGAGCCGGCTTTCCGTTCCTCTCGCAACGCAATCAGAAAGCGCACATTGAAGGCGACTGCGGCGATGCAGGCCGTCTCCGTGATGACCGTAGTCACTGTCATCGAGCCTCCCCACGGGAGCGCGTTTGACTGTCATTCTCTATTCGACGCGATAAGCCATAAACTTGGGATAAGACGTTCATAAAAGGTTCGTAAGGAAATTCGTCGCATTTTGAGGGTGGGTAATAGTTTTGTAATGTAATCGCGATCACGGCGAAGAACACTTTTCCCACCTACTCTTGCAACATAAGCTATGGAATCCAATGCACCTGCAGTTCACCCCAAGGGGAACCGTGCGCGCGTTTTGTTGAGTTCGGTCTTCGGACCCTACGCGCAAGATGACAAGTTCGGCAGCCGGTCGATCAATCCCATGGAGCTGTATCACAACCAGGTCACACGAGCGCAGGGGAGTTTCTCGCTGCGGATGTTTCATCGTTCGTGGGGCATCATGATGATTCAGGAAAATATTTCCGCGCCGTGCAGTGTGCTAGATTTTCCTACACGCAAGGCTTTCGCCAGCGAGCTGGCCTCGAACAACTACGATGTTGTCGGAATTTCTTCCATCATCGTAAATGTGGGCAAAGTGCGGGAAATGTGCCGCATGGTGCGCGAGTTGTCGCCAGATTCGACAATCGTGGTTGGCGGACACGTGGCGGCAATTCCGGGCATCGACAAGATGATTGATGCCGATCACATTGTCCGCGGAGAAGGAATCTCGTGGATGCGGCGTTATCTGGGAGAGGATGAGAGCGCGCCGATCCGCCACCCGGCAATTGTTTCGGGTCTCGAGACGCGGATCATGGGAATTCGCCTGCCGAATCGCAAGGGCGGCACAGCGGCCACCATTATTCCTTCCGTCGGATGTCCGATGGGCTGCAATTTCTGTACGACTTCTGCTTTCTTTGGCGGCAAGGGAAAGTTTTTCAACTTCTACGAGACCGGCGATGAGCTGTTTGAGGTGATGTGCCGGATCGAGTCAGAGCTCAAAGTTCATTCATTCTTTGTCATGGACGAAAACTTTCTCCTGCATCGCCCCCGCGCGTTGCGCTTGCTGGAACTAATGAAAGCCGAGGGCAAGAGCTGGGAGCTCTCGGTATTTGCGTCGGCGAACGCGATCCGCAAGTACTCCATGCTCGAACTGGTGGAACTGGGAATTTCCTGGGTATGGATGGGGCTGGAATCTCCGCGATCGAATTACAGCAAGCTGGAGGGGAAAGACATCCGGCAACTAACGCGCGAACTCCGCGAGCATGGAATACGCGTGCAGGGCTCGACCATCGTGGGCCTTGAGCATCATACGCCGGAAAACATCATCGACGAAATCGAATCGGCCGTCAGTTACCAGACCGATTTTCACCAATTCATGCTCTATACGCCGGTCCCGGGCACGCCGCTCTACCGCGAGATGGCGGAACAAGACCGCCTGCTGCCGAACGTGGACTTTGCCGATGTCCACGGACAGTTCAAATTCAATTTCCTTCACGCGGCGATCTCGCGCGACGATTCAAAGCGGTATCTGGATTGGGCCTTCTGGCGCGATTTTGAAAATAACGGTCCAAGTCTCTATCGTATGTGCCAGACCATGTTGCTGGGATGGCAACGCTACAAAGACCATCCCGACCCACGTGTCCGTGAGCGATTCGAGCGGGAGATGAAGAAGCTGAGCAGCGCCTATAACGCAGCCTTGTGGGCAATGGAGAAAGAATTCAAGAAGGTGAATCGCGGCGTGAGTGACCGCATCCGCAAACTGCGGCGTGAAGTGGAAAAAGAATTTCCGGTGATCGCCCGGCTGACCGCGGCGTCGCTTGGACCTATTTTGCTGTGGACCACCCGCCGGGAGGAGCGCCGATTGGCAGCTGGGCGTACCTACGAACCCCCGACTTTTATTGAACGCAGGAACTGGAGTCCGGCTTCGTGAGCTGCATCGGGTAGGCGCAGGCGAGACCGCGGAACCGGCTAGAGCGATTTGCCCGCGCCGGCGATGTACCAACCTTCGGACAGAAACTGCTCAATGGAGCGTTCCTGGATCCCCTCCTGAACGCGCAATTCGTCGTTGAGAAAATGGTAGGAGAGTGTTTTCGCCTCGCGATCGACTCGGTCGACGCGAATGCGATTACCGTCGCGGTCGGCGCAGATCAGACCTACTTCCAGGTCGCCTGCAATCACCTTTCGAACCGAGTTTTCTGCTTTCGCAATCATTTTGGATGATCGAATCCGGGGAAACGGGTACCGATTGCCACAAAATGAGGCAGCCGATAAGTTTCGCCGCGCACTTGCCAGATCCGACTCCTGCGGTCATGATGATCCACAGGATGCGTCACCGCAAGCTGGTTTTTGCCTTCTTTGCCGCCGCGATGTTGGTCTCGACGATACGGGAATGGAGTGCGCCCGTGGGTTGCCCCCGCTTGGAATTAACCGGCCGCCAGGTCACGCATCGTCGCTAGCCCTGTGGATCTAGCGCCTCAGTGCGGCTGCTTCTTCAATTTCCGGCGAATATCTGGCCAAAATTCCTTCACCACCAGCGTGATAGCGTCATAGCCCATTTGTGAGCCCCAGACACTGGCGGTGTTGGTCAAGGTGCGGTCGCTGGGGTAGTATTCCGCAACTCCCTCGCTGTTGAATCCCTTGAACGTTCGCTTGGGGTGATAGCTGTACGTGGAGATTGCGGAGGCAATGGCACTGCCAAAGACTTCAGAATAATTGAATTGGCGGTTCCCATTATCGCCGCGCGTAATGAGGATTCGACTGGCGGCGTATCCGGCACGCGAGATGAAGCTGCCTTCTGGTTTGGGGAAGAACCGTGGATCCTGACGAAGGATCGACGGCAAGACCGCTCCAACCATGAAATTTTCGATCGTGCCATCGGCAGCATAAGCGCCATAGCGCTTGCCGTAGCCAACTGCTCCTTGACCAAAACCGGGTTCGCTATTTTGGGCTTGGCTGATGCCCGAAAGAGCGGCATACCAGACGATCTGCACCGGATCGAATGACCCTTGGGCGACCACCTTGAACTTTTGTCCGGTGGTCAGGGGGATAATCTTTCCGTTCTGATCGACCGTCAGAAAGTTCGGCAGCGCAAAAAACAATCGATCCTTGGAAGTACCAGATGTTGTGCCGTCCGAAGTCGCGCCTTTCTTGCCCTTGTCCTGCGATTGATCGTCGGTCGGTGGCTGCTGGGTGGTCGAGGGGCTTGTTGACGGAGGTGTCTGCGACGGAGTTTGGCTGCTAGTCGCGGTCGACGAGGAACTGGTATCGGGCGACGGGGACGATGCAGTCTGGGCGGCGCAAAAAACTGCAGTCATCGCCAGCGAAACAAGGGCAAAGTGGATCGTTTTCAAGTGAACAATGGCTCCAAGTTTAGGTGATTGCATGCGCCCCACGCGCAGCCGAGTCCATCACTCCGCGTGGTCGAGCGGGCCGCCCCATTGGATTCGGCGCTCGGCTTCTCCCACCCGCTCCAGTGCGATTTCGAATCGTCGGTCGCGCTGCAACCGAGGAAACTTCTCCCCCCACTCTATCAGTAAGATGCTGTCGGGGGCGAGCAGGTCATCAAGGCCAAGGGTTTCCAGCTCGCGGTCCGTGTCAACGCGATACAGGCCAATGTGATACAGAATTGTTTTGGGTCCGCGGTACTCGTGGATCAAAGTAAAGGTGGGACTGGTAACGTTCTCGGCGCGAGCGGCTTCAAATCCTTCGGCAATGCCCTTGACCAGCGTTGTCTTCCCGGCGCCGAGATCGCCCCGCAGAAACACGATTAAAGGCGGGGACAGGTCGCGAGCGAGCTTTCGTCCCACTGCGATCGTCTCTTCGGCGGAGTGCGTGGAGATTGTGTTCAGGCTGGTGCGAGTCGTCATCCAGAGGATTCAGTATAGCGGTTGGCGCCTCTGGAGGGCGTTCTCGAGAATGCGTAGTGGGAGCCGGGGTCAGAAGCCTGGCGGCGTCTGCAACTGCTCGGATATGGGATCGAGAAAACTGCGATCGAGGGCAGAATCGAGCGCCATGCGGAGCTTCCGGTGGTCGTCATCGCCGAGTGCGATAAAACGAAACGGTTGCAGACACGCACTTTGAAACTTGCGCATGGGTTGCAGCATCTCGGCCATGCCGTGGATAGCACCTGACCGGGTGTGAAACGCGATTTCTACGAAATCGCCTGCGGAGAGCTCCTGTTGCAACTGGAGCATGCCGCCAGTGATCGAAATGGACTGGAGTTTGGCGCGTGTACGTTGACCGCCCTCGGCCATGACGGCTGCGGCAACGGATCCATTCAGTTTGACTCGGGGCGAACGGCTGGTTTCACTGCGTTGGGGGAAGTGACTCATATCAATTGACTATCCCATGATCGGACTGTCGCAGGCAGATTACGAAAGCGCTTGTACACGGGCGTATTCTTGGGTATCGGCAATCGCAATGCCCTCCCGAGCATGGTTTGCGATAATAACGGCAGTAACTTTTCGAGCAACGGGAAGGAAGAGTACCTTTGTGCTGAAAGGTATTGATACGACAATCCTTGCGCGATGTGAGGCGCTTTACTTATGGGTATAGTCCGACGACCGGTTTTTCAGTACGCAATGGCGGCGATTGGTTTGCTGGTAGTGCTGGCGGGCTGCAATAACGACCCGAACGTGCGCAAACAAAAGTATCTGGAAAGCGGGCAGCGATACTTCGACAAAGCGCAATACCGGGAAGCCGAGATCCAGTATCAAAATGCCATTCAGGTTGACCCTCGATTCTCCGAGGCGCATTACAGAATGGCGCAGGCTGCTATGAAGTTGGGACAATGGCCGCTGGCCTATCAGGAGTTATCGGCCACCCTTCAAATCCAGCCGGAGTACTTCCAGGCAAGGCTCGACATGGCCAACATGCTCATCCTGGGGCGCCAGTTTCCCGAGGCGAAAGAGCATATCGACAAGCTTGTAGAGAAACAGCCCACCAATCCAGACGTTTATATCGCGCGCTCCAACTACTATGCCGGAACAGGCAACATTCCAGCCGCGCTCGCTGACATGCAGAAGGCGTTGCAACTCGATCCGAAACGATCTGACTCGTACATCAGTCTCGGGTCGTTGCAGGCACGCGGACAACAATGGGAGGCCGCAGACGCCAGCTTCAAAAAGGCCATCGAGCTCAACCCTAAGTCGTCGACGGCACAGCTCGCTCTCGGAACCTTCTATCAGTCGCGCGGGCGATTCCCGGAAGCCGAACAGGCGTTCCGTCACGCCATCGACTTGGCCAAGGACGATCCTAACCCGAGGCTGTCTCTGGCCGCTCTTTACATGGCGGAGAATAAATCGGAAGAAGCCGAGAAGTTTCTGGCGCAATCGAAGAAGGATTTTCCGGATAATTCGATCGGCTACCGCATGCTGGGCGATTTTTACTTCGCCAGCGGGCAGATGGATAAGGCAACCTCCGAATATGCGTCGCTCTATCAGGAACATCCCAAGGATCTGGTGGTCAAGAAGAACTACATTCAGCTGCTGATCTTGAAAAACAAGATTGACGATGCGCAAAAACTGAATGACGAAATCGTGAAGGCCAATCCGGACGACCAAGATGCCCAGATTTACAAGGGTGAGATTGAGATTCGCAGCGGGCATGCATCCGATGCGGTAAATACGCTGCAAGCCGTCGTCAAGAACGATCCCGATAATGCGGTCGCGCACTACCAGATGGGCCTGGCTTTGGAGCAAACAGGCAATTCGAAGCGGGCCGAGTCGGAGTGGCGCGAGGCGGTCCGTTTGCGTCCCGACATGGTGGAAGCGCATCGCGCACTCGCTGGCGTTGCGATTCACCATAACGATCCGTCGGGACTCGCACTGGAAGCGGATCAGATCATCGCCGATCAACCGACCGCTCCGGATGGATACCTGCTCCGCGGCGTGGCGGAAATCGATCGCAAGCAATACACGATTGCAGACGACTATCTCCACCGCTCACTGGCGAGAGAGCCAATCAATCCCGGGGCCTACGTACAACTCGGCAACCTGCGGATGGCCCAGAATCAGCTGGCTGAAGCGCAGAAGGAATACCAGCAGGCGCTCGATCAGGATCCGAACTCCACCGATGCGTTGGGCGGCGTGCTCAACGTTTATCTAACGCAAAAGGATCCCGATCGCGCGATTGCGACTGTTCGAGCTCAATTGGCCAAGTACCCCAAGAACGCGGGTTTCCACATCATGCTGGGCCAGCTTCTGATGGAACAAAAGAAGGATTTGGCGGGAGCCGAATCCGAGTTCAAGCGAGCGACCGAACTCGATCGGAACAACGGCGAAGCCATGGCCAAACTCGGATTGGTGCAAAACCAGCTCGGCAACCGCGATCAGGCTCTGCAGACTTTTCTGGACGGCGCCAAGGCGAATCCGCAGGACATCGCGTTTAACCTGCTGGCGGGCGGCGTCTATGAAAGCAAGCAGGACTGGGATCATGCCAAACAGCAATATCAAAAGGCACTGGAGATTCAGCCGGATAATCCGCTGGCATCGAATAATCTGGCCTACGTGATATTGCAGCAGGGCGGCAACGTGGATGTCGCGTTCGCGATGGCGCAAACGGCGCGGCGGCAGCTCCCGGATAATCCGAACTCGGCCGACACGTTAGGCTGGGCGTTTTATCACAAACATATCTATAGCTCCGCGATTAACTTGTTCAAAGAAGCGATAAAGAAAGAACCCGATAATGCATTGTTCAACTACCATCTCGGCCTGGCCTATGCCAAGAGTGGACAAGCCGCATTGGCCAAGCAGCAACTCGACCGCCTGGTTCGGCTAAAACCCGACTCTCCGGATATCGAAGATTTGAAAAAGGCGCTCGAGGAGAGCAAAGGGTAGGCGCCGTCAACGGAGAATCCCTCTACGGTAAGAACCTCTATACTGGCAGCTCTTCCTGCATCCATCCGCCGGGCGTTTCTACTTTCGGTTCGCTGGCGAGATCGAGAATCAGCTTCTCAAGCACCAGGCGCTTTCCTGGAGGATTCGAGCGCAACGCGAGATCGGCTCGCGCCACCAGCCGGATGGCTCGCGTGAGTTCGCGTTTTGACTTGTAGCGCCGTGCCTGCCGAATGATATCGTCAGCCGCAAAAGGTGGAACCCGGAACCCCTGCCACAGGGCCGCCCACAGCATGCGTTGATCGCGTACATTACGCTCCAGGATCACCAGCATCTGCCGAAAGGTCTTGGCCAGCATATAAAGATGGCCGATGGCGGCATCCTCGCCCTCACCACTCGATAGCATGCCATCGAGGACAGCCAAGGCTCGGGCCCGATCTTTCGATGAGATCGCGTCGGTGAGCTCATACAAAGAGCGCTGCTTGGCGGCAAGCACCATCGTTTCAACATCACCGAGAGTGATTTTCTTCTTCTCACCGACGTAGAGAATCAGCTTCTCCAGTTCGTTCGACACCATCATCATGTCGCCGCCCAGAGCGTCGACCAGTTCACGGGCGCCGTCGGGATCGATCTTAACCGCGCGGGTCGTGCAATATTCCCCGATCCACCGGACCGCTTCACCCTCCTCGACGCGCGACAGTTCAACTATGCCGCAGAAAGGACCAAGATCTTCCCTGATCTTCTGATAGCGGTCTTTGTCAGTCATGTCCATGCGGCGCGCATCGGCAGGTATGCTGATGTGGTCAGCGACAAAAACGACGAGTGCGTCGGGGTTGGGATTCTCGCAATAGGCCTGAATCGCGCCGATTTTTTCTTCATTCGATCCGCGGCCAAACAGCATTTTGACGTTGCGAACGAAGAACACCTGGAAAGGCGCCATCAACGACGGTGTCCGGGCGCGATCGAGAACCTCGTTGAGCGAAGTCTCGGCAAGATCGAACTCGAACAAGCCGAAGTCGCGCGAGTCAGGCGCGACCAGATGCTCGAGAATAGCGTCTCGACAGCGCTTGCGAAAAAATGCTTCGTCGCCGACCAGCACGTACGCCGGCTTAAGCTGGTGCGACTCCATTTCAGAAAAAAATCGGTCGGCCTGGTCGAAAGCGCGCATCAGCAGTCCTCCAGCATCAGTACACCTCCAGGATGTTGGCCACCAGGGTGCGCGCAAAATCGCGAGACAGTCGATCGACCGCCGGAGAATCCTCCTGGAAGAAACTGTGCAGATCGCTCGACAGTTCGTACTGATCGTGAAAAAGGTAGGACGGATTTTCGAAAAGCACCTTGCCCTGACGATCGGTCAGCGTTACCTGGATACTGACCGTGACCAGGGCACTCACCGCGCGTCCGGTTTGCGAATCATAAGCCAACGGATTCGCCGATGCTGACAAAACTGTTGCTTTCAACACGGCGTCGGCATCGCTCTTGGCATCGTGCACAATGTGATATTGCGTGCGCGCATCGAATTCCCGAACGACCGCGTCGGTCAGCAACTGTTCAATGCGGAATGTCTGGCTGTGACTCACGAAGCCGGGAATGGCGATGGTGTGGATGTTCTCCGGTAACTCGACCGCGTGTCCGGCCGTATGGTAGCCACAGCCACTCGAAACCAATGCCGGCGCCAAACCGAGTATCAGACCGCACAGGATTCGCGCACCTCGCGCTGACACTCGTTTCACTGGATCTGGCCTCGTGGCCGCGATGCGGTCATGGTTTCCGCACATTCGATAGCAGTCAGAGCGGCCACGCGCAGATTGTCGGTCGTGGCCCAGAGCCAAACTCCATTCTTGTGGTTTGCATCGACGGCGAACGACACCAGAATGTCTTCCTGACCCGCGGCGCTGACATTGGTCGGCGGATCTTCCGCGCCGGGGCTGACGACGACGTGTTCTCCGGCCAAGGCGTGCGACAGATCAGCAGCGGCGATGGGCTGCTCCATGTCCAGGTAAATCGAGAAGGCGTGCCCGTGAAAAACCGGCGCCTGAACAACCTGCAGGGCAGGTGCAACGGCGGAACCGGCAATGCGGCGGTAATGTTCACGAATGCGCTTCGCGACCCCATCGAGCGACAAATCTGACCTCGGTCCATAGCGCGGGGCCAGGTTAAACGCCACCTGAATGTCGAAGACATTCTTCGGCAACTCCTGAAACGAAAGCAGATTGACGGTCTGTTCGTGAAGCTCGTCCATGCCGCGCTGCGCGTTTTCAGAAGCCGGTTCGAATACTGTGGCCGCCATGCCCCGGATCGCCCCTGCTTGTGCAGACCGCAGCGCGAGCAAGGCGAGGACCGTGGCTGCGGGATGCGCTACTACAACGGGGCCTGGTTGCAATTCCGGTGGAACTGGTTGGCCGGTTTGACGTTCAATCCAAGGCGATCGGATGGATGCCCCCGGCTCGTCTTCGAGAGCATACGAGAGATCAACGATGGCATCCCCCTGATCTCGCGCTGCCTTCCAATTGTTGCGCGTTGATCGCGCATCAGAAGCGAAGAAAGCAAAGTCAACGCGCTCGAATTGTTCCGATCGGATGCTTTGAATAAAACTCATCTCGTCGCCGAGCGCTTCGAGCCGGCCCAGCGATTCGTCATCGTCCAGCAACCGGACGTCGACCGCAGGAAAGTTGCGCTCGCGCAGGATCTCGGCAATCTCTTTTCCTTTCAGAGAAGATGCACCGACAATTGCCACGCGATATAGATTGCTGGCGCGAAGCTCCGTCTGAGAAGGGGCGGGTTTCGACGCCGGAGGCCTGGAAGGGGAGGTCATGGAGTCTGAGATGCCTCCCGATATGCCGGGGGTGCAGGAGGCGACTTGCGCCGGAAAATCCATTGCAGGCGCCACAGCACGCCCGACGCCATGTAGACAATGGCGATGGCAAAAAGTACCGGCCGCGAGAAATACCAGATGCCCGCGAACACCAGGGCGATCAACAAAATCAGCCGGAAGGGCCGGCGCGAACGAAAATCAATGTCTTTGAAACTGTAGAAGCGCCAGGTACTGACCATCAGATATCCGACGACCAGCACCATCAGCAACCAGCTCATCGCCGTGAACCATGAGGTGACGGGCTCCCCTGCCGAGTAGTGAACGACCGCGGCGATCACTCCCGCGCCCGCAGGAATTGGCATGCCCACAAAATATTTCTTTCCTGGACGACCGGGATTGGAAGGCTGCGGATTCTTGGCGATGTTGAAGCGCGCCAGACGGCTGGCGCCCGCCATGAGAAAAGCAAAACAGGCAATGGATCCGAGCTGCGTGATTTTCAGATGCAGATCGGGGGCGATGGTCACCGGCAAGAGGTGGAAACCCCACATCCACGCCAGAAGTGCCGGTGCAACACCGAAGGTGATCACATCGGCCAGAGAATCGAGCTCACGTCCGAAATCGCTGTCGGTGCCGGTCATGCGCGCGATACGACCATCAAGCCCGTCGAATAGAACCGCGAATCCGATGGCTTTGGCCGCGAAATCCATGTGCCAGGGCTCGCCGACAATTCCGTGGACGGTTTGCAGGATGGCGTAGAATCCGGCCGCGATGTTGGCGGTAGTAAAGAGGGAAGGCAGAATGTACATGCCTTTGCGCAGCCTTCCGCGCGGACGATCCGATGCACGACGGCGCGGCGTTATCTCGTCCATAGTCCCCGCTTTTGCCTGTCCATGTTAACGCGCCTCTCGGTCCACGGCGCGTCCGACCGGCACCGAAACGCGCTCATGCGCGACCGGCAAAATGGCGAGCACCGAAGAGCCTCCCCGGACCCGATCGCCGACTTTCACCTGAACCGCGGCATCGCGGTCGAAAACTACATCGACGCGAGAGCCGAATTTGATCAAACCTACGCGCTGGCCGCAGTCGACGTGTTCACCGGCGCGAAAGTTGAAAACGATGCGGCGTGCGATGAGGCCGGCGATCTGTTTGAAGACAACGGTGCGGCCACCACCTTCCACGGTGACAATATTTTGCTCGTTTTCTTCGGCGGAGTGCGCGCTCATGGCGTTCACAAACTTTCCGCGTTGATAACGCACGTCGCGAATGATACCGGCAATCGGGGAACGATTGACGTGAACATCAAACACGCTGAGAAAAATGCTGATCCGATAGCGGGCGACGCCGTCGAGAGTGAGGGGCGCGACATCAGTAACCTTGCCGTCGCCCGGAGACACCACTGCGCCAGGCGTCGCGGGTATTTCGCGCTCGGGATCCCGGAAAAACCAGAGGAAAAAAGCGCCCAAGAGCAGAATGGGGATGGCGTACGGCCAGCCGGCAAGCCACGCAACCAGCGCCGCAGCCAGCACGCTGCCGAAACCGTAGAAATAGCCGTCACGCACCATGGAAATTCACAACGATTATAGAGCGAGGCGAGCGACATTCCACATAACTGCAATAAAAAAAGGCGCTTAGAAGCGCCCAGTTTGATGGCATGAATGAAGTAGGGTGGTACTGCTGCCCACGAAGAAGGCCAGTTTTTCGCGCCAGTTGTCTAGGCAGATTGCCGGTGTAGTTGATGCTCCAGATGGTGCATCTGGTCTTTGAGGCGCAGCTTCAGCTTCTTGAGCCGTACTTCCTCTAATTTTTCGTCGTCGGTGAGGTATCGCTTTTGAGTGAGGGATTCCAGCCGTTGGGAGTATTGGGAGTGCTCCTGAACCAGCCGCTGGAACTCGTCATGACCGGTCAGGTGTTGCTGTGTCGGAGTCAGCATTCGTGCTAGACCTCCTAGTGTTTTGTTACTGCTCGGTTAAAAGCTAGCACAGGGTTGGGCGGGGTTCAATGAGATTTCATAGAGAGTTTTCCACCGCTCACAGGAGGCGATAAGTATCAAAATTGCACATACTTCGGTGCAAAAATATGTGGCATTTTCGCCCAAATCAGCGGTCAAATTGCAGCGTGTAGAGCACCGCGTCCTCCACCGGTGCTAGGTAGTAGGAAGACCGGCGCCCGACTTCACGAAAGCCATTTTTCTGGTACAAGCGGCGAGCCGGCTGATTCGATTCGCGAACCTCCAATAGGACGGCTGAAGCACTCTCTTTTTCGGCACGCTGAATCAGCTCGCGCACCAGTTCGTTCGCCACTCCTCGGCGGAGAAAGTCCCTGGCGACCACCACATTTTCGATCTCCCATTCACCTGCCGCTTCCGCTGCACAAATAAATCCGCAGATCTTTCCCGCCTTTTGAGCGACCAGAATGACTCCCGCGGTCAGCAACTTCTTGTACTGCTCGCGAGTCCAGTGCGCAGCTGCGGGGGCCGACAACTCGATGGCGAGAATGTCGGCGAGATCGCTCAACGCGGCAGATCGAATGGCTAGCAGCATGAGTCGTCTCAGGGCGCGGGCTTGGAAAAAATCTCGGCGTCGGAGCGGCGAATGTAATTGGCTTCGAGATCCTCGGGACGTATAGTCTGGCCGCGCCGCAAGCGCTCCCATCCCAAGCGCGCGATAATGCCGGCATCTGGAGGCTCGACGACGACAGCACGAACCCCGGCAAGGCGAGCGGTTTCTGCCAGGCGCTTGTCTGGAGTGATCACGGTTACGTCATTGCCGAGCCGGATGAATTCATCCCGACTGAGCAGCCGTTCGCCGCGCATCGGCGGAATCGCTCCCGCTTCGTAGGCGCCGATATAGACATCCCCGCGACCGGCGTCGAGTGCAGCATAGACCGCGCCGCCTGAGGCGTCACCAGCGGCAACCGCTTCAAGGAGGGATATGGCAACAATCGGCTTGGCCAAAACTTCAGCCAGAGCCTTGACGGCGGCGAGGCCAACTCGCAGGCCGGTAAAGGATCCAGGCCCCGATGCCACGGCCAATCCAGCGATATCGCGCACCGTGTGCCCGTGCCGTTTGAGAAGCGCGGCGATCTGCGGAACTAGTTCGGCTGAAAACGCCCCTCCGGCAAGAGGTACGACTTCGAGAACCGCCGGCTCGCGATCGGACGCACCTATGCCGGACTCGGCCCGTGCCAACGCCACGCTACCTTTCTTGCCGGACGTGTCGACCGCGAGCAGAAGCTGAGACATTTGTATTCTTGGGATCGAGCACAAGGAATTGAATCTATCCGCACCCACGAATGACAAAACCGTGATTACTCGTGGCCATTCTCGACCAGTTCAAGCAGCACGCCGGCCGTACTCTGCGGATGCACGAACACATACCGATGGCCGCCCGCTCCAGTCTTGATTTCGTTGGATACCAGGCGGATATTATCGGCCTTCAACTTGGCCACCGCGGCGGCAAGGTCTGGAACCCGCATACAAACGTGATGCAGGCCTTCTCCGTGCTTCGAGATAAACCTGGCGATCGTCGAATCCTCGGACGTAGCCTCGAGAAGCTCGAGGCGGCTCTCTCCAACCTGCACCATCACCAATTTGACTTTCTCCTGTTCGACAGTTTCCTCGGACGAGACATGCAATCCGAGCTTTTCATAGATCGCTTTGGCCGAGGCCAGCGATTTCACGGCGATGCCGAGATGATCAATCTGAAACATGCTCAATCGGTCCTACCTAAAACTCGCTCCGCCATCACAATTAACCGTGATTCGTGCCTCGCACAATTTCTTCGACCAGCGAATACGGATCGCGCTGGTGCTCGGCCACTTCAGACGCGAACTGCTCAAGCCGCCCGTTATCGATTTGTGCGCGAGCCTTCTCCAGCATCGCATCGCGCAGCATCTCGAGCAAGCGCTCTTGCCAGTTCTCAACGTTCTTCTTGAAGATCAGGTTCTCCTTCTTCAGGTATGCCTCATAATCTGCGATTGCGGCCGCCACGTCTCGAACCCCGGTGCCCTCGCTGGCGACTGTCTTGACGATAGGCGGAGTCCAGCGGTCATTGCGCGCGGCGAGCGATTGCATTGCCCGAATCTCGCGCTCGACACGTTCCGCGCCTTCGCGATCGCTTTTG
>Ga0181531_10001697_pt1 | contig 13852 bp, 11 predicted proteins | sample PEATcosm2014_Bin_38_FD_119743 | JGI IMG/M metagenome (GOLD analysis project Ga0181531, IMG submission 119743) | Peatland microbial communities from MTU Mesocosm Facility, Houghton, MI, USA - PEATcosm2014_Bin11_10_metaG | ecosystem: Environmental > Terrestrial > Soil > Wetlands > Peat | place... | reverse complement strand
GTTTCGAAGACCAGTTCCAGCGATGCGGGAAATGTGAGCCACGCCTTGCGTTTCATTTCGGTCTCCAACTGGCCAGGTGACCAGCCGGCATAGCCGGCGAACATTTTGACCTTTTTCCCCGCCGAGAACGACTCGCCGATGTCCACCAGTTCATCGATCGAATGGCCGAGCGCCAGATTGGGCAGCACATCGGCGTTGGGGATGAAATCATCCGTGTGCAAAAAACTCAAGGCGGCGGGTTGCACCGGTCCGCCCAGGTACAAGGGTGATTCCTTGAGCCGATCCGGCAGGTCGGCCACCACCATCTCCCCCACGGTTTTGCCCAGTGAATGATTGAGCACGAGGCCGAACGCGCCGTCGGCGTCATGCTGGCAAATCAACACCACCGACTGGTGGAAAAAAGAACCGCTCAAATTACCACCGTCCAGCAGCAACTGGCCTTTGAGGAACTTCCCGTTCGCGCTCATATCCCACGCCAATCTGCCTCACCCCCGCCGGATTCGCAAAAAGAAAACCGACGAGGCCCGGAAATATAAGGAAAAACGCGGAGAAATGTCTCCGCGTTTTCGGGGTGCTTTGACAGTTGTCCGGCGGTTACAGCGTCTTGACCTTTTTTACAATCGCCGCGGCATCAATGCCGAAATGCGCCAGCAATTCCTCCGCCTTGCCGGAGCGCGGCAGCGCGGTCACGGCCAGTTTATGGACCTTGATGCCATCCACACTCAGTTCGCCCGCGACGGCGTCACCCAGACCACCTTCGGTGTAATGATCTTCAACGGTGATGACGGTGTTGTTCGTTTTTTTCGCGGCGGCCAGAATGACGTCCCTGGCGAGCGGTTTGATGCTGTAAGCGTCAATGACCGTGACGCCGATACCCTCGTTTTTGAGCGCGTCGGCGGCCTTGAGCGCTTCAAACAGTGTCACTCCGGCGGCGATCACCGTGACCTTGTCACCGGCGTTCTGGCGCAACACCTTCGCGCCGCCAATGGGAAACGCTTCGTCATTGTTGTAAATCACCGGCGTTTTGGGGCGAGACGTGCGCAGATAACAAATGCCCTTGGTTAGCGCCATCTGTTCAACCAGCTTTTCCGTGCTGACCGCGTCGCTTGGATACAAGACGATGCTCCCGGCAATGGCGCGCATCATGGCCAGATCTTCAAGTCCCATCTGTGACGGGCCGTCCTCGCCGATGCTGACGCCGACGTGCGAGCCGGCGAGTTTCAGATTCGCCTGCGAAATACCGGCGACGCGAATCTGGTCGAAGGTGCGGCTGAAAAAAGTCGCGAAGGTGGACGCAAATGGCACCTTGCCGCGCGCCCCCATGCCCGTCGCCAGGCTGACCATGTTTTGTTCGGCGATATAACCTTCCACTGAACGGTCGGGGAATTTTTTGAAGAATTTGTCCGCATAGGTGGAGTTCTTCGTGTCACCGTCCACCGCGACAATGCGTTGATCGACCTCGCCCATGCGTGCGAGGGCAGTGCCGTAGGCTTCGCGGGTCGCGACCGAATCGCCGGTCTTGTAATCGAGCGGGGGATAACCCGCGGGTGCGGCCTGGCTTGGCGCCGACAATTGGTTCGGCGCGGTAATCGGCACGCCGATGCCGGACTTCGAGCTCGGCTGAAGTTCGGCGATGGCCTTGGCGGCTTCTTCCTTGTTTAACGGTTTGCCATGCCAGCCATCCTTGTCCTGCAAAAAGGAAACGCCCGCCCCCTTGTAGGTTTTGGCAATGATGGCGAGAGGTTGATCGTTCAATCCAACGCCGCCGAGCACCTCTGAAATTTCCTCAAGATCATGACCATCAATGTCTTCCACCCGCCACCCAAAGGCTTCAAATCGCTTGCGATAAACGCCAATATCGTGGCCGAACGCCGTCGCCTGACTTTGGCCGAGGCGGTTCGCGTCCACGATCGCTATGAGATTGTTGAGTTTGTAAACGCCGGCCAGCGACGCGGCCTCCCACACGGAGCCTTCAGCGATTTCACCGTCGCCGAGCAGAACGTAGGTATTGTAATCAAGTTTGTCGAGACGCGCGGCCAGCGCCATGCCGACCCCGACGCTCAAACCCTGGCCGAGCGAGCCGGTGGCCACGTCCACGAACGACAGTCGCGGCGTCGGATGGCCTTCAAGGTCGCTGCCGAAGGTGCGGAGTTTCAATAAATCACCGGTGGGGAACAAACCCGTCTCCGCCCACGCGGCGTAGAGGAGCGGCGCGGCATGGCCCTTGGACAGAATGAAACGATCATTGTTATGGTAGTGGGGGTTCTTCGCATCGTAACGCATGTGGCCGAAAAACAAGGCCGCCACCACGTCCGCCGCCGAGCAGCACGAGGTCGGATGGCCGCTGCCGGCCGCGGTCGTTGCGGTGATCGAGTGAATCCGCAACTGATTGGCGATGCCCTTCAACAATTCAATATCAGTATCAATCATGGAACCTTTAGTTTACGCGAGAAGCGGCGAAAGCCAAGAGTGAAAATGACTCAATGAACCTTGAAGCGCGGTTCCGAAAATGTAACCCTTTGCGCGTGTGCATCAAACCATTCGCCGTCCGGGCTGCTTTTCCCTGCCGCAAACCCCGCCTTTGGCTGCTTTTGGTGATCATTCCGGCCATCTTTTCCATCCCGGCCGCCACGGGGCGCGCGATGGATTTTTCCATCCCGGCGCGCGAAATGAAGGCGCAGTTGGCGGAGAAAATCCTGCCGTACTGGTTTGACACCGCGCAGGATGCCAATCACGGCGGCTATCTGCTGGACGATGACGCCGTGAAAGGCCGCGGCACGCCGACGGAAAAACAAATCGTCACGCAAAGCCGGATGGTTTGGGCCTTTTCGCTCGCCCAAATCGAAGGTTACAGCGACACCGACCGAAATTATTTGCAGGCGGCAGCGCAGGGTTACCATTTCCTGCTGGACCATTTTCTCGACCGGCAGAATGGTGGTTATTTTTGGACGACCGATCTGGCGGGGAAGCCGGTGAACGACTGCAAGTTTCTTTATGGTCAGGCGTTTACAATTTATGCCCTGGTTGAATACTACCGTGCCAGTGGCGACCGGGAGGCGTTGAACCACGCGCTGGAGCTTTACCATACGGTGCAGGCGCATTTGCACGACAACCAGAACGACGGCTGGTTTGAGCACGCGGATCGGAACTGGAAACTGCTGTCGCCCGGCGACCCGCGCAATCAGGTCGAAGTGGTCGGTTACAAAAGCGCGAACTCGCATTTGCACTGGATGGAGGCGCTGACCGAATTATACGACGCGACCCACGACCCGGACGTCAAAAAATCGCTGCAGGAGGCTTTGCATGTCAACGCGACGTTTTTTTATCCGACGGACCCGGCCCGGTGCGCCTTCCACCGGCAGTTCGATTGGAAGCCGGTGACAGTTCCGAGCAGCGCCGGGCTTTCCTATGGCCACAACGTCGAATTTGCCTGGCTGATGCTTCGCGCCGAAAGCGTGCTCGGCCAGAAAATGTCGTGGGATCATTTTTATGCGCTGCTCGACCACGCACTCAAGAACGGCTATGACCACCAGCGTGGCGGACTTTATTATCGCGGCTTTGACGACCATCCGGCGACCGACACGGAAAAAATCTGGTGGGTCCAGGCCGAAATGTTGTTCGCGCTCACGGACGCTTTAAAGCACGAGAACGACCCGCGTTACGAAATCGTGTTGGGCCAGCAGTTGCAGTTTATCAAAAACCATCAGGTCGGGCCGAGGGGCGGCATCTGGCTGTACGCGGTGACCGCCGATGGCCAGCCCATGGACACGACGCTGGCGAACAGTTGGAAGGCAAACTACCACGACGTGCGTGCGATGATGAAATTCGTTGACGCGTTTGCCGGGAACTGAATCAATTTACTCCATAGCCGAAGCGGCAAAAAACACATGAACTTTTCAAAATGGGCGGTGCGACTCTTTCTGACGGCGGCTGTCGGTATGCAGATGGCGTGGCCGGGCTGGGCGGCTCCAGCGGGCCCGCCGGTTGCTCCGTTGGAAGCCGTGACCAACGCCTATTTCGGGACAGCGGTCGTTGATCCCTACCGTTACCTGGAAAATCTGTCAAATCCCAACGTGACGGCGTGGCTGAAGGCCCAGAATGACTACACCCATTCCCTGCTGGACCAGATTTCCGGGCGAACGGCGTTGCTGGCGCGGATTCAGGAACTGGACAACGCCGTTGCCGCGCGTGTGGACGATATCCTCCGGCTGCCGGACGGCAGGTATTTCTACCTGAAGCGGTTGCCCCAGGACAACACGTTCAAACTTTACGTGCGTGAAGGATTGACCGGCAAGGAAACACTGCTGTTTGACCCGGAGAAATTTGCCAAAGCCGCCGGCAAGCCGTTTGCCATCAATTACTATCAGCCGTCACAGAATGGGGACCATGTCGTTTGCGGGCTTTCCGCCGGTGGTTCCGAGGACGCGGTGATTCACGTGTTGGAAACGGCGACCGGAAAGGAAGTGGACAAACCAATCGACCGCGCCCAGTTCGGAGGAGTGAGTTGGCGCCCGGATGGGAAATCATTTTTCTACAACCGCCTGCAGGCAATGGAATCCGGAATGCCGGAGACCGAACGTTACCAGAAGAGCCGTGTGTATCTGCATGTCATCGGCGCCGACGCCGACCGGGAGCCGCCTGTTTTTGGTTATGAAATTTCGCCGCGGGTGAACATGGATCCGGCGGACGATCCGTTCATCAACACCACGCCGGGTTCCCCATACGCCCTGGGTTCGATTGAGCATGGCACGCGGCAGGAATTGACCTTGTATGTGGCCCCGCTGACATCCGTGGGCAAGGCCAATACGCCATGGAAAAAAATTTGCGATGTCGAGGACGACGTCACGGATTTCACCGTCAAAGGAAAGGAGATATTTCTACTGACGCACAAGGACGCGTCGCGATTCAAAATCGTCACAACTTCCCTGGCCAGGCCCGATCTGGCAGTGGCCAGGACGGTCGTGCCGGCCGGCGACGCCGTTATTACGGGACTGGCGGCGGCCAAAGACGCGCTCTACGTGCAACTGCGCGATGGCGGCCTTGGCCGTCCGATCCGCGTGCCATTCCATGGAAACGCCGAACCCATCAAACTGCCGTTCGATGGGTCGGTGTCGCTGATGGCGTTGGATCCGCGGCTGGTCGGTACCTGGCTGGACATGGGTTCGTGGACCAGGGCCGGCCAGATTTACGAGTACGATCCGCGAACGGGAAATATCACGAACACGGGCTTGCAACCCTTGGGGAGGTTTGATGCGCCGGATGATCTGGAATCGGTCGAGGTCAAGGCCGGAAGTTACGACGGGGCAATGATTCCGTTGTCCGTCGTATACAAACACGGTATCAAATTGGATGGTTCAAATCCCACGCTGCTTTGGGGTTATGGAGCCTACGGAATTTCGGAGGATCCGGGATTTAGTCCGGTATTGCTGGCATGGTGCGAGCGGGGCGGCGTGTTTGCCATCGCCCATGTCCGGGGTGGCGGTGAGTACGGCGAGGATTGGTACAAGGCCGGTTACAAGCAGACCAAGCCGAATACGTGGAAGGATTTTATCGCCTGCGCCGAATATCTGGTTGAGCACAAGTACACATCGCCGGCCAAGCTGGCTGGCGAAGGCGGCAGCGCCGGCGGCATCCTGATTGGCCGGGCCATCACCGAACGTCCTGATCTTTTCGGGGCGGCCATCATCCAAGTCGGATGCCTGGACATGTTGCGGATCGAGACGACGCCCAACGGTGTGCCGAACATTCCCGAATTTGGAAGCGTCAGGACGGAGGACGGATTCAAGGAATTGTATGAAATGAGTGCGTACGCACACGTCCAGGATGGAACAAAATATCCCGCCGTGATGCTGGAGACCGGCATCAACGACCCGCGGGTGGAACCCTGGCAATCGGCGAAGATGGCGGCGCGTTTGCAGGCCGCCACCACCAGTGGCAAACCCGTTCTTTTGCGCGTGGACTATGAGGCGGGCCACGGCATTGGCTCGACGAAGAGGCAAAGGGAGGAACAGACGGCTGACAGCTGGTCATTTCTTCTGTGGCAATTCGGGCTCCCGGAATTTCAAATGCCGGTTTCGCCTTAGGCAGACGGTTGTGTGTGGGCCGGCGGAAACCCGACATTTTCCTGGCCATTGTTTCAAAAGACCATGCCAGGCGGTCACGTTCCATTCGCGACAACTGCCAGGGGCCGATCGAGGATCCATTCCAGCGCAAGCTTGCCGCGGCTGTAATCTGCAGCGGTTTTAGCCCGTCCCGCGGGACGGGAGACGGTCTACAATGCAAAATTGTCCGACCTGTTTCTGGAGGCCATGCTTTTCCTCCACCGGAGATGGACAAAAAAGGAGCCAAAAACTATCATGAACCCGCTCTCGATCCAACTGCCTGTAGTGGCTCAAAAGATGAGTTCACCGGAAGCGATCCAGGGTTGAGAATGGGAAATTAAAATGAGATGCTCCACCAAATTATGAAGAGACTCCTTGGCATCATTTTGCTTTGGGTGGTTGTCAACAATCCGGTCCGCGCGGATGGACCCAAGCCTCCCATACATCTGGCGATCATCGGCCTCGGCCATGATGCCGTGGGTGACTTTATTTCCAGGGTGCGCCAGGATCACGATGTCCAGTTGGTTGGCATTGTGGAATCGAATCAGATATTGGTGACCCGTTATGCGCGACTTTTTAATTTGAGCACCAATTTCTTTGACCCAAGCCTTGAAGATTTGGTGGTCAAAACCAACGTCCAAGCGGCGGTGGTTTTTACCAGCACGATCGAACACCGTCGCGTGGTGGAGGCGTGCGCGGCTCATAAAATAGACGTTATGTTGGAAAAACCTCTGGCCGTTGACATGGAAGAGGCATTGGGCCTTGCGGCTGCTGCAAACAAAGGTGGGATTCGGATCATCGTGGATTACGAGACGTCCTGGTACTCGAGTGTTCAAACGGCGTATGCGATTGCGCATGACCGGCACGCTGTCGGCGATATGCGGAAGATTATCGTCACCGCAGGAGATCAGGGGCCCAAGGAAGCCGGTTGCTCAGACACATTTCTGGATTGGTTGACGGATCCAGCACTTAACGGGGGAGGCGCGCTCACGGATTTCGGCTGTTACGGAGCCAACCTGATCACATGGTTCATGGACGGCCAACGTCCCGCTTCCGTGTTTGCCGTTGCTCAACACATTAAACCGGAAATCTATCCCAAAGTGGAAGATGAAGCGGCCATCGTTATTACCTATCCGCAGTCACAAGGGTTTGTTCAAGCTTCCTGGAATTTGCCATTTGCCGAGAGGAGCATGAAAATCTATGGGAAAACCGGGTACATATTTGCGCCACGAATGGATTTGCTGCGAGTTCGCCTGGCAGATACCGAGGAAAGCGATATCGCACTGCAGGCCCAGCCGGAGTCTGACGATGATATTTCCTATTTTGCCGCAATCGTTCGCGGTGATGTCAAGCCAACCGGACCGTCATCCTTGCAGGTAAATTTGATTACCACCGAGATTCTCGACGCCGCACGAGAATCAATTCAATCCGGCAAGCGAATTGATCTCCCTGCAAATCCGTCCTGGTGAGACAGCGTTTAACGTGGTTTAATTATTCTGGATTCGAAAAAAAACTGGCGAGGCTGTCGGTGACATCAAGGTGTTGAATGTGGCCTGGTTTGTGTCGACCGTCTGGCTGATGATTGTTTGCCAGGTCAACAAATTCGAAGAAGTCTCAACTTGAATGCCATTGGTGGATAAAAAGCCGCCGATGAAAAATTGAAGCTGCTTGTCCGCCAGCGATAAATTGTAGATGACCGGGACGTTGGTTTCAATTCCGACCAATTGAAGATTCGCAACGGTCAAATTGCCTGAGACGATATTGCTAAAAACGCGGTCTAATTCGGCCGAGACAACGGGGTTTGAGCTCGCATAGAATTCACGCAAATTAAAAAGTCGCAGGGCCAGCGAGAGATCATTCGTGTGATAGGGAAAGCTGGCGTCCAGGTACAAGCGTCGAAAATCCTGAATAATCCCCAAATCAGAATACCCGTATAGCGTTGTTGTGTTATTTGTATCAACCAGGCCGCAACCGCTTGCTCCATTCACCGTGGGTTCGACAATTGTGCCTTCACCAAAGTCGTTCCAGGTGGCGACCTGCACGATGGCCGAGGCGTTGGTCATCGCCCGACTCAGGGTTTCACGAAAGGTATTGCCGTTTTGGTCGTCGAGATAGCCATAAGAAGAACCCACCCCTGCCTGCTGATAAATGTCATGGAAGCGTGGGAAGGCGGTGCTGATGAAGGCAGGCCAGGCAGGCAGAGCGAGGGCCTTTTGTTCAAAGCTGGATAAATAGCTTTGCATCATAAAATCGTTGAGCACGCCTCCATTTGTCTGACTCATCCACATGGGCGGCCAATCAAAGGCGCCTTGTCCAACCGGCAAACGGTTGTCCTCCGTGAAAAAGGCGGGCTGATTCGTTGCGTTCAGGACCGAAAAGATGGAAACCCAGCTGGCATTGGCCGTAAAATATTGAGGGCCAAAATTTAACAGGACCGGCATGCTGTTTAAACGGAGATAATCAGGGTCAGCAAAGTAATTGGTTTGCACATAAAGCATGGTCTGTTGCGCATGAGAGACGGCGTTGGCTGCGGTTATAAATCCACCATTGACCTCCTGCTGGATGGTGGAATCTTCGTAGCAAAGGCAAAACTTCAAGCCGGCTTTCCGGGCATAGTTGAATAAATCAACCGTTCGCTGATTAATCAGGGCGTAATCATTAAAATTATCGGTGCCATACCAATCTACGATTATTCCATCAACCCCGGCCAGTTTCATAAGCAGCACGTGATACTCGAGCACCGCCGGGTCGGCCGAATCGTAGGGCCCTGGCAGTGGATAATACCAGGAGGCAATTTGCCGGTTGCCAACCGTATTGGTGACGCTGGGATTGAAATAATTCATTGTCCAATGCCATCCCCAATAACCGCTATAGGGTTCAGATTCGAACCATGGCATATAGTGAACCATCACCGGCTTTGCCCCGGCGGGCGCACTGGTAAACATCGCCCGCAAAACGAGCGCGAGCACCAGCACGCTTGAAATCCTGCAAAACTTTATCATGCCAAAACCTGCCATAAAAAAGCCGGCGAGCCTCGCTCGCCGGCTTTGCCCAAGCCATCCACAACCCATCCTCAGTTCCCCGGCGGATGACTCGCGTTTCGAGTTCCCACCCGCCGGACTGAATCATCCGTCAGTAACCGGAACCCGGAACATTGGTGTTGGCCAGGCGGAGCCAGAGGAACCCGCTGAAGGGCGGCGGGATGGTGATGGTGTTGGTGCCATTGTTCCAAACAGGCGCAAAAGTCCAAGGCGCCCAACTGAATTCGGTCTGCGCCAGTGGCGCGGCGCTTTGATACAAGGTGAACGCGTTGGTATTGGGATCGGGCCACGTAACTGCCAGATTGGTGCCGGCTTGGCCGATGAACAGGTTCGGCGGCGGCGTCGGCGCCGGAGCGAATGTGATGGAGTGCAACGTGATGTCAAAAGCATTTGAGCCGCCATCATTAAATATGACTGCCGGATTAATCCCAAAGTTGAAACCGTAAAAGTGATTAGTTCCGCCAGTCGTGTAGGCCGTAAAGTTCGGAAGATTGGCCATAGGAACCGTAATCGTGAAGTTGCTGGCGGTGGTGCTATCCCACACGACTCCATTTGAGTTACCGGGATTGTTCCACCCACCATAAGGTACCGGAAAAGAATACACACCGCTGTCCAGATTAAAAATAAACTGTATTCCGATCCAATTGTAATTGGTATAAAACATCGGTCCCGAGACCGCCATGGTCGCCGTGGGATTGACTGTAAGACGGAGGATGCATTCAGTGTCGTTGGTAGCGAGCGCCGTATTGCCGTTGGGCAAAAATGTGACACCGCTGCTCTGACCAAAATAACCGCTGCCATAAGCACCGGTCGACGCCGCCTCCAACCCGGCCAAACCGTTATAATTAACGAAAATATTCTGCGTCGGAGTTTGATTATAATTGCCCCAGTCGGGGTACAATGTGGTGGGAGCCACAAAGGGATAGGTAATATTTATGGTGAGATAAACGTCTTGAGCCTGCACCCCGCCGGCCCAGGTCAACCCGCCCGCTGCTGCCAGCGCAGTCACCAATTGTTTCGTGAAGGATTTGATATTCATGGAATGTTTTATTGTTTAGTTTGGCACGCAAAAATTCTTCAGGGATTTCTTGGATTTATTTACAATAACTTAGTACTCAAAACCATTTTGGGACAGTCGCATAAAGTGACTCTGGCAACAGACGCCTGACGAATCAAAATTCGTTTTGAGCCAAGGCCGAAAAAAGCCGCCCCGAAGGGCGGCTATGAAAAGGCGATTTTCATTACGCCACTTATTTGCGACGGCGAATGGCCAACAGGCCGGCAACGCCCAAGCCCAGCAACGCCATCGAGGCCGGTTCCGGAACCAACTGGATGCTGTTGAATGTCATGGTGTAACTCCCATTCACGTTCGCAGGGTCGATCTGGAAGTTGAGACCGCCGATAGGAAAGCCGGCTGCAACGTTACCCTGATTGGGAGATTGAAGCGGGAGCGTAATAGAGTACGTTGTGCCTGCAGTCGGGGTTAAGCTGTAAGCAGGGCTGATTGCATCATAGTAATTAACACCGCCATTATTATCATCCAGTGCAAACAATACATTAATACCCGCAACGGCATCCCCGGAATTCCAGGTCCATGTAAACGTGACTGCGTTATCGGCTGTGTTGAGCGGTGTCACTTGACCAGCAGGGAGCGGGTAATACAAAGTGCTAAACGAGCCGGGGCCGCCGGCGGCGGTGATCTGGAAGCCGGTAGCGGTGTCCAATGCCCCGGCGGCGGTCCAATTGCCGGTATAGGACGGGGCAGTAGGATTGATGTTTGACAGGTACTGTTGGCCGGTTACGTACTGCGCCTGGGCCGAGGCAGCCAAGATCAGCCCGCCCGCGACGGCAAACACGGTCGTCAGCCATTTTGATTGTTGCTTCATAGTTTTCATGGTTTTCGTGCTGTTAATATTCAACATTAAAAAACCGTTCGTGATTTAATGTGTTATAAGCAGTAATCTAGCGATTTTTGTGATTTTATGATAGTCACATGAAGTGACCACAGCACAAAACCGGTCATGCTCTATCGCTTTGGAGCCAAAATTCGACCCAAAACGGGAACGGATTTGCCAAAGTGAGAAATCGTTAATAAAGACGGGGTATTTCCTATGAAAATTGTCTCATTTTGAAATCAATTCATTGTGGAAAACCTTGTATCGTTATTTTGGTTTTGCATCGCGGGCAAAACCAATGGGGGTAGGGGTTGCGCTGCAAAATGGACTTCTTTTTTTCCTCGTAACAGTGGGCACAAAGCCAGTGTGCTGGCTCAATAGAGGGGTTGCGCACGTTGAGCGCATATACAAAGTTCCCCATAACATCTTCAAGGTGGTAACGCGACCTTTCATGGTTCCATGCTTCCTGCTCAATGAGCTTCTTTTCCAACTCTTCTTTCGAGCGCAAAATGTTTTGATAGTCAGATTGAATCATCATCATTTCGGATTGAAGGTCGAGGGCGATGCCTTGAAGCTGTATCGCAACCTCGTTGACTTTGAATTCTTCGCGTGCGTCCGCAAATCGCTTCGTTGTGCCGGTTATTGCCTTCATCAGCCCAAAAGCGGCGGAAAAATCAGTTGCCATAATTCCCAATAAATACTTTATGATACCAAAAAAGTCAAGCGATTCTCAACTGTTTGGAGTAACGGAATCCGTGTTTCACCTCGCCAAAAGCAAAGACGGAAAGCGCAAGTGTTTTGTAAATCTGGAAACCGGCGAGATGCGAACGCCGGATGATTTCAAACATTTGAGGGGGACGCGTCTTCGCGTCACATTAACAAGCGAAACTGCGCTACCTTTGGGTTAGGGTGGAGTTCAATTTTGTCCGCTGCCGCCTGGTATAGGTGGTAGCGGATTTCAACCATCTCATATCGGGTTGCGCTGGCTATCGCGCAAATATCAATTGCAAGTTCGTCTGCTGGATTTTTACGCACCAAAAATTTTCCGGTGCCATCGTCCCGACGACCGGGAACAGTTAATGCAAACTCAACGGTTTTGCCGCTCAATTGCTCCATTGTCCACTTTGATTTCACCCAGACGGTTGGCTTCCTCGTTTCTGCCAAGGCTGCGTTCCTGATAAAGTCCGGCTTCGTCTGCCCTGATTTCGCAACCGCCTTCTCGATCTGCTTGTCGTCGGCGGGGTTGAATCTCACGCCTATTTGAACGTCTTTTGACTGTCCCTTCGGCAACGGTGGTCTGCCCATTTTCTTGTTCATATATTTTGGTATCAAAAAGTATTTGACAGCACTATACGTTTCTGGTATCAATAAGTCAAGAAGATAAATAAAGAAGCCGCCAGCGTGAACTGACGGCTTCGCAACCAAAGGCCGAAGCCTTCAGTGGTATCCGTGAAAGATACAAAGCTACTGTAAGTCTTGGCCGGAAAAGGTCAAGTGAACTGTATATGCTGTAATGGAATTGCCAAACGGCGCGGGTTTTACCGTAATAAAAACTTCAACGTCCAGCGTTTCGAGTGCCTGAAATGCGGCACGTCATTCTCGGACAAGCAACCGCTGGACAATCTGCGGGTGGATTTCAAAGCGGCCTGCCAAGTCGCCAATATGCTCTGTGAAGGCATCGGCATCCGTGCCGTGTCGCGTTTGACGGGATTGCACCAGCAGACTGTTCTGAACGTGTTGGCGCGTGCGGGAAGCAAGGCAGCGCGGTTCTTGGATGCCACCGTGAGGAATGTGCGGCCTGAATCAGTCCAAGCCGATGAGATGTTTTGTTATGTCGGGTGCAAAGACCGCACCAATGTCACGCATGACCCGTTTCGCGGCTCGCAATATCTGTTCATGGCGATTGACTCAAAGTCCAAGCTGATTATCTCGCACGTCATCGGCCAGCGCACGCCGCAAAACACGGAACATTTGCTCAACGATTTGAAGCAGCGCGTGACAGGCAGGATGCAAATAACCACGGATGGATTTGAAGCCTATAAAGTGGCGATGCCGCGCACCATTGGCAAAGATGTTGATTTCGCGCAAGAGGTGAAGCGTTATGCCTGTGCAAAAGACGGGACAGAACCAGAGCGCCGTTATTCTCCATCGCGTTGCATTGGCACACGGATTCATATTCGCCGTGGCAATCCAAATCGTGATTTAATCAGCACCAGCTATATGGAGCGCACCAACCTCACCGTCCGCCTGTTCAATCGCCGTTTCACAAGGCTCACGCTTGGTTATTCCAAGAAGTTTGAATATCTGATACACTCCATCAATCTCATGGTGTTTTATTACAACTTCATCCACGTCCACAAGACGCACAGACAAACACCGGCGCAGTCAGTAGGATTGGTTCAGCATCAAATGACCTTTTCAGAAATGCTGTTGACTCCAGACTAACGTAGCATTACCCACAAAACCCCCGCAAATCCTAGCGCCGCATGTACTTCGCCACTGCTTCCGTCCGCGATTGAACATGCAGCTTTTCATAAATGCGACGGACATAGGTGCGTATCGTGTCAATACTGATGTTCAGCAGGTCGGCGGTTTGCTTATAGGTAAGACCCTTGGCAAAACAGTCCAATACCATCTGTTCGCGTGATGAAAGATGTACTTTCTCCCCATCCGCCTCTCCCGCCTTTTGAAAGGACGCCACGACTTTGCGCGCAATCGAACTCGACATCGGCGACCCGCCCCCATGCACCTCGCGAATGGCTTCCAGCAGCTTGCCCGGCGTGAGCCGCTTCAACATATACCCGTTGGCTCCGGC
>Ga0181531_10001696_pt1 | contig 13863 bp, 14 predicted proteins | sample PEATcosm2014_Bin_38_FD_119743 | JGI IMG/M metagenome (GOLD analysis project Ga0181531, IMG submission 119743) | Peatland microbial communities from MTU Mesocosm Facility, Houghton, MI, USA - PEATcosm2014_Bin11_10_metaG | ecosystem: Environmental > Terrestrial > Soil > Wetlands > Peat | place... | reverse complement strand
TCCAGCCTTCAGATATCCATTTCGGCCGGGCCTCGTGCATTCCGGATCATCAAGGACCGAGCCCGCCGCCGAGAGCCCGGCTTCGAAGCCTTTGGAAGATCCGCGGTCTACTCATATTCGCTGGCTGCGTGTTCTTGTTTCAGTTGGCTAACGCGTCGATGCTGCCGCTCGCCGGCGAAGCGTTCGCGTACAATGAGGAAGCTTTCTCCTCGCTTATCGTCACCGCGCTGATCATGGTGCCTCAGGTCATTGTGGCGATAATGGCGCCGTGGGCCGGACGCCGGGCGAACACCTGGGGCCGCCGACCGCTGTTGCTCGTCGGCTTCACAGCATTGCTGATCCGCGCGCTGGTGTTTGCCTCGACCACCGACCCGATGATTCTCATTGTCGCTCAAGTACTCGATGGAGTCAGCGGAACGATGCTGGGTGTGCTCACGGCGCTGATAGTCGCCGACCTCACAGCAGGTACCGGCCGGTTTAATCTCGCGCAGGGATTCGTCGGAACGATATCCGGGGTCGGCGCTTCGCTCAGCACCACACTTTCAGGTCTCGTGGCCGGGAACCTTGGCCGCGTGGCAGGATTTCTTGGTATTGCGGCGGTGGCCCTGGCCGCTCTGCTTCTACTGTGGTCGCTAATGCCTGAAACCCATCCGTCAAATAGGAGCGACTACCTATAACCGCTCGTCTCTTTCATGAGGCGCGCATGATGGCCGTCAGGATGGTGAACGATCTCATCTTATTGGGTACTATAGCCATTATCGGTGAAGGATTTGCGGATGTCGTTCAAGGTTCAGGTCGGCCCAGCTCAAATTGCCATCCATCAGGGGCAGACGGTGTTGCTCACCGAAACCGACGGGTGCGTGAACTGGCCAAGCAAATGCGGACTATATTTCCGCGATACCAGGGTGATCAGCGCCTGGGCAATTTATGCCAACGGCGAACTTTGGGATCTGCTAAATGGTGGCGCAGTTGCTCCCCATGCGGCTCGTATCTTCCTGACCAACCGCGCTTTCGAGACCGAAGATGGACCGATCGCAGCGCGTACGCTGGGCTTGGTGATCGGCCGCCAAATCGAGGGTGGATTGCACGAAGACATCGAAATCACCAACAACAGCCAAAAGCCAGTTCGTTTCAACCTCGAAGTCGCAATACGCGCCGATTTCGCCGACATTTTCGAGGTGAAGGGCGACAACATCGTGCGGCGCGGCCACATCATCACCTCATGGTCGGCCAAGCGGGAAGTACTTCGGGTGACCTATCGCAACAAGGAGTTTTGCCGTGAGGTAATCGTCCGAACCGGCGAAGGCGACGGCAGACCGACGGTATATGCCAACGGACGCTTGAGTTTCGACATTGCACTGAAGCCGGGGCAGGTCTGGCATCGCTGCCTGATCTACGATCTCGTGGACGGATCGAAACGCCTTCGTGCATCCAAGGAATGTATTCATTCCAGCCCCACCTCGGGCCACTCTCGCGATATGGACGAATGGCGGAGAACGGTCCTGAAAATTGAGACCAGCAACGAGGAATTCTATCGCTGCTTTAATCAGGGCGTGCAGGACATGGCTGCCTTGCGGCTTCCGTTGCAGGGTACAGATCAAATGGTGTTCGTGCCGGCCGCCGGATTGCCGTGGTTCGTGGCACTGTTTGGCCGCGATACCCTGATCGTCTCATTGCAAACGATGATTGTTTATCCGGAATTCGCTGCGGGTACGCTAGAGGTTCTGGCGCGGTATCAAGCGACGGAGCGCGACGACTACCGTGACGCCGAGCCAGGTAAGATCCTGCACGAGCTTCGTTGCGGCGAGCTGGCGCATTTTAAGCTGATCCCGCACACGCCGTATTACGGCACGGCGGACGCGACGCCCCTCTATCTGATCGCGCTGCATGCGGCGTGGAAGGCAGCGGGTGATCGAACGCTGATTGAGCGGCATTTGCTGAATGCCGAAGCGTGCCTGACCTGGATCGACAAATACGGTGATCGCGACGGCGACGGTTTCCAAGAATACCAGACGCGGTCGAAAGCGGGCTACGAGAATATGGCGTGGAAGGATTCCGGAGATTCCGTAATGTACCCTGACGGTACGCTTGTTCGCGGCCCTAAAGCTCTCTGCGAATTGCAGGGCTATGTCTACGACGCTTGGCTGCGCATGGCCGAGATCTACGATGAACTCGACAACAAACGACGCGCGAACCAGCTGCGCAAGAAGGCTGCTTTGCTATTCAAACACTTTAACGAGGTGTTCTGGGACGAAAAATCAGGCTTCTATGCCTACGCATTGGACGGAGACAAGAAAAAGGTGCTTTCGGTGACTTCAAATGTCGGGCAGTGCCTCTGGTCCGGCATCATCGCGCCAAAACGTGCTGCTGCCGTTGTAAAACGGTTGATGCAGAAGGATATGTGGAGCGGTTGGGGAATCCGCACGCTGTCATCGGATCATCCATCGTTCAATCCGTACAATTATCAAACCGGAGCGGTGTGGCCGCACGACAATTCGCTGATCGCAATGGGAATGCGCCGCTATGGATTCGCCGCCGAAGCGGCGGCGGTGGCGCGTGATGTCAGCGGCGCGGCGAGCCATTTTCTACTCAATCAGCTGCCGGAGCTGTATGCCGGATTGCAGCGCGATCCCACGAGTTTTCCGGTGCAATATCTCGGCGCCAACGTGCCACAGGCCTGGGCAGCGGGGACACCATTCATGCTGTTGCAGGCGATGCTTGGACTTCAGCAGGATGCCCCGCGCGGCAAGCTCTATGTTGATCCCGCGCTGCCGGACTGGCTGCCGGACGTGACCTTGACCGACCTGCGGCTGGGGCGGCGACGCTTCGATATTCGCTTCTGGCGGAACGGTAAGGATACGTTGTTTGAAGTGACGAAGGGAAAGCACGACGCAATCGAGCGACTGAGCATCGCGCCGGTCTTAAGAGCCTCGAACTGAACACGGTTTGCCTGAATCATCTGGCGGCGAGCGCCGGAGTGGACGATGCGGTCGCCACCTCGGCCTTTGAGACAGTTGCGACGCATCCGATGATAGTCCTTGAGGTGACCGATCACGGGCTCGACGGCTGCGCGACAGCACATCTCGCGACCGGATCAATTCCATGGAATTTTTCCGTTGCGGCCAAATTGATCAATAAGTGTCCAGAAATCTCCGCGCGTTTAGCCAACTATGAGCGGAATTGACAGCATGAAAAAGGAGCCGGTTTCGTTCAGAGTAGCAGGCCCCTTCGAAGATCGCCTTCGTAACGCTTCGTACAGCAAAGAAAGCTTCGGCTCTGAAATCGTCGGACTGGCGTACGGTCGTCTGCTCCAGCGAGAGCAGTTCGACAGTGCTCGCAAATTCTCGGTACCCCGATTCTGGTCTGAGCGAAAGCAATATAGTGTGCACTTTGCGGGCAAGCGGTTCTTCATAGTCAGTCATATCTTAATATCCGTGTCCTTCGATTTCTAACTTCTTTAAAAGGGACGCCGTTCAGTGCCAGGTAACGAGAAGTGTGCGGTACATTCTAAAATAACGTAAGCCTCGACAACCTAAGATTTCCAAAACCAAATGCGACCAAGCAGCGAAGGTAGGTGTCCGAACGGCCGCTTTAAGCATTTGGAGTAAGCGTGGTTGCCACACCCGCCGTATCTATAAGTCAGGCCGTATCAACGATCATGAAATCCTGGGGCCGTATCGTCCAATGTAGACGAAGCCAGTGACAGAGATAACAGACCGGTGACCAGCTTTTCCATGTCTTATCTTGTTCGATCGACAGCGGCACGTCTGGACGAGAGTCCATACGAGAACTATCAGTGAGCTCCTGCACTCAGGTCAGTCGCCGTACGAATGGGCTCATCTTTGAGACATCGCCGCGCTACCATGATTTCGGCCTCAGTGGCACCTCGGCTTCGCGCCCACGCTTCAGCGGCCGGAGCCGAATATTTTGCGACGTAGAGCCGGACAACAGTGCAAGACATATGATGAAACTCACCCGCTTCAGCTTGCGCAACGAGCCCTAAAAAAATCGCGATCGTGGGTATCCAGCGTTTCCACACGGTTCTTCACCTTTGACAGGCAACTGTTCGTGCGGACCAAGGTTCCAGGCGAAGTGTGGCGCTTTGCGGTGAACTGTCGGTGAGAGCTATGGTGTCAAGGAAGGCGGCGTGATTCTCGGAGTTGCGGGCAGGAGCGTGGCGAACTCCGGGGATATGACCGCGGCGGTCAAAAGCGCTCAAGCAGGCAACAAGAACAGTGTTCTAACGCGCGTTCGCTCCGCGGCTGGCTCTCATTATGTCACTTTCCCGCTCGCGGAGGGCTGTCGTCGAACAAAGCGGGGTGCTCCGGCGCTCCCGCCTTTTGAACATAGCTGGATCCTCTAAAAACGAATTTAACTTTCGTCCACATCCCAATATTCCGGAACGAGCTGACATCCATTCTGTTGCTTGCGAGGGCAAAGAAACAATGGAGATTAAGTGATGAAGAAAACAACGTTGGTGGCAGCAGCTATCCTGACAACTGTGTCGTCAGTGGCGCTGGCGCAGGGAGCAAATTCCGACTCCAGTACGGCTCCTGCCGCCGCGACAACCGCCAAGCCACAGCCGGGCGGACCTGGACTTCGACAGCAACTGACTAATAGTTTGCAGCAGTCGGGCTTCACCAATATCAAAGTGGTTCCAGATTCGTTTTTGGTACAAGCCAACGATAAGTCAGGAAACCCGGTGACGATGATCATCGGCCCCAACTCGGCAACCGAATTTACAACCATCGGATCAAATGATCAGACGTCAGGTTCGAACGCGGGCAAATCAGACATGCAGTCCGGGGGTATGTTCACGAGCATTCCCTCCAAGGACGAGCTGAGTTCAAAAGTGGTAGGCCTCGATGTCTACAACAATGACAACCAGAATATCGGTACGATCAAGGATGTGGCCTACAACGGCACAAACGTGAACGGTTATATCCTAGGCGTCGGTGGGTTCCTTGGAATGGGCGATCACTACGTTGCGGTTCGTCCTTCCGCGATCAAGCTCAGCTATGATGCCAAGGACAAAAAGTGGCACGCAAACATGGATGCCAATGCCGACCAGCTTAAGGCTGCTCCGGAGTACAAGTACCCGAGCAATACTTGATCGATTTCCTCAGGCCGGTGCACGTCAGGTAGACGTGCTGCAATTGCCAAAGAGATTGATTATCGGCAAACAGGATCGCCTTGAAAAGCGGTCCTGCTCTGCTGTTATGCCGGCTGCCATAATCGACCTCTCAACGTGGGTTTTATGACGACAGTGGGAGCCATCGCGGTTACACGGCGAGACAGGATCTCTCCAAGAAGAGCGTTGAAACGACGTGGGCGATCGTTCTTCGAAGGCATCTATGTTTGAACTTGGCCCGCACGCCGGCTGGCGTTTTTGGCTCGGGATCGTGCTTACCGGCATTGGAACAGGCGCGAGTGCCGCCGCGCTGACATTGATTCTACAGGCCGTCCAGCATTTTGTTTGGCCGGGTACCGGTGCAACGTTGCTGGACGCTGCCGATCAGGCGACGTCCTTGCGACATATCCTGGTTCTTCTGGGCGCGGGGTTGGCGACCGGCGCCGGCCAGCTCATCCTGGTGCGCCTGACGGCGGGCAACAGCATCGACATCACGGAGGCGATCTGGTTTTCCGCGGGACGGCTGCCGGCATTGCGAACCTTGGGCAGCGCGGTGTTATCAGTTGTTGTCGTTGGAATGGGCGCCTCGCTTGGGCGCGAGGGGGCACCAAAGCAGGCGGGTGCGGTTATCGCTAACGCGCTATCAGACAAGGCTCACTTTTCTGACGAGCAACGCCGGCTGCTGGTTGCTTGCGGCGCCGGGGCAGGCATGGCTGCGGCTTATGGTGTGCCATTGGGCGGCGCCTTATTCGCGCTTGAGGTACTGCGCGGAATGCTGGCTTTGCGGCTTGTGTTACCCGCGCTACTAACGTCGGTCGTCGCTACGGCAACGTCGTGGCTGGCGCTGCCAAATAGCCCGACCTACGTCCTTTCTCGCTTCGATGAGTCCGCCGCAAATCTGGCTTTGGCGGTATTGATTGGACCGATCGCCGGACTAGTTTCCGTGGTGTTCGTGCGAGTCATCGCGCTGGCCGACCGATACAGACCAAAGCACCGACGACGACTGGTGGCTCCCATCCTGGTGCTCGGACTGCTCGGGCTGGCATCCATTCCCTTTCCGCAATTGCTGGGAAATGGCAAGGACATTGCTCAGCTCGCGTTCGCGGACCAAATGCCGATCGCCCTGTTGCTGGTGCTCCTGCTACTCAAACCCGTTGCGACCGTGCTGTGCCTGGGAAGCGGTGTACCGGGAGGTTTGTTTACGCCGTCGCTCGCGCTTGGAGCGCTGCTTGGTGCGGCTTTCGGCCACGCCTTTTCGTGGCTTTGGCCTGAAATGCAGCCGGCACTGGCTGCGGTGGTGGGCGCCGGCGCCGTTCTGGCGGCAACGACTCAAGGACCGATATCGGCAGTCGTGCTTATTATGGAACTGACCGGGCAGGACCGGTCATTCATTGCACCTCTATTGCTTGCAGTCGTCATTGCGACGCTGGTTTCGCGGATGATCGAACCGCGTTCTATTTATGATGCAAGGCTCACGGATGAACAGATCGAGCAAAGGCAAAGGTTGCGAGAGCCGCCCAGCCGATAGCTTTGATTTTTGTTCTGGGCGGAGGATACAGAAGCACGCGGGCGTGTTCATGTAAGGAGGTTCGCATTCCAGCGAATAATAGGTGCCGGGCTGAGTTCGGTTGGCAGACACTAAGATATTTGGACCAAGCTCGGTCCGAGCAGACACCGAAGTTTTTGCTCGGGGTTGGTCAACGATAATCCCGAAAAGAGTTCAAAATCGATCAGTGCCTATCAGCCCAGATATAATCGACTTGGGCTGCGGACGTCGCGGGCCGTTACGCGGCGTTCCATCGGGCGGCCCCATCCTGTCACCCCCGCGCCGGAGCCGTTCTTCCGCGTACGAATTTGAAAAATGAGCAATAATGACCAGCGGCTCTAGAACTAGGGGAGCATGCTGGTTGTCTCACCGCGCCGTGTCGGCGATTCCCGGTGACCGAGAGTATTGCGTTCCCGCCCTATTCAGAGGTGAGCATCATGCCATCCCCCATCTTGATCCACTCTATAGCCGCGCTGAAATCGGAATCCTTGCGTGCTCCAAGTGCGGCAACCCAATGAGGCTGTCCCAAATCGAACCGGCCGCGCTTGGTTATGATATACGCACGTTCGAGTGCTTGAACTGCCATTCCAGCGAAGCCTTTCGGTCGCTCTCTGAACTCGATTTCTATGCCGTTTTGGAATAAGCCGGCATCTTGGAAAGTTCGGCCGAGAGACTGCGGCTGATCGCCGGGTTATATCCAAGCAAGAGCACGATCAACATGCCGATGAACCCGCATCCGGCAAGGAAGATCAAACCTGCAACGTCGTTGCCGGTATGATCCCGTAGCAAGCCAAAAGCCTGCGGTCCGAAATAACCGCCAAGATTGCCGATCGAATTGACGGCTGCGATGCCTGCCGCGGCGCCGGCACCACTTAGAAATGCTGTTGGTAGCGTCCAGAAGATCGGCAGGACTGCGAAGAAGCCAAATCCGGCAACACACAGGAATAGCATCTTGATCGTCGGATCATCGACAGTAGAAGCAAGACCCAAACCAACAACGATAAACAAAAAAGCGATGACCGCATGCCATTTGCGCTCGCCGGTGCGGTCAGAGTGCAATCCCCAGACGATCATGCCAACGGCGCCAACGAGATAGGGCACTGCGGTGATGAAACCGGCCGTCACATTCGACACGCCGAAGGCCTTGACGATTTGAGGCAGGAAAAAACTCAACCCGTATTGGGGAATATTGCAGCCCATATAAACAAGGCCAAGCGCGATAACACGCCAGTCCATCATCGAGCGAAACCAGGAAAGATCCAGAATTCGCTGGCGCTCTGCGCGCTCACGATCGAGCCTGCCCTGCAGCCACTCGCGTTCCTGCGGCTCGAGCCAATTAGCGTCAATTGGTCGGTCAGTGAGGTAGTAAAGAACGGCGAAGGTCATAATCAGTGCCGGAAAACCCTCGAGCAGGAACATCCATTGCCAGCCATGTAGCCCAGCGACCCCTTCGAGACTGAGGATAAGGCCGGAAATCGGTGCTCCGATGACCGTCGATATCGGAATGGCGAACATGAACCAGCCGACAATCCGGGCGCGATAGGCGGTCGGAAACCAAAGTGTCAGGAAGAAAATGATACCGGGGAAGAAACCGGCTTCGGCGACGCCGAGCAGCAGGCGGACAATGTTGAAACTCAGTTCTCCCGAGACGAATGCCTGGGCGCCGGAAATGATCCCCCACGTGAACATGATTCGGGCGATCCAGAGGCGCGCGCCAAAGGCATTCAATGCAAGATTACTCGGCACCTCGAAGAAGAAGTAGGCTAGAAAGAAAATCCCGGCAGCTCCACCGAAGGCAGTTGCCGATAGATTGAGGTCGGCGCGCATTGTGGTCCCGGCGAAGCCAATATTGACCCGGTCCAGATACGCGATGAAATAGCAGAGCATGAGAAACGGTACCAGCCGCCAGGTCACCTTTCTCATCGTCGTGGTTTCGATATTGCTGGGCTTCACCATTTGGATGCCAACCATCTGCATTCCCTCGATGTCGATTTTGGTCCCTAAATTCCGATCTCGATGGTCAATATTGCTTTAACTTACAGGAAATGCTGGTGGCGGGCTCGGCGGGTCTAAGCCTCGGCAATTCGATCGGTACCGCTCGCCGTACTTGGGTTCAAATTTGGCGGCTTGAACTCAATTTTCCAACCGGCACTTATGCTCAAACGTGCAACCCGAAAAAGCCTGCGACAAAGAGAACGACGACGATGACGCCGATGATGTAGAAAATGTTCATGGTGTACTCCGATTGAGGCCCGCTCGATTCAAATGAAGGCACGGCGCTCCAAAAGGAAACGTCCCGCTCTGCAAGTAAGTTCCAAGCCAGGCATCCTTTGCGCATCGACTGGAGTTGGTTTCCATCGCCCCCGCAGGGGGTGTCAGACTTTGCAGTCGAGTGAGCAATTCTGCTCATTCTACGCCTCAGCGTGAGTGCCGGGTACCAGCTTCGGAATGGATCTCTTCACCAATCGTAAGAATCGGGTGTTGCTTATCACCGCAAGCAAGGTCGATACCAAAATTCGAAAAATCTGAAACTTTGGCGGTCCTCGCGGTCCAGCCCGTCAAGTGCCGCAGGAAGTAAAGCGTGACACGTCAGAACCGAATAACCACCCTTACCGTTAGCAATACGTGCTCGGGTTTGCTGAGCAGCGCGCCCCGGCACGGTCCCGGTTCGCGGATGGTCATAAGTTGATGCACTCCGTGCACCAGAACATCGGTGCCCGAGCCTCGGCCCAGCGGGTGGGTAGCAAATAAACGGTCATAGGTGCTCGCTCTATTTGACGGATGGGTTTCGGGCATTAGCAACCACAGGAGAAGCAGCGTGGCCAGGACCACTACTGAAATGCCTAGAAATTCTGCCGCGCGGCCGAGGTTCCCTACCACGAGGACCTAAAAGTGTCGTGCTGAGCGAAGCGCCGATCCCGGATATCGTCCCGACGAATACTTGCGCGAGATTGAACGGGCCATGGAGAACCGAAATGACCTTGTTGCAGCGCTACTGAGGATCGCTTTGATGATGGGTATCGCATCGGCACAAACTTCCACCACGAATACAACGGATCGCGCCAACCGGAATGCCGTGATGCACGTCGTCGACCGCCCCTGCTAACGGCAAAACGCAACTACGGTCGGCGTCACCAATCGAGGCGCGGCGACAGGAGAAATCAATCAAACAAACCTCTCGCCGCAGGGAGTTTTCGGGCTTTTGTTTCTTGAGCCGCAGTCATCTTCCAGCAAGGCGCGACAATACGTCGGCAAGCGTCAGCGCGAATAGAACGGCCAGAAAGACAACGCCTGCCATCGCCGCGAGGCGGATCAGCGGCCTCGCCTTAGCCAATTCCATGAAAAGCAGGATGACAAGGCCGGCCTTGGAGAAAGCAATCACGATGCCAGCCGCCGGTGTGAGCCAGCCCATGGGGACATAGGCGAGAACAAGGGTAAGGGCGAGCAGGAGCATCAGGGCGGCCCAGATCAGCCCGTTTCGACGCCACAGCCGCCAGGCAGTCGTGTGAGGATGGGTGCTCTGCATGCTCATGAAGTACGCCCTGGCAGGTAAATCAGGGGATACAGAAAGATCCAGATGATATCGACGAGGTGCCAGTACAATCCCGTGACCTGGATCTCGGGATTTTCATCGAGCTGAAATTTGTTCAGGTATCCCAGCAGCGTTAGCCGGACCACCATGATAATGCCGATCGTCAGATGGACGGCGTGGACGCCCGTTACGATCCAGTAGAGCCCAAAAAACAACTGCGCGGCTGTTTGCTTCAAGCCGAAATGCGCTCCCGGTACCAGATGCCTTTCGATATCCTCCCGGTATTCAAAACCCTTCACCACCAGGAAGGCGAGCCCCAAGGCGGCTGTCGCTGCCAGGCACCAGAGGATCAGGCGGCGCAGACCTTCGTTGGCGGCAGCGGCCTGCGACGCCATCGCCATGGTCAGACTGCTGGTGAGCAGGATGGCGGTATTGATCGTTCCATACCAAATATTGGTTTCACGCCCCGCCGCGGCAAACGCCGCGACGTTTTCAATCCGGCAAACCGTGTACGTCAGGATCAACGCGCCGAAGAACAGCAGTTCGCTGGCCAGGAATACCCATATTCCGAACGTTCCGGCCTCGCGCTGGCGATCGAAATACTGCCACGGCTCCTTGAGCAGGCTTGTTGTTTCGCTCATCGGACCTCTCGCGAGTTCTGAGGCTCGGGCGGGTCGAGGCCGGCGGATTGTCCCTCGGCATGGTAATCGTAAGGACCGCGATCGACCCGAGGCTGCCGATCAAAATTCTGCGGCGGCGGAGGCGATGTCGTCGTCCATTCCAGACCCGTCGCATCCCACGGATTTTTGCCGGCGCGCCCGCCGTAAAACAGCGACCAAGCGAAATAACCGAGTGGCAGAAGATAGGCGACGGCCAGAACAGCCGCGCCCGACGACGACATCACGTTGTAGATTTGATACTCCGGCGGGTAGGTGTGGTATCGTCGCGGCATCCCGAGATAGCCTGCGAAAAATTGCGGAAGGAACGTCATATTGAATCCGAAATACATGAGAATCGCGGCAAACTTGGCCCAGGATTCCGGATACATCCTTCCCGTTACTTTCGGCCACCAGAAATGGAGGCCGCCAAAGAATGCCGATACCGAGCCGCCGACCATGATGTAGTGAAAGTGCGCGACGACAAAGTAAGTGTCGGTGACGTGTACATCGACCGGGATTGAAGCCAGGAACAGTCCTGACAATCCGCCGGTCGTGAACAATCCCACAAAACCGAGCGCATAAAGCATTGGCGAGTTGAAGCTGATCTGCCCACGGTATAGCGAGGCCGTCCAGTTGAATACCTTGATGGCCGAAGGCACCGCGATGATGAAGGACAGGAATGAGAAGATCAGGTTCGCATAGGCCGACTGGCCGGACACGAACATGTGGTGGCCCCAGACAAAGAAGCCGATCCCGGCGATTGCGATCATGGCGTAGACCATGAAATCGTAACCGAAAATTCGGCGCCTCGCAAAGCAAGGAATGATTTCGGAGACCACGCCCATCGCGGGCAAAACCATGATGTAGACGGCGGGATGCGAGTAGAACCAGAACAGATGCTGGAACAGGATCGGGTCGCCGCCTCGAGCAGGATCGAAGATCGGCAATCCAAGCCAGCGCTCCGCCATCACGAGAAGCAGTGAAATCGCCAGCACCGGGGAGGCAAGCACCATGATGATCGATGTGGCGTAGATCGCCCAGACGAACAGTGGCAGCCTGAACCAGGTCATGCCGGGCGCACGCAACATGTGGATCGTGGCGATGAAATTGACGCCAGTCGCGATGCTCGAAAACCCGACCATGAAGACGCCCGCCGCCGCTGCCAGAACGTGGCTGTTGGAGAACATGGTCGAATAGGGCGTGTAGAAGGTCCAGCCGGTATCGACGCCGCCGGCGACTAGCGCGTACACGGTGACGGCGCCTGCGGCAACGGTCAGATACCAACTGAACAGATTGAGCCGTGGAAAGGCGAGGTCAGGCGCGCCGATCATCAGGGGGAGGAGAAAATTTCCCATCGTGTTCGGGATCGAAGGCACCAGGAAAAACCAGACCATGATGATGCCATGGAACGAGAACAGCTTGTTGTAGGTGTCCGAGCTGAGCAGACCGCCGTTCGGCGTGAACAGCTCCAGCCGTACCGCCGTAATCGCCGCCCCGCCCATGAAAAAGAACATGGTGATGGTGACAGCGAACAAAATGGCGATACGTTTGTGGTCCGTCGTGGTGAGCCAGGACGTCAGCGTCGTTCCGTCTCGAAGGTAATCAGGACGGGGCGGGAACGGAAGTTCGCCGGCCAACAGGGCGTCAGTCATTCGCCTTCTCCGTCTGCGATCGAATGTACGCGGTCAGGCTCTGGATTTCGCCGTCGTCGAGCAGGCCCGCGTAACTGGGCATGACCGGTTCGTAGCCGGCCGTGATGTCTCGTTTCGGCTGCAATATGGAATCGCGGATATAGCGGTCGTCTGCCTTGACCTGACGTCCGTCCGAGAGCTGGACGCTGCGGCCATACAGACCGGCGAGCTTGGGGGCGTGAACCTTGGAGGCATCCGCGTGGCAGCCCGAGCAGCCGCGCTCGACGAAGAGTTTAGCCCCGACATGGGCGAGATCATCTCCTTCCGGCTGTTGGGTCAGCCAGTCGGCGTAATCCTCCTGGCGCATCACGATGATGCGGCCGCGCATCATGGAATGATCAATGCCGCAATATTCGGCGCAGAGCAGCGGAAATACCCCCGTCTTGGTGGCCTGAAACCAGATTTCGGCTTCGCGTCCTGGCACCACGTCCTGTTTGACGCGAAAGGCCGGCACAAAGAACGAGTGAATGACGTCCTGAGATGTCATCACGAGGCGAACCGGCTTGTCGACGGGAATGTGCAGCGCATTGATCTCGCGCGCCCCGTTCGGGTGCTGTGTCTTCCACATCCATTGTTTTGCAACCACATGAATTTCTAGGGCGTTGGCCGGCACCTCGAGACTGCTGAGATCGGCCGAGGCTGCCCACCAGAACAGGAATGCGAACAGAAAAAGTGTGGCCATTGTCCAGCCGATCTCGAATTCGCGGCTGACGATCTCGGGCAGCGGTCCCCGTTTCGCACCCGATCCACGACGATAGCGGATCGCCAGCGTAATGATGAGCGCGAACACCACGAGCATGGTCAATCCGGACAGAACCAGAAGGCCATAGAAAATGTGATCAACGTGTTCGGCGTGAGTGGTGGCTTCGGGCAGAGAAAAGATCGGGTTCACGCCGAGGCCCCCCGCTTGCCGCTCCGCCAGAACATGAAGCCGAGCGCGCCCGCCAGCATCGCAACCGTCAGTCCGCCGCCGATCCGCAGCAGCGTTATGATTTGTCGGGTATAAATGCCGTGCACCGAATCGAAGCCGTAGCACAACAATGCCAGCCGCCCTGCGGCAACGCGCGTGGACGGAATGGCCTTTATCGCCAATCGGCAGGCTTGGCCATCGAGCCGACTGCGTTTCCCAACGCCGTTAATCAATCGAATTTCCCGCCGGCGATATTGCGGCCTGAGCAGGTGTATCGGCAGAGCACGATCTATCGTTTTTTAACCGACGAAACGCGTTAGCAGAGCGGTGTCGTTGCGCTGGCTTTTACCGCTTTAATGAGCGCAGAGCGGCCTTATGATGAGGTATTTGGTCG
>Ga0181531_10001695_pt1 | contig 13874 bp, 12 predicted proteins | sample PEATcosm2014_Bin_38_FD_119743 | JGI IMG/M metagenome (GOLD analysis project Ga0181531, IMG submission 119743) | Peatland microbial communities from MTU Mesocosm Facility, Houghton, MI, USA - PEATcosm2014_Bin11_10_metaG | ecosystem: Environmental > Terrestrial > Soil > Wetlands > Peat | place... | reverse complement strand
GTCGCGCCCGATCACCGGATCGCAGGTAAAGAACGACAGATCGGTATAAATGCGCGCCGTCACCGGGTGATAATTGCCGGTCCCGACGTGGACATAGGAGGCAAGCTCCGACCCCTCGCGGCGCACCACCAGCGAAAGCTTGGCATGGGTTTTCAACTCGATGAAGCCGAACACCACCTGCACGCCGGCGCGCTCGAGGTCGCGCGCCCAGCGGATATTGGCCTCCTCGTCGAAACGCGCCTTGAGCTCGACCAGCGCGGTGACCGATTTGCCGGCTTCGGCGGCTTCCGCCAGCGCCTTGATAATCGGGGAATCGGCCGAGGTGCGGTACAGCGTCTGTTTGATCGCGACGACGTCGGGATCGTGCGCGGCCTGCTGCAGGAAATTCACCACCACGTCGAACGATTCATAGGGATGATGGATGATCAGATCCTTTTGCCGGATCGCATCGAAGCAATCGCCGCCGTGTTCCTGGACACGGGTCGGGTAGCGCGGATTGTACGGCACGAATTCGAGATCCGGCCGGTTGAGATTGGCGAGCTGCGCCATCTCGTTGAGCGCCAGCACGCCGTCGACCCTGAACACGCTTTCGTCGGTGGCGCCGAGCGCGCGTTGTACGAACCGCCGCAACTCCATCGGCATTCCCGCCTCGATGTCGAGCCGGATCACGATGCCGCGGCGGCGCTGTTTGAGCGCGGTCTCGAACAGGCGCACCAGATCCTCGGCTTCTTCGAGGATTTCAACTTCGGAATCGCGGATGACGCGGAACGCACCGAGGCCCTTAACCGCATAACCGGGGAACAGCTTGCCGATAAACAGGCTGGTGGCGCCCTCGACCGAGATTAAGCGCACCCCGCCGCCCTCGGCGGCCTGCGGCAGACGCACGAACCGCTCGATGCGGTTCGGCATCCGGATCAGCGCGTTCATCGCCTTGCCGTCCTTGGCGCGCGCCAACTGCAAGGCGATGGTGAAGCCGAGATTGGGGATGAACGGAAACGGATGCGCCGGGTCGACGGCGAGCGGAGTCAACAATGGGAAGACGTGTGAAAGAAAATAGTCTTCGAGCCAGATCTTCTCCGGCTTGGAAATGTCGGGGCCATCGACCAAGACGATGCCGGCATCGGCGAGCGCGGAACGTTGCTCGCACCATTGTGCCTGCTGATCGGCGACCAGAATCGAGACCGCTTCGCCGATGCGGGCGAGTTGCTCGGCGGGGGTCAATCCCTCCGGACTTTTCGTCGCGATGCCGGCGCGCAACTGAGCGCCGAGGCCGGCAACCCGCACCATGAAGAATTCGTCGAGGTTGTTGGCGGAGATGGAGAGGAATTTCAGCCGCTCGAGCAGCGGATTGCGGCGGTTGGCGGATTCCTCCAGCACGCGGCGGTTGAAATTCAGCCACGACAGCTCGCGGTTAATGAAACGGTCGGGACTGGAGGCAATATCCTCGGCCGGGCGTCGCGCTGCCCCGTCGGGCGCCCGCGATGCCTCCTCCAGACGCACGATTACGCCGGATTCTCTTTCAACAGCAGTGGCTTGGCCACGATCGGCCATGGTGGTCCGAACTCCCCAATGACAATATTCGCCAATTATATAACAGTTCGATGAAACAGTTCGTTCAAATAAGCAGTCCGCCCGCCAATCGCGGTGTCCTAAACTGGCTCGCGGAACAATTCCGAGGCCAGCGCCCGGCTCGGCGGCCGGCCCTGCCGCAACGCCTCTTCATCCAAAAGCACAACGGCCGAGCGCGCCGCCGCGAACGAACGCTCGATATGGGTGGAGAGATAATTGACGACGTTTTCGTCGAGCATGAGTTGCCGGTCCGATGCGAGCTTCACGATCAGACCCCGCAGCATGACGTCGTCCGGCGCTTGCAGCGTGACCACCGGTAAAGCGCGCAGCCGCGAAACCACGTCCGGAATGCTCATCGGCCAGATCGCCGGCGCGGTGCGCGCGGTCAACAGCAAGAACGCGCCTTCTTCGCGGGCTAGGTTAAGCAGATGGAATAGCGCCCGCTCGTCGCCCGGCGCGGCGGCATCTTCGATCACCAAGGCGCCGGTCGCGAGCGCGGCAGGAACGTTTGTCGTGCCGAGTGCGTGGGCGGACACGACGCGCGCGCCGGCCGCGGCCGCCCAGATTGTCGCCAGGTGCGTTTTGCCGGCGCCTTCCGGTCCGACCAGCGCAAGGGCGCGGGCCGGCCAATCCGGCCATGAATCGATCAGCGCCAGCGCACCCGCATTGCACGGCCCGGACAGAAAATCCTCGCGCGCAAAGCTTTCGCCGTGGTCGAGCGCGAGCGCCAACTGGCGCGGGTGCGAGGACATGGCTTGTGAAGTCATTGCGCTTTGGAAGTCATGTCGTTTTGCAAGTCATGGCGCTTTAGGACGGCCGATTGCCGGTATAGAGTGGACTTGCGACGTAACGCCGAAGCGCAAATCGGATCAGCACGCCGGCCGCCGCCGCGAGCGGCACCGCCAGCAAAAGTCCGACGAATCCGAACAGGTATCCGAACGCAAACAGCGCGAACATGAGCCACACCGGATGCAATCCGACACTGTGCCCGACGAGTTTCGGCGCCAGCACATTGCCCTCGAGAAACTGACCGAACAGCACGACGCCGATGACGATCAGAATGCGGCTCCAGTCGGGGAAGAACTGCGCCACGGCGATGGCGAGCGAAAGTATCACCGCCGTCAGCGAGCCGACATAGGGAATAAAGCTGATGATTCCCGACACCACGCCGATCAACAAGCCGAAGCGCAAACCCGCCACGGTCAGGGCGACGGCATAATAGGAACCCAGAATGAGGCAAAGGCCGGACTGGCCGCGCACATAAGCCGAGATCGTCGCGTCGATTTGACGGGCAAGACCGCGCACGGTGTCGCGCTGGGCCAGCGGGATCAAGCGATCGACGGACTCCAACATGGGGTCCCAGTCGCAGGTCAGGTAGAAAGCCACCACCGGCGTAACGATCAAAAGCGAAAAGATCGAAATCAGCGCTTGGCCCTTGGTCCACAGCGTCGCGAGAACTGTCGTCAGATAGCGCGCCGCTTCATTGATCAGATCGCCGACGGAATTATCGGCGCCGCCGAGATTGTCGCCGACGACGCGCTTGACCCAGGGGTGGTTCGGATCGCTGACGAAGGCTTGGAGGCCCCGCACGTAACCCGGAATATTTTCGATCAGGCCGGAGAGTTGCTTCGCTAACAGCGGCGCAATGATCAGCAGCAGCAGGCCGAACGCCACCACGAACCCCACCAGAATGAGAGACGCCGCGACAAGCGGGCTCATGCCGCGCTTGGTCAGCCGATTGGCCAAGGGATGGATGGCGTAAGCGATAGCAAGGCCGAGCACGAAGGGCAGCAGGATAGCGCTCAATAGCCAAAGCAAGCCGGCCAACACGACGAGCGCGGCAACCCAGAATACCGTGTTGCGCTCGAAATGCATGGCGCATCCCAAAAGCCGCGGCGATCAGTGCCCGGCGTCGAACGAGTTCATATGACGAACCCAACCGGCGAGATAGAAGGCGATCGAGAGCAAGGTCAAGACGGCGACCAGGGCCATCGTGAGCTGCGCGATCAAGCCGGCATCGAAACCGAAGCTGTGCTCGGCCAACACCAGCAAGGCAAGCAGGATTTGCGCCACGGTGTTGACCTTGGAGATCGGCAGCGGCCGGACCGGCATCGGCTTGTCGACCAGCCACGATAACAGGAAGGCACTGATGATCATGATATCGCGCGAGACAACGAGAATGACGAGGAAGATCGGCAGCGCACCGGCAATGCCCAGCGCCACGTAGATCGACACGATCAGTGCTTTGTCGGCCAATGGATCGAGATAGGCGCCAAGTTCGCTGGCCATATGGAAGCGCTTGGCCAGGAAGCCGTCGACGGCGTCGCTAATTCCTGCCGCCAGGAATAAGACAAAAGCAATGCGCATCTCTCCAGTGATGATCGCCCAGATCACCACCGGCACCAAGAGGATACGCCCCAACGTGATCAGATTTGGGATACTCAACTCGCCCCCCGGCTTGCAGCACGCAGTCAATCACCTGCCCGCCGAGCCGGGTGATCCCGGGTTCCGCGGTCCACGTGGCGAAAGCCGGCTATTCCGGCTCTCTAAGCGCCTTCCTTGAACCATCCAATATACCGTCGCCCGCGCGCTTGCGCACCCGGCGATTCCAACGTAGGAGGCCCGGGCAATATCTCCCAGCGCGGAGGAGACTGGCCACGCGGCCGGCGGCGATGGGTGGCGCGCCGGTCGAGGCGGCGGCGGTTGCCGGCGCCCTCGCGATGGTGCGGAGAGTTCGGCCTTCCCTGGTGACACGAATGACCAAGAAGCGCGTTGCCGTGCTCATTTCCGGCCGCGGCTCGAATATGAGCGCGCTGATCGAGGCGGCCAAAGCGCAGGATTATCCCGCGGAGATCGTTCTCGTGGTGTCGAACAGGCCCGACGCTTCGGGTCTCGCCCGCGCGCGCGAAGCCGGCATAGCAACTGCGCTCATCGATCACCGGCCGTTCGGCGAGGACCGCGAAGCGTTCGAGCGCGCGCTGGATGCCGCGCTCGCGGCGCACCGCATCGATATCGTCTGCTTGGCCGGCTTCATGCGGCTTTTGACGCCTTGGTTCGTGACGCGGTGGAGCGGCCGCATGCTCAACATCCACCCGGCGCTGTTGCCGCAGTTCAAGGGTCTCCACACCCATCGCCGGGCGCTCGAAGCCGGCGTGACACGGCATGGCGCGACCGTTCATTTCGTGGGCGCTGAGATGGATTCGGGGCCGATCGTCGCCCAGGATTGGGTCCCGGTGCTTGAAGGCGATACGGAAGCGACGCTGGCCGAACGGGTGTTGCAGGTCGAGCACCGGCTCTATCCACGCGCCTTGCGCCTGGTGGCCGAGGGCCGCGCCACGCTGCTCGCTCCCGAACAGCCATAGCGCGCGGCCGCGTTACCCCCACTAAGCACCGCGGGCGCCGGCCGACCGGTCGCGAGGTCCGGCCTCGCCCAGACTTGCCCAGAGGCCGCCGGCGGCAACGACCAAGATGGCGCCGGCAACGGCAGCGGCGAGTTCGACATGTGCCGCCAGCTTGCCGCCGAAGCGGGCGGCTAGCAGACCCGCCAGCACCGGATCGGTGGCAATCACCTCGCCGGCGACCCAGCCGAGAAGTCCGGCTCCGACCCAAACCAGGACCGGGAAGCGATCGAGCAACGCGATGATAAGGGCGGCGCCCGCCAGGATGATCGGAATGGAGATGGCCAGACCGATAGCGAGCAGCAAGAAGTTGCCATTCGCGCTCACCGCTATGGCGATGACATTGTCGAGGCTCATGACGACATCGGCGACGACGACGATCCTGATGGCGCGCCACAGATGGGCCACGGCCTCGACTTGGTTCGCTCCGGCGCGCTCCGGCACCAAGAGCTTGGCCGCGATGTACAATAGCGCCGCACCGCCGATGAGCTTGAGGTAGGGCAGCAGCATGAGCTGCGCGATCACGCCGATAAACACGATGCGCAAGACCACGGCGACGCCGGCGCCAAGAATCAAGCCCCAACGGCGCTGTCGCGGCGGCAAGGCGCGGCACGCCATCGCAATGACCACGGCGTTATCGCCGGAAAGCAGCGCGTTGATGAAAATGATCTGTAGAACGGCAAGCCAGAACGAGGCGTATCCCAATTGATCGACGCTCGCATGAAACCAGTCGTGCCAGAGCGCCGGATTAAGATATTGAGCGATGGAATTCACCGCGCCGGGCCTTTAGCCGACGATTTCGTTGCCGGCAAAGAACTGTGCAATTTCCTTTTCGGCGGTGGCGGCTGCATCCGAACCGTGCACCGAGTTTTCGCCAATCGATTTTGCATGCGCCTTGCGAATGGTGTCCGGCGCCGCTTTGGCCGGATCGGTGGCGCCCATCAGGTCGCGATAGGCCACGACGGCATTCTCGCCTTCGAGCACCTGCACCACGACCGGTCCGGAAGTCATAAAGTCGACGAGTTCGCGAAAAAACGGCCGCTCGCGATGAACGGCGTAGAATGTTTCAGCCTGGTCCCTGGACATCCGCATGCGTTTTTGCGCCACGATGCGCAGGCCCGATTTTTCGATCATCGCGTTGATAGCGCCGGTCAGATTGCGCGCCGTGGCATCGGGCTTGATGATCGAAAACGTACGCTCAATCGACATTCATTTGTCCTTTGCTTTCGCCGCTTGCAGTGGCGCCTTGGGATCGCCGAAAGCGTCGCGACGCCGCGGCGGCTTATAGCCTTCACCCACGATCCCGGCAAGCGCGCGACGGGCCATGTGAATGCGCGGTGAATGCCGCTGCGTTCGCGCATTCAGCTTGATAAACCCGCGATAAATTTCGCCCTCAGCGCCGGTTCAGACGCAATCGTTAAAATTAACGCCATGAACTTAAAGGCGCGTCGGCCTGACTAAAAGACGACGACGCGCGACGAGCGTTTAACCGAGGAGAGATCAAATGCTGAGCAAGACGATCATCGCTCTCGCCGCCAGCGCGACGCTCGGCGTCGCGGCACTGGCGCCCAGTTCGGCATCCGCTTGGGGTGGCCGCGGTGGCTGGTACGGTGGCTGGCACGGCGGCTGGCACGGTCCTGGCCTTCGCGTTTACGCCGGCCCGGTTTACGGCGGCTGCATGGTGCGAACCTGGGTCTATACGCCCTACGGACCAATGCCGCGCTGGGTCAATCGCTGTTATTGATCCAGCCCGAACTCGATGTCTAAAGGGCCGGCGCCGGCGCGACGCCGGTTCCGGCCTCGTCGGACACGGCAATTTTTGTTCGAGGGAGGAATGCCAGAGAAATTGCCGCAGTAAGGCGAGGAGCGCGCCTGTGCAAAGCTCCTGATTAGGACTGATCGTCCTTTTTCGGTGGCTTGTTCGATATCGCGGACTTTTTCTTCGTAGGTTGCGGCTGAGCCGGCACTTCTTCGACACGATCCATTTGCATGAGCGCGCCGCGCTCGAAATGATAAACGCCGGGACGTGGTCCGCTACTATAGGTCAAGAGCGCCGTGCGATCGCCGTTCGGGTTTTTGCCGATCTGGACCGCGCTCGGCCGGCCGGCGCGGTAAACCACTTCGCACTCGCTCATCCCAAGCCCGATGCCACCGCCCAGCAACGACGCCGGGTCGGCGGACACCGCGGGGGCCGCGGCCGGAGCGCCCGGCGGCGTCGGCGGTTGCGGCGGGGCGGCGAGCGGCGCGCAGTTGCCGCTGCCGTCGACAAGCTCGTTAGAACCGATCGCGCGTTGCCTTCTCGATTCTTGGAGTTCGGAGTAGGTGTAGCCGCCGTTCTTGGATCCCGTGACATCGAGCGGCTTGGAAAACCAGCCTTGGCTGGTATCGTCCATCGCACAGCCGGCGAGCGCGACCGCCAGCGTCACCGCCGCTAATACCCCGCAACGATTTGATCCCAAGCGCACCCGAATTTCCCCTCACGCCTCACCAAGCAGGGAGCATGCGTCGATTTGTGTTACGATCATGGCGTAACGCCCCGATCTCGTCAGGCAAGCGCCCCGCACGTTTGCCCATAGTAAATAATAGAGCCCATAAAATAAACCCGGCAACAGCAGGAAATCAATGCGAGGACAACGGGTTGGCCTGATTTTTCGTCGCCAATGCTCCGCTTTGTGATAGAAATCACGGATCCCGTCGCGGCTTAATACAACACTGCCCACCTCAGCGCACCAAAGTTCACAGACCCGCAGGCGCAATTTGTAACTCGTGAGGCCTTTCATGCACCTGCAATTCGTCGGCTGCGGCGATGCCTTCGGCTCAGGCGGACGATTTAACACCTGCTTTCATCTTGCCGGACAAAAGATCAACGCGCTGATCGATTGCGGCGCCAGTTCTTTGGTGGCGATGAACAAGCTTGCGATCGATCGCAACGGTATCGACGTTATTTTTATTTCGCATTTTCATGAAGACCACGTGGGCGGCTTGCCGTTTTTCATCCTTGAGGCGAACTACGTGCGTAAGCGACAGCGTGGCCTGATCATTGCCGGCCCGCCCGGTCTCAAATCGCGCTATGCCGATGTGATGGAAGGCGCCTTTCCCGGCACCAAGGCCATGGAATTATGCTTTCCCCTCACGCTCAAGGAGTTGGAAATCGGCCACCCCTGCGACATCGGCGCCATACGGGTGACGCCGTTCCACGTCGTGCACGACGAGCGCGCCGGACCTTGTCTCGGGTTCCGCTTCGAGGCGGAAGGTAGAATTATCGGCTTTTCCGGTGACACGGAATGGACCGACGCGCTCATCGACATCGGGCGCGACGCCGACCTGTTCATTTGCGAGGCCTATACGCGACACAAGCCGATCAAAACCCACATGTCGCTCAGCCTGTTGGAACCCCACCTCGGCCAGATTCGCCCCAAGCGGCTTATCCTCACCCACATGGGCGATGAAATGTTGGCGCACCGGGGCGAAATTCCCTACGAGACGGCGGAGGACGGCATGATCGTCGAGCTATAAGAAAGAGCCGACCGGTTAAGCGCCCTTCGAGACGGCCGGCCTTACCAGTTTCTTGATAGCGGCCAGTGCGGCCGGCGCGGCGCTGCCATGAGGTCCGCCGCCTTGCGCCAGATCAGGACGGCCGCCGCCGCCCTTGCCGCCCAGTTCCGCGACCCCGGCTTGAACCATCTGCACCGCGTTGTTCGAGCCGGTGAGATCGCCGGTCACGCCCACGACCAGGGCCGCCTTGCCGTCGGGGTCGTTGGCGACCAGGATGACAATCCCGGAGCCGAGCTTTTTCTTGCTCTCGTCGGCGAGGCCTCTGAGATCCTTGGCGTCGATCCCGCTCAGCGTCTTGGCCAAGACCTTGACGCCTTCGATACTCTCGACGCCGTCAGCGCCGTCCGTTGCTGCCTCGCCGCCGCCCATCGCCAGTTTCTTTTTGGCTTCGGACAAATCGCGTTCGAGGCGCTTGCGCTCGTCAAGAAGCGCGGCGACGCGGTTCGGCAATTCCTCGATCGGCACGCGCAATTCGGATGCCGTGGCCTTGGCGAGGCGGGCGAGATTATTGGCGTTGGCGCGGGCCGCCTTGGCGGTCAGCGCCTCGATACGGCGCACGCCGGAGCCGACGGCAGACTCGCCCAGGACGGAAATGATGCCGATATCGCCGGTGCGTCGCACATGCGTGCCGCCGCATAATTCGACCGACCAGCCCATGGTATTACCGCCGTCCTCACCCATGGCGACGACACGCACCTCGTCGCCGTATTTCTCGCCGAACAACGCGCGTGCGCCGGAGGCGATGGCGTCGTCGCGGCTGAGCAGGCGCGTCACCACCGGCGAATTCTGCAGCACGATGTCGTTGGCGATGTCTTCCACGCGCTCTATCTCTTCGCTCGACATCGGCTTCGGATGCGAAAAATCAAAGCGCAGCCGATCGGGCGCGACCAGCGAGCCTTTCTGCGCCACGTGATCGCCGAGAACTTGTCGCAGGGCTTCGTGCAGAAGATGCGTCGCCGAATGATTTTTTCGGATCGCGCCGCGCCGGCCGTGGTCAACTTCGAGCGTGAGCGCGGTGCCCGGCTTCAGCGTGCCTTCTTCCACAGTACCGACATGCGCGAACACGTCGCCGGCATATTTTTGCGTATCGGCAACCCTAAAACGCACGCCGTCTCCGCGCAGGAATCCGGTATCGCCGACCTGGCCACCGGATTCGCCGTAAAAAGGCGTCTGGTTGAGCACGACGGCGCCACTCTCGCCCTTCGTCAGCGCGGCCACCTCCTTGCCGTCGCGCACCAGCGCGGCCACGACCCCTTCGGCGCTCTCGGTCTCGTAGCCGAGAAATTCGGTGCCGCCGCTCTTCTCCCGCAAGGAAAACCACACCGCCTCGTCCGCCGCCTCGCCGGAGCCGGCCCAGGAGCCACGCGCTTTCTCGCGCTGGCGTTCCATGGCGTCCGTGAAGGCCGCAATATCGACGCCGATGCCGCGCGGCCGCAAAGCGTCCTGCGTCAGATCGAGCGGAAAGCCGAAGGTGTCGTAAAGCGTAAACGCGGTGACGCCATCGAACATATCGCCTTTCTTGAGGGTTTTGCTCTCCGCGTCGAGAATCGCAAGTCCGCGCTCGAGCGTGCGGCGGAAACTGGTTTCCTCGAGCTTCAGCGTTTCGGCGATCATCGTCTCGGCGCGATGCAATTCCGGATAGGCTTGGCCCATTTCGCGCACCAACACCGGCACCAATTTCCACATCAGAGGGTCTTTGGCACCGAGCAATTCGGCATGCCGCATGCCGCGGCGCATGATCCGGCGCAGCACGTAACCGCGACCTTCGTTCGACGGAAACACGCCATCGGCGACCAGAAAGGCCGCGGCGCGCAGATGGTCGGCGATGACGCGGTGCGAGGCCTGCTGCGGACCGTTTTGATCGACGCCGGTGAACTCGGCGACGGCTTCGATGAGCGCGCCGAATAGATCGATCTTGTAGTTATCGTGCGTGCCTTGCAGTACGGCGGCCATACGCTCGAGCCCCATGCCGGTATCGATCGAAGGCCGCGGCAGATCGACCCGCTCGTCTTTTTTGAGCTGCTCGTATTGCATGAAAACGAGGTTCCAGATTTCGACGAAGCGATCGCCGTCGGCCTCCGGGCTGCCTGGCGGCCCGCCCGCGATATGCGCGCCGTGATCGTAGAAAATCTCCGAGCACGGGCCGCATGGGCCGGTATCGCCCATGGCCCAGAAATTGTCGGCGCCGGCAATGCGCAGGATTTTTTGCTCCGGCAGGCCGGCAATCTTTTTCCACAGCCTGAACGCCTCGTCGTCGTCGATGTAGACGGTGACCAGCAGGCGATCGGCCGGCACGCCGAATTCTTTCGTCACCAGATTCCAGGCCAGTTCGATGGCGCGTTCCTTGAAATAATCGCCAAACGAGAAATTGCCGAGCATCTCGAAAAAGGTGTGATGGCGCGCGGTATAACCGACATTATCGAGGTCGTTATGCTTGCCGCCGGCGCGCACGCATTTCTGCGCCGTGGTGGCGCGCGCATAGGGACGTTTTTCCAGGCCGGTGAAGACGTTCTTGAATTGCACCATGCCGGCATTGGTGAACATCAGCGTCGGGTCGTTGCGCGGCACGAGCGGCGACGACGGCACGATCTCGTGTCCCTCGCGCGCAAAATAGGCAAGAAAAGCCGACCTGATATCGTTGACGCCCGTCATCTTGGGGCAACTCTCTAACGAGACGGCGCTTTCCTGTCCAGGAACAGCGCAGCTAAGGGTGGAATTGATGTGTCCGCGCAAAGCCTATAAGCGCTCATATAAGTGTTCTGGCGGCGGCACGCCCGCTAAACCGAGCGGGTCATGAACGAGGCAACCACCCTGCCCCCGACTTTACAGGAGCGCCTGCGCCAAGGCCGTTTCGTCATGACGGCGGAACTGGCGCCGCCGGTGTCGTGCGACGCCCAGGAGCTGTTGCGCAAGGCGGCGGATCTAAAGGGCCTCGCCGACGCGGTCAATGTCACCGACGGCGCCGGCGCGCGGGCCCATATGAGCGCGCTGGCCGCGGCGGCCCTCCTGATCGGCGTCGGGATCGACCCGATCCTGCAAATCACCTGCCGCGACAAAAACCGCATCGCGCTGCAAAGCGAATTGATGGGCGCGGCGGCGCTCGGCGTCCATAACCTCCTGCTGCTGACCGGCGACGACCCCAAAGCCGGCGATCAGCCCGACACCAAGCCGGTGTTCGACATCGATTCGAAGACCCTGATCGAGACCGCGCGGCGGCTGCGCGACGAGGGCACGCTGCCGACCGGGCGCAAGGTCGCGGGCAAAGCCGCATTTTTCATCGGCGCCGCCGACATGCCGATCGATCCACCCGCGGGCTGGCAGCCGACGGGACTACTCGGCAAGGTCAAATCCGGCGCGCAATTCGCCCAGACCCAGTTTTGCATGGATGCCGAGATCGTCCGCCGTTATGTCGGCGCGTTGGAACAGGCCGGCATCACCAAGCAGCTCGCGATCCTGATCGGCGTCAATCCGCTGCGCTCGGCGAAGTCCGCAGCCTGGATGAAAAGCCACCTCTACGGCACCATCATTCCCGACGCTTTTATCGAACGGCTGGAGAAATCCACCGCTCCGGAGCGCGAAGGCGTGCGCATCTGCGTTGAACTCATCGAAGAGCTTTCGACCATCCCTGGGGTCGCCGGGGTCCACATCATGGCACCGGGGAACGATGCGGCGATTGCCGAAGTGATCGCCGCGGTGACGGCCCGTGTTCCAAAAGCCCGCGGCTAGCCGGCCGGCGCCTCCACCGTGCGGATGTCGACTTCCGATTTCAGCGTGCGGTGCACCGGACATTTGTCGGCAATTTCCAGGAGCCGCTTGCGCTGCTCGTCCGTAAGTTCGCCCTCGAAGGTAATCGCACGGTCGATACGATCGATCTTGCCCTCCTTGGTTTCACATTCGGCGCAATCGGTGGCGTAGATTTTCGCGTGATGCAGGCGGACCTGGGTGCGTTGCAGCGGAATCTTCTTGAGATCGGCGTAAAGCCGCAGCGTCATCGAGGTGCAGGCGCCGAGCGCCGCCAACAGGAGATCGTACGGGCCCGGCCCGCTGTTGAGGCCGCCGGCGTCGACCGGCTCATCGGCCAATAAGCGATGGGCGCCGGTGATGATTTCCTGCTGAAACTGCCCACGCCGCGTTTCGCGCACGACGACGGTGCCGGGCGCGGTGTCCGCGGTGGCACGCGCATCGACTTCCATGTCGAGGTAACGGCCGGCCCAAGAAGAGACGACGCTGCCGACATAGGCGGCGTCGCTGGTTTTGCTAAGCAAGTGGTCGGCGCCGGCGAGCGAAATAAAACTCTTGGGATGCTTGGCCGTGGTGAAGATGTGGCTTGCATTCTCGATACCGACGGTGTCGTCGGTCGGCGAATGGAACACCAACAGCGCTTTGTGCAAGCCGGCGACCAGCGGCGTCAGATTCTGATTGGCGATGTCGTCGAGCAGCGTGCGCCGAATGCGGAACGGACGGCCGGCGAGCGTGACTTCGACCTCGCCCTTGTCGCCAATCTCGGCGACCTTTTCGCCGAACAGGCCGATGACATGGGCCGGATCGAACGGCGCCGCGATGGTGACCACGGCCTTGGCCTCGGCGATACGATGGGCGGCGGCCAGCACGGCGGCGCCGCCGAGGCTGTGACCGATCAGAATCGCGGGCGCCGACAGCGTCTGCCGCAGGTGGTCGGCGGCGGCGACCAGATCGTCGACATTGGAGGAAAACGTCGTATTGGCGAATTCGCCCTCGCTGGCACCGAGCCCGGTGAAATCGAAACGCAGCACGGCGATGCCGTGCAGTTTTAAGCCCTCGGCGATATGCCGCGCCGCCCTGTTGCTCTTGCCGCAGGTGAAGCAATGCGCGAACAGCGCCACCGCGCGCGTCTCGCCATCCGGACGGTCAAGCAGCGCCGCGAGCTTTTGACCCTGGGCATTGGGAAAATCGAACCGTTCGGCGGGCATGGCGGGACCTCCTGCGTTCCGCCTACCATATGCCGTTCGCCGCATATCCAAAAATGAAGAAGGGCCGCCCTTGCGGGCAGCCCTTCCATTGTCAGGCCGTGGCCCGGTTGCGCCGGCCCGAGAGCCGTGCGCGCGTGAGCCCGCTGACGATTAGGTCAGCTAGGCGAGGACCTCGGTAGAGGCGAGGATCCAGTACACGAATGCCGGCGACCGCGGCGATGGACAATGAGACACTGGATCACCTCCTTTCGGTTGTTAACGATGGCCCAATATAGAGCGTCTGCGACGATTCGGAAGGGCTTTTCGAGTTGTAAATTTGCCAGAGGTTCTGGAGAAACTCTTTGGCAAAGCAAATTTATACGCTTAGTAAAAATTACCTTCCCAACTCCCGCATCGCCGCGTC
>Ga0181531_10001694_pt1 | contig 13876 bp, 35 predicted proteins | sample PEATcosm2014_Bin_38_FD_119743 | JGI IMG/M metagenome (GOLD analysis project Ga0181531, IMG submission 119743) | Peatland microbial communities from MTU Mesocosm Facility, Houghton, MI, USA - PEATcosm2014_Bin11_10_metaG | ecosystem: Environmental > Terrestrial > Soil > Wetlands > Peat | place... | reverse complement strand
TTTGTGGCCCGCAAGATGCCCTGGAATGCCCATATTGTGGACACGTATTTTCTGAATGTACAACGGATTATCCAGAGGAGGTTGAATGAATAATGTATCTGAACCAGGAATGGAATTGATAGCTGAACGAATACTTCTGTGGCAAGATTTCACATATCCGGTTGGATATAGGGCCAGCCTGACTATGTTGGTATTTGAAGATGGCACTAGATCGTTGGAATTCAACGTTGGTGGATATGTTGTAAGAAGGCCATATTATGTTCTGCAGAGTGATGAAGAATGACCACCCTACTCCTCTTAGCCCTGAGCTGTCCAGTGACCAAAATTGATAACAGAACTCATTTTTGGAACAAACAGGACAAAGCGGCCCTAAAAAGAGCCCACAAAGGCTGCAGGCTCTATTACCCAAAAGATCCCTGTTTGAAAGTGTTCATCAAAAAAGAAAGTGGACTTTACAATGCTATCTGCGGTAGCATGAGTTGATATGCATTGTTCGGATTGTAAAAAAGATGTAGAAACTTATCTGGTACCAGATATTTCTAAGCTAATTATGACCAAAAATGATCCGAACGATAGATACGCAGTCAATGTGAAATGCCCGGCTACTTTTGCTTGCTGCGAATGCAATGGGCAGAACGTAAGCATAGAATATATAACGGTTACTATAAAGCTTCCATTCTGTGAATGTGGAGCGTCCAAGATTGGAAGTCAAACGCACAGCGACTGGTGTCCGGAGTTCAGGAGTTCAAATGATTAAATCTGGGAAAATGAATCTGGTGTTTTACACTAATCTGAATATAGTCTCCCTGAAGAGAGAATTTCTGATAGATGTTGATGGCAGTTATTTTAGAGTAAGTATTGATGTGCTGCCGCTAATCGGAACAGATATTAAAGATCCAGTTCATTATCATTTATACAACTCAGTAAAAGCGCAGTTAGGTACCGACCAATTCATCTTAGTGCCCTCTCAACAAGAGACTGTTTTGGACGCCTACAGAGCTGATCAAATGTATCATCCAGAGAAATATCCAACGGGAAGTGATGAGAGTTCCGGCGCTTTTGGATTTGGAGACGATTCGTGAAATTAGTAGTAGGCCTTATTTTATTGTGTTCGGTTCATTTTAGCCAGCCTGGTAATTATGGGATGAAATTAACAAACAGACCGGTATTCCCCACGAGGTCGATCGTATAATTCCTCTTCAGGGCAAAAACGTTTCTGGTTTGCACGTTCCCTGGAATTTACAGATTATAACTGCTAAGGCAAACAGGAAAAAGCACAATAAATTATTGATTAATGATGAGTAATATCATATAATTGAATACTTATCTTACGGTTCCAATCTTAATTGTACTATGCCTTTACCACCTAGCGGATCTTCTGCAAATTCTATCAGTAACAGTAATATCACGGCTCTTTCAGCCGTGGCCAACGTGCAATTTATCACTCAGTCCGCACAGGCCATTCAAAGTGCTTTGGACCAGGGTTTATTTTTCTGTGTTTTGACGACTTTCTTAAACTGTAATCTTAGAAATTTAGTCAATTATTACAATGGTTTAGGATATCAAATCATCTTTCCAGATGTTCATTATCTGTATGGCTATGACCAAACTCCATACAGTTTCTGGGGCGAAGACTACTATAGTTATTTGACGATGCAGTACTCCGCGTCTCAGTTGGCTAATCCTGTCCGCATTCGCATCACCTGGCAACTCCCCTCTGACAACGGCATCCAGGTCGGCCCCTTCATCTCTACTCAGACTTCAACATATACTCTTACTCAGAATAATGAGCAGGTCTTGTGTGACACAGCGAATGGCTCCTTCACTGTTAATCTCCCCACTTCCCCCATGGACGGCTGGGTTGAGACCATAGCTAAGATCTCTAATGATTCCAATACCGTCACGATTAGTGGCCTTGGAAACAACATAAATGGCGTCCCACAGGGCCAACTTACCATAGCCCAGCCCGAATTCATCTATTCTCTAATATTCCAAGAGGGATACGGCTGGACGACTTTCCCGCTTCCACTTCCTTAAAAATTACAAGCACATACCAATAATTGTGATATAATACAATTAGCGGTGGACTTTTGTCTTTTGATTCGATAAACTTATCATTGGAGGATACGATCATGCTTAAATTTGTAAGATTTGCTTTGGCCTTCGCTTTCGGGTATTCCTTGGTGGCGCTGGGCGGTGGAATAGGCACCCCGCAATTTTGGATATGCGTCGGGCTTTTTGCCGCGCATAGTTTCATTGTAGCCCTTGATGCTGTTAATGATTATGCCAAAAATAACTAGTTTAGAACAAGCAATCGAAGAATCCAAGAAATTAGAATCTCTGGCGACCAAGGGGCCGTGGATTGATGGCGGTCTTGGAAAAACGGGAACTCTTCCGGATTTAAAAGCGATGCCCTTTGGCGCTCCGCTCTATGCTAAGCCGACTTCGGATGAGGAATTCATCGCCCACGCAAGAACTTGGGAACCTAAGTACCGAAGAATGGTGGAGATCGTGAAAAATTACTTAACTGCTTGTAAAGATGAAAAACTAGAAGGTAATAAATATCAAGCGGCTGAGATGCTGGACGTTCTAGGTGAAATAGTCGAGGAAGATACGGAATGAGCGCCAATCAGTTAAAAGTCAAGGACTTGATAAAACTCCTGAAGAAGCAAGATCCGGAAGCCAAGGCCGTTGTAGAGGGCTGTGATTGCGAAGATTACTGCGTCGGCCTATCCACTAAAGAAGACGGAGAAGTGGTGTTTCGCAGAGAGCGTGGCGTCTTTCAATTTGACAAATTAGAAGTCATAACTAGTGAGAAATGAAGAAGCGCAAAATGGTAGCATATGGATACGTAGGCGAATGGAAGGATGGCGATCTGGGTTGGTTTCTGCCAAGGCATCTTTGCGATTACGATACTATTGACCATCCGAGTCCTACGTGGCCAACCTTTGAGAGTGCCGAAGGCGAACTTGGCGTTTTGTGCAAGATAACTCTTGAAGAAATTCCTGGAAAAAGACGCAGGAGGGTGAAAAAAGCGTGAAGAAGAAAAAAGAAGAATCTACGCACCAAGACGTCCTAGAAGATCTGTTTTTTGAGGATTTTTTGCAAGACAATCTTTTAGTGTCAAATGATTACTCCTTGGATTCCAACGGCAACAGCATACTTACCGTAGGTTTCGAAGATCCAGATAATAGGGGAAAGAAAAGTCTCTCTGGATTCATTCTTTTCACCTTTGATCCTGCTGGCAGACTCTCTTCCTTGGAAGTGGCCACCAGGAAGGGAAAGAAGGACTGGCAGGTAGCCACCACAGAAAAGTTCATCGATTTTACGGCCAGATTTGGCACGGATTCTCCGCCGCCAGTCAAAGCTAGTAAAAAGAAAGGGACTAACTAATGTACGGAATCGCGCCCACTCCAAGGGAAAATCATAGGAATAAGTACAGGATACGACTATTTATCGAGGAAAGAATCGTTGATATTGGATCAATATTACTGTCTTTTGGTGGCCTGTGTTGTGATGCTATTTATAACAGTTATCTTCTAGGCGTTCGACTTAAGAAAGCAGCTATCGCCCACAAATCTTACTCAGTTGTTGCATTCTTGGCGGTGGTCGTAGCATTGGCGATGCTTTTATGAGCGTAGATTTCTTTCTTACTCACTTCTGTGCCCATGTGTGCACCAGTTACTTCCTGTTTGATCAATTTTATGCTTTTCTGCGTAAATCAAAAGTGTCCAATTTCTATACAGTTTTTGTCAGTCTAGTAGTCGCCGTCTCCGTTGGTTTTCTATATAAGATAGCAGAACTCTACTTAGGTGGTTATTCAAATAATTTATGGCAATCCATAGCGTATAATATGGTTGGGGTTTTGCTTTCGCTGAATAAGAATGTGCTTGAACAATGAAAATCCTGATGATCATAGGTTCGAATCCGTCTCTTTCTAACATAAATCCTGTGATTCCGTTCGTTGGGACTAAAAGTCTAACTGTTTTGCAAAATTGGATCTCTGATATTCAATTTAATATGAAGACCTATTTTGACTACTATACTATAAATGCATCTAACAAGATCGCGAAGAATCCGAAAGTTTCAGAGATGGGCTTAGACAGGTTGCGATCCGAGTTCGAGCTTACTAAGCCGTTCGCGGTAGTTGCGCTGGGCAGATATGCAGCTCTGGCGGCAAAGAAAGCCAGCTTAGAATTCTTCGAGCTGCCGCATCCATCTGGTTTGAATAGGAAGTTGAACGATAAAACGTACGTGCGCGGTGTTCTCAAGGAATGCTCTGAGTACCTATCTGAGAGGCTGGGATGAGCTACCTCATCAATTGGTTCCACGCCTACGTAATTCACTTTGGCGTATGGGCTTCGTTTGTGATCGCCAGTTCGGTCCACACGAAGGGTATACCTAGCTTCGATAGACTTCCTGGGTTACTCAAATCCTCCATGGTTATTGCCGCCATCTTGAGTGTTTTCAGTAGTCATAGTCATGTACACTACGCAAGCTATCTAGCTCAATTAGTAAAATAAAGTTTGATTAGCTTGAGCAAATCCGATAAAATGAGGTAATGATGAAATTATTTAAAAAAGACTTTTACGAACAGTTATTCGCGAAGAAAGATAAGACGGTCTCGGAGTACCATCTCTTAATCCAAGAGATGCAGGCCAAGATTGCGGAATTGCAAGCAAAATGTGAACACACAGAATTCGATGTCGCGATGTATTCCTGGCGTCCAGGAGCTATGCAGCCCTCTAAAGTGTGTAGGAATTGTTGCGTTTATCTCGGAGAAGCCAGCCAGGAAGAAAGCGAGCAAGCCTGGAAGGCATTCTATGGTTCGCACTACGATGAGTTCAAAAGAGGAAGCGGAGTTGTCATGAATTCTTCTTTCTCTGTTAGCGGAGAAGAATCCGAAAAATGACGCCCATCGATGATGATGTTATGTTGAGTGAGACTCAGATTGAGTTTCTAAAGTATAAGTTCAGAACGGAAGACGCGGATGAGGCCATAGATCAGCTCATAGAGATTTTGGTCGTAGAAGGCATAGATCCAATTAAGATGGGTGCTTACGTGGACAAGATGATAGAGAGATACCAATGTTAATCGTAGGGGGACAACGCGATTATTTTGATACGATTAAATCTTTTGGCATCGATAAGACCGTAGTCTACAATCGTAAGCAGGAACGCCTAATTTATAAGAAGGGCCCTCCGATGTGGTCTGAGGGTTTTTTCGAAAAAAGCGAATTCAAGGGTGCCCGAATCATTGGATTTTGTGGTAAACTTTATCCTCTCTTGCAGACGGAAAAATTTATCATCTATGATAAAAAAGAAGTCATAAAGAGAACTAGGAATGTGCGGTATTTCTGGCACGATAGGGAACTTGGCGCCTGTTTCAATGAATATCTCAATAATCCGGAATTGCTCAAGATTTTTGTGGATAAAAAGACTCCAGTTTTTATCTACGGCGATTATTTGGATGGAGAGTACAAGGTAGGGAAGGCAAAAGAGCTTATCATTAATCCTAGACTCAAAGATTGGGGCTTTCAGAGCGTAAAAGACCCGGTTACGGCGTTCCAAGACATTTTTATGTATATAAGTGGAGTTCTAGGGACGCCAGAGAAGCCCATGGTGAAGATAAGTGACAAGGAAATGGCTAAGAAACGGGGTCATGACGGTAAATTTTCCTTTCGTAAACCAAAAGGAAAGCGAGGAAACCCAAAATGGCGATAAAACGTGATGAATTAACAGACGAGCAATACGCCAAACTCAAGAAACTGTACAGAAATTATCACCTGAGTCTGGCGCTCTCTACGCTTCTGTATATCGCTTTCTTGTTTTTCGCTAATTTTGCAGTACTCATGATAGATTACAGGTTCGTGCATAGGTCGGAGTTCAGGTTCGTCATGTGTTTGGCAAATACGGTTATCACCATAGGCGGCATTCGCGGTACTATGGAAGAGAAACGTGCCGTTTTCGTCCAGAAAGTGAAGGAATTAGTGGGACATTTATGAAGATTGTGTTCTGCGATTTCGATGGTGTGCTAAATTCCGCCGCTTCTTTCTTATTGGAAGATCGCATCCGCCAAGAAAACACGATCTTTGATGATCTTCCTCCTGTCAACCAGACTCTCTGTAAAGTGTGCACATCCAATTTTAGATATATCCTGGATGAAGTGCCAGATGCGAAGATAGTCATATCGAGTTCTTGGCGCAATCTGTTCGAACTGGACTGGCTTAAGGATAAATTGACAGAATACGGCATACCGGGCTCTAAAGTTATCGATAAGACTCCGGGCATACCATTCGCAGAGCGCGGCGTTGAGATTGACACCTGGCTCGAAGCTCATCCTGAAGTTACTAACTATGTAATTTTAGACGACAATTATATTGGACCGCCTTTCCAGCCAAATCCGTACGAAGAAGGGCCAAATTTTGTAAAATCCACCTGGAACGTCGGATTAACGTTGCCTTTGGCTGTAAAAGCTGTTACCATTTTGGGTGGGAAGGATAAAGGTTGGAAATTGGGATTGGAATAAGAAATGTTAGATTTGAAAGAATTGAAATTTAAAATTGAAGACTTCAATTACATAACCACCGATCCAGATGGCGACGGATACGTGAAAATGGTCGACAAAGAACTGTCTAAATTAGTGGTATCAGAAGCAAATCGCCTATTGCGAGAACGACTTGGAAGAGCAACGGAAGTTAGGGGAATATTCGATGGGAATATTTATGGAATTCCACATACATTTTACGTGATCCATTCAGAAGGATTGCCCACGGCTACTCACGTCGCCCGCCTCGTCTGCATTGAGGAGATAAAATGATTGATTTAAAAGAATTGGAATTCAAAGCAGAGGACTGCGAGACATACTTAATACATAACGACAATCCTTACCTTGGAAAACCATTTATCTCTATCGATGAAGCCAACCGATTGCTTCGAGAGCGGTTAGAGAATGCAGAAAAAATATTTTTTACCACTCACGAGATAACAGGAGAGATCTCTGGCTTACAACTTAGCAAAATATTTGTTATTGGCCAGGAAGGTCGACTCATTCGTCTCAATTGTACCGAGGAGAAGCAATGATTTATCAGGCGTCAGCCATAAGACAGTTCGACTGGAAGGATTTGCACGGAAAGATCGTAAAAATTGCTGTCATTGAACCAAATCCGGAAGTCTTGGAGTTTTACGGACAAGTCTATGCGATGGATGATATGGGAACCACGTATCTTTTGCACGAATGGATTACGGAACCTGAGGAATAACCATGACAGTAGGGAGCTTGATTGAACGCTTAAAAGAATGTAACCAGGATGCTACGGTTGTTCTCTGCATGGATTGGTCAGGGCACCCGGACAAAGATAAGCTACCAGAAGGACAATGGGAAGATAATCTAGGAGATATCTCTACTTCTAATAAATCTACAGGTAAATACGTTTACCTTTTGAACGAGAGCTTTAAATGAATATCAAACGTGGACTCGTGACCGTGGCGATTGTATTTTTACTGCTAGGCATTATGGCCTTGAATCTGATGTGTCTTATGGGGGCTCCGTTTCCAGTTTCATTCAAGATGGTTTTGACGACTGGAGAAATCGTTGGATTTTTCTCCATGTTATTTTACGCCTCGGCGAAGGAGGACCAATGAAGAAATCGCAAGCAATCGATGAGATTGCAAGAGTTATCAGAGATACCGCGCTATTGTCCGATAAGGACATGGCCACCGCTATCTTGGCTAAAGTAGAAGAATTGGGGATGAAACCGCCAAAGGAAGAGACCTGCCCAGTTTTGTTCCAGACAAAATTTATTTGGGAGAAGGAAAGTGATTAAAGCTTTGTTCGTAGTTGGGCAATGCATTAGGGCGCTCCACAGCGATCCTTGGCAGAGCCAGAGCTACGTGATCAGAGAAGTGGGGCATTATTCTTATCTAGTCGGCTATGTTGGCAAATATTTCTATGGACAGGACGAATCTATTGCCTTCGAAGACCAGAAAGATTATGCCAAGGTTCATTGTCCAAAAGAGGAGAAGTAAGATGTTAGACTTAGAAAAAGCTAGGAAAGAGTTATCGGAGAAAAATTTGGATCAGATTCAAAAAGAGACCGCTATCACCTGGGGCTCCAGGGCAGCGATTTCATTCGAGAATTGTTTAACAGCTGTAGGGATTAAGAAAATCACCTGCTTTGCTGTTGGATTAGAGTATTACACGGAAAGCCTCGAACATGCGGCTCTGTGTCAGGAAGGCGATCTTCTTGCTCAAATTAAAAAGGAGCTAGATCCATACCAGGAAAGAGCGGCCAAGGATATCGATCAATTGTTCGGAAAGGAAGAAGGCAGTGAAGCGTAGTCAGGCCCTAAATATCATCTGGGAAGCTCTTAATGAGCTTGAGGATGCTGACTATATTCTAAGGAAGCTGGAAGAGGTTGGAATGTTGCCGCCTGCTATGCCGGCCAAAACTTTTGTCGGAGAAGATTATACATGGGGCGGCGGGTGTACGATGAGATGTAACTGTGAAGAATGCAATCCAGAGTATCCAGTATCGAAATGGGAGCCTGATCGTGTCTAGCGTATTAAGAGTGTTGAGAATCGTAGCCGCTTCATTGCTCGGATTCAGCTTCGGCATCCTGGCTGTCCTCATAGGGGTGCTTCTCTTGTGTAACTTGGCAGGCTTATTGTTTGGATTCTCCAAACCCTCGCCGGCTTGCGATGCTTATCACGAAAAGCGTCAAAGCAATTTCCAATATTATCTCGTACCCGTAACTCGGTACGCATGTAAAGAAAATGCGGGACTACTTCAGCCGTACACGTCTGACTTTATCCGCTGGTTTGGTGCACCCGCAGAGAGAAATTCTCGTGAGTAAGCAACTTATTCTAACAGTAGCCCCACCCGGAGCTGGAAAATCGACTCTTGCCAAAGAGCACGTTGCTAATGGATACGTACGGATTAGTCAGGACGTCAGCGGCAGACAGCATTTAGCCCTTTTCGAAGAAGCCGTCAAAGATGGCAGGGATATCGTTGTCGATCGTCTTAATTTCTCCAAGAAACAGCGCTCTAGATATCTAGATGTTGCTAAGGCTAACGGCTATTCAACAAAAATTATAGTTTTGCATGAGTCATACCAAGTTTGTCTAGAAAGATGCCTGAATCGCAAAGATCATGAGACCATTAAAGATGGCGATGCCGCTCAATCTGCTCTAAACATGTTTTTTACTAAGTACGAAAGAGTGGAAGACCAAGAGGCAGATTCTGTCGAAAGGCGATGGCCCGAGGGACCCAAGGCCTCGGCTTGCTGGATAGACATAGATGGGACACTCTCGGACGCCTCTGCGAGAGAACATTATTTGCAAAAAGAAAAGAAAGATTGGGCTGGATTTTATTCTGAACTTGGCAATGATCCAGTAAATGAATGGTGCAGGGCCTTGGCCAACGCTACTTATTATCCTTATGTTAAGGTTTTAATTTGTACCGCGAGATCCAGAGAATATCAAGAACAAACTGAGCGTTGGCTCCATGATAGATTTGTGGCTTGGGATGAGATTCACATGAGATATCTGGGAGATCGTAGAAAAGATTTCATCACCAAGGAAGTAATGTACGAATTCGAAGTAAAAACTAAATTTAATCTTTTGTTTGCGGTGGAAGATAGAATCACCGTCATCGATATGCTTAGGAAACATGGGGTTACGGTCTTGGACTGTCGAGGAGAGGCTGGGAAGATTGATGTTTGAATATATACCAAAATGGGAGAGAGCTGAAAAAGTTCAGCAAGCAGCAAAAGCTGCAGTAGTTGAAGATGGAAGCCTTTTCAAGGTTCCTTTGACTGCTATCGTTAGAATCGAACCCTGCCCTAATTCCGATCGGTTAGACTTGGCGTATGTCTACGGCTTTCAAATCATTACACAGCGTGGCAAATATCGAGTGGGAGACCGTGTAATCTACGCACCCGTAGACTGCATCTTGCCCACCTGGCTGGAGTCAATTTTGTTCCCATCTGACAGTAAGGTGAAGTTAACAAGAAGTAGAGTGCGTCAAATCCGGATCAGAAAAATTGCCTCGCAGGGATTAATCATCGATCCACAAGACGTGGCATCCAAAGTCAACCCCGAATATCTACAATTGGAACAAAATTTGGCTGAGATCTTAGGGATCACGAAGTACGTGCCTCAATCCAGCGACAAAACTGGCCCCAGACTCCAGATGCCAAGAAATAAACCTTTGGAAAATGCTAGATTCCACAAATACGGCGGAATTGATCGGCTCCAATGGTACCCGAGCTACTTTGATGGCCAAGATGTTGTAATTCAAGAGAAACTTCACGGATCGTGTTGCAGGTCCAGTTATGCTAGGACGGTCCCGAATACTCTGTGGAAAAAGATTCTCAAGTTCTTCGGGAAACTTCCGGCCTACGAATATTGTTGGGGCTCAAATAATGTCCAACTACAGCATAGACCGAACAATAAGGGTTTTTATGGAAAGGATATTTACAAGGAAGTTTTGGAAAAAGTAGGCGCTTTTAGTAAGCTGAAACCAGGAGAGACAATTTTTGGTGAGTTGATCGGAAGAGGCGTGCAGGCCAACTACACTTATGGTCACGAAGAACATCATTTCGTTTTGTTCGACGTGAAGGTGGAAAGAGAAGACGGCTCACAAGAATACCTAGATCCTGAACAGGTTGAGGCCTATGCTAGAGAGCGCGGATTCGACTTTGTGCCTGTTTTATATAGGGGCGTTTTCAATGCTGCCCTAGCCAAGGAGCTATCCATGGGCCCCAGCATATACTGTCCTAAGGAAAAGGTTAGAGAAGGCGTTGTGATAAAGGCTAGGACTAATTATTCGAATGCGTCGAGTAAGAAGGCGCTCAAATTAATCAGCGAAATTTATTTAGATGATCACACAAATAGTGATGATCATTGAGGGAATCTTAATACAGTGAAGATCATAATCGCAGGTTCCCGGGACATCTGGTTGCAGCACGATGAACTCTTTGAGATCATTGACAAATTTGGCATCCTTTATGAGATAGAGGAGATCGTCTCCGGTTGCGCTTCGGGCATAGATTCTAGCGCCATAGAGTTCGCCAAACGATACAAAATACCCTTAAAGCGTTTCCCGGCAGATTGGGAGAAGTACGGGAAGCTCGCTGGTCCCAGAAGGAACCGGGAGATGGCAGCTTACGCGGATTGTCTTTTGCTTATTTGGGATTCAAAAAGTCCCGGATCGAAAAATATGAAAGCTAGGATGCAAGGACTTGGAAAACAAATATTTGAGGTTGTAAAATAACGTGTGTAATATTTGCTACGCTTTAGAAAAAGAACAATTAACTCGCAAAGAAGCCGATAGCGCTTTCAGGGAAATGCTGCTCGTAAACGGAGAGTACGCCGAAGAAAGCGAGCACTATCTGGATGCGGGGCTTGAAAATCTGAAGAAAATGATAGACGAGTCTAAGGATGAAAAAGGAAATTAAGCAAAAATTATTTGCAGTTGCAGTTTGGAGTACCGTTCTACTGTTGATGTTTTGGAGCTTGGCGGAAAGAAGTGCATCGTGAAAGTTTTACAATTTCCAAATCCATTCCTGTCCACCGCTACCTATGAAGTTAGAGTTTTTGGCGAAGAGCTCAAAGTGTTGTTAGATTCGATGTATGAAACTATGCTAGAGGAGAAGGGCATTGCACTTTCTGCGAATCAGGTCGGTTTATTGCACAAAATGTTCGTAATGGATGGCCCCGACGGTAGGATGAATATCGTCAATCCTGTAATTGTAAATAAGTCAGTAAAATCTGCCAACATTAAAGAAGGATGTCTGTCCGCCAAGGGCACCTTTGTTTTGGTTCCTTCCAGGGTCGAATGGATTCAAGTCGAATATGAGGACGAAAAGGGTGGACAGTATTCAGCAGTTTTAAAAGGAATTCACGCCGTAGCCTTTCAGCATGAATGCGATCATTTGGAAGGCAAAAGTTTCATGTCCGACAAAAGCATCCCGGCACGCGTAAGAAAGCCCTTGCTTAAGAAGTGGGGTCTCAAATGAAAATTCTCTTCCTCGATTTTGATGGATGCCTAAATACTCATCCGGTGAATTCTGCCCGAAAAGATCAGTTCAATAAACAGGCCTGTATCAACCTGGATATGCTCCTTAATAAAGTCCCAGATTTAAAGATCGTGGTTTCCAGTTCTTGGCGTACTTATGGTTTAGAAGCTGTGAAAGATGTGCTCAAGGCGAACGGAATTGACCCGCGCCGTATTTTGGATATTACGGGCCATGAAGTTAGCCCTGATTCCCGTGATCACAGAGGCTATCAGGTGGAATGCTGGCTCGATAGGCATCCAGAAGTGAAGAATTTCGCCATTTTAGATGATCACGATGATTTTGTCCCTCTCCGCGATCATTTGGTCCAAACCAACCCCTACGTCGGTCTAACTCAGGCGAACGTCGAGAAAGTTCTCGAGATCCTTGAAGAAAAATAGTTCTTGCAAAGTCTCATTTCTTGGTCTATCATGAAGATGGAGGATCTATGAAACTCGATATTAACTGCGAAGAACACAAACCCAGTAACAAGAATGGCGTGAAAGATAAATGCCATTGTAAGTATTTAAATAGGAACTTTAAGAAGCATCTTAAGGTTTACTTTTCCTTGATCAATAGCCTGGATAAAAAGAAGCGTTGATGTTTGAGAGCCTGAAAACAAAGATTTCTCTCTGCTTTAATCCCCCAAAGAAGGGCGACGTCTTTTACGCCGATGCATTCGATTTCATGTGCGAGAGTAACTCAGAGAGGATCTTCTTCGAGATGACCGACAGGCACGGACACACCATCTGGCATTTTGTCATCAACGATTACGTTTATAGGTTCATCATCGAAAGTGCGGAAACTCCTTACTACGTGTGCGGAGTAGAGATCTTGGTTACTAGCCGAGATAATCCGCATAAGAAGACTTGGCTGAAACGCTCTAGGCCGCGAAGAATCTGGAAGAAAGATTTTCATAGACTGATTCTTGAAGGCAGAATGATTAAGACCAAAGCGCAATCTTTATATAAGTAACTGATTTGATTAAATAAGAAGCTTTGAATAGTGAAGCCTCGATTAGTTATCGAGAAGAAGGCAGTGCAAGTCTGTCCTTGTTTATTCATGGGGAAACGGATGTTTAAAGTTGGGGACAAGGTAAAGTATGTAGGAAATGATTTGTGGCTTGGAATTAAACCAGGAAATATTGGCACAGTAGAAAAGGTTTCCAAAGACAATCGCGGCTATTTATGGCTGACGGTGTCTTTTGGTAACCGGTATGATTCCGTCTTGTATTCTTATCCCGAAGATTTTGAATTGATAACTTCCGCTATGTCCGAAGAGGAACAATTAGAAAATCTCTTCCTGTGGGACAAACTTTCTGAATAAATTAAGTGGGGCGTTTTTTTCTATCTTTTAAGTATCGTTTTATACGATACCTTCTAGCCCTCTCTTTATAAATCCCAGCCAAACATTCGTAGCCGAGCCAAGTTACGTAGAATGGACCAAGATCTAAAAGCCAGCAATAGCAATGTCCCTGGTGAATTCCCCAAGAGTGTGGCCCGGCAGCGATTCCGAATCCTAAGCGATGAATTCTCATTATTTCTTTTCCGAATTGAAATCTCTAATAGTCTGTATGATTTTGAGAGCGTTCTTTGGATCGTTAACATTGACCCCAGTACTTCCAAAACCGCCGATTCTTTCGAATGTATCTAATTCTTCCACTTCTTCAAAATTAACTTTGACGACAGGACAAATGACGCCCTGAGCGATTCTGTCTCCCTTGCTAATATGAATTATACTTCCAAGACCAAAATCATAAGAGGGAGAAGTATTTGTCATTATTACGGAAATTTCAAGCGAGTAATCTGAGTCCACGGTGC
>Ga0181531_10001693_pt1 | contig 13881 bp, 10 predicted proteins | sample PEATcosm2014_Bin_38_FD_119743 | JGI IMG/M metagenome (GOLD analysis project Ga0181531, IMG submission 119743) | Peatland microbial communities from MTU Mesocosm Facility, Houghton, MI, USA - PEATcosm2014_Bin11_10_metaG | ecosystem: Environmental > Terrestrial > Soil > Wetlands > Peat | place... | reverse complement strand
AGGTTCACGGACAAATGTCATTGGGCTGCCGATGGAGCGGCTGGCGCCGATGCTGGCGCAGCGGGGGTACCCGGAGTGAATAATTCTTCTGATGGCCCCGTGACGTATAATTTTCACCCTGACTCGGTGACGGTAATCTCTCCATGGCACTTAGCGATCTATATCTATTGCGTCTGCGGTTGCGCAGCTGTCGTGCTGATCCTGGCGGTGCTAAGTTTTCGCAGTCTCGCCGCGGGCGGCTTCTCTCTTTCGCTTTCGAAAATTGGGTTCACCCCGATAATCCTCGGCCTTTTTATTCAATACGGAGTTATTTTCGCGTTTGAGGTCGTACAAGCCTTCAGGATTGTTGTCGCGCCATCGGGCGATCTTTCGCATTTACTCTATTGGACCTCGGGCTGCCTCATTATGGGGCGTGTGCTCGGCTGCGGATCGGCCGGGGCCGCGGTTTGGCGGCTTGCAGGCGACAACAAGTTTGGGCACGTCATAATGACCTGGCTTGTTACCGCCGCCATTGATGCAACTTTACTTCTCTGGACATCAATTTTTCTCCATCTCCCAATTTCGCATTTCCGATACTTATCCATTGAAATGCGATCGTTTATTCCAAAAGAGTGCCTCACCGCGGCCCTCTTAATGGGCGCGCGGCTCGTGCAGAAGTCGAGCAGCCCGAAGCCCCCGCCACGCATAACATTGACCCCATGATAGCAATTCAGACCGGAAGTCTGGGGATTGAGCAGTGGCCAGGCGGCCTGCGATCAGTATGCGTAGCCTTTGGTGTAAAGTTCTCCCATAATATTGGTCTGGACCTGGGAGATTGCCAAATGGCTGTTGTTGGAATCCACGGTATCGGGTTGATCGAATACCACGCTTATGTTGATCTCCGTGTAACCCGAATCCAAAATACTGGTGCCAACGTCGCGATAGACTCCCACCAGCGAGCGCGGATGGGAAGCAGACGTGTAACTGCCAGCAGCGCCGATAATATTCACGGTCGTCTCCCGGCCCCTGAAAAATGCGCCGATGTCGGCGTATTCGGTACTATTGGTAGTGCGGCTTGATTCGGAGAAGATCTCATAAGTGGCATTGGGCGCGCCGGAGACGGGAGTGTCGTCCAGCGCCCCCCCGCTAATAAAGGGTGATTGAAGCTTCTTATGGCTGAGCACACCGTATAAAAGAAGCGTCATCTCGCCGCTGGTGAGATCAAGGATGAGATAACAACCTTGCGAAGCGGCATATCCCTGTTGGGTGGGCGTGTAAATCGTTGCAATTCCTTTGTACACCAGGACGGTCGCCCGCGAAGGGATCGCGAATGCGAACCAGAGGAAAGCGGCGCAAAGTAAGAGCCTCGCAGGACTGCGCATTCCGCAGGGCAGCCATCTGAATAGGGATTTCCCGGATGGATAGCTGTTCATAAGGCGTATGGAGTGAATGCGGTGATTTTCTCGCGGAGGAATTGGAGTTTAAGCGGTTTCGGACGTTTTTGAAACCCAATTCAATGATCTAAATGAGTCGATTTTGACGGCGCTCAGGAGTGGGGCATCCTCGAAACAACTCGCCCTCGATGATTCCGGGATTTACGATGATCCTTGCGCACTCACCCCATGACAACCGTCCAGAACTACTTCAACATCGCCGAAGGCCAATTCGCGCAATCGCTTCTCGAAGCCTCTGGCATCGACGCGATCCTGCTGGACGAATCCTCCGCCTGGATAGTAGGCATGACGTTCGCCTCCGGCGGATTGCGCCTCCAGGTCCCCGAAGAGGATGAGGAACGCGCCATGCAGATCCTCGCGCGCCACACGCCCGAAGCCGACGCCTCTGTGCTCGATCCGGAGCCCGAGCCGGAGACCGAAGCTCCCGAGCCGGGATAGGATTTGATGTGGAGGAATGGACTCCGCTGGAGGCGGAGTTTGGCTGGTGAGGCCAATCTGGAGATTGGCGAGCCCGGGGCACTTCTTTTCTTGTCACCGAATTTCCTCGCGATAACCTCGCCGCTTCCCCCTGCTAAAAACGCAGAAAGCCACATATGCAGCCACTATACACGTATCACGTCGTGCCAAAATTGCCGGGGGAGCTCGAGCCGTTGCGCGAGATGGTTTACAACCTCTGGTGGACTTGGGAGCCCACCGCCCGCAAACTTTTCCGCCACCTCGATGTCGATCTCTGGGAGCGCACCAATCACAACCCGCTGCGGATGCTCCAGCTCTCGCGCCAGGCGCGGCTGGAGGAGGTGGCGCAGGATGACGAATTCCTGCGGGATCTCGGATTGGTTTACAAGAAATTCAAGAGCTACCTCGGCCGCCCGGACACCTATGGCAAGCTGCGGAAGAAGGGCTGCTCGATCGCCTATTTCTCCGCCGAGTTCGGCTTTCACGAGTCCGTCCCGAATTACTCCGGCGGCCTCGGCATCCTCGCCGGCGATCATTGTAAATCGGCCAGCGATCTGAATCTCGATTTCCGCGCCGTTGGCCTGCTCTACCGGCACGGCTATTTCCGCCAGCAGATCAACAAGGACGGCTGGCAGGAAACCGTCGCGCTGAACCAGAACTTCCATCACCTCCCGCTGGTCGAGGTCCGGCTTGAGGACAAGCCGCTGCTGGTCGAGGTCGAGCTACCCGGCCGCACGGTGAAGGCCAAGGTCTGGCAACTCGCCATCGGCCGCATCACGCTCTACCTCCTCGACACCGATATCCACGAGAACAACGCCGAGGATCGGCTCATCACCGCCCAGCTTTACGGCGGCGATCTCGAGATGCGCATCCGGCAGGAGATCGTTCTTGGCATGGGCGGCTCGCGCGCCCTCAAGGCCATGGGTATCGTTGCCGATGTCCATCACATGAACGAGGGCCACGCCGCGTTTCTTTCCCTCGAATTGATCCGCCGCGCCATCCAGGACCGGAAGCTCGATTACTACGCCGCGCTGCAACTGGTGGCTGCCGGCAATATCTTCACCACGCATACCCCGGTGCCGGCGGGCAACGACGCCTTCTCCCGCCAATTGATGGAGCGCTACTTCTGGGATTACCCCGGGAAAGTCGGCCTCAGCTTCGACGATTTTTTCAAGCTCGGCCAGACCAGCGTCAATCCCACCGACAGCTTCAGCATGACTATCCTCGCCTTGCGCACCAGCCGCCACGCGAATGGTGTCAGCGCGCTGCACGGCGAGGTGAGCCGCGGCCTCTGGGAGGATGTCTGGTCCGGTGTCCCGCGCGAGGAGGTCCCCATTACCAGCATCACCAACGGCATCCACACCAAAACCTGGATGGCGCCCGAGTTCTCGGCGATGTACGACAAGTATTTGGGCGATTGGGAGGAGCATCTCGTCGAGCTCGAGTTCTGGCGCGGCGTGATCGATATACCGGACCACGTCCTCTGGGAGACGCATCAATTGCTGAAGGCCCGCCTGATCGATTTCGTCCGCACCCGGGTCCGCGCCCAGCGCGAGCGGCTCGGCGAGAGCATGGAGAGCATCCGCAAGGCGAACCTCCTGCTCGATCCCGAAATCCTGACGGTCGGCTTCGCCCGCCGCTTCGCCACCTACAAGCGCGGCACCCTGCTCTTCTCCGATCTCGACCGGCTCCGCCGCATCCTGGCGAACAAGGACCAGCCCGTGCAATTCATCTTCGCCGGCAAGGCCCATCCCAAGGATGACGGCGGCAAGCGCTTCATCCAGGAAGTCTATAAATTCTCCCGCGAATCGGAATTCGAAGGCCGCGTCGTATTCGTCGAGGATTACGATATCTACGTTGGGCGCCGGCTCACTCAGGGTGTCGATCTCTGGCTCAATAATCCGCTCCGCCCGCTGGAGGCCAGCGGAACCAGCGGCATGAAACTCCCGCCCAATGGCGGCCTCAACCTCAGCGTCCTGGATGGCTGGTGGTGCGAGGGTTACAACGGCAAAAACGGCTGGGCTATCGGCGCCGAAATCAAGGATCCGCTCGATCCGCACCTCAAGCCCGAGTTCCAGAGCGAGGTCGATTCCGCCAGCCTCTTCCACATCCTCGAGACGCAGGTCATCCCGCTTTATTACGCGAAGCCCGATGGCCGCCTGCCGATCGCCTGGCTGCAATTGATGCGCGAGTCGATCCGCAGCGTCACCCCCGTCTTCAATACCCACCGCATGGTCAAGGAGTACAACGAGCGCCTCTACGAGCCTGCCGCCGGCAAGCACCGCGAGCTGCTCGCGGACAGTTGCGCCGAAGCCTCCGAGATCAGCAAGTGGAAAACCCGAATCCGGCACGATTGGCCGCAGGTCAAAATCTCCGACGTGCAGCTCGGCGCCGCCGATCCGTTTAGCCTGACTGTCGGCGAGAAGCTCGGCGTCACCGCCCGGGTCCATCTCGGCGATATCGAGCCGAAGTTCGTCCGCGTCCAGGCCTACTACGGCGAGTCCACCAACTCGACCATCGGCAAAGCCGCGATCATCGACCTCGACCGGTGCAAGAAAGCCGAGCACGGCGATTACCTCTACGAAGGCGAAATCAACGCCACCGAGAGCGGCGCCTACGGCCTGAACGTCCGCGTCATCCCCGCGAATGCCCTGTTGACGCAGGCCCACGAGCTGCGCCTGATCACCTGGGCGCGGTAGAGACTAGAGAACTAAAAGACCGAAAGCGTCGGGCAGGTCGGCGGAAACGCGGTCCCAACCGCTCGATCCCGCTTTCGAGTGCCAGAGATTTCCTCCCCCATCGAGGACAGCAGCGTGTCCGCCGGTGGCGGCGATGTGAGCTGTATCAATTTTGCCATCCAGCCACTCGGGCAATCCATCGCGGACTTGCTCAACACGTCCGCCACTGATCCACCATCGCCAGACCTGCGAACGTTTTGCAAAAGGGCCGTCCTGAATGCTGAAGAGTACCTCGTCAGGAAGCGCCGCAGCCGCAAGTGAGTTCGTCATTTCAAGACCTTCCGAGAGTGCGTTCCAATTCTGCCCCCCGTCCTGGCTCACGCACAAGCCGACGGCCGTGGCAGCCGCAACAATATTCGGCAAGGCCGGGTGCGAGCAGACCTCGTGAACATCGAACATTATTGGAATGGTCGGCGTCCAGGTTTCGCCTCCATCAGTAGACCGGGGGATGCCGCCAACATGCACTGCCGCCAGAATGACAGCGCCGTCGGCGGTCGCAGTCAAAGAGCGAACGCCCAATGGCGGACCTCCGGCTCTCCACTCACTGCGTCCTGGAACATTGTCGAAGCTTTTCAGGCGTTCTGCTTCCCCACCGGGAGAGATGCGGACTATCACGGCCTCTTCCATCGCTCCACAAAAGAGGGTGCCACCGACGGACACGATTGATTGCAGCCAAATGCCCGTAGTCGCTACTTGGGACCATTCGCCATTGGCACTGCGTCTCCAAATCTCGTTTTGGTCAACCACGGCCAGACAGGCGCCGCCAATCTCAGGCGCCAACGCGGAGACGTACCTGCCAGCAAGTTCTGTCGGACCTTCGCCAGAGGGGCTGAACACTCGACATCCAAAGCCAGTCGCGACAAGAATTCCATTCATTGATGCAGGACTTTTAATTTGGCCGCCGGGGCTTTACAACACGTCAAGCATGGCGACGACGATGGCAGAGCATTTCTTCGGCTCCGTGGACGAGGGCACGCCGGTGACCGTCGAGCCCTGATCCATGGCGGCGAAAGTCAGCGCGGGGCTGCTGCTTTACCGCCGCAGGGGAGGAGAGATCGAGGTGCTGCTGGTGCATCCGGGCGGTCCTTTCTTCCGGAATAAGGACGCCGGGGGCTGGAGCATCCCGAAAGGGGAAGTGGAGGGCGAAGAGGAGTTGCTGGAGCGGGCCCGAATCGAATTCCGCGAGGAACTTGGCACAGACCCCCCGCCCGCTCCATACATCGAGCTCGGCACGATCAAACAAAAAGGCGGTAAAACCGTCCACGCCTGGGCGTGCGAAGGCGATTTCAACGGCCCGCCGCGGAGCAACACCTTCCAAATCGAATGGCCGCCCCGCTCCGGCAAAATGCAGGAGTTCCCGGAGATAGACCGCGCCGAGTGGTACGGGCTCCCTGAGGCGCGCGCTAAAATCAATCCTGCGCAGGGTGGGCTTTTGCAAAATTTGGCTGGTCACCTGACATAATAGGGTCAGACACGCTCGCGATTGCTTGCGCCCTGCAAGCCCCTCTGCTTTCATTTTCCACTCATGGCCACAGAACCGGTCGTTGCATCCGCTTACTCACGAAAAAACCCGTTTCCCGCGCGCCTGCACGTGAATCGCAAACTGACCTCCGAGGACTCGCAAAAGGAGACCCGCCATTTCGAGCTCGATCTCGAGGGCTCCGGCCTCATCTACGAATGCGGGGATTCGATCGGCGTTTTCCCGAAAAACGACCCGGCCCTGGTCGAGGATATTCTCCACGCCCTCCATGCCACCGGTGACGAGATGGTTCCAGGCAATGACGGCGTGCCCAAGCCCCTCCGCGCCGCCCTGACCGGGGACTACCAGATCACGCAGCCCTCAAATCAATTCGTCCAGACCATCGCGGAACGCGGCGGCGAGGCGGCCGCCCTGTTGCGCGAGTTGCACGACCCGCTCCGGAAGAATGACCTCGAATCCTATCTCTGGGGCATGGAGCACATCGATTTTCTCGCGGGCCATCAGAGCATCCAATTCACGCCCGAGGAATTCGTGAAACTCTTGCGCAAGCTCCAGCCCCGTCTTTACTCCATCGCCTCCAGCCAGAAGGCCTTCCCCACGGCTGTCCATCTCACGATCGCCGTCGTTAAGTACGATTCCCACGGCCGCCAGCGCAAAGGCGTCGCGTCCACCTTCCTCGCCGAGCGCTGCTCAGCCGAGCCCGTCCCGGTCTTCGTCCACACCGCCAAGGGTTTCCGGCTCCCTGAGGACGGCAACACCCCCATTATCATGGTCGGCCCCGGGACCGGCGTCGCCCCCTTCCGCGCCTACCTGCAGGATCGCAAGGCGACGGGCGCCAAGGGGAAAAACTGGCTCTTCTTCGGCGAGCAGCGGTGCAAATGCGATTTCCTTTACGAGCACGAATTCAAGGCGCTGCAGGCCGAGGGAATCCTGACAAAATTCGACGTAGCCTTCTCCCGCGACCAGGCCCACAAGGTCTACGTCCAGGATCGGATGCGGGAAAACGCCGCCGAGATCTGGAAATGGATCGATCAGGAGGGCGCCCACTTCTTCGTGTGCGGCGACGCCTCGCGGATGGCCAAGGACGTCGACGCCACCCTGCACAAAATCGTCGAGACCGAAGGCGGCAAAACTCCCGAGGAGGCCGCCGCCTACGTCGAGGAGTTGAAGAAGACGAAGCGGTATAAGCGGGACGTGTATTAGGGCACGGTCAAACCTGTCGCGCCTTTGGAGTCAGCAATCGGATCGCCGGAAAATACCTGCGCAAGTATCCTCGATCTTCAGTTGCCAGCGCATCCGCCTGTGTAACGGCGTGGGCTGCGATGAGAAAGTCTGGAAGAATTGTCTTCCGCGGTCCGCCTTCTCTTCGATAGCTCCGAAATATACTTCCCGCGAGGAGAGACGATTCCTCACCTATCGGGCTGTGGCGAATATCCATGCCCCGCAACGCTTCGCGGCAGCTTTCATCCGATGAAAAGAACGAGCGGACTTCCGCCAGAGCAACGGAAGATACGAGCAGTGCTGCTGATTCAGACGCAGCTTGCAGGCATTCCAGCCATTTTTCGCCGTTCGGTTCATCTTTGAAAATGGCCAGCAAAACTGACGTATCCACCGCCACTGCACTCATGGACGCTTTGATTTCCGGCGAGTTGGAGGCAACTCGACGGGTCCCCGCAATTCATCCAGTAATTGCCTTACAGTGTGCCCGGCCAATTCCTTCTTAAGGCACCCAAGCACCGGGGGGCGCTTCCCGCGATCCACCACCTTGCGAACGCGAATGCCATCCGGCGCGGCCACGAAATCGACCTGCATTCCAGATTGGATGCCAAATTGATCCCGCAATTCCTTGGGTATCGTAACCTGTCCCTTCGAGGTAACTGTCGACTTCATTATCGCCCAGGGTAATACTTTCCGGTAAGAATTGCAAGTATTACATTCTAGTTCATCGGCTGGCGCGTTCACCCATCAATAATCAGAGACCCGTCCTCGGCAAACTCGAACCCCGGCGCGAACGCCACCTCCCAGCAATACCCGTCTGGATCGGCGAAGTAACCGCTATGCCCGCCCCAGAATGCGTCCTGCGCGGGCTTGAGAATTACTGCGCCGGCCGCTTCGGCCAGCCCCAGCACGGTAGCGACGTCCTCGCGCGTCCTCACATTATGAGCCAGTGTGATGCCGCTGAAACCTGCCCGCGTCCGCGGCCAATCCGGCGAGATATCTTCGGCCAGCTTCCCGAGCGGGTAAATCGCGAGCCGCGTGCCCGCCGAATTGAAGAAAGCTATCTCGGATGTTTCCGTCGCCTTCGTAGGCCACCCAAGGCCATCCCGGTAAAATCGCAACGACCGGCCGAAATCGCCCACGCCGAGCGTGATGATGCTGATGCGAGGCTCCATGTGCTGCTCATCGGATGTCTCCGAAGTGCACATTTTCCGGCACAATCGTGGGATCGTCGAGAATTTGTATCGTCGTCGCCGGCCCCAGCGCGGCTGGCGGCGCCCACGAGCGGAGAGCCCATGCCACCTTTTTGTCCGGTGTCACTTCAATGGCCTGGAGCGGCCAATCATTTGGATCCGGCGTGCCGTTCCATTGATTGAACCAATTCACGAGCAGCGTATTCCCATTTGCGAGCCGGTAAACATTCTGCGTCGACCAGAAATGATAAGCCGGCGCATCGGCCTGGGTGAATTGCCAGACAACGTCCCCCTTCGGGTTCACCTCATAAATAGTGTGCCCGCCATCGCTCACCAGCGTATTGCCATTCGCTTCACGCTCCACTCCCCACGGCCCGTGCCCGGACGGCGCCGTCCAGGACCAGACGATATTCCCCTTCTCATCATATTCCCGCACCAGGCCCTTCATATCCATGTGCGCCACGATCAGCGTCCCCGCCGGCGTCAGCCGCGCATGGCGGAATTGCCCGTGCACGCTCGCCGGGTTTCCCGCCTGGATCGGCAGGTGAAGCTCCGTCTTTCCCGTTACTTTATTCACCACGAAAATCGCCGGCTCCGGCCCATTCTGGATGTAAAGGACACGGTCATGCCCGATCGGCTGCGCGGTGTGGATTTGAGTTCCCGGCGGCGCGTCATAATTCCAGACGACCTGTTTGGCCTGATTGATCTCCGTGACGCCGCTCATGTGCGCAAAGAGCACGTCTCCATTCGAGAGCAGCACCGCGTCGCTGATCTCCGGCTTTCCATTGGGAACATGATACTCCCAGGTGATCTTCCCCTTTCGCACGATGTACATGTCCTCCGTATGCGCCTCGCCGGCGAAGAAGAAATCGTGCTGGGCCAGCCCGTTCCCCGGCAGAGTGGCCGGCGATAGCGGGCCCGGCGTCGGCGTTGGTTTCGGCTTGGGCGAAGCCGCGGCGACGGCCGGCGAAGGCGAGGGTGATGCGGGGGCGGGAGTTGAATCAGCGGCCAGGCATGTCGAGACAATGCCGGCGGCCAAAATCAGGAGGAGAGGGGACGTTCTCATGGCGGGAGAGAAGTGCATCCCACAAACGGCGGGCCGTCAACTGATATACCAGTTTTGAAGATCGTTTTCCCCTCCCGATCCGTCCCGCGAAATTGACCAGCTTCCACATGCCTGCTACCAGTCTGCCCATGAACGGACCCGTTAACTACATTCCATCTCAAACTCTCCCGGGCGACGCGGAGCTTATCCGGGAGCATAGTTTCACCCGCTGGATGTCCCGCGATCTTCTCCAGGCCGCGACCGATTTTTGCAAGAGCCTCGGCCTTTCCTCGATTTACTCGGAATGTTCCCCGGGGCTTGTCACACGCTATTTGTTCTGGCGACCGCCGCAAGGAGCGCTGGTGGAGGTTCGCTCAGGGCGCGAGCTGGATCAATTCCAAGCGTTCGACCATGCCAATGCGGAACGCGGCTGGCCGCTGCTCTCCCTGCACATTAGTGAGTATAGGATCCATTCCGGAGTCTGGATTTCGCCCGATCATTATGAGACCGGCAAGGCCGTGCTTGCCAGATACGGCATCACACCGGCCGAACGCCAGGCAGCCGGTCCGTCCTAATCCGTAGGCTCCAGCTCCGCGATGCCCTCGTCGCTCTGCGTCACGCGCACCACTTCCTCCACCGTCGTCTGCCCCAGCCCGACCCGCCGCCAGCCGTCCTGCCGCAGTGTTTCCATGCCATCGAGTGTTGCGCGCTGCTTGAGATCCGATCCCGCAGCTTTCCCGATAATCAATCGCCGCAGCCCTTCGGTCAGCACGCAGATTTCATAAATGGCCGCCCGCCCGCGATACCCCGTCTGCCGGCACTGCTCGCAGCCCGCGCCCTTGTAGTACTTAAACCCCGGCGAAACCAACGCCCCGATTTCCTTGAGATACTCGACCGGATAGCCGGTCAATTGCTTGCACTCCTGGCAAATAGTCCGCACCAGCCGCTGAGCGATGAACGCTCGCACCACCGATGCCAGCAGGAACGGCTCGACGCCCATATCCGTAAGCCGCGTGATCCCGCCCACCGCGTCATTCGTGTGCAAAGTCGAAAACACCAGGTGGCCCGTCATGGCCGCGCGAATGGCAATCTCCGCCGTCTCGAAATCGCGAATTTCCCCCACCATGATTACATTCGGATCCTGCCGCAGTATATGTCGCAGCCCCTGCGCGAACGTCAGCCCGATCTCTGGTTTCACATCGATCTGCGACACCCCCGCCACGCGGTACTCGACCGGCTCCTCGATCGTGATAATCCGCCGCTGGACCGAGTTGATGCTCGATAGAAACGAATACAGGGAAGTCGATTTCCCCGATCCAGTCGGTCCCGTCACCAGCACGATCCCGTTCGGCTGCGCGAGCAGGTGGTGGACGATCTTGCTCTGCCGCTCGCTCATATCCAGCCGCTCGAATCCGAACTGCTGCTCCGCCCGCGTGAGCAGCCGCAGTGAGATGCTCTCGCCATTGACCGTTGGAATCGTCGAGACACGCACGTCGATGCTCGCATCGTGCCCGCGCGAGAGATTGATCCGCCCGTCCTGCGGCAGCCGCTTCTCCGCGATGTCCATGTGCGCCATGACCTTGAGGCGCGAAATAATCGCCGATTGCAGCAGCCGCAACTGCGGCGGCACCGCAACTTCGTGCAGAATCCCATCGATCCGGTACCGGATGCGCAGATCGTTCTCCAGCGGCTCCACGTGAATATCCGTGGCGCGCTCGGAAATCGCCTCGCGGATAATCTGGTTCACGAATTTAACCACCGACGCCTCCGGATCGTCCGCATCCAGATCCATCGCCTCGAACCGCTCATCCCCCGCCTCCAGGTTGCGCCCAGTCGTTTGCAAAATCTCCTCGAACGTCTCCGCGCCCACGCCGTAGAGCGTCTTGATCGAGCGCAGCAATTGCGTCCGCGGCACGAGCACCCATTCAATTTTCTTCCCCGGCAGCAACTGCGCCGCCAGCCTCCGCGCCGCGGAGTTGAAGACATCGTACGTTGCCAGCCGCACCCCGCGTTCCGCGTGTCCCAGCGGCAGAATCTGGTGCTTGAATACGAACCGGCTGGGCAGCATCCCCAGGCTCGCGCGGTCCACCTTCGCGAGGTCCAGCGTCTCCACCGGCGTATTGAACATCCGCCCCAGCTCTACGGTAAACCGCTGCTCATCCACCTTCCCCGAGTTCAGCACGTGAACCGTCCACGTGAAGCCATTGGCAGGCGTCGCGGCCAGCTTATCAGCTTCCTCGCGATCCTCGCAGCCGCTGGCAACAAGGACATCGACGAGGGTCTTTCGCAAGGGCGAGATCATTGCGTCTGCTTGTCGTCGTCGTACCGGAAGTTCACGCCCTTGGCAGCGCTGGCGTTATCCTTCGGGGAAATCGTGGAATCGATGTCCGGCTCCATCAGCAGGTGCGCCCGCTCGACATGCGATTCGTCTTCGAGTTCGACCGGGTTGGTCACCACCACCGGCCGGATGAGAATGATCAGTTCCGAGCGGTCGTTCTGCTTGACGTGATTGCCGAACAGATAGCCGATCACCGGGATGCGTCCCAGCAACGGCAGCGAGGAGGTGCTGCCGCCGACGGTCTTGGTAATCAGGCCGCCCAGCACCACGGTGGAGAGGTTTGGAACCGAGACGTTCGTGCGGATATAACGGGTCGTGATTGTGGGGACGTTGCTCCCGCCGACGTTCGTCGTGGCGCCGGAAGGGCTGTCGAGTTTCTGGAGAATGTCCATATTGACCTCGCGATCGGAATTGATCAGCGGCACCACTTCGAGCTGCAGCGCCACCTGCATGTAATCGATGCTCGATTGCACCGCCGCAGTCGATCCGGCCACCCCGACCGTGTTCAAATTCGAGAGCGTGCTGGTCGGCACGGGGATTTGCTCGCCGGAGACGATGATGGCCTTGTTGTTGTTCGAGGCGATGACCGTCGGTTCGTTGGTGATATGGAACCGTCCCGTCGATTCGAGCGCGTTGACGATAATGTCCAGCGAGTTTGCCGCGCCGATGGCCGCGCTGAATCCGGTCCCTGCTCCCAGTGCCGAGCCCAACGTCGATGACAGCGGCGAGCCGGTGAACTGGCTGATGGCTGCGCCGCTGTTGCCGTTGAGGAAGCTGGTGCTGCCGAGCGTCCCGGTACTGCTGCCGGAGGAGAGCAGATTGGCAAGCGGACCGCTGGGATAATGGAGCAGGTAATCAATCCCGAAATTGGAATCGTTGTTCAGTGTGAACTCCCCGATCACGGCGGTCAGCGCTACCTGCGGCGCGGGGACATCCAACTGATCCAAAAGCGTAAAGACCTTCTGTTTCACCTCGTCGTTCCCCAGGACGATGATCGCGTTTTCCCGCGGATCGGCGATGATCTTGGTGTTGCCGACCGTGACGGCCTTCGGCGTAAGATCTTTCTGCGGGGTTTCGAGGCCCTCGGTGATGTTGAGGCCGCCGCCCGCGCCGCTGCTCGAACCGCCGGCGCCACTCTCAGCGCCATTGCTGGTCGAGTTATTGGTCGGCTGGGTCTGGGTCTGCGAAGACGTGGTCGTCCCGCCTTCCTCTTCGGGCTTCTCCCCTGGCTCGGTGATCGCTTTTACAATCACATCCAGCACATCCCCCGCATTGACATATTTGAGCGGCCGCTTCACTGGCTCGCCGAATTGAATATCGGAATCGTATTGCCGCATCAGGTCCTCGATGAACGGCAGGTTGACCGGGCGCGTGACGACGTGGATGCGGTTGGTCCGCTCGTCATAATCCACCTTAATTTTCCCGACGATGATCGAGTCTTCCGAAAGGCCGCTGATTGACGCCGGGATCTGCACGCTCCCAGGAGGCGCGGGCTGGCCATTCGGCTGGAGGATGGGGTGCTGAACCGGCTCGGTGGACGGGCCGCCCGGCTGATTGGCCTGGGCGCTCTTCTCGAATAGCTTGGTCAGCTTATCCAGCACGTCCTTCGCATTCGCCCGCTGGAGGATGTAAAACCGGCTCACCACTTCCGCCGGCGGCACATCGGCGGCCACGATCACCTTCGCGATATTCCGAAGCATTATCGTGCTCTCGGTCACCACCAGCGCGCCCGGCAGCGGCACCGTGCTCGTGTAGATCGAGTTGCTGACGTACTGGTCCACAATCGCCTTCATGTCCTTCGAGTCCGCGTATTGGAGATCGAAGACGACGGTGGCGATGCTCACATCATCCGGGATCTGGCTGAGGTCCGAGTAAATATTGATCCCGAAATTCCGCGGGTTCTTTCCCGCGCCCACCACCTTGACGATGTTCCCCTCCGCCGGCACCAGCGCGAACCCATTGAGATAAAGGCTCGCCTCT
>Ga0181531_10001692_pt1 | contig 13881 bp, 8 predicted proteins | sample PEATcosm2014_Bin_38_FD_119743 | JGI IMG/M metagenome (GOLD analysis project Ga0181531, IMG submission 119743) | Peatland microbial communities from MTU Mesocosm Facility, Houghton, MI, USA - PEATcosm2014_Bin11_10_metaG | ecosystem: Environmental > Terrestrial > Soil > Wetlands > Peat | place... | reverse complement strand
GGGGGCGGTGGGGCTGAGGAAGGGGGCGCCATGGTTTTTGGAAGTGGCGCGGCGATTTGATCCTGTGCGCGTGCGGTTTGTCATGGTGGGATCGATCATGATCGACGGGAGCAAACTGGAGCCGTATGCGGGGCGGGTGGAGATGGTCGGGGGAGTGCCGCGATCGGAGGCGCGGGAGTGGATGCGGCGGTTTGATGTTTTCTTTTTTCCGTCGACGTGCGAGGGATCGGCCGGGGCGGTGATGCAGGCGATGGAGGCGGGATTGGCGGTTTTGACGACGCATAACAGCGGATCGCGAGTGCGCGATGGGGTGGATGGATTTATCCGTAAGTATGACGATGTGGAGGGATTCAAGGAGGCGATCGAGCGGCTGGATGAGGATCGGGATTTGCTGGTGCGCATGGGGGAATCGGCGAGGCAGCGCGTGCTGGATTACGGGATGACGGCTTATCAGAAAGACCTTGGGAATTTTTTCGGGCGGCTGGTTAATCCGGAAGGCGGGGGCTCGTATTCTGAATCCAGAGGCGCAGGGAAAGAAGCTTGAGGAGGAGCATGGTTTGGAATGGGCGGCCGGCGACGTGGGCGGCGATGATGCCGGGGATGCGCGAGCGATCGACCAGGGCATCGTAGACGGGGTGGGAACTGGTGAGAGTCTCCATCAGATAATTTTTCTGTTCGCCGGCGAATAATTCGCGGATGGGGATGCCGAATCCGGATTTGGGTTTTTTGAGGACTTCGGGGGGAATGACGTCGGCGGCGAGGTCGCGGAGGATGCGTTTTCCGGAGCGGTTGGCGATGAGGAAATCGGTTGGGAGGCTGCGGGCGAATTCGGCGATTCGATGGTCGAGGAGGGGCGCGCGGGTTTCGACGCCGTGGGCCATGCTGGTGATATCGACCTTGGTGAGGATGTGGTAGGTCATGCGGCCGAATTGCTCGGTGAGCATTTGGAGGCGCATCGGGGAATCGCCGTTGAAGTGGGAACGAATCTCGCGATTGAAGGCGGGGACGATGGTTCGATCGCGCCAGCGGCGAAGGACGTCGCGGCGGAGCACTCGGCGCTGCTCCCAGAGGGCGTCGCTGGGTTGCTGGTCGCGGAGGAGCTGGATTCCGGCGAGGGCCATTTTTAATCGTGGGCGCATGGGGGGGACGGCGCCGTAGAGGGCGTTGAAGCCTCCATAGGCCATGGCGAGGAGCGGATCGGGGAGGAGCTGGCGGATTTTGGCGATTTGATCGAATTGGCGATAGGAGTCGTAACCGGCGAAAAGTTCGTCGCCGCCGTCGCCGGTGACGACGACGGTGGCGAGGGTCCGGAGGGTGGCGAAGAGGTAATAACAGGGGACGGCCGAGGCGATGGCGAAGGGTTCGCCGAGGTTGTTGATGATGGTTTCGAAACTTTGACGGAAATCGGGGACGGGGCGGATTTCGTGGTGTTCGGTACCGAGGGCCAAGGCGGTGGCACGGGCGAAATCGCCTTCGTCGTGCTCGCTTTTTTCGGTGTGCGGACGGACGGTGACGGTGACGAGGCGGCCGGTGGTTAGTTTCCGGGCGGCGGCGACGACGTTGGCGGAATCGATTCCGCCGGAGAGGGCTACGCCGAGCGGCACGTCGCTGACGAGGCGGCGGCGGGTGGCGTCTTCGAGCAAATCCCGCAACTTATCCTTGGCCTGCTCGTAGGAACCGGTGAAGGGAGCGATGTGCTGGGGCGGATAATAGCGCGTGATTCGCAGCTTGCCGTCCTCGAAAACCATGGAGTGACCGGCGGGTAACTTTTTGATGTCGGTGAAGGCGGAATCGGGGGCGGGGATGTATTCGAGTTGCCAAAAGAAAGCGAGTGCGTCGAGATCGGCGGTGCGAGAGGAGAGGCCGGATTCGAGGATAGCGGGAATTTCGGAAGCGACGACGAGGTTTTGGCCGCGGTGGAGATAGTTGAGCGGCTTTTTTCCGAAGCGGTCGCGAGCGAGGAGCATGCGGCGGCGGCGTACGTCCCAGATGGCGAAGGCGAACATTCCCCAAAAACGGGGGACGCAATCGTCGCCCCACTGCTCGTAGGCGTGGACGATGACTTCGGTGTCGCAGCGGGAACGGAAGACGTGGCCGGCGGATTCGAGTTCGGCGCGGAGTTCCATGAAGTTGTAGATTTCGCCGTTGAAGACGACGGCAACCTGGCCGTCTTCGTTGAACATGGGTTGGGCGCCGGCGCTGGAGAGATCGATGATTTTGAGACGGCGATGGCCGAGCCAGGCGACACCGTCGGACCAGTAGCCGCGTTCGTCAGGCCCGCGATGGGACATACGATCGGTGGCCTGGAGGAGGCGTGTTTCGTCAATGCCCGGACCTACCCAGGCGAAAATACCGCACATATTGGTTCCCGATGCGTCAGAAGCGTTTTTGCCGCTGACGGTAGAGTTGTTATATGGGGATGTTCACCGTGTGTCGATGCCGGCTGCTATGGCAGGGTTGACACCGCGGCGGAGGGAACTTGCAAAATTTCGGGTTTAATTTGCTTGTCCTGGCGTCGCGGTTTGAAACGATTTCCCAGGGCGATTCCGGTGCGTTCGACAAATCGGTACATCAGCCAGGAGAATCCGACGGAGATTGCGAATACGACAACCAAGGTAAACCACGCCCCGAAGAAGGACTGATGAAATAGTCGATTTCCCATGTATTGGAGTGGGGCAAAAATATCGTGGGTTAAATAGAGGCTATAGGAAATGGCGCCGAAGAACTGAATCCAGCGCCAGCGCAGCCAGGTCATGAGTCCGCCGGTACGGCCCGCGGCGAAGATGGTGAGGCCGGTGAGAAAGGCGACGACGTTGTATGGATTCCAAGCGACAACCAGAAGGCCGGCAATGGCGAGGATATAGATGAGGAGCCAGGCGGTGCTGACCAGGCCGCTTCGGTTCCACCAGAGCATGACGCCGAGAAAGAACATCCACCAAAAGGCGGGAACGAAAGGAATTCGGTTTCCGCGATAATCAACCCAGAGGGATGCCAGGGCCAGGGGAATGAAAACGACGATGAAGGGCGCGTTGCGCCAACCGAGAAAGGAGAGATGGAAATAGGGAAGTGTCTGGGCGATTCCGACGAGGATGGTTAAGGTCAAATAAAATTGTACCTCAAAGCAGAGGGTCCAAGAGGGCCCGACGATGATTTGCGTATGAAGAATGTTCTGCAAATAGAACATGTTGCACAGGATGGCGAGCGGATGTGCGACGGCCCAGGGGTGTACCATAAAGCGGCGATAGAAGCGGATGGAGATATCGGTCAAGGCGATCGCCAGCCAGTAGGGCGGATCGAGTCGAAGAGATCGGCGTATGGCGAAATTGCCGAGATAGCTGGGGGTGACGCGGACGCCGCGCTGGCTGTAAGCGATGACAAATCCACTGAGGACAAAAAAGATGGGGACGCCCATCATCCATTTATCCATGAAATGGTCGATGAACCTGGGCGTATAGCGCGCCAGCTGCCGATGGGAGATGCTGCCGGTAATGAGGTGGGTGGAGACCACCATAAGAGCGGCGAGTCCGCGGAGTCCATCGAGAAAAACGAATCGCTGATTTTTGGAAGGGGCGTTTGGCGCCGGTTCGGTCGATTTTGGGGGAGGGATCGGCGCGGCGGTGGTAATCCCCTCGGTCATTTGGCAGAAATCCTATTGAGAGCGAAGAATGCCCGGCTTCCGGAAATGACATCGCTCTGGAGGGGAAAGATAAACGATTTTATGCCGGTGATCCATCGTTTTTAGGGGGGACGATATAACGCCTGGCGTGGCTGGTTTGGGGAAGACCGGGGGCGCGGTGGGGGCGACGGGAAATGATTATAAATCGGGCGGCGCCCGCGATCCGGAGGCCCAGAAACGACTTGTCGCTGCCGCGGGCGCGGTTATAATGGGACTTGCGGGCGGAGGCGAGGACGCACGCTCTAGGGGAAAGCATTCCGGACCGATGAAAGACCAAAGCAGGTCTGATCTATGACTGATTTTTCGGTACACGAAATACCCGAGTACGGTGAGCCGGTCTCGGAATACGTTCCGCAGCAGGTGGTTGCGCCGGCGACGTTGGGAGTATTGGGCCCCGCGCTGACTCGGCCGCGCTGGCTGCCGGTGCTGTTTTTGATGCCGCTGATTTTTTGTGGGATTTCGTGGCAGTGCGGGGGCGTGCCGCTGTTCACGGACGTGGGGATGTTTTGGCTGCTGATGACGCTTTTCGTGATTATGTTGGGGGAACTGAAATCATTTTCACGGCGATTCGGGGTAGGGGCGTTCGTGTTATTCGGGGGGTCGCTGGTTTGGTACATGGACGATTACATGACGAACTGGTTCGGGGTGAATTTTAGCGCGACGGCGACGCCGTACGGTCGGGAGACGGTGGCGAAGGCGGCGTTTTTCACCTGTCTTTTTATCATGTCGGCCAGCGCGGGACTGCTGATGAATCCTCCGAAGTTTCTGGTGCGCTGGAGCTACGCGCTACCGGAGCCCCCTTCGCCGCGGGTTTATTTCGTGGCGATCATGGGGATGTTCGCGATCGGGATGATTCCGATCGTTTTTTTCACCAGGGGTTCGCTGCTTGAAAACATATATCAGGGCTTTACGGCGATGCGTTCGACGACGGGCGGCATCAATTTTACGACAGGGCGCACGGGCAACCTGAATTATTCATGGGGCGGATACCTCGCGCAGGTGATGGAGGTCGGCGAAATCGGGGCGATTCTGGCGATGTATTACGTGGTGATGATTCCCGGGAGCCGGACCTCGAAGGTCATTTGTATCTTGATCTGGCTTTACCAGTCCGCGATGGCGTTCGGAGGCGGTTCGCGCGGTGAATTCCTGTTCCACGTGTTTCCGGTGGCGGGCCTGCTATTCGTGCGATACATGACAATCGCGGCGTCGTATCTGAAGCGCTTCAGCAAACGAGCGGTCATCTACTCGTCGATCTTCATGTTTTGCACGCTGGTGGTGGTGCAGATTCAGGGGACATTCCGCACGGTGGGTTTGGAGCAGGCGGACCTGGGCGAATTGCAAGTTTTTAAGAATCAGGGAAACAGCATGTTCACGGAGGGATTGCTGGGATACCAATATTTCCCCGGCGCCTTTGGGTATACAGGAGATATCTTCCCCGGGGCGACGTTTATCATGCCGATTCCGGATGTTGCGGTGCGTTATGGGATCAGCTGGATTCCGCGGGTGTTGTGGCACGGGAAGCCGGGCATCAGCGCCGTGGGCCAGTGGTATAACAAACAGATGAGCGGCGGTACGGCGGTGAACGAAGAAGGTGGCGACGTGCAGAGCGGCGGAACGGTGGCGCCGTCGATATCGGCGCTGGCGTATATGGGATACGGGTGGGCCGGAGTGGTGGAGATCGGCATATTGTTCGGGCTGCTGTGCAAACTGGCGGAACAATGCCTGTACGTGAATTTGAATAAGCCGTTTGGACTGATGTTTTCGATGGGTCTGGTGACGTGGCTGTTCCGCGACTTCCGGGATTTGACGCCGCATGACTTGTATCCGTTGCTGATTGGAACGATTGTCGGGGCTGCGGGCATCTTCGTTCTGAACGCGTTTGCCGGGGGGGCGCCCGCGGGGGGGCAGGTCGCCTATGCGGGCGAGGAGAGCTGATGAAGGTCGGGTATCTTGGCTCACCCGGACCTTACGGCCATTTCACGCTTTTTCGCAATGTCCGTGCCGGACTGACGGCGCAAGGCCAGCCGATTCGCTGGATCGCCAACGGGCGATGGGCGGCGGAGACGATGCGCGACCCGGCGTGGGAAAGTGAAGCGGCAAACGGGGAAGTGGTTGGGGGCGATTCCACGGACATGGATACGCTGGGGAAGGCGCTGGTTCGGCATATCATCGATCAGAAGTACGAAGCGATTCTTTTCAATTTTCCGCAGAATATCAGCGAGATGAACGTTGCGCGGTATCTGCCGGAATCTATTTTGCGGGTGCTGGTGGTGGGGATGATGGGGAGCGGGACGTACCGGCTTTGCCGGGGGGTGCGCGATTATGTGCATGCGACGGTGGCGCTGGCGCCGCGGATTCGGGACGATCTGGTGGGGCATTTTGATTTTGATGCGGCGAGGACAAGCGTGTGCGGGGGGATCGATCTGGAGCCGTTTAGAAATCTTCCGGAGCGCCAGGCGGCGAAATCGTTGCGGCTGGTTTATTTTGGGCGGATCACCGAGGGGCAAAAGGGGATATTCAATCTGCCGCTCATTCTGCAAAGGGTTTTGGATGAAGAGGTGGTCTTGCACGTGATCGGGGGCGGGCCGGATCTGGGGGCGCTGAAGGAACGGTGCGCGAAGTTCGGTCCGCGCGTGACTTTCGGGGAGCCGGTGCGACAGGAAGATATTCCGCGCATGCTGGTGGGACATGACGTGTTTGTGTTTCCGACGCGGTATGAGGGGCTCGGTTATGTGCTTCCCGAGGCGCTGGCGGCGGGATGTGTGCCGGTTTGCTCGCATATCCGGGGGGTGACGGATTATCTGGTGCGCGACGGGGAGACTGGATTTTTGTTTCCGGTCGACGATGTAGAGACGGCGGCGGCGCACGTTCGGCGGCTGGCGCGGGATCGACAATTGCTCAAACGCTGCTCGGATGCGGCGGTGGCGGATGCGCGGGAGCGGTTTGATTGCATCGCGGCGGGAGCGGCTTGGGCGAAGCTGCTGAGGGATTTGAAGAAGGACCCCCCCACCGTTGCGGCGACGCTGCCGCTGGAGCGATGGGCGTATCCGCGGCAATTCAACCGCGGACTGCGCGGGTATGTTCCGGAGAGGCTGAAGAATGTGGTAAGGGCGTGGATGGCGCGATGAAACCGCGGCGAGTCATCCTTGTTTGGGTGACGTCAGACTTTGCAATAATTCGCGATAGTAGCCAAAGGGACTTAGTTTTTGTTCCCACAATTCGCGATTGCGCCGTTGCAGTTCGATGAATTGCCCGGGGGAGATTCGCTGGTGGAACTGTTTGAGGATCGCGCCGGTCTGGCGCAATTGGGACTCCTCGACCCAGACGCAATGATTTTTCCAATCGATCTGATCTTCCATGGGGAGTACGCAGAGGGTGTTGACGAAGAGCGGGATTCTGCCGGCGGCGAGGGTTTCGTAGAGGCGGTAGGAGAAATTTCCGGCGCCGCGGATGCAGAGGGTGTAGTCGTTGCCGAGGAGGTTTTCGAGGAACTGGGAGCGGGCCTGGAATTTGCTCGTGGATTGTTTTGCGGCACCGGCCCAATAGGCATTGCGGGTGAGAAAATTGGATTGAATTCCGGGGGTGCGGCGGAGAGCGTTCAGGGCGGCGGCGCGCAGGGAGAGGCCGCGGGCTTTTTCGACGCGGCCGGAAAGGCGATAGACCAGGCGGGCCAGGGGATGGCTGACGTAGCCGCAGAATCCGATCGAAGGAATGTCTTGTTTGGCGCGGGGCTGGAATTTGCGGTTCAATTCGGCGAGGGGATCGGAGCAGAAGGCGGGCATGGCGCGTTCGCGGGGGCGCAGGCGATCCCGGAAAAGGGAATGTCGCAGGAGCACCCCATGGGGCAGGTCCAGGGGCTCGTCGGCGTCACCCCAGGCGAGAAATGCGCAGGGGAGATTGCGCCGCTGGGCCTCCAAGGCGACGCGTCTGGCGTCCTCGGGAAAATCATGGGCACAGTATGGAAAGAAAAAGATGTCGGCTTGATCGGCATCGACGGACTGGAAATGAGCGGGCGCTTGGTCGTTGAGCTGGTCGTTCTTGGCGGCTTCGGGGCCCTGGGGGCCGCGCATGGGGGGATAGCCGCCGAGGCGGAGGGCGCAGGCGAGGTCGATCGGCTCACGATCGGCACGAAAAGCGGCGAAGTGGATTCGGATCACGGTGAGGCGCCCGTTTTATCAGGAAGCGGATTGAGCGACAACCGGGGCGTCCTTGGGGGGAGCGGGCGGTTTGGATTCGGGGGTGGGGAGGGACTGGGGTTTGGGGGGCTCGCGCCAGATGAGTGAGAAATGGCGCATGGCCTGGAGGACGCCATCGACGGGGTCGGCGGCTTTGCGCCAGGCTTCGAGGACGGCGGGACAATGCTGGCGCATCTGGCGGTGACGGTCGCCGGCGGTGATTTGCCAGATGGCGTCGGCCATCCCCTCGACACTGCGAGGAGCGACGATGAGGCCGTTGAGTTGATGCCGGACGAGTTCGACCGAGGCGCCCACGACGGAGGTGGAAACCACCGGGAGGTTGCAGGCGACGGCCTCGTTGATGACCAGACCCCAGGGTTCGAATTCACTGGCGTGTACGAGCACATCGCAGGCGTGATAGGAAAGGACGATCTGATCGAACTGGAGGAATCCGAGCCACTTCACGCGATGCCTGAGAGTGGGCGGGAAGCGGCGCTCCAATTCTTTGCGGAGGGGTCCGTCGCCGGCGATGACCAGGTCCCATTGCGGGCGCGCGGCGGCAATGCGGGCGAAGGCCTGTAGGAGAACGTCGACGCGTTTGACGCCGACGAGACGGCCGCAATAGAGGAGTCGCTTGCGATCGGGGGAAAGGCCGTGTTTGTCGACGAAGGCTTTCAGGGTTGATGGATCGGGGCGGCGAAGTGCGGCGTAATCGGGCTCGTAGGGGAAGAGAAATTCCGGGAGGTTGTGGTCGTGATAGAGGCGGAAGAAGGCGCGGCCGCAGGTTCCCATGGGCATGATGGCGCTGACCTGGTGCAGGACCCAGCCGACGTAACGGCGTTTGATAATTCGGACCAAAGCGGAGATGCGTCCCTCGGCGAAGACATTGGAATCGCCGGCGAGAATGACGGGGATTCCGCGGTGCCTGATCCAGCGAAGGATCAGGAGGCGGGTCAGGTCGTTGTAGCCGAGGAGGATGACCATCTGGACATCCTGCGACATGAGATATTTGCGGATCGCCAGAAAGAGCGGAATGGAGCGGATCGAGGCGGGGCGATGGGCGCGCAGGTGAAATCTGGGGAAGAAGATGGGATTGACGTGGGCTCCGATCTGCATTTCCCAGGGCATGCTGGGGTTGGAGATGGTGTGGGTGAAGATATTGTGGACCTGAACGGAAGTAAGCTCACGGGAAAGACGGTTGAGAACGTGTACGCGATACGGGGTTGGCTCGTTGGAAATAATGGCGATCTGGACTTTGGTATCCTGGGGTCTGCCCGGCGTGGCGCGGCCGGGGAAGCCGTATCGTTCCTGGAGGCGATTGAATTCCTGGCACATGCGTGGGGGAAGGATGAGGGGTTCGCCGCGATTGTGTCGAGCCGCGTCGATTTTTCGCAAGGAGGCGGTGAGCCAGCCCGGGGGAATGGAGAGGGAGAGAAATCCGCAGATTTTTTTAATGGACTCGCCGGGATTGGCGGTGAGATCGTCGTAGGTCATTTCCAGGAGGCGATCGCCGAGGCGGGCGCGCCAGCGATCGACTTCGCCGAGACTGACGATCCATTCATAAGCACCCTTTGCGGCGAAGCTGCGTAAAAGATGGACTTCGTCGGGGAAGTAACCGGCTTCGACGCCGTCCTCGGCGAGGGCGGTCCACTTGCATCCGCTGCGTCCCCACCAGCGGTTGAGAGCGGGCTTTCCGATGATGCGATAGGTTTGATCGCGTGAGAGGCGGTCGATGGAGCGTGCGACGTCGACGCCGTCGCGGAGGAGATGGACGTATTTGCAGCCGGGGCGGAGCTGGTCGAGATATCCGACGCGGCAGGCGTTGAACGGGGTTTTTTCGACGACGAGGGTTTTCCCGGCGGCGATGCCGGGTTCCATGATGAGCCGGTTAAAGCGGCGTTTTGCGTCGGGTGTGAAGTGCTCGGCATCGAGCAAAAAGCGTGCGGAGCCGGTGTAATAGAGATTCAGGACATCGATGGTGGGATCGATGGTTGCCCAAAGGTGATAGGGCTCGAAAAAATAGCTGACCTGTGGATGACGATTGATGACGTCGCCGACGACGGTGGTGCCGGATCGGCCGCAACCGATTAAAAAGGCGGCCTGGGGTAATTGATTTTCGGAGCTGGTCTCGGGAAGTTCTGCGACGGCGCGTTCGGCACGTCGCTTGAGGACGCCGTACTTGATGGCTCGGCCGATAGGCTTAAAGACGTTCCTCACAACGCAAAGGCTCCGCTTGAGTCACCGGCGGAAGTGACGCGCCCAGTTGGCTTGGTAGAATATGCCGGTGCTGACAGTTCGTCCAGAATACACGCAGAAACCCGGGCGTAACTCTTTGATTCATCGGCTGTAATGGGGGCCCGCATCGAATGAGAGTGGTGCATGTTATACCGTCGCTGGATCCCGCAACGGGAGGGCCGCCGGTGGTGGCGGCGCGCCTGGCGGCGGCCGAGGCGGCGCTGGGATGCCAGACGAGCATCGTCAGCTACCGATTTCCGGATGCTCAGAGCAATGTCGAAACGGACTTGAGGACGATTCCCAATATTTCGCAGGTTCGGCTGGATTATTTGCCGCCGCTGACGCGTCAGGAGCGATTTCTGGCTTTGGACGCGCGGAAGCGGCTGGAGCCGCTGCTGGGAGAGGCGGACGCGATTCATCTGCATGGGGTCTGGGACCCAATTATTTACGCCGCGGCCTCGGTGGCCGGACGACTGGGGAAGGGTTATGCGCTGACCGTGCACGGGATGCTTGATCCCTGGTCGATGGCGCAAAAGGGTTGGAAGAAAAAGATAGCGCTGGCGCTGGGATACCGTGGGATGCTGGATCGGGCGGCGTTTTTGCATTTTCTGAATTCGGATGAACAGGCGCTGGTGAAGGATCTGCATTTGAAATCCAAGTCGGAAGTGGTTCCGAACGGGATTTTTATGGAGGAATTGGACCCGCTGCCGGCGGAGGGGACGTTTCGCGCCTCGCGGCCGTGGCTGGGCGATAAGCCGATGGTGTTGTTCCTTTCGCGGCTGCATTACAAGAAGGGTCTGGATTATTTGGCGGACGCGTTTGCGGTGGTTGCGGGGAAATTTCCGGAAGCTCAGTTGGTGGTGGCGGGGCCGGATGCGGGCGCGAAAGAGAGTTTTGAATCGCAGATCCGTCAACTGAAGATTGAACCCCGGGTGCATTTGATCGGGCCGATTTACGGGCCGGAGAAATTGGCGGCGCTGGTGGATTGCGACTGTTTTTGCCTGCCGAGCCGGCAGGAGGGATTCAGTTTGGCGGTGACGGAGGCGCTGGCTTGCCGGGCGCCGGTGGTGATATCGACGAACTGCCATTTTCCGGAGGTGCGCGAGGCGGGCGCCGGGGTGGTGACGGAATTGGACGCCAGGGAGATCGGGGAGGGGATAAATTCGATCCTGGGGAACTCGGAGCTTGCGCTGCGCATGGGTGAGGCTGGGCGTGAGCTGGTGACCAGCCGATTCACCTGGCCCAAGGTTGGCGGGCGCATGATCGAGGCCTATCGGAGACATATTGCGGGGGCTCACTGATTTGAGGTGATTTCGTCGGGGCTTTCCAAATGCGGGCGCGATTGCCCGAGTTCGGATCCGCCGGTGAGTCCGGCGAGGACGGGCTCAGACCCGCGGAATTTCAACACCATGCCGGGTTTTAAGGCATCCTGATCCAGAGCGTAGACGGCGCCGACCATGCGGTCGATTTTTCCTTCGTGGTCGAGATACATCTTGCCGCGCGTATGGAGTCTGCGGAATGAGCCGTCGCTGGAAATGACGCGATGGGAAATTTCGTAGGATCTGGAGATGAGGCCATTCTGGACGCTGGCGAGGCGGAAGAAATCGCGGTCCTCGGGATGGATATAGGCGAAGAACCCCTCGAAGGTGGAGGCGAAGTCGTAGTCGTTGCGGCCGTAGAGGGCGGGGAGATTGGCGGACCACCAGAAGGTGCCGGCCTTGACGTCGGCATCCCAGCAGCCGACGCCGGAGGATTCGAGGGCGAAACCGAGCCGCAATTCGCTCTGGAGTAACTTTCTTTCGGCGCGTTCGCGGGCGGCGTGTAAGGAACTGATGATGACAGCGACAGTGATGAAGGTGAAGACGCGCGCGATGTCATCGGGATTTTGTATGCGAACGGATCCCTGGGGAGGAATAAAAAGCATGGAGGCCGCGGCGACGGAGAGGACGATGGCGAACAAGGCGGGCCCGAATCCGGCGCGCCACGCGGCGATGGCGACGGCGATCAGATAAAAGCCGAAAAATCCGTGGGTTCGAAAGCGGTGATCGTAATGTGCGATCGTCATCGCCGCGGCGGATGCGACTACGACTGCCGCGACGGCAAAAAGATAGTCGACGGTCTTTTTTTGCAACGAAGTTCGGCCCATTTCAATCACTCATGGCCCAAAATTGGATTGCGGCACCGCATTTTCCGCTGCGTCCACGGCATACACCCCCAAGCAATGTCATATCGGCGCTTTTTGTAACGCCGGTATTCACTTTTTAGTGCGTTTTCCGCAGGAACTGTGAAACTAATGCTTCGGAAATCCATCAAATTTCAATAATTTTAGAATCATCCGGGTGAAGATGCAATGAAACCTTAACAATTGGGGGGTGATAAAACGGGCGGTTTAGTCGCGCAATTGGCGTGGTTTGAGGAATGTTGCGGCGGGCCCGATGACGACCTGATCAGCGGGGACGTCTTTGACCACGGTGGCGCGGGCTCCTACGACGGCTCGATCGCCGATGGTTACGCCCGGCCCGATAAAGGCGTCGGCGGCGATCCAAGCTTCCTCGCCGACGACGATGGGGGGCTTAATCAGGGGGAAATGGCGGGTGGTGTAATCGTGGGTGCCGGCGCACAAATGAGCGTATTGGCTGATGATCGCGCCGCGGCGGATGGTGATGGTTCCCAGGGAGTAGAGGATGGCGTAATCGCCGATAATCACGTCGTCGCCGATATCGAGGTTCCAGGGGATTTCGACCATGGCCGTGGGGCGAATGCGGACCCTTTTGCCCAACTTGGCGCCGAACCAGACGAGGACCATGCGCCTCCAGCCGTACCAGTTGTGGAAGGAGGGGCGAAAGAGGACGATCCGGGTGAACATCCAGAGGGCTCGTTTGAGGTTTTCCATCTTTCTCCAGGGGCTGGGTTGTATTCTGGCTCTGTTGCCGAGGGGCTCGGCGGTTGCGACCTCCGGGCCGATGGCGAGCTTTGGGGGAGCGGGGGTTACGGGCACCAAAGGGGTTCGAGGAGGGGCCGGGGTTGAAATGGTGGGAACGCCGACGCCCGAGGGAGGGGTCCGACCGATGGGGGAGGATTCGATGAGGGGGCCGGCTCGCTCGGCGGCGGCGGCTTCGATGCCCTTGAGGAATTCCGGCTCGGGGATCAAGGTTGAGAGGGCTGCCAGGGGGAGCTCGGCGGTTCCTTCGCGCAGGGCTAAACCGACGACGCCGATGGGGTCCCTTCCTTCGGTGCGGACTAATTCGTTGTATTTGGCGCGGATGAAAAGTTCGTAGGTGCTGATCATGAGGCAGAGGGTCAAACCCGGGCGGCGGTCGAGGATGCCGCCGCGAATGAAATACATATAGACAAACCGGAGCATCCATGGGACGGGAAGTTTTGGTGCGAGGCGGTATTTGACGTATCGCCTTCGGGCGACGCGGTCGTTCCAAAAATCCTTCCAGCCGGGCCAGTGTTGGCGCTGACGAAAGATTTCACGGGCCTCGAGGGTTGAATAGCGATTGTGCTTGGCGATGAAATGTTCGAGGCCGCGGCGGTCTTCGTGGCGGATAAGGTTTTTGAGATAGGTGGTGCGGCCGTGGACGATCATGTGTTCGTGGACTTCGCGTTCCTCGTAATGGGCGAGGCCACGTTTGAACAATCGGAGATTCCAGGAAGGGAAGAAGGCGGAATGCCAGATTTCGCGGCCCATGAAGATGGTGACGCGATTGATGTAATAGCCGGTGCAGGGGACATTCTGGGCGGGGCGGGAGGTGATGTTAAGAACCTCATCCTTCAATCCGGCGGTGACGC
>Ga0181531_10001690_pt1 | contig 13889 bp, 11 predicted proteins | sample PEATcosm2014_Bin_38_FD_119743 | JGI IMG/M metagenome (GOLD analysis project Ga0181531, IMG submission 119743) | Peatland microbial communities from MTU Mesocosm Facility, Houghton, MI, USA - PEATcosm2014_Bin11_10_metaG | ecosystem: Environmental > Terrestrial > Soil > Wetlands > Peat | place... | reverse complement strand
GGATGCCGCGCAGGCGCTGCGCTGGCGGATTTTTTACGAAGAGATGGGTGCCCAGCCGTCGCCCGCCGCGCTTGCGGTGCGCCGCGATGTTGACGCGTTCGATGCGGTTGCCGATCACCTGCTGGTGATCGATCATGCGATCGGTCCGGGACCGGAGGGTGTTGTCGGCACCTACCGGCTGATCCAGCAGGATGCCGCGGAGCAGATCGGGCGGTTTTATTCCGACGAGGAATACGATCTTTCGCCGCTCGACCTGTTTCAGGGCAAGCTGCTCGAGCTCGGCCGCAGTTGCGTCGCGGCGGATTATCGCGGCCGCGCCGTCATGCAGCTGCTATGGCGCGGCATCGCGGCGTACACCTTCCGCCATCAGATCGATCTGATGTTCGGCTGCGCCAGCCTGCCGAGCACCAACCCTGACGACTGGGCCGCGGAGCTTACGTATCTGTATTACAACCATCTCGCGCCGCCGGCGTTGCGCCCGCGCGCGCTGCCCGACCGCTATATCGAGATGCGCCGCATGGGCCCAGACGAGCTGGACGCCAAACGCACTTTGTCCACCCTGCCGCCTTTGATAAAAGGCTATCTGCGCCTCGGCGGTTTTGTGGGCGATGGCGCGGTGATCGACCACCAGTTCAACACCACCGATGTCGCGATCATCGTGAAGACCGATTTGGTGACTGATAAATACTACCGCCACTATGAGCGGCAGTTGCGCGACGCGCTGGATTAGCGGCAGGGCGGCCAGGGCTTTGCCCTGGCCTTAAGTGAGTAGTCGCTCTCTACCTTGGTTGGTGTGCCCGCCGGCTTTGCTGCGCGGCGCCGCTACTCGCCGAAACCGGTGACGTACAGGTCGACACCGGACGTCGCGCCGCTGACGATGTTGGCGGCGATACAGCTCGGCTTGCCCTTGTAAACCAGCGGCGTCGGGTAGGGGATCGACAGCGTCTGCAACGGGCCCACCATATAGTAGCCGCTGGGCGGGTCGCCGGCGAGCACCTGGTCGCCGCAGGCCCCGCCCGGGGCGAACACCGGCAGGAAGACCAGGATCTTCACCGCCGTCGTGTTGAAGTTGCTGATCGTCAGGTTGGTGACGCCGAGCGTTCGGGCGGCAAAGCCGGCGGAAACCGGGGTGCCGCTGGCCAGCGAGAGGGTCGTGTAGAACGGCAAGGTCGGAAATGCCGGCGGTGTTGCGCGGCCTTCGCCTTTCGCTCCCGGGTCTTGCGCCCAAGCGGGCAATGAAGCGCTGATCACGGAAACCGTGAAAACAGCGGCCGTCAGGATTTTCATGGTTGGCTCCCCTGTGCAAAAATTGCGGCACATCGTGGCAAGCTTGTCCATAAAAAGCGAGTCGAATCGTCGGTATTTCGATCCTGTTTAGCAAAAATTTTAGATGACGCTGCCGACGTGCTCGAGGTTCGCCGCGGAGGTGTTTATAATTGCTTTGTTTTTCCCGTGGACAAACGGTTCACCAAGAGGCCCCTTGACGGGTGCTCCGGCAGAAGCCAAGCCCATCGCACGTCCTGCGGAGGCCACCATCCTCGCCTACCTGCGCGCGCTTACCTCATGGCGAGCCGATTCGGCAGCTTCCTTGCTGGGCGCGGTCGCCGCATTGGCGCTGCCGCCGCTCACCCTGGCCCCCTTGCTCGCCGTCAGCATTCCCGGCCTGCTCGCGCTCATCGACGGCGCGGGGTCATGGCGCGCGGCATTGCGGCGCGGGCTGGTGTTCGGCATCGCCCATCACCTCGTCGGCCTGTACTGGATCACCAGCGCCATCCTGGTGGAGGCGGCCGATTTCTGGTGGGCGGTGCCGATCGCGGTGCCGCTGCTGGCGGCAGTACTCGCCATGTTCATTGCAATTCCTTGCGCGGCCGCCCGCCTCATGCCCGCCGGCTGGCCGCGCGCCTTCATGCTCGCCGGCGCCTGGGTGTTTGGCGACCTCGCCCGCCAGTTCGTGCTGACCGGTTTTCCGTGGAACCCACTCGGCAGCGCGGTGGAAATGCCCGGGGTGCTGGGTCTGGCTTTCATGCAACCGGCGGCCTGGGTCGGCGTCGGCGGCCTGACCTTGTTCGTGGTGCTGCTCGCTGCCACGCCGGCCCTCGGGCGCCGTGCCTGGTTCGCGGCGCTAGGCGGCATTCTGCTCTGGGGTGCCGTTGGTCTTGCGCGCCTGCACCGCCCCGCGGGGCCGCCGCCAAATCTGGTGGCCGTGATCGTGCAGGGCAACGTTCCCGAAACCGAGCACCGCGACCATTGGCAGGAGCGTGCCTGGATCGACCGCATTTTCGAGCGGCATCTGTCGCTCACCCGGCAGGGCATGCTGCAAGCCGCCGGCCAGCGCGCGATTGTGGTGTGGCCGGAGACCGCGAGCCCGTACTGGCTCGAGGAAGACGAGGCCGCACGCCACATGGTCGCCGAAGCGGCCGGGCCCGCGCTGGCCACGATCGCCGGCACGCCGCGCATGGATGCCGACAGAAAACCGCACAACAGTCTGGTCGCCGTGATGCCGGACGCGACCATCGGCGCCGTCTACGACAAGTTCCACCTGGTGCCGTACGGCGAGTATTTCCCCAGCTACCTGCCGATCCGCCTCGGCGAGCAAGGCTGGATCCCGGGCCCGGGCCTACGCACCCTGCATATCAAGGGACTGCCGCCGATCGGCCCGCTGATCTGCTTCGAGGCGGCGTTTCCGGCTCAGGTCGCGGTTGAGTCCGACCGTCCCGCGATGCTGGTGAACCTGACGAATGACAGCTGGTTCGGCGATTCGGCCGGCCCGCGCCAGCACCTTGCCGCGGCGCGCATGCGGGCCGTGGAGGAGGGGCTACCGGTGGTGCGCGCCGCCAATACCGGCATTTCCGCCGTGATCGATGCGCATGGTGCTGTCGTTGCCAGGCTCGGTCTGGATCGCACCGGTGTTCTGGTCGCGGCGATTCCGGGCATGCTGCCGCCGACGCCGTCCTCGCGGCTTGGGTTGGCCGCACCGGTGCTGCTCGCCATCCTTAGTTGCATGATCGCCCTCGGCCGCAAGCGGGGTGCCGTAAGGTTCATGGACGAGGTGCGTCCAAAAAACACGAATTCAGTACCTAAATGCTAAAAGTTAGTTGACAATTTAGGGTTGCACCGCTACTCGATCGCGATACCCGGCAGCATGTCAGGATGAGAAAGTGGCACTAATGTCCAGAAATGTTGGTAGTTTCGAGACGCCGCCCGCGGAAAGTGGCGAGACGCGACCCAGCCCGATCGACGTTCATGTCGGGTCGCGCATCCGGCTGCGCCGCACGCTGATGGGCATGAGCCAGGAGCGGCTTGGCGAATCCCTGGGCCTGACGTTTCAACAGGTGCAAAAATACGAACGCGGCGTAAATCGTGTCGGCGCCTCGCGGCTTTACGATTTGTCGCGGGTGCTCGATGTTCCGATCAGCTTCTTTTTTGATGATATGCCCGATCCACGCGCCGGCGGCGTGATCGCCGGCGTCGCCGGCTTTGCCGAAAAGCCCGAAGGCTACGGTGCCCCGGCGGACGACCCGCTGACCAAACGCGAAACGCTGGAACTGGTGCGGGCGTATTACCGGATTACCGACGCCTCGGTGCGCAAGCGCGTGTTCGATCTTATTAAGTCCATGGGGCCTACGGAAACTTAAAAGGCCAGGGGGCTCTGCCCCCCTGGACCCCCCGCTGGGGCCGTCACGCCTTGGCGTGCTGCGCACGACGGCCCCAGACCCCATTAGCGCTGCGCGGCTTTTGCTTGCCTTGTTGGCGAAGCCATTCAACTAAATGGATTATATAGCTTCGCCCTATCCCCAACGATGCTTAATTGAAGGGGTCTGGGGCCTCCGGCCCCAGCGGGTCCAGGGCAGAGCCCTGGCCTTCCTTGCGATGAACACTTAGGGCATTTGGCACAGGAACCCTGGGGGCGCTGCTCCTTGCGGCGGCGCGGGCTCTCCTGGACACTGGGGTTGCCAACGCGCGGTGGGTTGCCGATATGGTGCATCCCCATCAGCGGGCGGGTTCGTGCCACGGTGCGGGCGAACTGCTTTGCCCCGATCGTCCCTAAGGAGGTCTTCAATATGGCGGATACAGAACGCAGCCGGGACAGGCCGGCCGGTAAGCCGACCGTGTCCGGCCCGGCGCTGCCGGTGCTGCCGCTGCGCGATATCGTGGTATTTCCGCACATGATCGTGCCGCTGTTCGTCGGCCGCGAGAAATCCGTGCGTGCCCTGGAAGCGGTGATGAAGGACGACAAGCAGATCCTGCTTGTCGCTCAGAAGAACGCCGCGCAGGACGATCCCTCGATCGAGGACATTTATCGTGTCGGCACCGTATCCACGATCCTGCAGCTGCTGAAACTGCCGGACGGCACGGTGAAGGTGCTGGTGGAAGGCGGCCGGCGCGCGCGGCTGACCGGCTTCAAGGAGACCGAGGCCTATTTCGAGGCGTTCGTCGAGGACATGCCCGAGCCCGCGTCCGAGCCGCGCGAGCTGGAGGCGCTCGGCCGCACCGTTGTCACGCAGTTCGAGCAGTACATAAAGCTCAACAAGAAGATCGCGCCGGAGGTTCTGGTTTCGCTGAACCAGATCGAGGTGGCATCGAAGCTGGCCGATACCGTGGCCAGCCACCTGAATTTGAAGATTTCGGAAAAGCAGGAGCTGCTGGAAACCACCGGCGTGGGCGAGCGGCTGGAGCGGCTGTTCGGCCATATGGAATCCGAAATCGGCGTGCTGCAGGTGGAGAAGCGCATCCGCAACCGCGTCAAGCGGCAGATGGAGAAGACGCAGCGCGAATATTACCTCAACGAGCAGCTGAAGGCGATCCAGAAGGAACTCGGCGAGGGCGAGGACGGGAAGGACGAGAACGCCGAACTCGAAGAGAAGATCAAGAAGACCAAGCTATCCACCGAGGCGCGCGAAAAGGCGCTGTCGGAACTGAAGAAGCTGCGCACCATGAGCCCGATGAGCGCCGAGGCGACCGTCGTGCGCAACTATCTCGATTGGATTCTGTCGATTCCGTGGAAGAAGCGCAGCAAGGTGCGCAATGACGTGGTGGCGGCCGAGAAGGTGCTGGAAGCCGATCATTACGGGCTCGACAAGGTCAAGGAACGTATCCTGGAATATCTCGCGGTGCAGAGCCGCAGCAGCAAGGTGCGCGGACCGATCCTGTGCCTGGTGGGGCCGCCCGGCGTGGGCAAGACCAGCTTGGGCAAGTCGATCGCGCGCGCCACGGGGCGCAATTTCGTGCGCATGTCGCTCGGCGGCGTGCGCGACGAGGCGGAAATTCGCGGCCACCGGCGCACCTATATCGGCAGCATGCCGGGAAAAGTCGTGCAGGGCATGAAGAAGGCCAAGACCAGTAATCCGCTGTTCCTGCTCGACGAAATCGACAAGCTCGGCGCCGACTGGCGGGGCGACCCTTCGAGCGCGCTGCTCGAGGTGCTGGACCCCGAGCAGAACAGCACGTTCAACGATCATTACCTGGAGGTCGATTACGACCTTTCCGACGTGATGTTCGTGACCACGGCGAACAGCCTGCGCATGCCGCAGCCGTTGCTGGACCGCATGGAGATGATCCGCATCCCGGGCTACACCGAGGATGAGAAAGTGGAGATCGCCAAGCGGCATTTGCTGAAGAAGGTGTGCGCCGCGAACAGCCTGAAGCCGGAAGAATGGAGCATCAGCGACGAGGCGTTGCGCGACCTGATCCGCACCTACACGCGCGAGGCCGGCGTGCGCAACCTGGAGCGCGAGTTGGCCAGCCTGGCGCGCAAGGCGGTGAAGGAGATCGTCACCAACAAGACGAAGAAGCTGCACATCACGGTCAAGAATTTGGAGAAATACGCCGGCGTGCGGCGCTTCCGTTACGGTGAGACGGAAAGCGAGGACATGGTCGGCGTGGTGACCGGGTTGGCCTGGACCGAGGTGGGCGGCGAGATCCTGACGATCGAAAGCGTGCTGCTGCCGGGCAAGGGCAACATCAAGCACACCGGCAAGCTCGGCGACGTGATGCAGGAAAGCGTTTCGGCGGCGCTGAGCTATGTGCGCAGCCGCAGCATTTCGTTCGGCATCAAGCCGACCTTGTTCGAGAAGCGCGACATTCACGTGCATGTGCCGGAGGGAGCGACGCCGAAGGATGGGCCTTCCGCGGGCATTGCGATGGCGACCAGCATCGTGAGCGTGCTGACTGGCATCCCGGTGCGGCGCGATATTGCGATGACGGGCGAAATCACGCTGCGCGGGCGCGTGTTGCCGATCGGCGGGCTGAAGGAAAAGCTGCTGGCGGCGATGCGGGCCGGCATCACGACGGTGCTGTTCCCGAAGGAGAACGAAAAGGATTTGGCGGAAATCCCCGACAACGTGAAGAAGGGGCTGAAGCTGATTGGTGTCGCGAACGTCGATGAAGTGATCAGCCAGGCGCTGGTGCGCAAGCCGGAGGCGATTACCTGGGAGGAGCCGCCGGAGCCGATGACGCCGACGGTTGGCGAGGGGATCGCGCCGACGGTTAAGCATTAGTAAGCAAGGCCAGGGGCTCTGCCCCCTGGACCCCCGTCGGCGTGCCGCCGCGTGCGTTAGCGCTGCGCGGCGGGAGGGCCCCCGGTGGACTCGACGCCGGTGCCAGTCTCGGAACTGATGAAATGGGGTCTGGGGCCCCCGGCCCCAGCGGGTCCAGGGCAGAGCCCTGGCCTTCCTCATCCTCTATTTCCAGGAACAAACCAGGAAACAACCCAAAAAATGGCGGAATTCCGGGCTTTTTCCATTTGACGTGATGGAACGGCCGCCCGTAGTGTCGCGCCGCCTGGCCCGGGCACCAGATCGGGCCGACCCGGCCGAGAAAGCCAGGTTTTTCACGGTGAAACGCCAGTCCCATTTGTTCTAAGGAAATCATGATGAGCGAGAGCACGGAAAAGAAAGTCAAGAAAGAGAAGCGCGCCGAAAAGCAGGAGAACATCTTCAAGCGCCATGACCTGGTTGCCGTGGTGGCCGAGAAGATCGCATTGCCGCGGACCAAGGCGACCAGCGCGGTGGATGCCGTGTTGGACGCCATCACGAATCAGTTGAAGGCCGGCCAGGAAGTGCGTTTGGTAGGGTTTGGCGCGTTCGTGGTTGGCCAGCGCAAGGCCGGCAAGGGGCGCGATCCGCGCACCGGCGCGGAAATCGATATTCCGGCAGCCAAGTCGGTTCGGTTTCGCGCAAGCAAGGCGCTGCGGGAGAGCGTCGGCGGCAAGGCCGACTGAACGCGCGGCCGCCTGACCTTATGAAGTTCGCGATGGGTGGTTGGGGCGGTTAGCTCAGCGGTAGAGCGTCTCGTTTACACCGAGAGGGTCGGCGGTTCGATCCCGTCACCGCCCACCAGTCATCAGTTGCCGGTCGTCGGTCGTCGGTCGTCGGAAAGGCCGCTCGATTCCGACGGCCGACGACTGACGGCCGGCTGCCAGCGGGTTGACCCCGAAAACCATCTCCCCTAGAGACCGCGGCTCGCGGCGGGATGCCTTCCGCGCGGGAATGCGGGTGTAGCTCAGTTGGTTAGAGCGCCGGCCTGTCACGCCGGAGGTCGCGGGTTCGAGCCCCGTCACTCGCGCCACGCCGGCTCAGGGGTGGCCGCGCTGAAAAATATCGTCGGATAATCGGCGTTTTGGCTATGGCACCGCCCCCTTGGCGGTGGCCGGGCGCCGGTCTATGGTCCGCCGCGATGTTGCAGTGCGGTGCCGGCCTGGCGCCGCTTAACGCTGTTGGGATGACCATGCAGCCGGTGCTAGCAAACTATTTCCCGGTGCTCGTTTTTCTCGTCATCGCCGGCGTGATCGCGGCGGCGATGGTGGGCGGTTCGATGCTGGCCGCGCGCCAGTTGCCGTATGCGGAGAAGGTGCGCGCCTATGAATGCGGGTTCGATGCGTTCGACGACGCGCGGCGGCAATTCGATGTACGCTATTACCTGGTCGCCATTCTGTTCATCATTTTCGATCTGGAAGTGGCGTTCCTGTTTCCGTGGGCCGTGACCCTTGGCCATATCGGATTGTTCGGCTTTTTCTCGATGCTGGGCTTTCTCGGTGTGCTGACGGTGGGCTTCATTTACGAATGGTGCAAAGGCGCACTGGAATGGGAGTGAGCACGCCATGAGTGTGGTCGCCTCCGACGCGGTGGCGTGGAACCGCGAGGCGCTTGGCCCGGGCCCGGAGCAGGACGCGGTGGTGCGCGGCATCACCGGTGAGATCGCCGACCGCGGCTTCGTTGTCGCCAATATCGATAAATTGGTGAATTGGGGCCGCAGCGGCAGCCTGTGGCCGATGACGTTCGGCCTGGCGTGCTGTGCGGTCGAGATGATCCACGCTTATATGCCACGATATGATCTGGACCGGTTCGGGGTGTTTCCGCGCGGCTCGCCGCGGCAGAGCGACGTGATGATCGTGGCCGGCACGCTGACCAACAAGATGGCGCCCGCGCTGCGGCGCGTGTACGACCAGATGAGCGAGCCGCGCTGGGTGATCAGCATGGGCAGCTGCGCCAATGGCGGCGGGTATTATCATTACAGCTACTCCGTGGTGCGCGGCTGCGACCGTATCGTGCCGGTCGATATCTATGTGCCGGGCTGCCCGCCGACCGCGGAGGCGCTGGTTTACGGCATCATGCAGCTGCAGAAGAAAATCCGCCGCACCGGGACCATTCTGCGTGGCTGAGTCGGGCGAAATGACGGCGCGGCTGGCGGCGTTGGCGGCGCTGATCGGTACGGAGTTCGCCGGCGGCGCGCATGCTTGCGTGGAGGGTGGCGAACTGGTGGTGCGCGCCACGCGTGAGGCGGCGCCGGCGCTGCTCACGCAATTGCGCGACGATCCGCGCACGCTGTGCGAGCAGATGGTGGATATATGCGGCGTGGACTGGCCGGAGCGGGCGGAACGTTTTGATGTTGTGTATAATCTGCTGAGCGTGTCGCTGAACCACCGGGTGCGGGTGATTGTTGCCACCGATGAGGAAGCGCCGGTTGCTTCGGCTTCCGGTATTTGGCCATGCGCGACCTGGTGGGAACGCGAGGTGTGGGATTTGTTTGGGGTGCGTTTCGCGGGCCTGGCGGACCACCGGCGTATTCTGACCGATTACGGGTTCGAGGGGCATCCGTTGCGCAAGGATTTTCCGCTGACCGGATATGTAGAAGTGCGCTATGACGAGGAGCGCAAGCAGGTCGTTTACGAACCTGTGAAGCTGACGCAGGATTTTCGCAATTTTCAATTTCTGTCACCGTGGGAGGCGGCGACCACGCTGCCCGGGGATGAGAAGGCGCATACCGAGCGGGCGGCTTCACATGGGGGTGGCGCACCATGAGCGAGGTTGTTGCCGAAGCGGGTGGCGCGGCCAGTGGACGGCATGAGGTAACGATCGACAGCCATTCGATCAATTTTGGCCCGCAACATCCGGCCGCGCATGGCGTGCTGCGGCTGGTGCTGGAAATGGACGGCGAGGTGGTGGAGCGCGCCGACCCGCATGTGGGCTTGCTGCATCGTGGCACCGAAAAACTGATCGAGAGCCGCACCTACACGCAGAACGTGCCGTATTTCGACAGGCTGGATTACGTCTCGCCGATGTGCATGGAACATGCCTTCGTGCTGGCCACGGAGAAGCTGTTGGGCATCGAGGCGCCCGAGCGTGCGCAGTGGATTCGCACGATGTTCGACGAAATCACGCGTGTGCTGAATCACTTGCTCAACATAACCTCGTTCGCCATGGATGTGGGCGCGCTGACCCCGCCGCTGTGGGGCTACGAAGAGCGCGAAAAACTCATGGAGTTTTATGAGGCGGCGTCCGGCGCACGGCTGCACGCGAATTATTACCGGCCGGGCGGCGTTTCGCGCGATCTGCCGCCGGGGCTGGTGGAGCGGATTCTTGCATGGTCGGAGGCGTTTCCCACGTTTGTCGATGATTTGTGGAACCTACTGACGGAAAACCGGATCTGGAAGCAGCGCACGGTGGATATCGGCGTAATGAGCGCCGAACAGGCGCTGGCCTGGGGTTTTACCGGCCCCAATCTGCGCGCGAGCGGCGTGCCGTGGGATTTGCGGCGGGCGCAGCCGTACGCGATGTATGATCAGGTTGAGTTCAGTGTGCCGGTGGCGCGCAACGGCGATTGTTACGACCGTTATTTGGTACGCATGATCGAAATGCGCGAGAGTGCGAAGATCGTGCGGCAGTGCCTGGAGAAGATGAAGCCAGGGCCGGTCAAGATCCAGGACCGGAAATTTACGCCGCCGACGCGGCATGAAATGAAGCGCAGCATGGAGGCGCTGATCCATCATTTCAAGCTGTATACCGAGGGATTTCATGTGCCGGCCGGGGCGACCTATACCGCGGTGGAAAGCCCGAAGGGTGAATTCGGCGTGTATCTGGTGGCGGATGGAACCAACAAGCCGTATCGATGCAAGATACGGTGCACCGGGTTTTCGCATTTGCAGGCGATTGAGGTGATGTCTCGCGGGCATATGCTGGCGGATGCGGTGGCGGTGATCGGATCGATCGACCTGGTATTCGGCGAAGTGGACCGGTAGGGCGATGGCGCATCATCTTGAGAACGTGGCGGTTGGCTTTGTGTTCGATGCTGAAAGCGAGGCGGAGATCGCGCGCGTGCTCGCACGCTATCCGGAGGGCAAGCAGGCCAGCGCCGTGTTGCCGCTGCTGGATCTGGCGCAGCGGCAGTTGGGACGGCAAACCGGCAGCGCGTGGGTGCCGCGGGCGGCCATGGATGTTGTCGCCGACCGGCTGGGAATGCCGCCGATCCGGGTTTACGAAGTGGCCAGCTTCTATTTCATGTTCAATACGGCACCGATCGGACGGTACCATTTGCAGCTGTGCACGACCACGCCGTGCTGGCTGCGCGGATCGGACGAAGTGGTGGCGGCGTGCCGGCGGGTGACCGGCATCAAGGGGTGGCGGGAGACGAGCGAAGACGGCATGTTTACCATGACCGAGGTGGAGTGCGTCGGGGCGTGCGTGAACGCACCGATTTTGCAGATCAACGACGATTTCTATGAGGATATGGACGGGGCCTTGACGGAAAGGCTGCTGGAGGCGGTAAAGCGCGGCGAGGCGTTGCCGAAGCCGGGGTCGATGATTGGGCGGCAGACATCGGCACCCGAGGGTGGGCCGACGACGCTGCTTTCGGTCGTGGAGTAGGCGCGTGCTGCAGGATAGCGACCGCATTTTCACTAATTTGTATGGCCAGCACGATTGGCGGCTGGCGGCGGCGCGGCGGCGTGGCGACTGGGATGGTACGGCTGCGATCCTGGCCCGTGGGCGGGATGCGATCGTCGATGAAATGAAGGCCTCCGGCTTGCGCGGGCGCGGCGGCGCGGGTTTCCCGACCGGGATGAAATGGAGTTTTATGCCGAAACAATCAGATGGGCGGCCGGCCTATCTGGTGGTAAACGCCGACGAGAGCGAGCCGGGAACGTGCAAGGATCGCGATATTCTCAGGCATGATCCGCACAAGCTGGTCGAGGGCTGCCTGGTGGCGGGTTTTGCGATGGGGGCGTGTGCCGCCTACATCTATATCCGCGGCGAGTTTTATAACGAGGCCGTGGCGCTGCAAGGGGCGATCGACGAGGCCTACCAGGCCGGATTGATCGGGCGCAATGCCTGCGGGTCCGGCTATGCGTTCGATGTGTTTCTGCATCGGGGGGCGGGGGCGTATATTTGCGGGGAAGAGACGGCGCTGCTGGAAAGCCTGGAGGGCAAGAAGGGCATGCCGCGCATGAAGCCGCCGTTTCCCGCGGCGGTGGGGCTGTATGGGTGCCCAACCACGGTCAACAACGTTGAAAGTATTGCGGTGGCGCCGGAGATATTGCGGCGCGGGGCGGCGTGGTTTTCGTCGTTGGGGCGGCCGAAGAATACCGGGACAAAATTGTTCTGCATTTCGGGGCACGTGAACAAGCCGTGCAATGTGGAGGAGGAGCTGGGCATTCCGCTGCGCGAGCTGATCGATCATTATGCCGGTGGGGTGCGCGGCGGGTGGGATAATCTTCTCGCGGTGATCCCCGGCGGTGCCTCGGTTCCCTTGATACCGAAGGAGATTTGCGACACGGTGCTGATGGATTTCGACAGTTTGCGCGACGTGAAATCCGGGTTGGGCACGGCGGCGGTGATTGTGATGGACAAGAGCACGGATTTGATCCGGGCGATTGCCAGGCTCTCGCAGTTCTACAAGCATGAGAGTTGTGGGCAGTGCACGCCGTGCCGGGAGGGCACCGGGTGGATGATGCGGGTGATGTATCGGATGGTGGAGGGTCGCGCCGAGCCGGAGGAAATCGATATGCTGGATCAGGTCACGAGGCAGGTGGAGGGGCACACGATTTGTGCGCTGGGTGACGCCGCCGCGTGGCCGATCCAGGGACTGATCCGCCACTTTCGCCCGGTTCTAGAAGCGCGCATGGCAGCGTATAAAGCTCGCGCAGTTCCGATGGCAGCAGAATGAATGGGGTCTGGGGCCTACGGCCCCAGCGGGGTCCAGGGGCAGAGCCCCTGGCCTTCCTTGGAGCCTAGTAATGGTTAAGGTTGTTGTTGACGGGCATGAGATCGATGTAGCGCCGGGGCGTACGGTGCTGCAGGCGTGCGAGCAGGCCGGGCGCGAAATTCCGCGGTTTTGCTATCATGAGCGGCTGTCGATCGCGGGCAATTGCCGGATGTGCCTGGTGGAGATCGAGAAATCCCCGAAGCCGGTGGCGAGCTGTGCCTTTCCGGTGGGCGAGGGCATGGTGGTGAAGACGGATACGCCGATGGTGCGGCAGGCCAGGCGCGGGGTGATGGAATTTCTGCTCATCAACCATCCGCTGGATTGCCCGATTTGCGACCAGGGCGGCGAGTGCGATTTGCAGGACCAGTCGTATGCGTACGGGATGGATCATTCCCGGTATCGCGAGAACAAGCGCGCGGTAAAGGATAAAAACCTGGGGCCGCTGGTCAAGACCGTGATGACGCGGTGCATTCAGTGCACCAGGTGCATTCGTTTTGCGACCGAGGTGGCCGGGGTTTCCGAGCTGGGGGCGACCGGGCGCGGCGAGAGCATGGAAGTTGGCACGTATGTGGAACATGCGCTGACCTCGGAGCTTTCGGGAAATTTGATCGATATTTGTCCGGTGGGCGCGCTGACGAGCAAGCCGTATGCGTTCGTGGCGCGGCCTTGGGAGTTGACGAAGACCGAGAGCGTGGATGTGCTCGATGCGCTGGGCACGCCGATACGGATTGATTCCCGTGGGCCGGAAGTGCTGCGAATTCTTCCGCGCACGGACGATTCGCTGAACGAGGAGTGGCTGGCCGACAAGGGGCGGTTTTCCATCGATGGGTTGCGGCGGCGGCGGCTGGACCGGCCGTGGCTCCGGCGAAACGGAAAGTTGGAGGCTGCCACTTGGCAGGAGGCATTCGCGGTTATTGCGTCGCGCGTGCGCGATGTGGACGGGTCGCGGATTGGGGCGGTGGCGGGCGATCTGTGCGATGCGGAAAGCATGTTGGCGCTGAAGGATCTTTTGACCGCACTGGGATCGCAGAATCTGGATTGCCGGCAGGATGGGGCGAAGCTGGATGCCAGCCGTCGCGATTTCTATTTGTTCAACCCCGGGGTGGTGGGGATTGATGAGGCGGATGCGCTGCTGATCGTGGGGAGCAATCCGCGGCGGGAGTCGCCGGTGCTGAATGCGCGGATTCGGAAGCGCAAGATCGCCGGCGGTTTTCCGATCGGCGTGGTGGGGCCGCACGCGGATTTGACCTATGATGCCGCGTTTCTGGGCGAGACGCCGGATGTGCTGACTTCGTTGCATGACGGCGTGGGTGTGTTCGCGCGCGTGCTGCGGGATGCGAAACGGCCGATTGTTCTGGTGGGGCAAGGGGCGGTGGCGCGCGCGGATGGGGCGGCGGTGCTGGCGGCCGCGT
>Ga0181531_10001688_pt1 | contig 13906 bp, 10 predicted proteins | sample PEATcosm2014_Bin_38_FD_119743 | JGI IMG/M metagenome (GOLD analysis project Ga0181531, IMG submission 119743) | Peatland microbial communities from MTU Mesocosm Facility, Houghton, MI, USA - PEATcosm2014_Bin11_10_metaG | ecosystem: Environmental > Terrestrial > Soil > Wetlands > Peat | place... | reverse complement strand
GTAGGCCTTCGACGCTCCGAATACGGGCACTTCATCGGCGTTCTCGTGCATCAGATGGTAGAGGCGGCCGGCGTCGCCCGAGGCATTTTGGTAAATGGCCCAGCGTGTGAACGAAAAATCGGCAGCCACGCTCGAGCATAAAAATGCGACGATCATGAGTGCCCAAAGACGATGGTTCATGATTCAAAAGCCCGCATAGATGAACCGGCCGTTGCCAAGGTGACCGAGGAACATCACCAACAATGCGCAAATCAGCGCAAACACCGGAGTCGAAACCGCTGACTCACGACGAAACGCGCGAGCGATCGCGAACCACAGCGCAACAGCGACGAGTCCCAAAGAAAAATCAAACGGACCCTTGTGAGCAAACAGCTCGGCCGCACTTTGAATCATCTCGACGTGAAACAACCGCGAGTAGACCGCCCCGGCATTCGAGAGATTCGATGCTCGGAAGAAAACTTCGCTCAATGCGAAAAAGCCCATCGTATACACCCACGCAGTAAGCTTGATGAGGCGCGGCGGCGCTTGTTTGATTCGCCGGTTTCGCCAACGCCTCGTGAGCGCCTCCAAGGACATCGCGACTCCCTGCGACACACCGAAACACAGGAAAGTCCAGCTCGCCCCGTGCCAGACGCCGCAAATCGCGAACGTCACGATCAGCGCGATGACCACGCCGGCCGAGCCGAGCTCACCGATTCGGATCAGCAAAGGCATGAATAGATAGTCCCGCAACCAAAACGACAGGGTCATATGCCACCGGCGCCAAAGCTCCGTGATCGACGTGCTGGTAAAGGGCCGATCGAAATTCGGATCGAGCCTGATTCCCAGTAATCGTGCGCTGCCCATCGCGATGTCGACATAGCTCGAAAAATCCGCGTAGAGATTCAAGACATTGTAGATGCAGCCGACCAAAGTCGGGAGAGTCGAATAGTGAAGCAAGGATCCGGGATCGGGGGCCGCGAAGATCTCCGTGACATAGTCGTTCAAGCGATTGGCAACCACGAATTTCTTGAACAGTCCGTAGGCGATCAGTCGCAATCCGATCTCACGGTCCTCGGCGCTCGCGCGCGCTCCCCCCGACAATTGCGGCAGCAGGCGCGATGCGCGTGGGATTGGACCTGAGGTGATCTGCGGAAAGAAGACGCTGAACAGCGTGAAATCACTCCATTTTCCGTCGGGCGCCCAGTCGCGACGGTACGCATCCGTAGCACATGCGATCATCTGAAACGTGAAGTACGAAATGCCGAGCGGCGCCGCGATCTCGAACGCGCCGCTCTGCAGCGCGCTGAGGGCGGCGTGATCGAGCCATGCTTGCATCAGCTGGGACCAATATTTGAAAAAAGCCAGCACCAGCAGGTCGAGCGCAACGACGGCGCCAAAAACGATCGAGCGGACTCGGCCGTCCTCGGAGCGGCTCAGCTTCAGAACGACCAGATAGTTCACGGTGCTGACGACCAGGAACAGACCCAGGTAGGCGACACTCGAAAATGAATAGAACACCAAGCTTGCACCGAGCAGCAAAGGCATCCGCCAGCGCGCTGCGAGCGCGGAATGCGCCACTACGACAACGAACAGAAACAGAAAATAGCCGGCGCCCTGGAGTTCCATGATTGCAATCCGCCGGAACAGCTAAGCGCGGGGCAACCCGGCGAAATCACCGGTCTCGCCGGGCCGCGCTGCATCCGCGGCAAACCGGGAGGCATCGACGGGAGCAAATCGAAAAATGCTCAAGACTCGAACGTCACTGAAAGCGATCGCACAATACAGGAATGGCATGATTGATTGCGCAGTTGGGCGAGGGCGTCGAGCGAATCATTGGTGGCTTGGCCGCATTGTATTCGATTATCGAGTCGGCGGCCGCCGCGCCTCGCTTTAGTAAAACTGAAACCGCGGCGTCATCAAATCGTCACGGAGTGGATGGCCGGAGCACGCGATTGGCGCCCGCGATGGATCGTGACCGCCAGTCGTTGCACGCTCGTTTCCGGCGTCAAGAATCCTACGCAATCGCTACGTATAATCGGCTCAAACAGCGAAGGCCCCGCAGCAATAGACGACCGGATGTCCGGTGGAGGTATTCGGCGATGGATGAACCACAGATATACGAGCGACTGACCGAGATATTCAAGGACGTTTTCGACGAGGATTCGATTCATGTCACACCGGAGCTCACGGCAAACGACGTTGCAGGCTGGGATAGCCTCACGCACGTGCGACTCATTGTGACCGTGCAGAAGGCATTCAAGATTAAATTTACGACTTCGGAAGTCACCAAGATGGCGAAAGTCGATGACCTCGTGCGATTGATCAAGGTGCGCGCCTAGATCGACTCGCCGCGAATTGGCGAAACCCCATGAACTCTCTATATGCCGAACTGCAATGGCTGCCGCGCGCTCCGCAGGATTTTGCGCAACGGCTGAAGGCGATCGGAGTCTCCGAGGAACCGCTCGGCCTCGAGTTGCAGTCACTCGCGTCGCATGCGCTGGATTTGAACCAATTGACGAAGTTGGCGCAGACCATCGATCGGTCGCGCGCCGCCGGCGTGTCATTGCAGCCGCTAACGCCATTCCGACTGGCAGTTCTCAGCAACTCGACGACCGATCTCGTCAATCCCGCGCTCATCGCAACTGCGGCACGCCACGGAATTGCGCTCGAGATCATTCAGCCCGCCTATGATCAAGTCGCGCAAGAAGCGTTGACGCCGAATTCCAAGGTCAATACCTCGCGGCCGGACGCCGTGCTGTTTTCGCTCGATTATCGCGCGCTGCCGCTGAAACTGTCGATCGGGAATCCGGATGCCGCTGCTGCGACGGTGCAGGGCGCAATTGGTTTTTTGCTGGCGTTGCGCGACGGAATCAAGGCCAACTCGAACGCGATTTGCATCTTTCAGTCGTTCGCACCGCCCGTCGAGACGCTTTTTGGCAGTTACGATCGAGTGCTGCTCGGTACCTTGCGCAGCCTCATCGATGGCATTAATCACGAACTCGCCGCGTTCGCGCGGACCTCCGGCGACATCGTCCTGGACGTCGCCGGCATCGCGGAAACCGTCGGCCTCGCGGATTGGCATGATCCGCAGCTGTGGAACCTAGGCAAGTTCGCATTTGCCGATCAGTTCATTCCGCTCTATGCCGACCACGTCGCCCGCATTCTGGCGGCAATTCGCGGCAAAAGCCGCAAGGTCTTGATTTTGGACCTCGATAACACCGTTTGGGGGGGTGTCATCGGCGACGACGGCGTCGAAGGAATCAAGGTCGCCCAAGGAGACCCTACCGGCGAGGCACACCTCGCAGTCCAACGCCTCGCGCTGCAACTGCGCGAGCGTGGCGTCGTCTTGGCCGTCTCGTCGAAGAACACGGACGAAATCGCGCGCTTGCCGTTCGAAAAACATCCCGAGATGTTGCTGAAACTGAGCCACATCGCGGTCTTCCAGGCAAATTGGAACGACAAAGCGACCAACATTCAGGCGATCGCAGATGAGCTTTCACTCGGATTGGATGCGATGGTGTTTCTCGATGACAACCCTGCCGAGCGCGGGCTGGTCCGGCAGATGCTCCCACAGGTCGCAGTTCCGGAGCTGCCCGACGAGGTCGCCCTATATGCGAGAACGCTCGCGGCCGGCGGATATTATGAGGCGGTCAGCTTCACATCCGAGGATCTCAATCGGGCCGGTTTGTACCGGGACAACGCCAGCCGCGCCGATTTGCAGAGACAAGTCGGCGGCGTCGTTGCTTACCTGAAATCGTTGGACATGACGATCACATTCATGCCGTTCGATGCGACCGGAAGAGCTCGCATCGTTCAACTGATCAATAAATCCAACCAATTCAACCTGACGACGCGGCGCTACACTGAACCGGAAATTTCCGCGCTCGAAAACGATGCGGGCATTTTCACTCTGCAGGTTCGACTATCGGATATTTTCGGCGACAACGGCATGATCAGCGTCGTCATCTGCCGTCCCGCCGGGCCCGACGGTTGGGAAATCGACACCTGGCTCATGAGTTGCCGGGTGCTGGGTCGCAAAGTGGAGCAAATGGTGCTGCGCGAGATACTGGCTCACGCGCATGCAGCGGGCGTGACAAAGCTGATCGGCACCTACCGGGCCACCGACCGCAACGAACTCGTCGTCGATCATTACGCCAAGCTTGGATTTACAGAATTGACCGCGGAACAATCTGGGTTGACGCGCTGGCAAATGATCGTCGACGGAGCGGATCCCGAACATGCGCCTATGACCGTGATATCGACAGGGTTTGCCGGAGTGGGACGGTCGATTGAGTGAGAGAACTCCCGGCGCATCGCAGTCGCGACAATTGCCGATGACGAAGTGCGCTTCCGCCTGTTCTTGATCTTAACGCCGCACCGAAATGAAGTGGTCGAACTCTTGCAACAATGGCTTGGTCGCATGCTCCGGCCAAACTGCCGTACAATGAAGCTCTACGCCGCAGTCACGTGGATGGCAGGTCATGTTTGAGTAAGTTGACTGATCCGCCCTTACGATTAATCAAGAATGTGACTAGTACATTTCGGGCAATCGTGCGCATTCCGAATCAATTGCGGACTTTGCGCGATTTAATCCTATTTCAGCAGACCAAAGAACTGCAGGCGGCCCACCCAAATCCCTTGAACAAGTTCGGGCGAAAGTGCTTTTCGCAGTCGGATGAAGACGGAATCACCTTGGAGATTCTGAGACGGATAGGCGTCCTCACCGGGGGAGTTTATGCGGAATTCGGTGTAGGAAACGGAACCGAGAACAATTCCCTGGTTTTGGCCGCGATGGGTTGGCGCGGATTCTGGGTCGGCGGAGAGAGTCTCTGCTTCGATTACAAGCGCATTTCCGGCAAGAAATTTGCCTACATCAAGGACTGGATAACACGGGAGAACATCGTGGCGCTGGCCAATCGGGGATTGACGATGATCGGTGCTAAGGCGCTCGACGTCATCTCCCTGGATCTCGACGGCAACGACATCTATTTGGCGGAGACACTGCTCTCGCAGAATTTGAGGCCGAAACTCTTCATCGTCGAATACAATGCCAAATTTCCGCCGCCAATCGAATTCAAGATCGCATACGACGCCAAGCATTTATGGCAAGGCGATGACTATTTCGGAGCATCCTTGAGTAGTTATGATCGCCTATTCAAGAAATTTGGCTACAGGTTGGTCTGCTGCAATTCTCAAAGCGGAGCGAACGCGTTCTTCATCGACAAAGAATTCGAGCAACACTTCACGGAAGTCCCGGCAGATGTGAACGACATCTACGTCGAGCCGCGTTATCACGAATATCAGAAATACGGATTCAATCGCTCGATAAAAACGATCGAACGGCTATTCGACGACGCGTGATCGAACCACGATTCGCCCGCCGGCGCTATGCCGGCCTCACTGCAACTCCGCGATGGGCGGCCGGCGAAAAGCTTCGGCGGGGTGCTCGCAGACACCGAAATACCGGCGTCCCATCGACTTTGTCGCGAAATTGTCATGAGGCGGCAATATCTTCTCTGAAGGTTCCCCGCAATGACGACAGATCCACTAAATGCCGCGCGCGCACCGTACCCCGCGTGGACTTATCCCGCGCGGGCCCTGTGGACCTTTGTTCAATTTTCGATCTGGCGCGTTGCCTGGAGCCGTATCTACGTACTGCGACCGGCGATTCTCAAGCTGTTCGGGGCAAAACTGCCGTGGCGAACGTTGATTTCCGGCGACGTTAGAATTCACTTTCCGTGGCATCTGCAGATTGGCAGGCATTGCGCGATCGGGCCTGGCGTAACGATTTACAATCTGGGCGGACTATTGATCGGCGATCGCGTCGTCATTTCACAGGACGTGTACTTCTGCGGGGGTACTCATGACCACACCAAGGCGAACTACCCGTTGATTCGCCGCCCCTTGACCATCGAGGACGATGTATGGATCGGCGCCGGAGCATTCATTTGTCCCGGTGTGCGCGTGGGAAAAGCTGCAGTCGTCGGAGCGCGCGCCGTGGTGACGAAAGATGTGATGCCTTGGAAGATAGTTGCCGGGAATCCTGCGCGAGTTATTCGTGACCGCGTCATTCGAAGCGAGGATGGATGACCGTGCTGAATGTTCTGCACGTATGCACGGATTTCTTTCCGAGCATAGGCGGTATCCAATCCTTTGTGCTCGAACTTGCGAAACGATCGAGCGAGGTCGGGATTCGTGCGGCAATCCTTTGTTGCGACCGCGTGCGCGGCTGTCCGGGAAACCTGCCACCGGTCGACGAGGTGAACGGTATCCCCGTCCGGCGCGTGCCGTTCCTCGATCTTCATTTCTACAAACCCACCTTCTTTCGGCCGTCGCTGGTTCGCGGCTATGACCTCGTGCACGTTCATGGAATCGGAGCGCAGCTCGATTATCTGTCCATGACGAAGAGCCTGCATCGGACGCCCATTCTCGTGTCGACACACGGCGGTATTTTTCATACCCCCGCACTTCAGCGGGTCAAACAGGCCTATTTTCGCGCGATTCAGCCCATGGTGATGGCGAACGTCGACTTGGTGGCCGCGTGCAGTCGTAGCGACGCGAAGCTGTTTTCGTCAGTTTCCAAGCGGGTTCATCTTGTCGACAACGCAGTCGACGTTGAGCCGTATCTGGCTCTACGGATGCAGCATAAGGTCGATGGACGGTGTCTTTATGTTGGAAGGCTTGCTGACAACAAAGGCATCGAATCGCTGCTGAAGGTGTTTGCGGTTGCAAAAGCTCGGGGCGCAGAGTTTCTCTTGAGACTGGTGGGACCGGATCCATTGGAGCAGACGGCGCACTATCGCGCGATCGCCGCGACACTAAAAATCGGAGCGTGCGTCGAATTCGTCGGCATGGTCGATCCCTCTCAGCTGCTTGCGGAATATGAGCAGGCTGCGTATTTCGTGTCGGCGTCCCGGTACGAGGGATTCGGAATCTCCGCGATTGAGGCAATGGCTGCCGGCTGCTGCCTCATTCTCCAGAACAATGATGCATTTGAATCACTATTTTCGTCGGACGCGGACGTCAAGCTCATGAATTTCGAGGAAATCGATTCCGCCGGCGCGTACCTCGCTGAACGACTGAAGTCTGGGCCCCGAGGGGCAGGCGCATCGGGACGTTCACGCGCCGGGATTTATTCGTGGGAACGGAAGATTTTGGAGTGGTCCAGCATTTATGCGAGAGTCGCAGAAAGGCAGACCCCAAGTGGCTCGAGATTACCGGCCTAGCAGCCGCGATTCTGTAACCAACACCGACTATATTTCGTCGCAACCATGAAACAAGTGATAGCGAGACCGCCCGGAATGGAATCATTTCCATTCTATGTGCACGAGACCGGGGACGAATTCATCTCCACGCGGATCGCCCGGACCGGCGTTTGGGAACCGTTCGAGTCGTCGATAATGCTCTCGTTACTTACTCCCGGAGATCAAGTGATTGATGTGGGCGCTAACATCGGCTGGTACACGCTGGCTGCAGCACATGTGGTTGGCGCGGCGGGCCATGTAATCGCATTTGAGCCGGAGGCGGCGAATTTTTCCTTGCTGAGCGCCAATTTATCTCGAAATGCCGTCCATTGCGTTACGGCGCGGTGCAGCGCGTTAGGAGCGTCGATCGGCTCGGCTCAGATTGAGAAGTCGGTCACGAATAAGGGCGATCACCGCGTTCGAGGGATGGTTCCGGGCGCGACCGGCTCCGACAGTGCAAATGACATTGCGGTGGAAAAACTCGACGACGCACTGCGCGATGTTGATGCCTTCAACATGGAACGGCTTCGCATCATAAAAATCGACGTGCAAGGATACGAGGCGGACGTGTTGCGCGGTGCGACACGCTTGCTCCGAACACTGCCGAAGCGCGCGATTATCTTCATCGAATTCGACCCTGAATTGCTGCGCGCCAACCATTCGTCATCTTGTGATTCACTTCTGGAGATCCTCTCGTCGCTCGACCTCAATATCCTGCAGATTTGCCGCCCATTCTGGCGGCTGCGCCGCCTAACGATCGCCGATTTGCGCGCGTCCGCCGTAGGGGGGTGCGAATCGCGAGATCTCATTTTGGCGCACCATTCGCAGATGCACGCGCTGCGCCTTGCTTTGCCTTCGGTACCGCGAGCGCTCAGCTCGATGGCCTTTATTGCCGCGAGTCGCAACCAATAGGTCAACCGACGAAAAATCGAGGTTCCTGCCAGGCGCGACTTCCTCAGACAGGGTCTGCTGGAGTCGGCGCGGCGTTCAAGAATTTACGCCGAACGGCCTTTCGCAGCGCTGCCGCGACGAGCATGTAGCTGTCTTTCGCCAATAAATCGAGCCCAAAATACACAAGCGCGCAAAAACATAGTCCCGAAACTGCGATACCCAGCCAGGCGTTGCTCACAAAATGCCGGGCGCCCAACGCGGCGGCTGAGGCGGCTCCGACAACGAGCCAAGGTCGAAGGAGCATGTTCGCAATCTCGAATGGCCGGACTGCGATGCCGGGTAGCACGACCGCGGCGTTTAGCGCAGCGCCAAGCAATGCGCCGACGCCAAAGCCGATCGCAGCGGCGGCCGCCGATCCCCCGATATACGCGCCTGCGACGGTACCGGCGACGGACATGACCGCGCTAAGCAGCGTAACCAAACCCCATTGACGAAACCGCCCTGTCGCCATTTGCAGTGCGCGCAATACGCTGATTCCTGCGGCGGCGGGCCAGACGACTGCCATGATATAAACGGCGCCGGCTGCCGCTGCCCACTTGCCGTGCCACAGTGCGCGTTCGAGCGGCTCATAGACCGCGGCGATCGACAGGCTAGCGACGGCACCTACGAGCACGACAACCGTCAATGCGCGCGGTACCGCGGACCGAATTCGCGCGAGGTCATGGTTCATACGCGTAAAGCTCGGGACCAGGACCTGGTAGACGTTGTCGGACAGCAGCACGCCGAGTTGAACCACGATTTGATAAGCGAAGAAATAGGTTCCAACGACCTCGCTGGGCAGAAATTGTCCGAGAAGGAAATACGATCCGTTGTTTCCCAAGCCGATCGCGAAGGTGCCCAATAATACCCATCGGCCGGACTCGAACAACTCGGGCCACAACCGGAATCGGGGCGGCATAGACCATGGTGAGTAGCGCGTCACCGACCACAGCAACAGCGAGTCGGTGACGTTGGTAATCAACAGCGGCAGCAGGAGGCTGCGCGCGCCGTAACCGGACGCGGCAAAATATAATAGCAGTGCATTGCGTGTAATCGCAGAGATGACTTGGATGATGCCGAGTTCCCGGAACTTCAAGTCGACGGCCAAGCGCATGCTCAGTACCGAGGGCAGTACGCTGAGTGGGATCGTAAGAGCGAACAGGGCGATCACGCTGGATAGTTCGGGAATCTGATAAAGCTGCGCGGCGGGCTGCGCGATCAGAAAAATTACGATTGCGGTACTGATATTTATCGCGAGCATCATCCAAAAGACCGGACCCGCAAACAGATCGAAGCGTTGCCCCTTCTGCTCGAGGACCATGGGCAAGCCGCCGTCGCGCAAGATTGACAAAAATACCGATAGAGATATCGCGATCGCGTAGATCCCGTATTCTTTTTTGGTCAAGAACCAGGCAAGAGCAAACTGACATACAAAGCCAAGGGCTTTTGCTGCGCCGGTCGCGCCGATCATCCAAACCGAACCCTCGAGCGCCTTGTGACCAATCCTCGAATCCGAATCGGATTCGGGTCTTTCGAGAGCCGTGTCCGCAGTCGGGAGATCGAGTTTGTCGGCGGGTTGCATCGCTGCGCGTGAGTGCGGCTGCGATCAGGTATCGCAACCCGATGACATTTGCCGGCACCAATTCTCGAGCCCCATCGACAGGCCCGCCAAAGGCCGGGGGCCCGAAAGGCGCGGATAGAGGTCCCGACGCTGTTGCTTTGCGGCCTCCGGCCGAATGATTCCGTGTTGCACCAGATACCCATCGAGGAGCTGGTCACCATGGGCAACCGCGAGCGCGTGGCCCCATTGTCTCCATGGCGGTGAAAAACCCCGCTTGCGCCGATTCAGTACGAATTCCGGCACCAACCCCGCGATGGCGTCGCGGAACCATTGTTTCGGCCGGGCGTCGGCCGACAGCGCATGCGTCTTGTGTAGTCCAATCACCGTTTCCACGAGACGGTAGTCCACCAGCGGGAGTCGCGATTCCACCGATGCCGCCATCGACAGCCGGTCGCTCTGCGCGATGCCGTTTTCCATCAGATAGGTATCGCAGATCAGCCGTATCAGCGTCACTTCCGGGGGGGAATCCGATCTTTGTGCCGAAAATTCGCGGGTCAGGTCGGGCTGCCCGATCTCTGCAGAAAATTCGTCGGTGTAAAACGCGTGACCCAACGCGCGCGCGCACCTTTGGAACACGGGTTCACTGTCATAGAAGACGACGCGGCCCGGGTGGGCGCGACGATCGGCCTGAAATTGACGCCACTCGGACAAAATGCCCGCTCCAGACATCGCCCATTGCAGGCCGAGCGTGACGGACAACGGCGGGGCAGAGAATCGCAGATAGTCGCGGAAACTACGCAGGCCGGCGGCCATCGCGTTTCGGCGTCGCGTCGCATATAAGGCGGAGCGCACCCATTGATATCCCCAGAACAGTTCGTCGCCGCCTTGTCCATACAGCAGAACGGGCACCGAATGGCGTCGCGCCAGCGCAGCAACGGCGGCGATCGCGACGCCGGCGCTGTCGCCAATGGGATCGTCGCGGTACAAATTGACGCTTGAGTATTGCTCGACGAAATCAGCCGTCGTCAGCTCAACGGTGTGAAACGGAATCTTCAAATAATCCGCAAATTGCTTCGCGTCGGCGCGCTCGTCTTGCCAGGGTGTACCCGAGTATCCGACGGTAAACGCGTGCACGTCGCGCTTGCGCGCGGCGGTCGCGAGCGATGCCACCGCACTCGCATCGATGCCACCGCTCAGCGCCACGCCGATCGGTACGTCGGCGCGCGTGATCAACTGCGCTGACTGCTCCAATTCCTCGCGGATCAACTGCGCCGGCTCGCCCTGCAATGCCGGCGCATCCTCCATGCGCCAATAGCAATGCTCTCGGACCGACCAGCCTTCCAAATCGATCGTCAGCAGATGGGCGGCGGGCAGCTTGCGAATGCCAAGGACCATGCAGGTCGGCTCGGGCACGTAGCCGTAGTGATAGTACAAATGCACTGCTTGCGGATCGAGCTTGAACGGGACGATGCCGCTCTGTACCAACGCACGCATCTCGGATGCAAAATACAACGATTCCCCGGCGGCGATGAGGTACAAGGGCTTTTCGCCCATTCTGTCGCGACCCAGGATCAGCCGGCGCGCCCGGTTGTCCCACAACGCAAACGCAAACATCCCGCGCAGGTGTGCGACGAAAGTCGGGCCGTACTCCTCGTACAAGTGAACGATGGTTTCGCAATCGCTGCCGGTTGCGAACACGTGGCCGCGGCCCTCGAGGTCGCGGCGCAACTCAACGTAGTTGTAAATTTCGCCGTTCGCGACGAGCGCGAGGTTGCGATCCTCGTTGTAGAGCGGCTGCCACCCCGTCTTTAAATCGATGATGCTGAGCCGCCGCATCGCAAGCCGCACATGCTTGCCGGCATAAAGACCCTGGCCGTCGGGCCCCCGGTGCGCAAGGCGGCTGTTGACGCGATCGACAGCGTCGTTCTGCTGGGGAGTCAGAGAAGCGCGTGCAATGAGACCGGCGATGCCACACATAGCGTAAAGGGTCGTCCAAGGGAGCGTGAATGGGCAAATCCCAGAAAGCCAGGCAGTTTAGGCCAGATATATTTCCGTTCTTGGTCAGCTGCAGGTTTCCGAAAAATATCTCATTTCGACGACAAACCGCCGGATCGTCGCTGAATTGCCAAGATAGCGCGGCAAATGTGCCATTTGAGGGTGTGCTCCGGGCTTGCGGCGGCCCGGTGCCACCCGGGCCCGGTAATCTAGCTGACACAGAGTGCAGGTATCTAGGGAGGTCGCATGGGGAATCCCGCGCCACTCAATTTAGGAATACCCGATGTCCGTGCAGTCGATCGACAACACCGCCAGGGCGACGCCTGTTTGGCGATCGTCCTGGGGCCTGTTAATCGTGACCGGTGTTGTCGGACTGTTGAGCCTGTGGCCATTCTGGGACGGGTTGCACCAGATGTGGGATTGGTGGGCCGCGTCGCCGGAGGATAGCTTCGGGGTTTTGATACCGCCGGTCGCGGCGTTTCTCGTGTGGCAGCAAAAGGATCGCCTCGAGCGAATTCCCTTCACGGGCAGCTGGTGGGGCGTGCTGATCATTCTGCTGGGCGGGGCCTGCCTGGTTTTCGGCCAGCTAGGTACGATTTACACACTCGTTCAATATGCCTTCGTCGTGACACTTATCGGCTTGGTGCTGTCGTTCCTGGGATGGCAGGCGTTTCGACTCATCGCGATTCCACTGTGCACATTGTTCTTCATGATTCCGCTGCCGCAATTCTTCATGGCCAACTTGTCGACGACATTGCAGCTGGTGTCCTCGCAAATCGGCGTCTTTGTCATGCGCTTGTTCGATATCAGCGTGCTGCTCGAGGGCAACGTCATCGATCTCGGCGGCTACAAGCTCCAGGTCGCCGATGCTTGCAGCGGTCTTCGATATTTGTTTCCGCTGATGACGCTCGGATTTCTGATGGCGTACTTCTACAAGGGCGCTCTGTGGAAGCGGGTCGTGTTGTTCCTCTCGAGCATTCCGGTCACCGTGATCATGAACAGCTTCCGGATCGGAGTGATCGGAGTCACCGTAGAGCGTTGGGGAATCCAGATGGCCGAGGGATTCCTGCACGAATTCCAGGGATGGTTGGTTTTCATGGTCAGCGCGGCACTGCTGTTGATCGAAATGGCAGCTCTGCACCGTATCGGCCATTCTCCAGGTCATTGGCGCCAGGCTTTTGGCGTCGAGCTCCCGGCGCGCACTCCTGCAGGCGCGGTCGTGCGAAAGCGCAGCCTGCCTTCGAGCTTCGGCGTCGCGACGCTCGCGTTGCTCGGCTTCGTCACGATCACGTTCGCGCTGCCGCGGCCTTCGGAGTTTTATCCGGAACGCGCGAGCTTCGCCGAATATCCGATGCGAATCGGCGAATGGCGCGGGAACCGCCAATCGCTGGAGGGTATCTACACGGACGAACTCAAGCTCGATGATTACGTGCTCGCAAATTATGTCGATGCGTCCGGCAACGTCGTGAATATCTATATCGCCTGGTACAACTCGCAGCGCAAGGGTGAGGCCGTCCATTCGCCGCGTTCCTGTTTGCCGGGCGGCGGCTGGCAAATGAAGGAGTTTGGGCAGCGCGACCTGCAAGGCGTCACAGTCGGCGGCAGTCCATTGCGAGTGAATCGCTCGGTGATCGAACTCGGCAACCAGCGCCAGCTGGTCTATTACTGGTTTCAGCAGCGCGGCCGCGTGATCACGGGTGAATTTACCGTCAAATGGTATTTGTTTTGGGATGCGCTGACGCGACATCGAACCGACGGGGCGCTGGTTCGGCTCATCACACCCTTGTCGCCTACCACCAGCTTGGCGGATGCGGATGCGCGCCTCAAGGACTTGGCCTCGCGGATTGCGCCTGATCTGCCGCGTTACGTGCCCAACTAGCCATGCAATACGTATTGCCCTTCATTTTGGCGATGGTCGTCACGATGGCTTGGTTGCCGGTCCTCGTACGTCTGTCGAATCGATGGCTGCTGATCGACCAGCCGGGCGAACGCAAGGTTCATATGACGCCGATCCCGCGCGTCGGCGGACTCGCGATGGCGACCGGGGTATTCATTGCCGCCTTACTGACGATCAAGCTGCAGACTCAGGATCGCTGGTTCTTGTTCGCCGGCGCAGTCTTGATCGTATTCGGCGCGGTCGACGATCGGTACGACCTGAACTATCGGATCAAGTTGGCAGGCCAGTTGCTTGCGG
>Ga0181531_10001686_pt1 | contig 13908 bp, 12 predicted proteins | sample PEATcosm2014_Bin_38_FD_119743 | JGI IMG/M metagenome (GOLD analysis project Ga0181531, IMG submission 119743) | Peatland microbial communities from MTU Mesocosm Facility, Houghton, MI, USA - PEATcosm2014_Bin11_10_metaG | ecosystem: Environmental > Terrestrial > Soil > Wetlands > Peat | place... | reverse complement strand
CTCGCCATCGAGCAGCCGCTGCAACTCGAGCACGCCTTTGCGGGGCAGAATGATCTGCTGCATCTCACGGGCAGGGCCGCCAAGCGCCACCTCGCACCAGGAGAGCCGGTGGCCATCGGTGGCAACCGCGCGCAGCACCTGGCCATTGCTCTCGAGCAGAGTGCCGTTCAGGTAGTAGCGGACATCCTGCTGGGCCATCGCAAAGTGCGTCTTGTCGATCAGCCGCCGGCAGTCCTGCGCTCGGATGGTCACGGTCTGCGTGGCATGGATCTCATCGACCACCGGAAATTCGGCGGCCGGAAGACTCGAGAGCGTGAAGCGGCTGCGCCCGCCGCGCAGCACGATGCGTTCGCCCTCACGCGTCAGCGTTACCTGGCTCTTCTCGGGCAGATTTCGCACGATATCGAGCAGCTTGCGTCCCGGCACCGTGATGTCGCCCGGTTGCTGCACGGTGACTTCCGCCGCCGCCACCAGTTCGACTTCCAGGTCGGTGCCCGTGGCGCGCAGCCGATTGTCGCGCGCGCTCAGCAGTATGTTCGACAGTATCGGCATCGTCTGCCGCCGTTCGACCACGCCGATGACACTCTGCAATGCTTCGAGCAGATGTTCGCGGGATGCGGAGACTTTCATGGTGGCGGCAGGTCCTCTCTCTTAGAGTTCTTTCTTAGGAAAGATCAATGATAAATGTTAGTCCGGTGAATAGCGCGCATAACCGCGATTCGGCGTTTTTTTCGGCCTGGCAGCAGCGTTTGCGTGCCGCGCTCAAAGCGGACAACCGCGCACAATGGCTGTGCGCGACGTGTGGGTAACCTTATCCCCCGTTTTCTGCACAGCAAATCCACATCACCCCGTCAGGGTTCTCAACAGGTTTGAATAGTCCTCCTGGATGCGCTGTTCCAGATCGCGCAGTTCCTTGATGCGCTTGCAAGCATGCATGACGGTGGTGTGATCGCGGCCGCCGAAAGCATCGCCGATCTCCGGCAGGCTGTGGCTGGTGAGTTCCTTGGCGAGCGCCATGGCCACTTGCCGCGGGCGCGCCACCGAGCGGCTGCGGCGCTTGGAGAGCAGATCGGCGACGCGCACTTTGTAGTAGTCCGCCACGGTCTTCTGGATGTTCTCCACCGTGATCAGCCGGGCCTGCAGCGACAGCAGGTCCTTGAGCGCCTCCTTGGCAAATTCCAGCGTGATGGGCTGGCCGGTAAAACGCGAGTTGGCGATCACGCGGCGCAGCGCACCCTCGAGTTCACGCACGTTGGAGCGGATGCGCTTGGCAATGAAAAACGCCACTTCCTCGGCGAGTTCGATGCCCACCGCCTGTGCCTTGCCGATCAGGATCGCGACGCTGGTTTCCAGTTCCGGCGGCTCGATCGCCACCGTCAGCCCCCAGCCGAAGCGCGATTTGAGGCGCTCCTCGAGGCCATCGACTTCGCGGGGGTAGCGATCGCAGGTCAGGATGACCTGGTGCTGCCCCTCGAGCAGGGCGTTGAAGGTGTGAAAGAACTCCTCCTGCGAATGCTCCTTGCCGGCGAAGAACTGGATATCGTCGATCAGGAGCGCATGCAGTGAGCGGTAGGAGGTTTTGAAGTCGTTGATACGGTTGTGCTGCAGGGCCCGCACCATGTCGCTCACAAAGCGCTCTGAGTGGACGTAGGCCACGCGCGCCTCGCTGTCGCGAGCGGTGATCAGGTGGCCGATCGCGTGCATGAGGTGCGTCTTGCCGAGCCCGACGCCGCCGTAGATAAACAATGGGTTGTAGGCCCTGCCGGGGTTGCCGGCGACCTGCAGGGCCGCGGCCTTGGCAAAGTGATTGCTTTTGCCCTCGACGAAGCTGTCGAAGGTAAAATTATCGTTCAGGGCGACCCCGACCGCGTGAGACTGTTGCTTGAAGGTGCGGGCAGGCGCGCCGGGCGGCGGGTCGTCAATGGCGGGCCGGGAACCGACCTCGACGGTGATGCTGGTGGGCTCGGTGATGCCCAGCTGCCGCAGCACGGTTCCGATACGGGACAACAGGTTAGTGCGAACCCAGTCCACCACGAACCGGTTCGGCGCCAGTAGCCGCAGGGCACCGACGGCTTCGACCGATTGCAGCGGCCGAACCCACGTGTTGAACTGCTGCTCGGGCAGCTCGTCCTCGAGCGCGCTAACGCAGCGCGACCACAACGACGCTTCCAAGTCAGTGCTCCGGGAAAAAGGGGCGAGAGTCTATACCGGCGACTGATGCCCCGGAAGCATCTATATTGACACCCGGACGGGCGCTGCGTACCCTGCCGACCCATTTTTCGTTCAGTTTTCAGAGCCTTGAAATCATCATGAAACGAACTTATCAGCCGAGCAAAGTGCGGCGCGCACGCACTCATGGATTTCGGGCCCGCATGGCCACGAAGAACGGCCGCGCCGTCCTGGCTCGCCGACGCGCCAAGGGCCGCAAGCGTCTGTCGCCGTAGCAGTGCGCGCGCGTGCGCGGTCCGCGGCCGCGCGTCCCCTAAGCTTCCCGCCAGCGCGTCGCCTGCGCACGCCTGGGGATTTCAAGCGCGTCTATGAGCAGGGCCGGCGCATGGGTCACGATTTCTTTTCGGTGACCGCGCAGCCCAACGAACTCGCACGCGCGCGCTTAGGCATGGCCGTGGCCGTGCGTGCGATGGGCGGAGCCGTCGAGCGCAACCGCATACGGCGGCTGATCCGCGAGAGCTTTCGGCTGCACCAGGCACTGGTGCCCGCGCTCGACATCGTCATTGGCGTGCGCCCGATCGCGCGCGGCGCAGAGGCCGCAGATCTGCGCGCCAGCCTCGAGCGGCTGTGGGACCGGCTGAAGGGATTGAAGGGATCAGCGGCATGAACTGCGCACTGCCATGAGTCTCGCTCTGCAATGGATCATCCGCGCCTATCAGCTGATCTTGAGTCCGCTGCTCGGACCGCGTTGCCGTTTCTATCCTTCCTGCTCCCAGTACGCGCTCGAGGCGCTGCGCACACACGGCTCGATGCGTGGCTGCGCGCTGGCACTGCGCCGACTGTTACGCTGTCATCCCTGGCACGCCGGCGGCTACGATCCGGTCCCGCAACCTCACTCCACCTGCGACATCGAACAGGGCTGCCACGTCCATGACCGCTAATTTTCGAATTTTCCTCTGGGTCCTGCTCGGCATGGCGCTGTTCGTGAACTATCAGACCTGGGTGCACGATTACCCGGCCCTGCCACCGGTGACGAGTCTGCCGGGCGCGGCAGCCCCAGCCCTGGACAGCACCCCGCCGACGGCCACATCGGGCGCAGGCGCGACCGCGGGCCCGGCTGGAACCGTGCCGGCGGCGAGTGCCGCGGCGGCGGTGACGGCGGGCGCACAGACCCTGAGCGACACCGCCGCGGCCCATCCCGGCGCCGGGCAAGTGCACGTGCGCACGGATGTACTCGATGTCGAAGTGTCGCTCGCCGGCGGTGAACTCGAGCGCGTCGATCTGCCGGCGTATCCGGCCGCCAAGAACACGCCGGATGTGCCGGTACGTATCCTCAATCGCGACAGCGCAGATTCCTTGTTCGTCCTGCAGAGCGGACTGGCCGGTGCCAACGGCGAATCCGCGCCGACGCACCAGGCCATCTACACGGCTGACACCAGCGAACTGGTACTGGCGCCGGGACAGTCGGAGCTCCGCCTGCCGCTGCACTGGAGCGATGGCCATGGTGTCACGGTCACCAAGACGCTGCTGTTCCACCGCGGCGAATACCAGATCGGCCTGGACTACCAGGTGCACAACGCCGGCAGCACGCCGTGGAGCTTTGCTCCGTACGAGCAGATCCTGCGTTACAACACCCCGATCGAGCGCTCCTACTTTCGCGTCGACAGCTATGCCTTCAAGGGGCCGGCCATATCCGATGGCACCAAGTTCGAGAAGCTCGACATCACCAAGGATGCCAGGCTCGATCAGAACGTGACCGGGGGCTGGATCGCAGCGCTGCAGCAGCATTTTGTGGTTGCCGTCGTACCGGCCAGCGATGTGCCCTATCGTTTCCTGCTCAAGAGCCAGGGCAACGAGTTTTTGCTGAGCGCCACCGGTCCGAGCCAGACCGTGCCGCCAGGCGGCGAGGCGGCCACGCATGCCAGCCTGTGGGTGGGACCCAAGCTGCAGACACAGCTCGACCTGGTCGGACCCAAGCTCAGCCTGGTCACCGATTACGGCCGCCTGAGCGTGCTGTCGCGGCCGCTGTTCTGGCTGCTCGATCACGTGCATGGGATGGTGGGCAACTGGGGCTTCACGATCATCATCGTGACGCTGCTGCTCAAGCTGCTGTTCTATCCGCTGTCGGAGGCCAGCGGCCGTTCGATGGCGAAGATGAAGGCGCTGTCCCCGCGGCTGACCTCGCTGCGCGAGACCTACAAGGACGATCGCGAGAAACTCAATCGCGCCATGATGGAACTCTACCAGCGGGAGAAGGTGAATCCGCTGGCCGGCTGCCTGCCGATGGTGATCCAGATCCCGGTGTTTCTGGCTTTCTACTGGGTACTGCGCGACAGCGTCGAGATCCGCCAGGCGCCCTTCATTTTCTGGATCAACGATCTGTCTTCGCGCGATCCCTGGTTCGTGCTGCCCGCCATCATGGCCGGCGCGATGTTCATTCAGTACAAGCTGAATCCGCAGGTCGGCGACCCGGTGCAGCAGAAAGTCTTCATGTTCATGCCGCTGGCGATGTCGGTGACCTTTGCGTTCTTCCCGGCCGGCCTGGTGTTGTACTGGGTCACCAACACCGTGCTCTCGATCCTGCAGCAGTGGAACATCAACCGCCGAATCGAAGCCGCGACGGCGCGCGCGAAGCGGTGAATGCCGGCGCGTCCGCGCGCGGACGCGATCGGCCGCCGTCGCAGACCATCGTCGCTGCGGCTACGCCGCCGGGACGCGGCGGCATCGCCATCGTCAGGCTTTCGGGGCCGACCGTTCCCATCATTGCGGAGGTGATGCTCGGCGCGATGCCTTTGCCGCGACGGGCCACCCGCGCAAGCTTTGCGAATCTGGACGACGGCATTGCGCTGTTCTTTCCCGCGCCTCACTCCTACACCGGCGAGCACGTGCTCGAGCTGCACGGCCACGGCGGCCCGGTGATCGTCGAAGCGCTGATAGCTCGCGCGGTCTCGCTGGGAGCGCGCCGCGCGCAGCCCGGTGAGTTCACTCAGCGCGCGTATCTGAACGGCAAGATCGACCTGGTGCAGGCCGAAGCCGTGGCCGATCTGATCGATGCCGCTTCCCAATCTGCCGCCACCGCGGCGCTGCGCTCGCTGCAGGGCGAGTTCTCGCAGCGCGTCCGCTCGCTCGGCGAGGCGCTGGCCGCGCTGCGCGTGCAGGTCGAAGCGGCAATAGATTTCAGCGAGGAAGATTTCGAGTCATTGCCCGACGCAGCACTGCAACGCCAGCTGGAGCCGATTGCGCAGCAGCTGGCGGCGCTGCAATCGATCGGGGTACAGGGACGGCTGCTGACCGAGGGTATGACCATCGTCATTGCGGGAGCGCCGAATGCGGGCAAATCGACACTGCTGAATCGCCTGGTCGGGCACGAGGCGGCGATCGTGACGCCGCTTCCCGGCACGACCCGTGACGTGCTCCGCGAGCGGATCCAGATCGATGGCATGCCGCTGCAGATACTCGATACGGCCGGATTGCGCGCGCACGCGGGCGATGCGATCGAAGCGGAGGGCATGCGGCGTGCGCAGATCGCCATGGCGCAGGCGGATCGCATCCTGTTCGTGCTCGATGCGGCCGCGGATCCGGAAGGTCATGCCCATGAGGCCGAGCAGGCGCGGCTGCCGGCGCAGGTGCCGGTGACGCTGGTGTTCAACAAGATCGATCTGTGCGCGGCTGGCGCGCCGGTGGCTACGGCTCAGTCAGGCGCGGGTCTGCCGAGCGTGGCGTTGAGCGCCCGTACGGGCGAAGGGCTGGAGGCGCTGCGCGAACATCTGAAGTCGGTCGCAGGATTCGTGCAGGGCGGCGAGGGAGTGATCTCGGCGCGCGCACGTCACCTGGAAGCGCTGGCACGCTGTGCGGGCCATCTGGAACGGGTGCGGGTACTGCTCGACGATCGCAGCGGACGCGAACTCATTGCCGAGGAACTGCGCGGCGCCAGCGCCGCTTTGGGCGAGATCATCGGTACCGAGTCGCCCGATGAACTGCTGGGCCGCATCTTTGCCTCGTTCTGTATCGGCAAATAGTGCGACCGACGCGCGCGGCCAATTGGCATAAGGACGCTGCCGCCGCAGGGAGTGGCACTTAAGTCACAGCTCCAAACATATTCCTACCGGAGCGTATGAGTGGCCTGCCCGATGGTGTAAATGTGGACCTGGTTCACATTACAAACAGGTGACCGTAACGTTACACTGTTATGACATCAGGGTTCGATTCATCATACGGGGTCTTAGAGGGATATGAGCCGAAGCATGCCTCCCCTTGGACTGCAGCGCGACAATCGACCGCAAGCGGTCGCTCGAAGCGACGCCGGGTCCGTTATCTGGATTACCGGTCTGTCGGGCGCCGGCAAAACCACGCTCGCCGATGCGACCGCCAGCCGTCTGCGATCGGGCGATCAGACTGTCGTGCAGCTGGATGGCGATGGGTTGAGGGAAATCTTCGGTAGCGCTGAATCCAATGCGCAAAACCATGGCCGTGAAGGCCGGCTGGCGCTGGCGATGCGGTACGCCTATCTCTGCCAGATCCTCGCGCGCCAGGGGCTTACCGTCGTCATCGCGACGATTTCATTGTTCAGGGAGGTCCATGCGTGGAATCGCAGCAACCTCCCGGGTTATCTGGAGGTTTACCTGAAGACGCCGCTGCACGAACTGCGCCGCCGCGATCCTAAGGGAATCTATAGACGTTTCGATGCCGGCGCGCTGGCCAACGTGGCTGGCCTGGATCTGCCGGTCGACGAGCCGGTATCCGCCGACGTGGTTTTTGAATTCGTGCCGGGGAAACCGCCCGCGGCGCTGGCCGATGAATTGGTTGCGGTTCTGATGAACAGGAGAAGCGCTTGACACAGAGTTCAATGAAGGCCGGAGATTTTACCGGACTGGCCAATGATTACTCCCAGCACCGGCCGGACTATTGCCCGTCCGTGCTCAATGCACTGCTGGGCATGCTGAACAAACCAGCAGCAGAGGTCGATTTCGTCGATGTCGGTGCAGGGACGGGCATCTGGACGCGAATGGTCTACCGCAAAGGCGTCAGATCGGTCACGGCCATCGAGCCCAACGCTGACATGCGCGCCGCCGGTGTGGCCGACAGCACAAACACCGGCATCCGCTGGTTGGAAGGCGGTGCCGAACGAACCGGGCTCGGCGATGCCTGCTGTGATTGGATCACTATGGCCTCATCGTTTCATTGGGCCAAGTTCGACGTTGCCACCCGGGAATTCCATCGGCTTCTGCGCCCGCGAGGGCGATTTACCGCTTTGTGGAACCCGCGCCTCATAGAGGTCAACCCACTGCTGGTAGAAATAGAGGCGCACCTGGCCACGCTGCGCCCCAACATCAAGCGCGTATCTTCGGGCCGCTCCGGCATCACCGAATCGCTCACTCAGCAACTCTGGTCCTCGCCTCATTTCGAGGATGTCGTGTACCTCGAAGGTCGGCACGTCATCAGCATGAGCCCGCAGCGCTACGTCGGTGCATGGCGGTCTGTGAATGATCTGCGCGTGCAATTGGGCGCACAGGCATTCGATGCATTCCTCGAATTTGTCGAGCGACGCATCAGCGGCCTCCCGCTGATCGAGGCGACTTACCTGACCCGCGCCTGGTCGGCGCGCCGGAAGGATTGAGTCGCGATGCCACTGTCGTTCGCCAGCAAGGCGCGCACGCTGGCCTCCCTGCAGGGAAAGGTCACGGGCGCGCGCATTGCACCGCTGGCGTACTTCACCGAGGCTCAATGGCGGCGCAACCGTGCCGAGTGCATGACGCATGCGCGCCGCGCGTTGGGCGATGGTCCGCTGATCGTACGATCCAGCTGCCAGAAGGAGGACGGCGCCGACGCATCCAACGCCGGCGAATTTCTATCGCTGCTCAATATCTACGAGGCGCGCCTGGAGGATGCGATCGAGCGCGTGATTGCATCCTACGGCGAGCCGCACGGCGATGATGAAGTACTGATCCAGCCAATGCTGCAGCAGGTAGTACGCTCGGGCGTGGCGTTTTCGCATGATCCGAATACCTGCGCGCCCTATCGCGTCGTGAATTGGCTGGAAGGCGAGGACTCAACCATCGTCACGGGTGGTGGTCGCGGTGGCCGCATCTGGCAACAGGCTGCCGCATCTCCGGTGGCTCCGCCCGGTGAACTGGCGGGGGTGCTGGCTCTGCTCAATGAACTGCTGGCGCTGTTCGGGGACGTGCCGGTCGATTGCGAGTTCGCCGTCACACTCGAGCACGGCAGGGAAGTGCTGTGGCTGCTGCAGGCCCGCCCGCTGATCCTGCGCCAAGAGCCCGAGCCTGCCGCCGAGCAGGCCGCAAGACTGCAATGTATCCACGAGAAAGTCGCGCGAGGCGTCCTGCCCCATCCATTCCTGATGGGCTCCCGAACCGTGTATGGCGTCATGCCGGATTGGAATCCGGCCGAGATCATCGGTATTCGCCCCAAACCGCTGGCGCTTTCGCTCTATCGGGAACTCATCACGGACGCCATCTGGGCCTACCAGCGGCACAACTACGGCTATCGCAATCTGCGCGGCTTCCCGCTGATGCTGCATTTCTTCGGGCTGCCGTATATCGACGTGCGGCTTTCATTCAACTCCTTCATTCCCGCAGACCTGGACGAAGGACTGGCGGGGCGACTGGTCGATTACTATATCGACCGGCTCCTTGCCAAACCTACCTTGCATGACAAGGTCGAGTTCGAGATCGTCTTCTCCTGTTATACGCTCGACCTGCCTGAACGGATCGAATGCCTGGCCAAGGCGGGCTTCTCGAAGGATGAGCGCGCAACCATTGCAAACAGCCTGCGCGGACTCACCAACCGCATCATTCACTCCAAGAGCGGCCTGTGGCGCAAGGATGCGGCCAAGATCGATCAACTCAACCTGCGACGCGAAGAATTGCTGCGCTCCGATGCCGACTCACTGGAACGCATCTTCCTGCTGCTCGAAGACGCCAAGCGCTATGGCACGCTGCCGTTTGCAGGGCTCGCACGCGCCGGCTTTGTAGCGGTGCAGATGCTGCGCTCGCTGGTGACGATGGGCGTGTTCTCGCAGGCCGATCACGACGCCTTTCTCGCCAGCGTCTCGACTGTGAGCCGACAGCTGGTGCGTGATCGCGCCACGCTCGATCGCACGACCTTCCTGGCACGCTACGGCCACCTGCGGCCGGGCACCTATGACGTTCTCTCGCCGCGTTACGATGAAGCGCCGGAGCTGTACTTCGACTGGAACCAGCAAGTGCCGGTCCCCGAGCCGGTCACACCGTTCTCGATTACCCTGCCGCAGATGCGCGAGGTCACATCACTGCTCGAGGCCCATGGTCTGCAGCCCGATCCCATCGGCTTGTTCGACTTTCTGCAGGCGGGCATCGAACAGCGCGAATCGTCCAAGTTCCAGTTCACGCGAAATCTGTCGGACACGCTGGCACTGGTCGCGGACTACGGTGCGCGGTGGGGTTTCTCAGCGCAGGACATGGCGTACTGCGACATTGCCGTGTTCAAGGAGCTGTACGTCGCCGCGGCGCGTCCGGATGAAGTGCTCGGTTCGAGCATCGAGCAGGGCAAGGCCCGCTATCGCGAAACCTTGAGCCTCTCACTGCCGCCGCTGATCGCCAGACCCGATGACGTCTGGGGTTTTACCTGGCCTGAGACCTGGCCCAACTTCATTACTCAAAAACAGGTGACCGCCGCTGTGGCGGGCTGTCATCACCGCGACGCGTTGGCTGGTGCGATCGTATGCATCCCGAATGCCGACCCCGGTTTTGACTGGCTGTTCGCCTATCCGATCGCGGGTCTGATCACCGCGTGGGGCGGGGCCAATTCGCACATGGCGATACGGGCCGGCGAACTGGATTTGCCGGCCGTGATCGGCGCCGGTGAGGTCCTTTATCGTCGCTGGTCAGAGGCCTCGCGGCTGCACCTGGACTGCGCCGCACGCCGGGTCGAGGCCGTGGCTTGAAGCGAGTGGCGTTGAGTCAGGCCGTGACCGTTCACCCGGAACGCAATGAACGACGCGATACTCTCGATCAGCGACTGACCGCATTCCTGAGCTCCCTGGGGTACTTGCCTGTACCAGTACCCAACGCATTGCAGTCTGGCCCGGTCAAGGATGCCTCAGCTCCCGACCCGGTGGCCGCGTGGATGGACGATGTGAATGTGGACGCCATCGTTCTCTCAGGCGGCAATGACGTCGGCAGCTGTCCGGAGCGCGATCTGACGGAAAGCCGCCTCCTCGAATACGCCCGCAGGAAAGAGCTGCCCGCGCTGGGAATCTGTCGAGGTATGCAGATGATGGGTACCTGGTCGGGTGCCACGCTCGCACCGGTGACGGGGCATGTTCGAACTCGCCACCAATTGCATGGGGAACTTTCGGGCAGCGTCAACAGCTTTCATAATTTCGCCTTGGCGCAGTGCCCACGCGACTTCGTGGTGATCGCGCATAGCGAGGATGATTCAATTGAAGCGATCCGGCACGCCTCTCTGCCGTGGGAGGGGTGGATGTGGCATCCTGAACGCGAAGCAACTTTCGCCGTTGCCGATCTCCGGCGGCTGCAGATGCTGTTCGGCGACTGAGCAGGCCCATGGCGATTGAACCTGCGGGGAGCAACGCTCCCAGAGCCATCATTCTTGCCGCCGGCCGCGGCAGCCGCATGCAACGCCTGACCGATGAGCGGCCGAAATGCCTGGTCGAGTTGCGCGGCACGGCGCTGCTGGATTTGCAGGTTCGCGCGCTGCGGGCCGAAGGCATCCGGCAAATCGGCATCGTTACCGGCTACAAGCGGGAACTGCTGACGGATCGCGGTCTGACAGAATTCCATAACCCCCGCTGGGCCGAAACCAACATGGTGTCATCGCTGGCCTGCGCGGAGTCGTGGCTGCTCGAAGGCACCTGCATCGTCAGCTACGGGGATATTTTCTACGACTCATCGGCGGTGCGCCTGCTGCTGAACTGCCAGGCGCCACTGGCCGTCACCTACGACGGCAATTGGCTGGCCTCGTGGCGTGAGCGGTTCGAAGATCCCCTGGTCGATGCTGAGACATTTCGCCTCAAGCCGGATGGCAGCCTGCGCGAGATCGGCAACAAGCCAGGTTCGATTGAGGAAATCGAAGGGCAATATATGGGATTGCTGCGCTTCACGCCTGCCGCATGGCAGGAAGTGGATCGCGTGCGCGGCGGCTTGACGCCACGCGAGCGTGACAGCATGCACATGACCGGAACGCTGCAAAAGATCATCGAGGCGGGCAGGATGCCGGTGCACGCCGTGCGCTATGACCGGCCCTGGGGCGAAGTGGATTCACCGAGCGATCTGAGTCGCTACGAGGCGCGCCCCGGCAGTTGAGGCCGCAAGCTCAGCACGCGCTTTCGACCCATAAGCCTGCGAATCAGATCCGCCGCGAACATGATCACGATCGCTGCACGTGCAGCGACGAGGCGGGCAAAGCCGTTCAGGGCAAACCCAATGCTGTGCTTTGGAAGCGATCTGAATAGCGACTTCGCGACCGTGATCTCGATTCGGAAGGGAATCAGCAGCAGCAGCAGGCAAGTGATCACCCGCACCGGCGCATGGGCGAACAACTTTGGGCAAGGATAGTTCCAGCACGCGAAGTCCTCATACAGGACGGCATAGAGTATGCCGCGGTCGGTGAACGAGACATTCGTGTCGTCACGCACCGCCTGTTCAGGTCTTGGGCCGGACCAGCTGGTGGCCCCTCGCGAGGCCACGAACGGCACACCGTAGAAGGTGCTCTCCAGCAGCGATGGCTCAAACGACAGACCGAGCCAGGTTGCTACGGCTCGCATGAGCTCTTCCAGGTTCAGATGCAGATCCTCGAAACGGATCGTCCCCGTGCGGGCGTCCATTCCGGTATGAGGGCGGTCGGCATAGCTCAGGTGTGAGAGCACCAGCGCCGCGCCGAGCAGGTTGTCAGGGTGCCGTGCCAGCAGCCGACCGGAGTTTGAAATCGGATCGCGCACGGTGTGGATGAACTGCGCTTCGCGAAAGTCCTCCACGAACTGTCGTGCCAGTTCGTCGTCCCAAATGTGCTGACCGTGGACGATCAGGGGCGCGGCGGTGCCGGGCGTAAGACCGAGTGCGACACAGTAGGCGATGTGCACGAACACAAAGAAGGCACGGCGCTGTTCCTGGTACGTGTCCGGCAGATCGGGGTAGACCCGCATGAGTGCGTCCACTGCCGCGAGGTAATGAATGGGCGTGATTCCAGCGGGCGCGTGTCTGAACGAGTCGTCGAAGTCATCCGAATTGCTCTGCTTCAAGAAGGGATAGGTGAGCAGCTTCTCTCTCATAGACAACGACTTATAGTGATCGAAGAATGGATAGAGCGCTTGGCCGAGGAGCATCGGCAGGCCGATGACGTCAGAGTGTCCTTCCAGGTAGCTCGCCAGCAGCAGCGAGCCGCTGCTGCCGCAGGTGCAGATAGCCACCGCGCGGTGCATCTGCGTCGGCTGAAAGTGCCGCACTGCTGCGATCTTGACGGCGACCAGATCCTCCGCCGCAGTCGCGGCGCCCAGACGGGTCACCGCCTCCTGCAGCAGCCACTCTGGGGAGGGGTACCCGGCTGCGGTCTGCAGAATCGATGAATGGCTCTTACCGGTCAGGCGCCTGCAGAACCTGCCGAAGTCCCTGGCGAGTTCCGCGAGACTCATTTAGCGCAGACCGCCTCACCCTTATCGAACACGATCCGCCAGGTATTGGTGCCTTCGAGACGCCAGACCGAATTGAAGCGGCCTACCTCCCTGCCGTCGACGTAAACCGGGCCGGTGCTCAGGGCCAGCTTGCCCGATGAGACCACCTGGACGTTGTCGGGCACCCAGGAGAAGGGCGCCGCCGGACCCCTGAAGTAGGGCTTCCAGGTTGCTTCGATCTCGGCGGGCCCGTGCTCCACGCTACTGCCGCTGAAGAATATGGCTTCGCTCGACAGGAACTGCTGGAAGGCCTTGAAGTCCCGGTCAGCCATGGTCTTGGCGAAGGCGCGTTCGGTGGCGACTACCTGGTCGTGGGCGCTGGCCTCGGTCCTGGTGGCGCCGCGCGCCCCGCGAGTCTCACTGCTGCCACCGACCGCGCAGGCAACGATCAGGGGGGCGGAGCATACGAGCAGGGCGATCGATCGGCAGGCGTTCATCCGGCCTATGGTCGACGCTCGCCGCCGCATTGTCGATAGCCATGCCGGCGCCGATCAGGCCTCGGCACTCATCGATCTGCCGCATCGAGCGGTCGCGGCTGCGCACACGGTCGCACGTCGCTGACTTTGTAATCGCGCTATTGATCCATAAGAGAAACAATAGCTGCGGTTGAGATCGGAAGATAAGCTATTGAGAAACAATAAGGGGTGCCGAAAGCAGCATTTGCTTGTCGGCCGCGCCGCTCGCAGACTCGCGCGCCATGCGATTTTCCGAAAGTTTTGAAGTCATCGTTGTCGGCGGCGGCCATGCCGGCACCGAGGCCGCCCTGGCTTCCGCGCGCATGGGCTGCCGCACGCTGCTGCTGACCCAGAACATCGAGACGCTGGGCGCGATGAGCTGTAACCCGGCCATCGGCGGCATCGGCAAGGGCCACCTGGTGCGCGAGATCGATGCGCTCGGTGGCGCCATGGCCCGGGCGGCCGACCAGGCCGGCATCCAGTTCCGGACGCTCAACGCCAGCAAGGGGCCGGCCGTACGCGCGACGCGCGCCCAGGCCGATCGCCAGCTCTACCGCCGCGCCATCCGCTACTTCCTGGAGCATCAGCCGAACCTGT
>Ga0181531_10001683_pt1 | contig 13929 bp, 14 predicted proteins | sample PEATcosm2014_Bin_38_FD_119743 | JGI IMG/M metagenome (GOLD analysis project Ga0181531, IMG submission 119743) | Peatland microbial communities from MTU Mesocosm Facility, Houghton, MI, USA - PEATcosm2014_Bin11_10_metaG | ecosystem: Environmental > Terrestrial > Soil > Wetlands > Peat | place... | reverse complement strand
TTTAGGGCGCGGCGAATTTGCACCAGCACGCCCGGCAGGTCGTTGACGAATTGCAGCGCCAGCGCCGACACCACGAGGTCGAGCGTGGCGTCGGCAAAGGGCAATGCTTCCTCATCGGCGGCGACGAAGCTTTTTACGCGTATCGCGCCGTCGCCGGCACCCCGGTAAGCCCTCACGATGCTGCCGACCGAGCCGAGACCGGCAAGCGCCATCCGCAACGCCTCGCCCGGCGTGCCGAGATCGACGGCGAGGTCGAAGCGGCGCAGCACCGCGGCAAGCCGTTCGGCAAATTCGCCGGCCACGCGATCGAGCAGAAATGTTGCCGGTCCGAGCCCAGCAGCGCGTCTGCGGCGGCGGCGTAACAGCGCGCGGTCGAAAAGCATCGGGTGAGGCGCTAGCGGACCTTCGGCCATGGTTTGGTTGTCTCAGCGTTGCATCCCACGAGCGATGACATTTCCCTCCTGGGGCGGTAGCTTAGCGTCATGGCGGCCTCAGTGAGCATCGCTTTCCTCCCACGCGTCAAACGTGCCGCGGATGCGGCCCGCGCGGTGTTGCGCGCGACGCTCGATCTCGCTTTGCCGCCGCTTTGCCCGGCCTGCCGCGAGCCGGTCGAGGGGCGCGGCCTCTGCCCGGCGTGCTGGTCGAAACTGTCCTTCATTACCCGTCCCTATTGCGAACGGCTCGGCATTCCATTCGTCTATGACCCGGGTCCGGGCATCCTGTCCATGGAAGCGATCGCCGACCCGCCGGCGTATAACCGCGCGCGCGCCGCGGTGCGGTTCGATGAGATTTCTCGCGCGCTGGTGCATGCCTTCAAATATGGCGACCGGCTCGACCTGGCGCCGATGCTGGGGCGCTGGACCGGCCATGCCGGCCGCGAGCTATTGGCCGAGGCGGATGCGCTCGTTCCGGTACCGTTGCACTGGCGCCGCTCTTGGGCGCGCCGCTTCAATCAATCGGCGCTGCTCGCCACCGCTATCTCGGCCGAAAGCGGGGTTCCGGTTACCGCGGGCGCTCTCAAACGCGTCAAGGCAACGGCACAACAAGTCGGCCTATCGCGATCCGAGCGCGCCGCCAATGTCCAGGGCGCGTTCCGAGTGCCGGAGGTGGGCAAATCCGCCGTGGCCGGACGCCGCCTAGTCCTGGTCGACGACGTGCTGACCTCAGGCGCCACGGTGGAGGGCTGCGCGCGGGCGCTGCTGCGCGCCGGCGCCCAAAACGTCGATGTGCTGATTTTCGCCAGGGTTGCCGATCCGGTGCGAACGTCCATATAAGGTTTGATAAAGTTTGCGCCCCATCATGGCTCCGATCGATATCTATACCATTCACTATTGCCCCTATTGCCAAGATGCAAAGGAACTGCTCGCCCGTAAGGGCGTAAGCTTTCATGAGATCGACGGCACCGGAAATCGGGAAGTACGCCAAGCCATGATCGAGCGCAGCAACGGGCGCAGTACCTTTCCGCAGATTTTCATCGGCACGACCCATGTCGGCGGCTGTGACGATCTTTACGCGCTCGAGGAATCCGGGGCGCTCGACAGCTTATTGGCCGCGGCGAAGGAACCGCCGGCATGAACGCCGCGAACGCATCGACTTTCAAAGTCGGCCTCATTCAGATGCGTTCGGGCATCGATCCGCAGGCCAATCTCGCCGCGGCTGTGGCGTCGATCGAGGAGGCCAAGCGCGCCGGCGCTGATTATGTCCTGACACCGGAAATGACCAATATTTTGGCGCTCAAGCGCGACCAGTTGTTCGCCGCTATCGTCGCCGAAGAGCACGATCCGACCTTGGCGCGGTTGCGCGAGCTCGCACGCAAGCTTGGGATTTATGTTCATATCGGCTCGCTGGCGATCAAAGCCTCGCCGGAAAAGGCCGTGAACCGGTCGTTCCTGATCGACCGCAAGGGCGACATCGCCGCCCGCTACGACAAGATTCACATGTTCGACGTCGATCTCGGCGGCGGCGAAAGTTATCGGGAATCCAGCAATTACCGCGCCGGCGAACTCGCCGTGGTCGCCGACCTGCCGTGGGGCCGGCTCGGCATGACCGTGTGCTACGATCTGCGCTTTCCGGCGCTGTATCGCGCATTGGCCGAGGCCGGCGCTTCGTTCCTCGCCATACCGTCAGCCTTTACCCGGAAGACCGGCGAGGCGCATTGGCACGTGTTGTTGCGCGCGCGGGCGATCGAAAACGGCTCATTTGTATTTGCGGCGGCGCAGGGCGGCAGCCACGAGAACGGGCGCGAGACGTTTGGTCACTCGCTGGTCGTCGATCCGTGGGGCCGGATCCTTGCCGAAAGCGGCACCGAGCCCGGCGTCCTGATCGCCGAGATCGATCCGGCCGAGATCGCGGCGGCGCGGTCGCGCATTCCCTCGCTTAGTCACGGCCGGCGCTTCGAACTGGTCGAGCCGATGGCCGAGCCGACCTACCTGCATGCGGTGCGAGAGCAGGTATGATCCATTACGCGCTTCAGTGCGATCAGGGCCACGCCTTCGACAGCTGGTTCCAAAACTCGGCCGCCTACGACAAACAAGCCAAGCGCTCGCTGGTCATTTGCCCAGTCTGCGGCTCCGCAAAGGTCGAAAAGGCGATTATGGCGCCTCGCCTGGCGCACGCCGATGCCACCGCGCCCGAGCCGCCGGCGGTGCAGCCGACCGCGGCCGTAACGCCCGCGCCGCTGCCCACCAAGGCGCCGGTCGCTATGATGTCACCGCCGGAGCGCGAGTTCCGCCAAAAGCTCAAGGAATTGCGCGACCACATCACTAAGAACGCTAGTTACGTCGGCCAGCGCTTTCCCGAGGAAGCCCGCAAGATCCATTACGGCGAGACCGAACACCGCTCGATCTACGGCGAGGCGTCGCCGAGCGAGGCCAAAGAGCTGCACGACGAAGGCATCGCGTTTCATCCGCTGCCGATTTTGCCGGACGATCAGAATTAATTTCCTCTCAGCCGCGCATGCCTGAGAGCAACGGCTCAATAGGCCAATAGCAGCAGCACCACGCCGGCGACGACGAGCACCATGCCGAAGGCCTCGCGCGCGGTCGTTCTCTGACCGAACATAAAGCGGGCGACGAGTTGCGCGAACAAAACTTCGATCAGAGCCAGCGTTCGCACGCTGGCGGCGGTCGCGAGCGCAAAGGCGAGAAACCAGAACTGCGACGCCAGGGCCCCCATGAAGCCCGCGAACAGCGAGCGCTTCCAGGAACGCAGCAAGGCGAACATAACACCGGGCTGTCGGAGCCAGAGATACAGCGAAAAAGTGACGCTTTGGATGGCCAGCCCGACCACGAGCGTAAAAGTCGCGGCCATGACGAAATTGGCCAAGCCCAGACTCAAAATGGCGCCGCGAAAACAGATTACCGCCAGCGCCAGCATGCTGCCCGAAGCCAAGCCCAATAACGTCGGCCGGATTCCGCCGGCCAAACCCGGCTCCTGTTTACGCTGCTTGCCGGCCGCCACCGCGTGCGGGATCGACATCACGAGCACACCCGCGGTGGCGACGAGGATCGCCGTCATCATCGGCCAAGTCAGGGCGTCGCCGAGAAAGATGAGTCCGAAAATCGCGACTTGGATCGGCTCGGTCTTGGTGTAGGCGATGGTCAGGACGAACGAGCCCTGCGCCATGGCGGCGAGCATCAGCGCGGTCGCGCCGATTTGCGTGAAAGCGCCGGCCGCTGCCCAAACCCAGAAATGTATTCCCGGTAGCGGCGGCAGCGCGCCGCTCGTCCCCAGCACAATGGCGAGAAAAATCACCGCGAAGGGAAATCCGAACAGAAACCGCACATGCGTGGCGCCGACCGTGCCGAGGCTGCCGGTCAATTCGCGCTGCATGGCGTTGCGCAGCGTCTGGGAGAATGCGGCAATGACGGTGAAGACGGCCCAGAGCCAAGAGAACATCATCAGAACATCATCAGAACATCATCGTGCCGGCATCACGCCGCGTGTTCCGCGACGACCATGTAATTTACGTCCATGTCGGTGGAAACTTGCCAGCGGTCGGCGAGCAGGTTGTAGATCACGCCGGTCTCGCCGGCGATCCGCAATCCGGCCTGCTCGACGGCGATTTCAAGCTCGTTGGGCGTCACGAACTTGTCCCATTGATGGGTGCCGCGCGGCAACCAGCGCAAGATGTATTCGGCGCCGACAATCGCCAGCGCAAAGCTTTTCACGGTACGATTGAGCGTGGCAACGAACAGGAGGCCGCCGGGCTTCACCAGCGCGGCAGCGGTCGCGATAAACATACCGACATCGGTGACGTGCTCGACAACTTCCATGGCCAGCACCACGTCAAACTTTTCGCCGGCTTCGGTAAGCACCTCGGCGCCGCTGTTGCGGTAATCGATGACCAGCCCGGACTGCGCCGCGTGACGCTGCGCGACCGCGATGTTGGTCTCGGAGGGGTCGATGCCCACGACCTTGGCGCCGAGCCGCGCCAAGGGTTCCGACAGAATGCCGCCGCCGCAGCCGATATCGAGCACGCCCACGCCGGCGAGGCTGTCGAGCCGCTTCGGGTCGCGGCCGAAATGGGCGGCGACGCGGTCGCGGATATAGCCGAGGCGCACCGGATTGAACTTGTGCAGCGCCGCCATCGGCCCGCGCGGATCCCACCACTGGCCGGCCAGCCGCGAAAATCGCGCGACTTCCGCGTCGTCAATAGTGCCTGCGCCTGTTGGCTGTCGAGCCATGCGTAACCGGCTTTCACGGGACTTGCCGTTGTCATTCGGACCACGGCGGGCCGGCGCATTCAAGGGGTCTTTACCTCCCCTTCGTTTCATTCGGCCGCTGACGGGGAGGTTGCCGGCATCTCGATCCCGCGGGATTTGGCAATCTCCCCAAGCTCCGCCCAAAGCTTCGGCGCAATCGGGATGCCGGATTGGCGGCGCACGGCTTCGGTGCGGCCAGAGCGCTCGCCCGGCATCAGGATTTCGTCAAAACCCGCTTGCCGCGGCAGCGCCTTGATAAGCGCAACCAGCGTGTCGGCATCGCTGGTAAAATCGCCGGGCGGACGGAAGGCGGAAATATCGATGGCGAGCATCGCGGTATTGGCGGCGTGCCGCGTGCGCTTTTCCGGGCCCAGCGCAGGCGCCTGAATCGGGGCCGCGGCAAGCACGCTGGCCAGCATTTCAAACATCAGGCCGAGCCCAGATCCCTTGGGGCCGCCGAGCGGCAGCAGAATTTCCGCCCGGCGCGGATCGGTGGTGGGCTCGCCGGCGGCGGACAGCACCGTGCCTGGCGGCAGCGGCGCGCCGCTTGAGCGCGATTGCAGGATTTTTCCGTTCGAGATGGTACTGGTCGCCATATCCAGCACGATAGGCCCGTTGCCGCTGGGCACGGCCATGGCGATCGGCGAAGTGCCAAGGCTTGCGATCCGCGCGCCATGATAAGCCATCAGGGTTTGCCCAGCGCCCATGATGAGGGCGGCGCAATCGTGTTCGGCGATCCATTGCGCGTAGCGCCCGATCGCTCCGGTATGCGTGGTCTCGCGTACCAGTCCGTAACAGACACCCGCTGCTTTTGCCCGTTCCACCGCGAGCGCCGCGCCGGCCATGCACGCCACCGGCCCGAAGCCGTGGCCGCCGTCGAGCACGAAAATCGCCGCACGATCGAGGCTGAGACGTGGCTGCGCCTTCGGATCGATCTCGCCATGCTCGATCAGGCTGAGATAACGCGGCAGCCGCGACACGCCGTGGCCGTCGACGCCGCGAAGGTTGGCCCAGACCAAGCCTTGCGCGACCGCGGCGGCATCGTGCCTGCTCGCGCCATAGGCCATCAGCACGTCACCGGTGAAACGTCCAAGCTCCTCGTGGCTGATCTTGATACTCAAGGGATCACCCCGTTCAGTTCATCGCCGGAAAATAGGCATCGAGCCAGCCGCGCAGCATGGTCCACACCCGCGTCGACTTCTCCGCGAACAAAAAATGATCGACGCCGCTGAACAAATGCAACTCGGCAGGCTGGCCGGCGCGTTTGAACATTTCGATCGACTGCTCGGTCGGCGTCACCGAATCCTTCGCCGCGTGAATCAGCAGCAACGGCCGCGGCGCGATTTTTCCCACCACCTCCTCGGCACGGAAATCGAACATGCTCTGGGCGGTTTCGGCCGGAAACATGTCGACGGAGTTAGGCGCCAGCATCGCCACGTTCTGCTTTTCCAGGTTTTCCCGGACGTGATGGGGAATGGGGACGATATCGCCGCGCGGCACCATCAGCGATTTGCCGGTGCGAGCGCGAGTGGCGCGGCCGGCGTCGAGCATTTTGGTGAATTTCGCCCATTCGTCTGGGCTTGGATGCTGGCCGCGGAATTTACGCTCGCCGTGACCCCAGCCGCCGTTCGAGATCACGGCGGCAAGGCGCGGGTCGGTGCCGCCGGCATAAACCGCGACCGCACCGCCGAAACTCGACCCGATGACGCCGATGCGGTCGGGATCGACCGCGGGATGCTTGGCGAGAAATGTCAGCGCGTGGCCCAAATCCTCAACCTGCTCGAGACAGATAACCCGGCCGAACTCGCCCTCGCTATTGCCGCATCCGCGCATGTCGAAGCGCAGCGTCACGTAGCCGAATTCGCTGAGCATGCGTGTCGGCGCCGTTACCGTCGGGCTTTCGCCGTTGGAGCCGAAGCCGTGCAGCACCAAAAAACCCGCGCGCCGCTCGCCCGGTCGCAATCCGTCCGGCACACCGAGCATGCCATGCAGGCGCAGGCCGGCGGATTGAAAGCTGACGACTTCTTCTTTCATGATGCGCGAGACGAATAAATCTCCCCCAGTCGGGCGGCTTTCCGGCAAGACGTGTCAAGCCAGGTAATCGTGCACGACTTTGCCGAGATCGAGCGTGAGATCCGCAATAATGTGGGTTCCGGAAACAATCTCCAGCACCGGCAACTCGGCGAGCGGCGCCAGCGCGTGAGAAGACAGTGTCAGAGCCGCGGGTCCGGTCCAAGCCCCTTTAAGATCGACATCCTTCAGCAGGTACTCGACCAATTCGCAAATGCGCGGCGTTCCGTCCACATGCGGCATGATCTTGAGCAAGAAATTTGGCGCTAGAAGGGAGGCCTTGATCGCATCGTGATCCGCGACTTTGTGCTTGTAACCCATGGTGCCGGTTGCGATCCGGACCGGTCCATAGTCCAGCGTTCCCACCAGCGTATCGATTTCCGGGTGCAGGGTCGGCTTCGCCAGCTTTTTCGGAAAGCCCCAAAGCTCGCGACCGCCGGCGATCGGCGGATGGTCGTCTAGAAACATGCAATGGGAATAGCTGCCCTTGCGACCCTGAAATGTGACCGGAATCACCTGACCGCTTTCGGTGTAGTCGCCGAAGCCGGTCGAGTCGGGCATGCGGATGAATTCGAACTTGACCAGCGGATCATCGACCTGGAGCGGTTCCGGCACCAGCTCCCGCAATTTCTGCGGATCGGTACGGTAAGTAATGATGAGAAATTCCCGATTGACGAAACGATACGGACCCATCGGATAGGCGGGACTGGTCAGAGGCATCGCGTAAGCGCGTTGCCGCACATCACTTTCCCTCATATGGATTTCCTCCGGTCATGACGGTTTTTGCACAGGCCCGCCCTAGGCCGAGCCGTCTTCGCCGATGTCGAAGGTCCGCACCCCTTCAAGCCGATCCGGAAGCTCCAGTACCTGCGGATTAGCCAAGGTTAGCCGTGCATTTTCGTAACCGCTTTTCCAATGCTCTTCCATGGTACGCCGGGAGAACTCGAAATCCTTGGCGATGCCTTCATAGGCTTTGGCGCGATAGATCAGATGCACGATATTGCATACTTTCTCGTCCGCCTCTCGCTCGAGGATTTTCGCGTCTTCGCTGTCGCGCAGCTCCGGTGGAAGTTGTTTCAGAAGATTCGAGACCGCATTGCGAAGTCTTTGCTCGTGCTTGTAGAGGTCGGTGGCGGCGCGATTGCGGCTCGAATAAACGATCTCCTTCTGGCGCACTTCAACCCCGATCAGGTCTTTTGGCAAGGCGCCGCGCGCGCTCCAGAGATCGACCTGAAAAGCCAGCGTGTCGCGTCGCGGCCGGCTGTCGAGCACCCATTGCAATGGCGTGTTGGAAATAAGCCCACCGTCCCAGTAATGATTGCCATCGATTTCTGTCGCCGGAAAGCCGGGCGGCAAGGACCCACTGGCCATAATATGCTCGACCTGAATCTGATGGGTCGTTGAATCGAAATAAACAAAGTTTCCAGAACAGACATCGACCGCTCCCACGCTGAAGCGCATGGCTCCGTCGTTGACCCGGCCGAAATCGACCAGGCGATTGAGCGTGGCCTTCAAAGGGGTGTTGTCGTAATAGCTAGCCTTTTCGGCGGTGCCGCCAGGCCACAGGATTGGCGGCGGCACGCGCGGAAAGAAAAAATTGGGGGCCCCGAATAATAGGATACCCATCGCCCGCACAAGGTTGACGGCGTTATGGTTGAATTCGTTGTGAAACTCGAGGGATTTGACGTAGGGAATTCCCATTGGAGACGCGCTGACGGTCTCCCAAAATTCGCGCAGCCGAACGACCCGTAGCTCGGGCGGGTTGCCGGCGATGATCGCGGCATTGATCGCTCCAATGGAGATTCCCGCGACCCAATCAGGATGCAGGTCCGCCTCCGCGAGCGCCTGGTAAACGCCGGCCTGATACGCGCCGAGCGCGCCGCCGCCTTGGAGCAATAAGGCGATCTGTTCGAACGGCGTGCGTCCGCCGCCGCCCGGCTTCGCGGCTGGCGGAGCATGATTGGGCGCGTCGGAAATGGTCTCGTTCATGTCGGGAATTCGGGGTTGCGGGTCGGCGGAAGTCACCACTGTAGCGATTTGCCGGCGCGGCGGAAGGGGATGCGCCGTGTCGCTCTACGCGGTCTTGGACGGGCTAGCGGCCGCCGTTCCCGCTGTCGGCCAGCGTTCGTGGGTCAGCGGGACGAGCATTTTCACCGTGAGGCCCTTGCGCGAAAACGTGCGTGTCACCTCCCCGTTGAGCTGCCGCTCGATCACAAGATCGATCAGCCGCATCCCGAATCCGACGCGCCGCGGCCGCCGCGCCGGTGGCCCGTTTTTCTCGATCCACTCCAACGTCAACGTTATGCCGCGGTGGGTGCGGCTGGTCGACCAGTTCAGCTCGAGCTGCCCTTTGGGGTGCGCGAGGCTGCCATGCTTGATCGCATTGCCGGCGAGCTCATGCAGCGCTGCGCTTAAGTTAAACACCGGGTCCGGTTCGAGATCGATATTCGGACCGTGCAAGGCGGCCCGGTCGAGGTAAGGACCGAGCACGACATAGAGCAGCTCCATGATCGGTATCGATTGCCAGCCGCCCTCCGTGATCAGGCGATGCGCGTTGGCCAGGGCGAGGACGCGCGCCTGGTACTTGCCGGAAAGGTCGGCAATGTTTTTCGAGGTCCGGGCGGTCTGCGAGAACAGCGCCAGCAGCTGGGAAAACAGATTGCCCGAACGATGGCGCATGTCGCGGATCATCAATTCGTGGCGCTGCTCAAGCAGTCGACGCTGAATCGCGCCGGCCAGGAGATTGGCGACGGCGGCGAGAAACGCCGTGTCCTGCGCGCTGAAATACCGCTTGGTCGCGCTGCAGATGCCGAGAATGCCATAGGCGCGTCCGTCGCGGCCGGCGATCGTCACATTCATGCCGCTGACGCAGTTGTGGTCTTTCAAATAGGGTGTGACCGTGAATCTCGTTTCGGTGGCGAAATCGTCGGTGCGGACTGGCGCGGGGCTGGAAAGGGTGAACTTGGCATAGCTGCCTGGTTCGGTGTTCGTCAGGATCGAGCCGACCAAATTCGTCTTCCAGCCGAAGCCGGCGCGTAGCAGCAGCTCCGTATCGCCGGGAAGCAGCTCGAGAATCTTGACGAAATCGACGGACAGCGTGAGCGCGACCGTGCTGACGGCATCGTTGAGCAGCCGCTCGAGATCAGGCTCGGCCAATGCCCGCTCGCCGAGCTGCGCCAGTGCTTCCTGCTGCCTGGCGCGGCTGCGCAGTTCATTTTCAAGATTCACCCGTTCGGTCACGTCGTAGCAAAGCCCGACCATGCCGCGGGCCGCGCCGTGTTCGGCGACGACGGTGCCGGTCGCTTCCAGCCAGCACTCGCCTTGTCCATCCCGCCGCGGCGCGCGATAGCGCGCACGATAGGCCGCGTGCGTGCGCAGCGCTTCGCGGAGCGACGCCTCGACGTTCGCCCGATCTTCGGCGTGAATGTTCTCTATGAGACACCGATAGGTGCCATCGAAGCTGCCGGGCGGCAGGCCGTGAATCGGCTCAAGATTGCTCGACCACGTCACCGCGTCGCTGGCGACGTCCCAAGACCAGATGCCGATCTGAGCGGCTTCAAGCGACGTGCGGACCGTGGCAAAATTCGGAAAGAAGTCTTTCGCGACTGCCTGCGCCAGATATTTATCCGGTTCGATTCTTTCCGGCTTTTGCCAGTCGGGCGAATTCATGCCGTCACACTTCCACCTTTACGCAGCCTCCGTAAAGATCGTTATCGCAGTCGGCAATGGAAAGTGGTCGCAGCTCGCCTGATCGCGCCCCGGCCATAAATAACTATGTCGCAATAAGGTCGCTTCCAACCAGCGCGGCGCCGGCCGTCAATCGGTAGCGGCTAGGCGCGTCAATAAATGCCGGCCAGTGGGGTACCACCGGGCGATGCGGTGCGGGTCGGCCGCCGCTCGATCCCCGGCTGCACCATTACCTGAGCAGTCATCGGCGCGGCGAGCGACGTAGAGGCGATCAAGGGGCCGTTGCCGTTCTCGATCGAGACGCCGTGTTGCTGGTTCGGCAGCACAACGACCTTGGTGCCGATTCCGACGCGCTGGTAAAGATCGATCACGTCGGCATCCTGCAATCGGATGCAGCCGCTCGAAACGTGTTTTCCGATCGAAGTCGGATCGTTGGTGCCGTGGATGCGGTAGTCGCTATTGCCCAGATAAAGCGCGCGAGCGCCCAACGGATTGCCGGGACCGCCGCCGACCCAACGCGGCAAGTAAGGTTGCCGAGCGACCATCTCCGCCGGCGGAATCCAGTCCGGCCATTCGGCCTTGCGCGAAATGGTCTCGACGCCGGACCAGGTAAATCCTTGGCGGCCGACCCCGATTCCGTAGCGCAGCGCCTTACCGTCGCCGAGTGTCAGATAAAGGAAAGTGTGGGCCGTATCGATGACAATGGTGCCCGGCGGTTCGCCGTTCGAATAGGTCACCACCTGGCGACGCAAAGGCGCCGGAAGTTCGTCCGAAGCGACATCGTCCGACGCATCGCCGGGAGCGGCATATTGCGGAAACGCCGGCTCGTAGCGCGCAGTGGTGCCGTACGACAGCGCTTGAGCGAAAGCCGGCACGGCCGGGACCATGAGCACACCGGCGGTCAATATAGCGCCGAAAAGACTCCGCGATCGCCATTGTACAGACATGACCGACTCCCGTGCTCGCTGCCGAACTCCGCCGCGTTAATTCGCCACAAGGCAAGAAAGTTCCGAAGCACCGAGCCGAACAAATGGATGTAAATGCACGGGCGCCAAATGAAATAAAATGTGGGAGTTAAATAGGCGTGGAAAGGCGTGGGCTCAGACCTCGACAAATTTTATAAAAAACTTTCTTGTTTAGCGTCTGCGGCGTTGACTCTCAGGTCGAACAACGCCCGTAGATGTACGCTAATCGCGGCGCGGAAATAGGCGAGAAGGACGCATCGCACCCGACTGGAATTTCCGGGGGTGAACTTCGCAACCGCAGCTGTTTGTTCAACAGCGCATCATTGAAGCGGGATGAAATCGGGAGCCTATCGCCCTTGAATTCACGATCGACCGAGACTGCGGGAACCCGGCCCGACAGTCCCGCCCAGGCGGTCGGGTCCACGCTTAGAAAAGAGCTGAGACCAACGATAACGCCCCCTAGCGCCAGTAAACCTATTGCGCCCGTCATGCGAACGAATAACGGCGTGGCCATCGGAGTTCTCCGCCGTGCCGGACCGATCGTTTTGCCGATCGATCGAACACCCAAAAACGCCCCAAGCCATTCCCTCACCGTGACCACAACGTTCGCCGTCTGCGGCAGTTCCTAAGCTCGCCAACCGGTCACCTAGTCGTGATTGAAGGCACGCTCGAACTATTCAAAACGCCGGAGCGTCGAATCATCGTTTCGTGGCGGAGCTGCGCCGCGCGGAACAAAGCGCAATGTCGCGGTTTGTCATGGCGGACGGCCATCCTCCCCCCTCCCCCCGTGCTTGGCCGGCCAATAGTGGGCGCAGCCGATATGCCGATCGGCTGCGCCCTAACTTTTTGTTTGGTGTGGAGGGTCGGTCGAACTACACCGTTGCTTGTCGCTCCACGGGCTTCCGCTCGCGTTGATGCGCCTTGCGCCCGAAGAACAGGGCCTGACTCACCACGGCCGAAACCACCGCGACTTGGAAAGGTTTCGCGATCAAGAACGCCGGCTCGGGCCGCTGTCCAGTCAGGAATCGTTCGGGGTACGCCGTGATGAAGATCACCGGGACTTCAAACGTGCCCAGCAGTTCGTTGACCGCATCGAGGCCCGAACTGCCATCGGCTAGCTGAATATCGGCAAGGATGAGCCCAGGCCGTTTATGCTTGGCGAGCGCAAGCGCCTCGCTGTGCGTACGGGCGATGCCTATGACGCTGTGACCGAGGCTTTCGACCAGCGCCTCGATGTCCATGGCGATAAATGTCTCGTCCTCGATAATGAGGACATCGGTTGCGATCTCCGCCGCAAGCTCACGGCCCGATTCCTCGACCAAGCCGCGCAGTGTCGCAAGGTCGCAATCGAGCACTTCCGCCGCATCCTCCTCCGAAAAGCCCTCCAGCGCCACCAGCAAGAAGGCCTGACGGGGGCGGGGCGTGATTTGGGTGAGGTGCTGCTCCGGCGGCAGGATGATCTCCGCGGCGTCGGGCTTGCCGTTGACCGGTACCGAGTTCCAGATTTTGGTGAACAGACGGTAGAGTCCGACACGCGAATTGGGGCTCGATTGCAAAATTTTCGGGCTGGCAATCAGCGATTCGACGGTAGCAACGACATAGGCATCTCCCGACGCCTGACTGCCGGTTAAGGCGCGGGCATAGCGGCGAAGCGACGGCAAGTGCTGAAGTACGGCTTGTGACGTGGACACGGCAGCCTCCCCTTCCATAGTGCTGAGGTTACTGGCAAAAACGCCGCAGTGCAAAAAAAGTTCCGTTACTGGTTCCCCGGACCGGGAACTATGGGCATGTCAGTGCGTTAGCGGGCCATGAGTGGCGTCGCCAGCAGAGGGTGGGCGGGCAAAATGGGTGAACGGGGGAAGAATGACGAAATGAAGCACGGTAAAACCAACCTGGAACCGGTGCAGCCGGACACAGACAAGCCGGAGACCCAAGACCCGATGGGCAGGCCAGCTACGCACCAAAAGCATGAAGCCCGCCTGGGCCGCGAGGTCCAGGCTCGGATCGGGCAGCAATTGCGCGCTATGTACGACGATGTCGTCAGTCAGGGCGTACCGCCGCAGATTACCGACTTGCTTCGCCGTTTAAGCGACCAAGAGCACGATTGAGCGTGGACGAGGGATTGTGGGCATGAAGCTGGATCCTGCGATACGCGACCAGGTCCTTGGGACGGTGCCAAGCCTGCGCGCATTCGCTATCTCGCTGTGCGGCAATATCGACCGGGCCGACGATCTGGTGCAGGAAACGCTGCTCCGGGCGCTGGCCCATATCGATTCGTTCGAACCGGGCACCAATATGCCGGCGTGGCTGTTTACCATCCTGCGCAACCTGTTCCGGTCCGAATATCGGAAACGGCGCCGGGAAGTGGAGGATGCCGACGGCCGTTATGCCGAGACCCTCAAATCGCACCCCGAACAGACCGGCCGGGTGGAATTTGAGGAGTTTCGTACCGCGCTCGCCAAATTGCCGTCGGACCAGCGCGAGGCCTTGATTCTGGTCGGCGC
>Ga0181531_10001682_pt1 | contig 13931 bp, 13 predicted proteins | sample PEATcosm2014_Bin_38_FD_119743 | JGI IMG/M metagenome (GOLD analysis project Ga0181531, IMG submission 119743) | Peatland microbial communities from MTU Mesocosm Facility, Houghton, MI, USA - PEATcosm2014_Bin11_10_metaG | ecosystem: Environmental > Terrestrial > Soil > Wetlands > Peat | place... | reverse complement strand
TGTTTGGAGTGGTCCGGATAATTGGTGAATTCGGTATAAAACAGCGCTTAGGAGCGAAAAGCGTGCCGGGGGGCGGAGGATTACGGTTCTCTGTTGACGGGGTCCAGATGCTGCTTACTCTAGGATTTACGCATGATCACGCTCATACGGAAGCTGTTTTGGCTGGGGCTATTCCTGGCGTTTACGCTGGGTTTTGTGACCCTGTTCGATCACGGCTTCGTCACTTCCAAGCAATTCACCGCCGACGCGAAGGGCGAGGTGAATGACCTGATGGCGATTGTTCACCCGATCAAGCGTCCGACGGACAAGACCGACCAGCCCGCGCAGTAGGACGTGGGTGCAGGGGCCTGCGGCCACCAGGGTTTTTTCAAACGAGCGCTTTTCGCAGTTGAGGGCGGAGGGAAGAATGTGCAAAATACGTGTTCGCACTAATCTTCCCCCTTCCGATATGGCCGTTAAGACAGAACACGAACTTTCCCCCGACCAACGCAAAATATGGCTTAAGGCATTGCAGGCGTTGGAGTTGCACAATTATGGGTACGTCATTTCCCTGGTGCAGAACATCCTGAAGGAGACGCCCGAGTTTCTCCAGGGGCGCCAGGTCCTGCGCAGCGCGGAAGTGGCGGCGACCAAGGGAAAGAAGAGTTTTCTCTCCGGATTATCGCCCGGATCGCTAAAAGGCGGCAGCCTCGTGAAGAAAGATCCGAAGGCGGCGATGGAGATGGCCGAGAAATCGCTCGAGACCGATCCGTTCAACACGCAGGCGAACCTGCTGCTGCGGGACGGGGCGATGGCGGCGGGATACCCGGAGGTGGCGGCCTTTGCGCTCGAGACCCTCGTGAAGGGAAATCCGAAGGACACGAAAATCCTGCACGAACTGGCGAAACAATATTACGAGAACGGCCAGGCCGCGAAGGCGGTGGATGTTTACACAAGAATCACAGACCTGAATCCGGCGGACCTGGTTGCGGTGAAAATGGGCAAGGACGCCGCGGCCCGGTCGTCGATGACCTCTGGCAAATGGGAGGAAGTGGCGGCATCCGGCGGATCGAAAGATTATCGGGACCTCATCAAGAACAAGTCGGAGGCGGAATCGCTGGAGCAGAAGTCCCGCGTGGTGAAGAGCGACGAGATGGTGGAAGCGCAGTTGGCGGAGAACCTGGCGAAATATGGCGAGAGCGAGGAAAATCAGCGGAACGTGGACCTGGTGCGGCGAATCGCCGGACTGCACGAGGAGAAGGGGGATCTGCAGAGCGCGCTGGAGTGGTACGATTACACCGGCGCGCTGATGAATAACACGGACCCGGCGGTGGCGCGGAAAGCCTCCGAGATCCGGTTGAAAATCCTGGAACAGAGCATTGCGGATCACGAGGCGTGGCTCGAACAATACGGCAACTCCGAGGAGGCCGAGGAAGCGCGCAAGACACTCGATGGCCTGAAGGCGCAAAAGGCGGAGAGCCTGCTCTCGGAAGCGCGCAAGCGGGTGGAGCGGAACCCGACCGACAGTCTGCTGCACTTCGAGCTTGGCGAGCAATTGCTCGCGGTCGGCCAGGCGACCGAGGCGATTAAGGAATTCCAGGCGGCGCGCAAAAATCCGAGCGTGCGGCTCCGGGCGATGAACCTGCTGGGAGACTGCTACGCGATCAAGAACATGCTCGATTTCGCGGTGCGCACCTTTACCGAGGCTAAGAAGGAGATGGTGGTCATGGACGATCTCAAGAAAGACATCACGTACAAGCTCGCGCTGCTGCACGAGAAGATGGGGGACCAGAAGTCCTACCTCGAGTGCATGAAGGAAATCTACGATAACGATTACGGTTTCCGGGACGTGGCGGCGCGTGTGGAGAGCAGTTACTCGACGTAGGCTGGGGAGCATATTGGCGCGGAAAACTACCGGCGCTTCTTTAGCTTTTTCAGCTCTTTGTCCAAAGTCTGGCGGCCCTCATTGAGGAGAGCCGGGAGACTCTCGGCGGAAACAAATGAGGCGCCAAAGGCGTTTACCGTCATCTGCTCGAGGTGATCTGAGGTGACGACGGTAATCTGGTGCTGGCCGGCGTATTTGGCGACGAGGCGCTCGATGATGTCATCGGCGGTTTGATCGACACCGGAGTAGAAAACCTGGATGCCGCCGGGCTCGGTGGCTTCATTGGCGCGGGCGCCCTTGCCATCGAAGACGGCGACGACGTGGACGCCCGATGCGTCCTGGTATTCGGTGAGGGCTTTGACAACGGCCTCGCGGGCGAGCGAGGTCCGGCGGGAGTGCAGCGCGCGGATCTCCGGCCATGCGAAGATCACGCTGTGGCCATCGACAATGAGGACTTGCATGCGGGCCTCAATTGAAGCTCAAAACGGCGTGTAAGGGAATGCGCCGATATCAGTGACGCGCGGCGCCCAGGCTGAGTTCATGGCCATGGGGATATTGCGCCAGGTCGGGTCGCTTTGCCGGCACACGGCGGCGGGCGGTACACAGCCCGCGCCAATAAGAGGACTGCCGGCTGCCGGCCGATAGTCATCCGCGTCCGGGTTTTTAAAACCCGGGTCGGCTCCTTCGATCACCTTCACGCCTTGAGGGATGCTGGCAGTGCCGGTCGGCAGCCAGTTGCCGGCGCCGGTCAGCGTGGGTGGCGGTGTACCTTCTTCGCGGACCAGCTTCATCGGGCCGGCCTCGGTCCAGAATACATTGTTCAGCAACGCCACTGAGTCGACCTGGCCTTTTATCCAGAATAAGCCGGACCCCGCGGCGGGCTGTGCCTGCACGATGACCGTGTTGTTTACAAACCGATACCGGCCGCGGCTGGAGGCCGTGCCGTCCGTGCCGAACCGGGCGACGGTCCCCTGGGAATTTGGGCGTACAATGAGCACGTTGCCGACGATATCCGCATCGCACCGCGCGCCGGCCGGCATTTTTTGCGCCTTCGGGTCCGGACCGTCAAGGTCCAGCTCATGGAAGGCGGCGCCCTCGATCCAATTGTACTCGATCACGTTGCGCGAGACTCGGGACTTCACGTTGTTGCCGCCGGTGCCGTCGTGGACGTAGCAATCCTGCATGCGGAAGGTGGCGCCGGGATACTTTGCGAGGTTCGAGCCAACATAAATCTGGTGGGAGTAGAGGCCCTGGCCGCAATTGTAGACCTCGACTCGCGCCAACGTGAGCGAGCCGGAGGCATCGGAGCCGGCGATCCCGTTGAAATGGCAGTCGTGGACGACGCTGTCGTACAGAGTGACGTCGTCGCCGACATTGTAGAAGCAGCGCGTCGTCGCGGGGTCATCGCCGGCAGTCAGATCAAAGCCGCCGATTTTATAATGGCTGCCCCGCACCCGGAGTACGGCGAGCCCGCCAGTGAGGATAGGGCGCTTGCCGTTTACCGGCATTCCGACGATTTGGATGGCGCCGCGGCCTGGTGCGCCATTCGCATCCAGCGAGACGCCGCCGCCGTACGTCGCATCGCCGTCCACCCGCACTAGATCGCCGGGCTGAAGCAGTCGCGTCACTTCCTGCAAGCTCTTGTACTGCCGCCCCGGCCCGACCTGATACGTCGCAGCCCCCGCCCCGGCGCACGCGAGCATGAACGCCAGCGCGGCGGGAAGTATTGTCTCGAACCGAAGGCCGCGCCGGGTGGGGATCACAGGCAGAACTTTATGAACGAGGACTTCCGGTGTAAATCAATTGTAGCCCGCCCCAAATGAACCCCGTTTACACTTATCTTCGGATCCTCCTTGCACTCGGCTTCTTTGCCGCGCCTCCCCTGGCTGAGGCCCGGCCGAAGATTCAATCAATCATCTCCGCTCCTTTGTCTGTCCTCGATAATCGCTCCCTGAAGATACAATTCCCGAGTTATCTGGTACTCAGTACCGCTCCGTCGGATGACGATTGGATTCCGGTCGAGGCCGATGCGGAATGTTACCTGACCAAGCCTGAGTATGGATTGTACGGCATCAAGATAGAGATCATCCGCTGGCCTTTGACCAGGGCGGAGCGGAAGGGATCATTTGATGGCGCTCCGTTCACGACCACGTCCGGCCTGGCGGGAATCCGCACGGGCGACCGGATGGAGGATGACGCCCGGGTCCACTGCTTCGACGCACTGGCCCTATATAATCAGGAGAAGGATGCGGCGATCTTCATTAAGCTGATCCCGGAGCCCGAAGTCCGAGTGGGCAGCGAGGCGGACCACGAGCTGGAAGCGATTGGCACGGCGATCTTTAAGTCGGTTCAATTCGTGAAGTAAGCCGGAATGAACAAAGCCAGAGTCATCCTGCTCTGCGTGCTGGCAGCGATTAGCTACGGCGTCATTCACGATGAAATTACAGCCCGGCTCTGCGTCGAGTATTTCACCGTCGCCCATCCGCCGCTCTTCCACACCGATTCCCCCACGGTGCTCGGCCTCTGCTGGGGCGTCGCGGCGACCATTGGCATCGGCGCCGTTCTCGGCGCGATCCTCGCCGAGGTTTCCCAATCGGAGGGCCGGCCGCCCGTTCCAATCCGCCAGCTCGCCCGGAGCCTGCTGCTCCTGCTGGGCGCGATGGGCCTCTCGGCCTTCCTCGCCGGGCTGCTCGGCTATCAGCTCTCACGCCGGTCGATCATTTCGATTCCGATCACGCTGGCTTACATGGTTCCGTCAGCACGCCACGACCGGTTCATGGCCGTCTGGTTTGCCCACGGCGCCAGCTACCTCATCGGGCTGACTGGCGGAGCGGTCCTCGTCGTGCGGATCTGGCTTGAGCGCGGCAAACCCCACGCCATCACGTTGTTGCCACGCACGCCGCCGGCCATAGCGCGGGCGGTAATCGTGGCCGGGGTGGTGGCAATCATCCTTTACCTCCGGTTCACCCGTTCTTGATTTACCTGTCCGCGCTGGAAAACCGGCATTCCCGCTACAGCCGTGCGTTGACAGCACCCCCGTGCGCCCTTAGCATTTTCACTGTCTCCCATCCAACAACTCCCCAGTGGTCACAAACGACGATTACGTAACCGATATCCTGGTTGACAGCGGCCTCATTACAAAGTCGCAGCTCGACCGCGCCCGCGAAGAAGCCACCCCACAGCACGGCGTCATCCAGACTCTCATTGACCAGGGGGCCGTCAGCGACGAGGACGTAGCCCGGGCGCTCGCCAGCGCGGCGAGCATGGATTTCGTCGATCTCGGCGCGATCACCATTCATCCGGAGGTGATCGAGTTGATCCCGCCGGAGACAGCCCGCCGCTACAGGGTTGTGCCTGTAGCCGTCACGGATTCCGGGCTGCTGATGGCGACGAGCAACCCGCTGGACTTCGATACCTTTGACGCCATCGGCCACCTGCTGAAGCGGGACATCGATTTCGTCTGCGCCACACCGTCCCAGATCAAGCACGCCCTGGTGCGCTACTACGGCACGGCCGAAGAAGCGGTCTCCGACCTCGAGAGCGTGATGGGCGAGGCGTCCATTCAATTTGGCGACGGGCCGGCGATGAGCGCCGACAGCGGTGCGGAGACCGGCGACGCGCCTGTTATCAAGATGGTTTCGATGCTCCTGCTCGAGGCGCACAAGATGAGGGCCAGCGATATTCACCTCGAGCCGCTGGAGAAGCGTTTCCGTGTCCGGTTCCGCGTAGACGGCATGCTGCACGAGATGACCAACCCGCCCAAGAAACTGCAGAGCGCCATCACGAGCCGAATCAAGATCATGACCGGCTCGATGAGCATCGCCGAGAAACGCGTGCCACAGGACGGCCGTATCCAGGTCAAGATCGGCAAAAAGGCGATTGATCTTCGCGTATCGACCATCCCCACCAGCCACGGCGAGAGCATCGTCATGCGTATCCTGGATAAGTCCGGCCTGATGCTGGGCCTGCCGGAACTCGGCTTCCTGAGCGACGACCAGGCGATCTTCGAGCAGTTGCTGGCGCTGCCGGACGGCATCCTCCTGGTGACCGGCCCGACCGGCTCGGGCAAGACGACCACGCTCTACGGCTGTCTCAATTACATCAACAAGCCCGACCGGAAGATCATCACCGTCGAGGACCCGGTCGAGTATCAGATGAACGGCATCAACCAGGTGCAGGTGAATGCCGATATCGGCATGACCTTCCCCGCCGCGCTCCGCTCGATGCTGCGCCAGGCGCCGAACATCATCATGATTGGTGAGATTCGTGACGTCGAGACGGCCACCATCGCCATCAACGCGTCGCTCACCGGCCACCTTGTCTTTTCCACCCTCCACACCAATGACGCGCCCGGCGCCGTTGCCCGTCTGGTGGATATCGGCGTCCAGCCGTTCCTGGTTTCCAGCTCGGTACGCGCGATCGTCGCCCAGCGCCTGGTCCGCAAACTCTGCGTGTGCAAGGAGCCCACAGAACTGACCGCGCACCAGATGCGGGCATTGCGCATCGATGCAAACCAGATCAGCGAGGCCACGATCATGCGCCCGGTCGGCTGCGATAAGTGCCGCTTCCTCGGGTACAAGGGCCGGATGGGTATTTTTGAAATTTTCGTCGTCGATGATGAAGTCCGCTTCATGATCAACGAACGCGCCTCGACGATCCAATTGCGCAAGCGCGCCCGCGAGCTTGGGATGCGCACCCTGCGGGAGGACGGTGTGCGGAAAGTGCTCGCCGGCATGACCACCGCCGAGGAAGTCATTTCCACCACCATGGGCGATTCGGATTAAAAATTCGAAATTCGAAATCAGAAATTCGAATTAGCTCAATGACGGCCCATGCCGAATCGAGTGGAAAGGCTTTCAATCTAGTCTCCTGAGTCAGTGATTTCTTACAAAATTCCAGGCCGCTCATTGGATGGTTGTTGCGCCCTTACAGGGCTTGGCACCGTTGGTGCAGTAACCCAGGGCTCCGCTCGTTCCTCGCTGCACCCTGGGCTGTTCCATTTCAGGCCTTCGGCCCTCCTGAGGCCCCCTACGTTTTCGCAGTTTCTTCTGATTCGGGAGACTAGAAAAATGCGCGCTTTACGCGCCAAATACTTCGAATTTGACCGTGCTACCTGGAATGAAGATGGACGGTCGGTGTCGCTTCGCTCCGACCTGATTTCGAGCGGAGCGGAGCGACATAGGCCATCCATTCTTCACTCCTAAAACACTGGCCAATTTCGAATTTCCCATTCCCGCCTCCCTCCCTTCCCATGCCCACGATCCCGCTCGATGACCTTCTGCGCCTCGTCATTGAAGAGGAGGCATCCGATCTTCATCTCAGCGTAGGCGTCCCGCCCACTCTCCGCATCAAGGGAGCGCTCGTCCCGCTGAATACCGCGGCACTGACCGCCGCCGACATGGAAACCCTCGCCCGCGGCATCGCGAAACCCGAGCAAATGGAGCGGGTCAGCAACGAGGGGAGCGTCGATTTCGGCTTTACCTTTCGAGACGACAATCGCTTCCGCGTGAGCGTCTACCGGGAGCGGGGCAATTTTGCCGCCGCGATTCGCATGCTGCCGCGCAAGCTCCTGGGCCTCGATACCATCGGCATTCCGGCATCGGTCCGGGATTTGCTCGATCTGCCGCGCGGTCTGGTGCTGGTGACCGGTCCCACCGGCTCCGGCAAGCCCACTACGCTGGCCAGCATGCTCACCGTCATCAATGAGAGCAGCCCGCGTCACATCATCGCCATCGAGGACCCCATCGAGTATTACATCGATCACAAGCTCGGCATCGTGAACCAGCGCGAGGTCGGCGTCGACGTGCCGACCTTTGCCGAAGGCCTGCGGCGCGCGCTGCGCCAGGACCCGGATGTCATCCTGGTGGGTGAAATGCGCGACCTCGAGACCATGGAAACGGCCATTACCGCCGCCGAGACCGGCCACCTGGTTTTCTCGACCCTCCACACCACCGGCGCCGCCCGCACGATCGATCGCATTATCGACGCCTTCGACGCCGAGCGCCAGCAGCAGGTGCGCGTGCAGCTCTCGATGAACCTCAAGGCGGTTATTTCCCAACTGCTGCTACCCCGGCGCGACGGCCTGGGGCGCGTGGCGGTGTTCGAGGTCATGATCAACACCTCCTCGATCGGCGCGCTGCTCCGCGACAACAAATCCTACCGCATCCATAACGAAATCCTCACCGGATCGAAATATGGAATGGTGGCCCTCGAGAGCTCGCTTGTGGAACTCTACCGCCGTGGCATTCTTACACGCGACCAGGTGATCGCCTACGCGCAAGACCCGGAGGTGGCGCGCCAGCTCCTGGGCGAAAAAGTGCCGATATGAGAAAAATTCGAAATTCGAAATCAGAAATTCGAACTATTTGGCGCACGGAGCGCGCTCATTGATTTGATTTCAAACCTTTCCATACTTACCTGCTTGACCCATCTTACCCCAATTCGAATTTCTGATTTCGAATTTCGAATTTTCCCGTCCCCTCCCCGACTATGAACGCAAAACCCGTAATCGACCTCCTCATTGAACAGGGGATTATCGATAAGTCCCAGGCTGAAGATGCTCTCCAGGAAATCGACACCTCCGGCAAGGATGTCGTCACGACTTTGGTCGATTTTGGCGTCGTGACCGAAGAGAGCCTCTACCAGACCATCGCCGATTCCCTCGGCACCGATGTTCTCGATCTCTCGAGTTACGAGCCGCCGCAGGAGGTCTTGCGGATGGTGCAGGCCGGTCTTGCCCGGCTGCACGGCGCGCTGCCCGTTTCGGCAACGGAGGACTCGCTGACCGTCTGCCTGACCGATCCGCTTAATCCTCAAATCCCTGAGGACCTGCGGTTTGCGCTCAACAAGAATATCCATATCGCAGTCGCCCCGGTCCAGCAGGTGGAGACGCTCCTGGAAAAATGTTACGGCACCGACGACGCCAGCCTCAACGACATCCTCGCGGAGCTTGGCGGCGAGAACATCGAGTTCGGCGACGATGGGAAGATCGATCTCGCGAACATCGAGGCCGAGGCCAACGCGACGCCCATCATCCGCTACGTCGATCTGATCCTCTATCAGGCGATCCAGGACCGCGCGAGCGACATCCATTTCGAGCCCTTCGAGCTCGAATTCAAAATCCGTTACCGCGTGGACGGCGCGCTCTATGAAATGGCGCCGCCGCCCCGCCACCTGGCGCTGCCGGTCATCTCCCGCGTCAAAGTCCTGGCCAATCTCAATATCGCCGAGCGCCGCCTCCCGCAGGACGGCCGCATCCAGAAGAACATTGCCGGACGGCAGGTGGACCTTCGTGTCTCGACCCTGCCTACGCAGTACGGGGAGAGCGTCGTGCTGCGCGTCCTGGACCGTTCTTCGGTCAACCTGAGCCTCGAGAAGCTCGGCATGCCCGATTACATCCATAATTACATCCTCGAGACCATCGAGAAGCCGAACGGCATTTTCATCGTGACCGGCCCCACCGGTTCCGGCAAGACGACGACCCTCTACGCCTGCCTCAACCAGATCAATACCATCGACTCGAAGTTGCTGACCGCCGAGGACCCGGTCGAGTACGATATCGAGGGGATCATCCAGGTGCCGATCAACGAGGGCATCGGCCTCACCTTCGGCCGTGTGCTGCGCGCCTTTTTGCGGCAGGACCCCGACCGCATCATGGTGGGAGAAACGCGCGACCTCGAGACGGCGCAGATTTCCATCCAGGCATCGCTGACGGGCCACCTTGTCTTCTCCACCCTTCACACGAATGACGCCCCCGGCGCGGTCACCCGGCTCATCGATATGGGCGTCGAGCCGTTTATGATTTCATCCTCACTCGAGGGGGTGCTCGGCCAGCGGCTGATCCGGAAGGTTTGCATGAATTGCCGCACCGCCTATGAGCCGAGCGAGGCCGTGCTGGGACAGTTGGGCCTCTCCCCGCACGATATCGGCGACAAGCAATTCTTCTACGGCAAAGGGTGCGACGCCTGTAACAACACCGGCTACAAAGGCCGCAAAGGCATCTACGAATTGCTCGACATCACCGACCCGATCCGCGAACTCATCAACCAGCGCGCCCCGAGCGTGGTGCTGAAGCAAAAAGCCGTCGAGCTGGGCATGATGACGCTGCGTGAAGACGGGCTGCGGTCTATTTACGACGGCGAGACGACCATTGAGGAAGTGCTGAAGTACACCTAGTGGTCATCTCACAAACACAGAACCCGTCTTCTCCCAATTGATGATTGATGATCTCTGATTGCTGATTGAAGGAGTGCGCCTCCGGCGTCGGTCGGATTGAAATTAGCAATAATGGTTTTTTTCAGCGCCTTCGTTCATTTATGAGATGAGTTCTAGTGTCCGCCAGGCCACGCCGGCCGACACAGGGATTGTAACGGAGATTCTCCGGGAAGCTGCCCGCTGGCTGGAGGAGACTGGCCAGCCCATGTGGCGGGATGATGAGTTGTTAGCGTCTCACATCGCGGCGAATGTTGAAGCTGGGCTCGTCTTTCTTGCCGAATGCGACGGCGAGATCGCCGGCACGATCAAGTTTCAGCTCGATGATCCACTCTTCTGGCCGGACGTTCCGCGTGAAGACTCGGCCTTCATTCACCGGCTTGCCGTAAAGAGGCGGTTTGCCGGAGGTGGCGTATCCTCTGCGCTTATTCAGTGGGCCGCGGCGCGGACGCGCGCGCTCGGAAGGCGGTTTCTCCGGCTCGATTGCGAAGCCTCCAGGCCGCGCCTGAGAGCGGTCTATGAGAAACTCGGGTTCCGGCATCACAGCGACAGGCAGGTCGGGCCGTATTTTGTCTCGCGCTATGAATGCGACGTTGCGAAACCGGCGGCGTAAAAGCGTAAGGTACACGCCACATTCGAAGGGATAGCTGGTGGCCACTGCCAAAAAAACCGAACTGACCGTCGAAGGCCGGACACTCCAGGTCTCCAACCTGGACAAGGTGCTCTATCCCAAGATCGGGTTCACCAAGGGCCAGGTCATTGATTATTACATCAAGGTCTCGCCGGTCCTCCTGCCGCATCTCAAGAACCGGCCCATCACGCTCAAGCGTTATCCGGACGGGGTGGAGGGCTTCTTTTTCTACGAGAAACAGTGTCCGCCTCACCGGCCGGAATGGGTCAAAACCACGACCGTGCCCAGCGAGCGCCGGCAGGAGAAGCGCATCGATTATTGCGTGATGAACGATCTCCCCGCCCTCGTCTGGGCCGCGAACCTCGCCGATCTGGAACTCCACACCTTTCTCCACCGCGCGCCGGCCATCACCCGGCCCACTACCCTGGCCTTCGACCTCGATCCCGGACCGCCGGCGGACATCCTCCTCTGCTGCCGGGTCGCCCTCTGGATCAAGGACGTGCTGGATGGGCTGGGCCTCGAATCCTTCCCCAAAACCTCCGGCTCCAAGGGCCTCCAGCTTTTCGTCCCCCTCAATACCCCCGTCACCTACGCGAAGACCAAGCCCTTCGCGCACGCCCTGGCCGAGCGCCTCGAACGCGACCAGCCCGAGGCAGTCGTCTCGAAAATGCAGAAATCCCTCCGGACCGGCAAAGTCCTCATCGACTGGAGCCAGAACGACGACCACAAAACCACCGTCTCCGTCTACTCCCTGCGCGCCCGGGAGCAGCCGACCGTCTCGACGCCGGTGACCTGGGAGGAGGTGACCCAGGCGGTCACATCCAAAGAACCCCGCCGGCTCGTATTTGACTCAACTGCGGTGCTCAAAAGGGTGGAAAAGCTGGGCGACCTGTTCGGTCCGGTCCTCCGGCTCAAGCAGCGGTTGCCTGCATCTGCTTGAAGCTCCCCGGCGTCTAATACAATGTGGCGCAAGTATTAACACGCCCAGATGCCTGCCAGCCGTTTATCTTATCGATTCTTGGCGGCGGTGAGTTTTCTCTCTCAGATACGCCCCGCACGGCGCGCATGAGCAAAGAAACCCTCACACCCGAGAGCCCCGAAGCCACGCTGCTCCAGCGCGTGGCCCGCGGCGATTCCGCGGCGTTTGACCAGCTTTACACCCGCTGGTCCCCGATGCTTTTCGGCCTCGTCTGCAAAATCCTCAACGACCAAAAGGAAGCCGAGGACGCCCTCCAGGACGGCTTCATCCATGTCTGGCACAAGGCCGCATCATACGATCCCGGGCGCTCCAGCCCCACCACCTGGGCGTACATGATTTTTCGCAACAAAGCCATCGATCGCCTCCGCATCCTGGAGCGGCGCGGCCGGGGCATCGAGCGCATCGCCATCGAGGAGCCCGCCCAGGCCCTCCCCTCCGCCAGCCCCGAGGAAGGCGCCGAGAGCAGCGAGCGCCGCCACGTGGTCAAAGCCGCCCTCGAATCGATCCCGCCGGACCAGCGCGAAGCCATCAGCCTCGCCTTCTTCTCCGGCCTCACCCAGACCGAGATCGCCCGGCGCATTGGCGCGCCCCTTGGCACCGTAAAGGCGCGCATCCGCCGCGGAATGCTCAAACTTGCCGACGTCTTGAAAGGAAAACTGTGATCGCCGAGCACACAGAAGAACAAGCCTCGCTCTACGTCCTGGGACTCCTGGACGCCCGCGAGGCTCGCGCCTTCGAGTCCGCCGTGGCCGCCGATCCTGAGCTCGGCGCGCTCACTGCCAGCCTCGAGACCGCCGCCGCGGCCGAGGCCTGGACCGTCCCGCCGCGCACACCGCCGCCAGCCTTGCGCGCCCGCATCCTGGAGCAGATCAATCGCGGCGACACCGCCCCCGCCGCCAACGTAGTCCCGTTCCCCCGCTCCACGCCTTGGCTTCCTTGGGCCATCGCCGCCTGCTTCGCCGTCATGGCCTCGTGGCTCTATTACGATACTTATCACCTCCATCTCCTGCTCGATTCCTTCACCTACCGCGACAATCGCGTACAGGCCGAGCTCAATCACATCCAGGTCCAGCGGCTTCAACTGCAAAACGACCTGGCCGACAGCACCATCAAGCTCTCGACCATGGCGCAGCAGAAGGCCGCCGCCGAGGCCGCCATCGACGCCCTGCGCAACCAGGTGGCTGCCCTGGAAGCCCGCGACACGCTTTCTCAGATCAAAATCGCCACGCTCGCCTCGATGCTCAAGAACGCGCCGCGCGCCGTGGCCGTCGTCGCCTGGGATCCGGCCGCCCAGCGCGGCATCGTCCAGGCCCTCAACGTGCCTGCCGCACGCTCCGATCAGGATTACCAGCTCTGGATCATCGACCCGGATTACCAGGCTCCCGTCAGCGCCGGCGTCTTCAACCCCGCGGCCCACTCGAATTTCCAGCCCCTCCATCCGATCTCCAAAGCCGACAAATTCGCAATCAGCCTCGAGAAGAAGGGCGGCTCCCTCGAGCCGCAAGGGCCGATTGTGCTGATGGGCGAGTAGTTAGCCATTTCCCTGGCGGTTCTAATGCGCCTCCAGTGCGTGATCCCCCGGAACATCCTGGCCGGACCAGATTTTCTTCTGCGTCCAATCCGCCGCCGGCGCCGTCCAGAATGGATCGTCCGCCGGCAATCCCAAATGAATCAATCCCTCAAGGCAGAAGTAGAGTGATCCGGTGGAGTTATAGTTATTGCGAATGCTCGGCTGATAACCAACCGCCCCGATATTGAGCCACCCCTCTTTGTCAAAGGTCCCCGGCGCCTCGATCATCCGGCGCACCACCGCGGTGATTCCCGCACGAGCAGCCCCGGGCTCTACCTCCTTCGGCAATTGCTTCAGCAAAATAATCTCGCTTAACCCCTGGAATACCGCGAACCGGTACCCGCTCGATCGCCCCATCACCGGAAACGTCCCTTCCGGCGAAATCATCCGTTCCAGGACAGTCGCATACCGCTGCGCCCTCCGCAGTTCCTCATCGTACATCGCCGCGTGCGGATCCCCTTTCTCCCGGCAGACCGCCAGGATATCCAGCAACATGGGGTGAATGACGTAACTATTATAATAGTCCCAATGGAATTCCGGCCCATCGCCATACTCCCCATCGCCGCGATACCATTGCTGCATGCGATCCAGCCCATACGAAAGCCGATCCGCCTCCACATCGCCGGTAAAGTGCCAGAGCGCCGCCTCCACAATGGACGCGAACAGCACCCAGTTA
>Ga0181531_10001681_pt1 | contig 13934 bp, 14 predicted proteins | sample PEATcosm2014_Bin_38_FD_119743 | JGI IMG/M metagenome (GOLD analysis project Ga0181531, IMG submission 119743) | Peatland microbial communities from MTU Mesocosm Facility, Houghton, MI, USA - PEATcosm2014_Bin11_10_metaG | ecosystem: Environmental > Terrestrial > Soil > Wetlands > Peat | place... | reverse complement strand
GTCTCTGAAGTGCGGCTTTCACTGTTCGCCACCGATAACAAGAACCATCCATTCGACACCTTGACCCAGTCAGATTTTGCCGTGATCGACGATGAACTCGTAGTGCGCGAGTTTCGGAGCTTTAGCCGGGCCAACGAAACCGCACTCGACGTGGTGATCTTGCTCGATTTGAGCGAATCCGTCGCGCCGCGCTTACGATTCACTCTCGAAGATGTGACCCGTGTGATGGCCGCGGAGGAACCGCTTTCGAATGATCATCTCTCGGTGATCTCGTTCGGGGGAGCATCCGCGACCAACCCTTCCACCGGTTCGCGACCCGTGGTGCTCTGCGCGGACGCATGCCATAGTTCCACCTCCACAATCAACAGTCTAGGCTTCGGCAGCGGCGGCGCAACTCCGCTTTACGACGCGCTGATTTTCGGGGCGAACTTCATGTGGCGTCGCCATCTGGCGGGAGTGCGGCAGGTGATCCTCTTATTCTCGGATGGGAACGACACCAGCAGTATCCACACCGCTCATGACGCTCTGGAAGCAGTATCGCACTCGGGCGCGCTGTTGTACGCCGTCGACGTGAGGAACTCAACCCATCATTCGGTAAACGCGATGGAAGGAATCTCATTCCTGCAACAGCTGTCGGAGGCAACGGGCGCTCGTTACATCTGGCACCACGGTACGCGCCAAGAGAACGCTGCAGAAGTGCTCGACGGAGTGCTCGCGGACTTGCGTGCTTCTTACGTCGTCACCTATGCATTACCAAATCATCACCCAGGGTTGCACTCGCTCCGAGTGTTGCCCACTCGCAACCTCAATCTGACATTCCATAACCGAGACAGCTACGACTATGACGACCCGAGCTGTCAATGACTTCACACGGCTCACAGGAGAACTCATGAAATCGCGATGGATATGTGCCCTCATACTGACCGGTGTTTCGATCGCTTCGGCTGCACCCCTTGGCGCCTACCAACACGGAACTGTCATTCGGATGCGGATGGGAGATTGCGCGTTGGCGCATAAAGGCTTCATCAGCGCTTTCGGACCACCTTCCGCCGGAGTGTCTGAAGACAGTTGTCCCGAATACACTCTGCTTACCGACAAAGTTGTATTTGTCATCGTGGGGAAATCCTCAACGCAGCTCGTTCCGCTCGCCGAAGTCATTGACTTTCGCTTCCAGAACCAGGAATTGGCGGTTCGCGTTGATGACGCTCGCCGCGAATCGAAATTTGCGATTAAAGAGATGACGTTGCGTGCCGATTGGGAGCTTCTGCAAAAGCACATTGGGGAGGAATTGCGCGATTCGCCGCGTGAGCCGGTGGACACGTCGATCCTTTTGCGTCGCCGCTGATCCCCCGCCTGATTTTCGTCAACCTACCGGAGTATGGCACGTCGGGCAGGAGACACTCAGGTTCTTGATCCGGCGCACCGTGCTCCGGGTGGTTTTATCGAATTGATTTGCGATTGGACCTCGGGAACCAAAACTGCGATTGACGGAAAACCCGCTGAGCGCCAGACTGAAACGTCATGGCAGCCGGGAAGATTCGAGTCGGTATTTTATTTGGCGGGCGCAGCGGAGAGCACGAAGTTTCGTTGCTCTCGGCCGCGTCGGTTCTCAACGCAATTGATAAAAGCAAATACGAAGTGGTTCCCATCGGTATCACGAAAGATGGCCGGTGGGTTACCGCTGAACATGCCGAGAGACTGTTAAAAGGCGAGAAAGACGCGGACAAAAATCCCCGCACCACACAGACGCAGCTTCGGGCAGGCGACCCTGAGGCGACACCCGGTGCTGCGGTCCTTGCAACTGGCGCGTCGGTTGTCGTACCTCCGGAACCCGCGCGCCGTGGTGCTGGTCTTGCACTGTTTCAAACTGATGCCAATCTGCGTCGAGCCGCCGATCGCGCCATCAATGTAGATATCATTTTTCCGCTATTACACGGCACCTTCGGCGAAGATGGGACTATTCAAGGTTTGCTTGAGTTGGCCGACATCGCCTATGTCGGCGCTGGCGTGCTGGGATCTTCTGCCGGAATGGACAAGGACATCATGAAGTCCTTGTTCCGCGCAGCCGGATTGCCGATTGTAAAACACCTGACGGTGCTGCGCAGCCAGTTCGAACGCGAGCCGAAGAGAACGCAGAAACTGGTCGAGAGCAAGCTGAAGTATCCCGTCTTCGTGAAGCCCGCGAACCTGGGTTCCTCGGTGGGAATTTCAAAAGCGCACGACGGCAAGGAACTCGGCCCCGCGATTGAAGAAGCAGCGAAATTCGATCGCAAGATCGTGATTGAGGAAGGCGTCGGCGGGAAAAAGCGCAAGGCTCGCGAGGTTGAGTGCGCCATACTCGGCAATGATGATCCGAAAGCATCGATTGCGGGGGAGATCGTTCCTTGCAAGGAGTTTTATGATTACGACGCGAAGTATCTGGCCGAGGGTTCGGATCTCTTGATTCCGGCAAGAATCACGAAAGTTGAGGTGAAGAACGTGCAGAGGCTCGCGATCGCGGCATTTCAAGCAGTAGATTGCACCGGTCTGGCGCGTGTTGATTTCTTGATGGATCCGAAGTCGAGAAAAATGTTTGTCAACGAGATCAATACCATGCCCGGTTTTACCGCCATCAGCATGTATCCGAAGTTGTGGGGAGCGACTGGGGTCTCGTATCCGGAGCTGATCGATCGGCTCATCCAGTTCGGAATTGAGCGGCATAACGACAAGAAACGCAACCAGTACAGCCGTTGAGTGCGAACTGGCTTTCGATTCTCCAATTACAATAAGTATGCGTGGGGTTACCGGAGTGCACGCGAATCCGGGCAGGCGTCCCTAAAACCGCCAATCACAGGAGTTTGAATGGCTCAAAATCATTACACGACCAAGACGAAGCGGCGCCCCAAGAACAGCAAGCGCAAAGATCCTTCGGCCGCCACCATGGCTGCCATCCGCCAACGCGAGGCCGCTGCGAAAAAATCGTGACCGTGTTGCAGCCGAATGGCTTGACAGACCGCTTGGTCGGTTATAGGATGTGTTCTCAGGTTTGCTCTTTACTGAGCAATCTGGAATTTCATGCAGAGTGGCTGAGGGACGAGCCCTAGGACGCCACGGCAACCGGATAGAGATCATCTATCTCAATCGCAGGTGCCAACTCTCGCCCGGTAACGGGGACCATGAGATTCGGGTAAGCGATCATTGATTCGCATTTCCCGAGCCTCTTTTCCCATTCGGAAAAGGGGTTTTGTGTTAACTGGGTATTTTTTCCCGGCTCGTCCCGCAGTCACAGAAAGAAGTTGCAACATGGAGACGAGCACGTACCAGCTCCGCTGCCGCGAATGCGGCAAGACGTGGGGCAACCAGCCGCGGAGCATCTGTGAAGAGTGTTTCTCGCCACTCGAAGTCACCTATGATTACGATTCGCTGAAGACGCGCGTTTCGCGCGACCTCTTCACCTCGCGTGCGCCGAACATTTGGCGTTATCGCGAGTTGTTGCCGCTGCCGGCGGGGTATCAGCCCTCCCTCCCCGTGGGATTTACCCCGCTGGTCGGCGCGCCTCGACTTGGCGAACGGCTCGGTGCGCGACAGATATTCATTAAGAACGACGCCGTGTGCCTTCCCACTCTGAGTTTTAAGGACCGCGTGGTTGCTGTCGCCCTGGCCAATGCGCGAAGCTTTGGATTCGATACCGTCTCCTGCTCGTCGACTGGAAACCTGGCAAATTCCGTGGCGGCTCAAGCAGCACGCGAAGGTTTCAAAGCCTGGATTTTCATTCCATCCGATCTCGAGCCAGCAAAGATTCTTGGCACCCAGGTTTTCGGCGCTGAACTTGTCCGCATCAACGGTAGCTACGATCATGTCAATCGCCTCTGTTCACAGATCGCCGATGAACATCACTGGGGATTCGTGAACGTCAATCTTCGCCCGTATTACGCCGAGGGCTCGAAGACAGTGGGCTATGAGATTGCCGAACAACTTGGCTGGAGATTGCCCGACAACGTCGTGGTGCCTATGGCGGGTGGATCGCTGATCACGAAAATCAAGAAGGCTTTCGACGAGCTTATTCTGCTAGGTCTTGTTGATCCGAAGCCGGTGAAATTCTTCGGCGCGCAGGCCGCCGGATGTTCGCCGATTTCAACCGCGGTTAAGCAATACAGCTCCGAGATCGAACCGCAGCGTCCGAAAACGATTGCACGCTCTTTGGCCATTGGCAATCCCGCCGACGGACACTACGCGATAAAGGCAATTACAAAGAGTGGTGGATGGTCTGAGGATGTCTCTGATCCCGAGATCGTCAGTGGTATCCAGTTGTTAGCCGAAACCGAGGGCATTTTCACCGAGACTGCCGGCGGCGTCACAGTTGGTACCGCGCGCAAGCTGATCCAGCAGGACCGGATTCTGCCCGACGAAACGACCGTGCTCTGCATTACCGGTAACGGACTCAAGACAACGGATGTGCTGGCCGACAGGTATCAGGCTGAGGTTCCAATTGCTCCGAAGCTTGCCGAATTCGAGGCCTATCTCAATTCCAAGGTAGCTGCGCTGCCGGCAATAGCTGCGGCTGCCAATTCGTCTACATCCGCGGTCGCATAATTTGGAAAGTTCCTCGCATCCTGCCGGGCATCGCTTCGACGATGCCCAGTGGGCGAGCAAAAACGGTCGCGTTTATCGGCTCGCTTGGGCCAGGAGATTTAGTTCATGAGCATCACAGTTCAAATTCCAACGGCATTGCGGCGATTAACGTCTGGCAAGCCGCGAGTTATCTGTTCGGCGGCCAATCTCAGCCAACTCCTTTCCGAACTGGACACCCAGTTCCCCGATCTAAAGCCGCATTTGAGAGATGAGAATGGCGAAACCAGGCGCTTCCTGAATATTTACGTGAATGAGGAAGACATTCGCTTTCTGGGCGGCGACTCATACTCTTTCCAAGACGGCGACGAAGTGTTGCTGGTACCTTCCATTGCTGGTGGCGCGCGCTAGCCCAGACGAGAGTTGTCGGGGGCTCGATTCTCGGTTGCGCGCCCAGCCAGGGCGGACCAAATTCATCTGATATTCATTTTGCCGTTACCGCGCTGTAACAAATTCCCACTACGTTTGGAAGTTCGCTGGGCCGTGATTGAGTACTACGTCTTCGGCTCGAGGACGCTTCCCATTTTGCTGGATGGGAAGCGCCGAAGCTGCCTTTTCCAAGAATCAGATGACTCTCGTCGCAAAAATCAGGAGACCACTATGAAAAAACTGACCCTAGCCGTGTCCTTGTTGACCGCCCTCACGGGCATCATGTTTGCGCAGGAAGGTGCTATTCCAAAGGGCATCCCCCACCTCGATCATGTCTTTCTCATCATGATGGAGAACCACGGTTATACGGAAATTCTCCACAATCCCAACGCGAGATTCATCAATAGCTACGCCAAGTCCGCGAATCTCGCCACCAATTATTTTGCGGTCGCGCATCCCAGCCTCAACAACTATCTGGAAATCGTGGGCGGATCGAACTTCGGAATTCAAAGCGACAACAATCCAAACTGGCACAACAGTTGCCTATCCAACCTCGCCACTGCGACCGTGAATACGGATAACCCGCCCAGCCCGCCGATTTGTCCGATCTGGGGGAGCGGTACCGACGCTCCGATTCCGGCGCTTGATTGCACTAACGAAGTGACGGGACCTCCATGCGAGATCAACATTGACGGCAAAGTGTCCTATCCGGCCGTTCCAACGACGCTCGGCATCACTATCGCTGATCAACTCGTCGCTGCGGGAATGAGTTGGAAGACTTACCAGGAAAGCTTGCCTATGACCGGCGCTAACAAAGTCGATTACAGCGACGGGAATTTTTCTAACCTCACGAACTTTGCTAAGATCAACCCGCAATTGAATCCTCCACTCAACAGTGGCGACATCGTGCAGCTTTATGCATCCAAGCACAATCCCTTTGTATACTTTCGGGACATTCAGCAAGGCACCAATCCGCAGCTTAGCTTCGCGCAGATGACGGCCTTTGACGGCGCGGGCGGTCTGTGGGGCGACCTCGCCGCCGGTACGGTTCCGAATTTTTCCTACATTGTGCCGAACCAGTGCAACGACCAACACGGTCGCGGCAATGGAACAGCGTTCTGCGGTTACGACCCCAACGACAATGGCACGCAGGCAGGGCTAAACCCGGCTCTGATCATTTTGGGGGACCAGGCTGTCGAGAAACTGGTGACTGCCATCCACAACTCACCGGCTTGGACTCACGGACACAGTGCCATCATCGTCGTTTGGGATGAGAACGATTACGCCGTGCAACCGATCATCAACCAGGTGGTTACCATCATCGATACGAACTACGGTTTCCACGGAATCCAGAGTAACCAGTTCTATACCCACTTCTCGCTGCTGCGGTCGATCGAGGGAGGTTTTGGCATCCCCTGCCTGAATCATGCCTGCGATGCGAGCACGCAAACAATGACTGATCTGTTCGGAATGCAGTAGAGAGTTTGGAGCAGAAATGATTTATCGGGACTGGTCTTTTGGGATCGGTCCCGAGTTCTTTGCTCGCTAGTTGCTGCGGACATAGCCTTGATACACGTAAGTGGACGGGATTAAGTTTCCCCGCGGTTCGCTTGGTGTTCAGGCCATCGACTAGCGTTCCAGAACCAGTTACAGCATCTGCGTTTGGCGCGGGGGCGTCGAGGCTCCTAATAGCGCCAGCGGCGGCTCGATCGGAATCAGAGAATTTCTCTGCTGCCGCCGGACGCCATGATTTTTCGCAGCCATTCTGGCGGGCCTTTCGTTTTTCTCGCCTCACTCAGCGCGGCTTCACGTTCCCCAGGGTTGGCGCCTATCCCAAACGAAAAGTCTGTTCCTTCGATGGTTTGAATGCCGCCATTCGCGTAAACGCGAAAAGCCTCTTTGAAAAGTTGCTGTGCCTGAGAAAGCTTCGAACTTAATTCCTCGCGGGATTCCGCTTTGCACAAAAAGTCATCGCCGTGGGAATGATAGGCGTCCAACCGAACACTGATCAGGATCTTGCCAAGTCTCGCTAAAAGGGCGTCGCCCGCGATGCGACCGTACACGTCATTGAAAACGTGCATGACGTCGACGTCCGCGATCGCGACGAAGGCGGCCGTATTTCCTTCTTCAAACGCTCGAAGGTTCGGCAAGCCGGTTAATGCGGAGACTAACACCACCCGCTTCGGAATCTCGGCAAGTTGCGTTGCCGGTTGCACGGTTCGATGAGCCGAGATCATAGCTTTCGCCTCCTCGAGACTTGCTGAAATTCCGGTCGCCACCATGTGTGCGGCAAGAAAACCCGGGGCGCGGGAAATGCCGTGCATGCAGTGAATCAATATTCGCTGGCCTTTCTCCGTCTGCTCCTTCAGCCACGACGTGGCTTCCCTCACATGCGAGGGATAAATGACTTCGGTATCGGGCGCGGGGATCCACTTATACGCCTTTCCGGGATGCTCCCCTGATTGATTTCTCCCAGGCGGATCGTACGCGTCTGGGCCGCGCACGTTGAGGATTGCGGTGATGCCTTCTGGATTCTTGCGAATCAGTTCATCCGCGTCGCGCTGGCTGCCGAGCCATAGGTTGTTAACGATACGATGCATTATTCGGTTGCTGGCTTTCAGCCTTTCATGGCTCCCTTATGTGTTTGCGTCCTGTTTCCTTTACGGCGCGTGGGAGCTGGCCACTTCAATACCTTGAGCCTTCAATCGCTACTTGGCAAGCGCCGCAGGGCGTTGCCGACGACGTGACCAGCGAAGGATTGAGAATTCGGTCTTCGATCTCCATACAATATCTTGCAGCCTCGTTCGTCTACAGGGGTAGATGGATGAGGCGCTCAGAAAGCAGTGGGCGATGGCCGACCAGGACCGCCGGATCTCGGAGGCAATTGACCGCGAACAGCCGCGCCTGCGCAATTTCATCCGGAAACGGGTGGCGGACCAGAGCGACGCGGAAGACATCCTGCAAGATGTTTTTTACGAACTCATAGAAGCCTACCGTCTGATGAAGCCCGTGGAACAGGTTACGGCCTGGCTATTTCGTGTCGCTCGCAATCGAATTACCGACCTCTTTCGCAGCAGACAGCGCGCTGCGCTAAGAGACGGATCGGGGATAACGGCCGAAGACGGCGAGATGCTGCAACTTGAGGATTTGCTTCCGTCGCCCCTTGCCGGTCCTGAGGCCGCCTATGTGCGAAGCGTTCTCGTCGAAGAGTTGGATGCTGCACTCGACGAACTACCGGAGGAACAACGTGATGTCTTTGTCGCCCACGAGTTGGTGGGATACAGCTTCAAAGAGATCTCTGCGCAGACTGGTGTCAGCGTGAATACGTTGCTGTCGCGCAAGCATTACGCGGTATTGCACCTGCGCGAGCGTCTCCAAGCCATCTATCACGAATTTACGAAAGCATGAGGATTGAAATATGAGAAGAAATCGAGCTGGAAGAGTGATCATGATGATTTTGCTGGCGACGGTTTTTCTCGCGGTTTTCAGCTTTGTAGTTATGCGCCTCTGGAACTGGCTAACGCCGGCGCTGTTTGGCTGGCACTTGATCACCTACTGGCAAGCAGTCGGAGTTTTGATTCTCAGCAAGATTCTGTTCGGGGGATTTCGCGGCCATTCCGGGCGGCGCATGCACTGGCGCGGACGCATGATGGAGCGGTGGGGGCAGATGACACCGGAGGACCGCGAGAAGTTTCGGCAATCAATGCGCGGGCGCTGTGGACCGATTGGGCCGTCCACCGAGGCTCCGAAGGCGTAAGGCGATCGCGCTGTTTCCCTCGAAGTTTCCCTTTTACATGATGGCAGGGTATGCTATCATCTAACTAACCAGTTAATTATATGAGGCGTCCCTCCTCTGCCATCCGGCCTCAATCTCGTTTGCCTCGCCGTTCCGGGGCCGCTCGCACTCGATCTTCCTCCGGCTTCGGGACCCGCGGTCAGCCCGAAGAGAGCCGGGCGTCGATCCTGAGGGCTGCAGTTGCCGAGTTTGCTGAGTACGGGGTTGCCGGAGCTCGCACCGACGCCATTGCCCGCGCCGCCCATGTCAACAAAGCGCTGCTTTATTACTACTTCAAAGACAAAGATGCGCTCTATGAAGCCGTCCTCGACCATGTTTTTGGCGGTCTGCGGGATCAGGTAATGCCGGTGCTTGAACGCGACCTGCCTCCGCGCGAGAAGATGCTGCAGTATGTCGGATCCTATTTTGATTACATCGCTGCCAACCCAAGATTTCCGCGGGTGGTGCAGGCCGAATGGATGCGGTCGGGGGCGAAGGGCACTGCTCGCATGCAGCGTGTGGCCAAAAAGTATTTCCTTCCCATTTTTGACAAGCTAGTCGTAGTTTTGCGGGAGGGCGTCGCCGCCGGCGAATTCCGTCCCCTGAATCCCATGGACTTTCTGCCCTCGATACCAGCCTTGGTCGTTTTTTATTTTGGGGCCGCTCCGCTCATGAAGACAATGACGAAAGTCGACCCATTGTCGCCTGAGCGCATACGGGAAAGACGCTCGTTCGTCCTCGATTTCATTTCGTCGGCGCTTTTCGCATGAGCTTGCCATGATCGGAATATCGGAGTTTTGCTATGAATGCGCGAAATAAATTCTTAATGGCAGTGGCGATCGTTTTCGTGATCGCGGCCGGCTACTACTTCATTTCGACCCCGGGGGGAAATGACCTGGTCCTAGTCGGAACCGTGGATGCGAACCAGATTGTCGTCAGTCCTCAGATTCAAGGACGCATCACCAAGCTTCTCGTCGAAGAAGGAACGCAGGTGAAGCAGGGCGATCTGATCGCGCTCCTCGACCCTTCAGAGCTGGAAGCCGAAGAACGTGCAGCGGCCGCGACCATCGCAAGTATGCGATCGAAGGTGAGCGAAAGCGAATATACGCGGAAGTCGACCAAGGGCTCGACATCGAGTGACGTGTCAAACACGCAAGCAAAACTCCAGGTGGCGCGCGCTCAACTCGCGCAGGCAGAAGCTACATTGGCGCGGGTCGAGAGCGATAGCCGTAGAACCATCGGACTGGCGCAGGCGGGCGTGGCATCCGATCAGGATCGAGTTCAGGCAGAGATGAACCTCAAAGCGCAAGAAGCCAGTGTGCAGGCGCTGAGAGAGCAAGTCACGGCGTCTCAGGCGGATCTGGACTCGGCGGTCGCGCGTACGAATCAGGCGACGGCGGCGCAAAGCACCGTTGCGTCGACGCGAGCCCAGACTGAAAACGCGATAGCGGAACTGAAAGAAGCGGAAGTACGACTCGGTTATACGAAGATTTATTCTCCCGTGACCGGCACGGTCTTAGTTCGCGCGGCCCGCGAAGGTGAAGTCGTCAATGCCGGGCAGGCCATTGTCACGGTTGTCGACTTTACGGATACGTGGGCCTTTGCCTCCATCCCCGAGACGGACGCGGACCATATCGGAATTGGAGACACCTTGCGCGTGCGACTCCCTGGGGGCACCGTCGTTCCGGGAAAGGTTTTCTACAAAGCTGCCGAAGCGGATTTTGCAACGCAGCGCGACGTTGGCCGCCGCAAACGGGACATTCGCACGATTGCCCTCAAGGTCCGCCTCGACAATCCGAAGGAAGCATACGTTCCCGGCATGACCGCTGAGGTACTGGTGAGCCCGTCACAGTTGAAAGGAACGGCCTCGGGCAGCGCGGAAGCCGCAGGGAAACCATGAACGCTGATGCGAACAAAACGAACGGTGCGCCCGTCTCGACCTCTGAGTTCACCAAAAGCGAGGTTGCTCCCGATGCCCCCAACGCCATTGAAGTTGATCACATCGTAAAACGCTATGGCGACTTCACGGCTGTCGACGACATCTCGTTTGTGGTCAAGGAAGGAGAAATATTCGGGTTGCTCGGGCCGAATGGCGCGGGCAAATCGACGCTGATCCGCATGATGACGACGCTGATTCCGATTTCCGGCGGCGAAGCGCGAGTCGCTGGACACGATGTAGTTCGCGATCCGGATGCAGTGCGCCGCACCATCGGCGTCATCCCACAAGCTTTGACCAGCGATCTGGATTTGACGGTGGAAGAAAACCTGAATATTTACGCGAAGCTGTATGACGTTCCCGCCCGGCGCCGCAAAGAGGCGATCGACGAACTGTTGGAAACAGTTGACCTCACCAAGTGGCGCGGAGCGCAGACGAAAACTTTGTCGGGCGGAATGCGGCGGCGGCTCGAGATCGCACGCGGGTTGGTCCATAGTCCGAGAATTTTCTTCCTGGACGAACCAACGACTGGCCTCGACCCGGTTTCGCGCGTGGCAGTCTGGGAAATGCTGACCAATATCAAGACCAAACGCAAATTGACCGTGCTGATCACCACCCACTATATGGACGAGGCCGACCGACTGTGCAACCGGATCGCGATTGTGGATCACGGAAAACTCGTGGCGCTCGATACTCCGGAGGCGTTGAAGGCGAGCGTTCCCGGATCGAACGTGATTGAGGCGCAGTTCGAGCATCCTCCGTTCGACTGGGAAGAGCGACTGCGGAGTTTGCCAGGCGTGACATCAGTGCACAACGAAAGCGCGGGAATGTTTCGTGTACTGACAGCGAATGGCTCCGGCACCACGACAGATCTAGTCGAAATGGCTGTCGTGAGTCAGGTTCCGCTCAAAACGCTTACGGTACAGAACACCACGCTCGACGACGTATTCGTCCATTACACGGGAAGGCAACTGCGCGACGAACTGGTGAAAGCGCACGCCTTCACCATGCCGCAACGACCGGGGTTGCAACCATGAACCGGATGATGGCCATTATCGAGCGCGAGATGCGCAAGTTCTTCCGATCGCCCGCCCTGATGATGGCATCAATGATTTTTCCGCTGGTGCAGTTGATTGTGCTGGGAAACGCGTTTGGAGGCAAGATTCGCGACGCAAAGCTGGGCGTGGTCGATGAAGACCATGGCACGCAGGCCATCCGCATTAAGGAAGCGTTTGACGCGGTGCGAGCAAATGCAGGAACGTTTGTTGCCGTCCCCTATGACAACGAAGTCAAGGCTCGCGAGGATGTACGCAACGGCAAGATTCAAGGGGCCGTCATCATTCCTGCCCAGTATTCAAAGATGGTCTATGAGAAAAACCGTCCGCGAATCGCGCTGGTCGTCGACAACAGCGATAACTTCATGAGTTCGACTTTCGAAGACAAAATGAACGAAGTGACGGACGCCCTGAATGAACCGGATGTCCCGCAGCGATTGCTCCAGCAAACTGCGCTGGAAGTCGTGGAGTTGTATCCCTATATCGAATACATGAAGTATCTGCTGCCGGGTTCGATCACGCTGGCGATGTTCGTTTCAGTGATGATCGGCGGCGGCATGTTATATATCGACGATAAAGCGCGCGGCGTACACGAGGGTTATCTGGTCACTCCAATCACCAAGGCCGAGCTGGTCTTCGGACTGAATGGAGCCGGAGCGATCAAAGCAATCATGACTGGTGTTGTGATAACCGTGATCGGATCGCTTCTGGCGGGCGTAGGCACGATCTTTAATCCCGCCACGATGGTCGGGCTGCTTATCTTGATCTTGCTGACGTCGGTCGCATTCAACACCATGATGTTTCTGATGATGGTGCGAATTGAGGATCCTCTCGTGCCACGCGCGATCTTCGGAATCTTGAATACGCTTTTGTTCTTTCCCAGTGGATCGATTTATCCTGTGGAGGCCTTTCCCACTTGGCTGCGAGCCATCGCCAAGGTGGATCCCTTCACCTATGCGGTCCACGGATTCAAATCACTTTTGCTCAAAGAAACAGGGCTGGCCGCGATTGTCCCCGACATGATCTACCTGTCAGTGTTTGCCGTGTTGACCCTCGCGCTCGCTGTGCCCTTGTTGAAGCGCACTCTATAACATTGGCGTTCATCGAGGAGCCGGGACTTCGATGAATGATCCGCCGGCGCGCAGATCCCGCAACGAATGGCCCGCCTGTACCGAACGAGACGTCTCGGTTTGCAGGCGGAAGATGAGGTTGGTTGTGAATGAGCCAGGGTTGGCCCTGACGGAAGACGCGTCAAAACGCATCCAGATAAAGCGGCCGATTCGGCTCAGTCGCACCCGCTCGGGGGTGAGCCGGGCGGTATAGCTGGATGCTATGCGTGCCATTTCCGCAAGGTCGGATGTGGGGCCAAATTCCACGTCAAACGGGCGCGGCAATTGTCGCATCGCATCCAGTTGGCGGGCGATGATTCTTCGCGGACCCGCACAAGGCTGAGTGCGGCACCCCAGAATCTTCTCGATGGCATATAGCGCCGCATGATCGACCCTCTCCCCGAAGGCGATGTATAGTGTGTTGGTCGAGGCCGCATAGCTCAAAGGAAACATTTGAAATGCTTCTAGAATCGCCAGCGGAATATTGCCGGGCGATTCGACCATCGCTGGATCCAGGGACGTCGCTACCGGGCATCCCCACTGCAGCGCCAGGGCCGATGTGACGTCCTGTTCAGTCGCGAATCCAAGTTTCTCGATCCACTCGCCAATTTTGCCGTAGCGCGCCCGCCGCTGAGCTTCCAGGGCGGCCTGGACTTCCGTGTAGGTGAGCTTCCCACGCGCCACCATAAGAAGTCCCAGAGGAATCCGGTTTGGTGGTTGTGGCGAAGGGGTAATGCCGCGCAAGCGCGATAATTGGCCGACGAGCGCAGTCTCCAGACATTGGGGATGACAATAGAACGCTCCTTGCAAGAAAGTTCCGGTAGGCCTGTGCCGGTGCAACAAACGTTGCCATCGCGATTGCAGCCGCGTACAAGTCTCGAGCGTGCACGCCGGTTGCGACTCGCGGTTGTAGCGCTCGACCCAGTCCGCCGGCCAGGCCAACGGATTCAAGAACTGCATCTTCATGCCATCGTCTCCTGTTGATCGCTGTGGCGAGATTAGGTTACAGATGGAGTTTGAGAAACTCCGACCCTTTCCGTCGACGACGGCGTCGGGGCCGGATCCACTGCATCCGTGACGCG
>Ga0181531_10001680_pt1 | contig 13938 bp, 10 predicted proteins | sample PEATcosm2014_Bin_38_FD_119743 | JGI IMG/M metagenome (GOLD analysis project Ga0181531, IMG submission 119743) | Peatland microbial communities from MTU Mesocosm Facility, Houghton, MI, USA - PEATcosm2014_Bin11_10_metaG | ecosystem: Environmental > Terrestrial > Soil > Wetlands > Peat | place... | reverse complement strand
GGTGAGCTGGTCGCCCGCCGCCGGGCCCGGTTTGAATGCCGTTCCCGTCAGCTTCCAATCGCCGTAGTTGGTGCTGTCAAAGCGCCCTATGGCTAGATCTTCGGCGTTGCATTTGACAAGGAAAGTGAGAGCGGCAGCAAAAACTAACAGGTTGAAACCGAAGATGGTTTTTAAGCAAGTTCTCACAGGATTATCCGTCACCGGGTTTTAAGACAATTCAGGTTCCGGGACATTTTTTTTGCCATATGGTCGTTTGCAGACTCGATGACCATCTGGTTGGTGGGGATGTCCAGCGTCAACGCCATGCCGTAGTGCAGGCCTTCGACAAACGGCAGCAGCAGCTCCAGCACATCCGGTTGCTGGAAGTGCTCCGGCTTCGTGTCCGGGTGGGGAAAATAGATGAGCCCGTCCACGGGAGTTTGGTCAGGGCAAACCACGCGCACATCGAAAAAAGAAAAGTCCTCGGCAGGTTCCGTCGGGTGCCATTTTACGTTGGTGAAGGTATGCCGCGCCTTCAACACGCGGTAAGCAAGCGGAACGATGCTGACGTTCAAGGTGCCCAGGTGAAAAGCGCTCAAATCAAGCCCTCGTGCCAGAAAGTGTGGAAACTGCATCCGCAGCGTGCCGCCCGGAAAGCGGGGGCTGCCATTGAGACCGGAAGCCACCCGATGACCTTCAACGAGGCGGGCGGTGATGATCTGGTTAACCTTGGTATTCATTTTGTGAATCTCCTGATGCTAATGTCAGCGCTTGAGACGCTGCTGCATATCCTCCAGAGCCACCTGTTTCGTCTCCGGGAAAAACTTCCACACGACGACAATTTGAATGACCATCATCGTGGAGAAAAAGGCGAACGGCAGTCCGGCATTGGGCTGGCCCAGATTTCGAGCCACCATGGGGAAGATCCCCGAGATGAGCATCGCCATGAACCAATGGGTAAAACTGCCCAGCGTCTGACCTTTACTGCGGACCAAGTTGGGGAAAATTTCGCTGATGAACACCCAGATCACCGCGCCTTGTCCGAACGCATGGCAAATCACCATGCCCCCGAGCAGCCAGATCAGCCAGTCGGCGTGGACGTTGCTGTTAAAGATCCACGACACCAGCCCCAGGCTGACCGCACCGCCGATGCTGCCACAAATGAGCAAAGGCTTGCGGCCCACCTTGTCAATGATAGCCATGCCCACGAGGGTCGAGATCAAGTTGACGGCCCCGAGGATGACGGTCTGCATGGCACTCGCATGTTTGTCGAAGCCGGCCATCGCAAAAATCTGATCGGCGTAATACCAGAGCGCGTTGATGCCGCCGAGTTGGTTGAACATCGCGATCGTGATCGCGAGGAGCACCGGCTTGCGCAGGGATCTGACGAAGAGCGGCGCAGCTTTGCCGGATATTTCTTCGCGCAACGACTCCTGGATCGCGTTCATCTGGACCGGCACATCCGCCACGCCAATCTTGCCCAGCACCACTGCTGCCTCCTCACTCTTTCCCTTCATCATGAGCCAGCGCGGACTGCGGGGGATGAAGAAAAGCATGGTCAAAAAAGCGAAAGCCGGCACGGCCTGAACGCCGAGTTTCCAACGCCACTCAGTGGTTCCCAGTCCCATTGAGCCAAGGAAAAAATTTGAACCATAAGCGATCAGCACGCCGAGCACGATGTTGACCTGAAAGCACGCGACCAGGCGGCCGCGCCAGGACGCGGGCGCGATTTCGGCCAGATACATCGGCCCGAGCACCGAACTTGCGCCCACCGCAAGTCCGCCTAAAAAGCGGGCGGCGACAATCATCGTGAGGGAAGAGGAAAAAGCGCACCCGATGGCGCACAGCAGGTAGAAGGCAGCGACGATCTTAAGACAATCCCGGCGGCCGTAGAGGTCGCCCGGCTTTGCCGCGGCCAGTGAACCGACCGTCGCGCCCAGCATGGCGGAAGCAGTCATGAAACCTTGCTGGCCGCTGGTCAGAGAGAACAATTTTACCAGGTCTGCCTGGCAGCCGGAGATGACTGCCGTATCGAAGCCGAAGAGCAGACCACCCAACGCACCCACCAGCGTGGCGCCGATCAATACCAGGTTGATTCTCACCGGGGTGGTATCAATCGTTTTGCCAGCTATGATATTATCGAGTGTTACTCCGGTGTGGCGACTGTGGGATGAATTCATGTGCTTGTATTGAATTTGAAGCAGTTTTGCGCAAAGGCAACATAAGAATTGACATCTTCTAATAAAGATGTCATATCTGCCACAAGCATGTAACTAACAACTTTTGCAATGAATAGTTCATCCAAGCACCGCACCATTTCACGCCAGCTTGCCACCGAAATAATTGCGGGAAAGTACCGCCAGTCGGGCCGCCTGCCCAGCGAAGCGCAGTTCGTAAAACGCTTTGGAGTCTCCCGCCCCACAGTCGGTCGGGCTTTAAAGGATCTTCAAGAGCAGGGCCTCATTGATCGTCGCAGGGGTTCCGGCACATACATCCGCGCGGAGAATAATCGCACTCACGACACGAATTCAACCATTCCGCAGCTTGGCATGATCGTGCCCAGCCTGCGCCACACAGAGATTTTTGAGTCCATCTGCGGAGAGCTTGCCAGCCTCGCCCGCGTCAACGACTACGGCCTTTGGTGGGGGGCCAGCAGTTCCCCCATCACCGAGTCAAAAATGACGGTGGAAGAGGCGGAGGCGCTATGTTCTCGGTTCATTGAACAAGGCGTCGCGGGCGTTTTTTTTGTCCCATTTGAGCACCAAGCTGATCGTGAAGCTGCGAACCGCCGGATCACCGAGCGCCTGCGACAAGCCGGCATCCCGGTCGTTTTGCTGGACCGCGACATTGGAGCCTTCCCAAATCGAAGTGCCTACGACCTTGTTGGCGTTGACAACTTTGCCGGTGGCTACTTGCTTGCCGAGCATCTCATCAAACTGGGTGCCCGCCGACTGGCTTATGTGATGCGGCCGCTCACCGCTTCGACCGTGGATGCCCGCATCGCAGGTGCGCGGATCGCCATGCTGGCCTATGGCTTGGATGCACCCCAACCTTTTGTCAACTCTGGCGACCCGACTGATCTGAAGTTCGTCCGTTCATTTATTCAATCTCACAAGCTAGACGCAATTCTCTGCACGAGCGACCACCTCGCCGCCCAGCTCCTGCAAAGCTTGACCCGTCTCGGCATTCGCGTTCCCCAAGACCTGCGCCTCGTGGGCTTCGATGATGTGCGCTTCGCCAGCCTGCTCACCATTCCACTTACCACCATGGAGCAGCCCTGCCGTGACATTGCTATTACAGCCTTTAATGCCCTGCGTGAACGCCTTAAAAATCCCACTTTGCCGCCACGCACGCTTATGCTTACACCCCGCATCGTGGTGCGGGAGACCTGCGGGGCGTATCTACAGCAATCGCAGCAGATGGTTTCCGGGATCAATTCAGTCCCGAAGGCGTAATTAGACTAAAAATAGAAGACGCGAGGCTGCGGACCGGTCCATTTCGCCACTTTTGACGAAACCCTTCGTTTTGTGTTCGGCAAGCGAACATTACTCATTTACCGCTACAGCTATTGGTTGCGCGGAGAGCGTGTCTTTCGCCAGTATAGACGTGTGGCTAACATAGCCAAGCCTCCGAATATGGCAAACGAACTGGGAGAAGGTTCGGGTACGGAGAGCGTGGCAAGTTCCATGTTGATCCAAGGCAAATAATCGGCTACGCTGACATCCTGCCACATGTCGGTTGAGTCGGCTACTTCACTTTTCGGATCGTTCCCGAGGTTGCCATTGAGTGTGCCAGTTGTTGAGCTGGAATGCACACCGAGGATCGTGTTGCCGGAAAGGCTGGGGCCACCGGAGTCGCCAGCGAAAATGAATGAGGTGCTGCCGTTGTAATTGGGGCTTACACCGTTGATCATAAGGTTATTTTGAAATCCTTGATAGACATAGTTCTGACCGGCGTAATCAGAAACCGCTCCAGTAATGGTTGTCACTCCGGCGCCATTGATGCTGTTGGGACCTGCATGAAGGGTTCCATAACCTGCGCCGTAGCCGTAAAGAGGCGAATAGACATAGGACAGGGTTCCACCCAGATTAACGACGCTTGCCTGATGGCCATAGCCAGCCTGGGTAATCGCCGTATTGGCTCCAGGCACGGCATTGGGAAGGGCCACTGCCGCCAAACCCGCAGGCAGCGTGTTCAATTGGCTGCCGGGAACAAAGACGTCAAGAATCGCCAAATCCACCGCGCTGCTGCCGTCGGAGGGAAGATCGAAAAGTGTTGCCTCGTCTTCCGCCGCGAATGAAGCGCCGCCACCGCCAGCATTGCCAAATCCAACGCTGATTTGGCCAGGAGTGTAAATAGTGCTTCCTCCGCCCGAATCGTCGCGAATTACATGGTCTGCAGTAAGAACGTCCAGATCCACCCCTCCATTGTAAGGCATCATCTGAACGATCGTTCCGCTCCCGCTCCCACCGGGGTCGGCAATCCGAACGATGGCATTGGCCGTGTTTCCCAAGGCCGCCGTGGAATCTGAGCCGGCAGAAATTGCCAGGCCAAGACAATGGCTGGGGATCATTGCCCCGAAAGCAGAAAATAAAATTACTCCGACGGCAGATGATATATGGGAAGGTTGTTGATTGATCTTGCGGTTTGCTTTTGACCTTTTATTCATAACGCATGCTCCTGATTTATTTTTACCTAACCGGCTGACCGCGCGAGTATGAACATAAAAAACATTAAGTCAATCATTAGTTATTCACATTCATAATCAGGGCCAGCCGGAAATTATTCTCACTCTGGGTTTGGAGGACTGCGCGAAAACTACCGAAAATCGGGCACAATTTCACCAGAAAACCAGCCAGTTATCCTCACTTTTATTCTCACTTTTGGATTTTGAAAAAAACCGAAACCGAGAAAAGCCATTGGTGTCATTGGCTCAAATTGTATTTGGTAGCGCGTACGGGAATCGAACCCGTCTTTCCGGATTGAGAATCCAGCGTCCTAACCGATAGACGAACACGCCACTTGACCCATGTTACCTCTGCCGCCGATGGCCTGTCAATGTCCGCGCTGACCCGGGTCAAGAAAGGCCGTCGCGCGAGGAGGCTCAGCATTTACGATATACGATTTGCGCGTGGGAGTCCGGCTCGGGAATGACCTCGTAAATCGTAAATCAAATATCGTAAATGGAAACGGGCCGTTACTCGACGTCTTCGCCCAATTCGACGTTCCAATAAGCGAGGTCGATGAAGTGTTTCCAACTGTCGTGCCGGTGCAGGCTGAAGTTGATCTGCACAAACGGCCGCCATTTCGGCCGCTTGGGTTTGCGGATGAGATGCAGCCCGGCCTCCTGCGGCGTGCGGTTGGCCTTCTGGGTGTTGCACTCGATGCAGGAACAAACGATGTTCTCCCACGTCGTCGGACCGCCGCGGTCGCGCGGGATGACGTGGTCCAGGTTCAAATCCTTGCGGTCGCACACGCGGCCGCAGTATTGGCAGGTGTTTTTGTCCCGCTCGAAAATGTTGTGGCGCGTGAACTTGACCTCCTTCTTCGGCAGCCGGTCGTAGATGAGCAGCAGGATGATGCGTGGCACGCGGACGCGGAAGGAAATGGCGCGAACGGACTCCTCGTGCGGCGCATTTTCCGAAAGATCCCGCCATTGATCGAAATTAAACGTGCGGAACGAGCCGTCGTCGCCGTCCAGAACCACCTGGGCATGGCCCTGAAACAACAGTGCGAGGGCGCGCCGGGCGGTGCAGACGTTGACCGCCTGCCACAGCCGGTTCAAGACCAGCACGTGCTGGGTTAGCGCAGTGTTCATGGCGCGTTTTAAGTGGCGAAACGATAACAGAACCGGCAGAACAGGTCAATCGGCGAGTCGGCGGGGTAGTTCTTCATTTTTCTCTTAATCTTAATCGTAATCTTGCTCTTCGTCTTAACCGTTCTGGGCGCAGGATTAAGATTAAGATGAGATTGCGAAGGCAGACCGAGACTTAACGGTCGGCGTTGCCAAATCACATCGGCTTGGAGTATTTTGCCAGCATGAAACGCCTGGCTGTATTTGTCGTTTTGATTTTGGGCCTGTCGCTGGCGGCGCGGGCGCAGGAGAATCCCGACGACCAATACCTCATCATTTACGCCCTCATGCAGCAGGCGGACACATTCGACAATTCGGGAGAGCCGCGCCGGGCCTTGGACGACTACGTCGAGGCGCAGAATGACCTGCAAAGATTCCATACGGCGTTTCCGGACTGGAACCCCAGGATTGTCAATTTCCGGTTGGATTATCTGGCGGATAAAATTGCCGAGATGACCGCCAAGCTCCCGTCCCCGAACCCGCCGCCGCCCGCGGTCTCGGCGCCCGCAACACCAGGTGCGCCTCCGAGTGCAGCCCCGGCGGCAGCGGTTGCGGCCAACGCCGAGCTGGAATCGCAGCTCGGCGCCCTGCACGAGCAGGTCAAACAGTTGCAAACCGACAACGAGACGCTGCAGGCCAAATTGAAGGAGGCCCTGGCGGTGCAACCGGCGACGGTGTCGCCGGCCGAATTTGCCCAGGTGCAGGAGCAACTCCGGTTTTTGATGAAGGAAAATGATTTGCTGAAGGTGAGCCTGGGGCAGGGGAGCGGCAACGCGGCGGTGGGCGTGGATGCCAAAACCTTTGACCTGTTGAAACAGGCACTCGCCGAGGCCAATCAAAAGCTGGCCGTTCAGACGGCGCGGGCCGACCAACTGGCACTGGAAAATCAGTCGTTGCAAACCCGTCTGCAGTCGTTGTTGACGAGTGCGGACGCCGCCGAGGCCTTGCGCCAGGAAAATGAATTGCTCAAGAAACAGTTGGCCAGCCTCAAGTCCGCCCCGGCGGCCGCCGCGCCCGCCGCCATCCTGGACGCCGATCTGGCCCGGGCGCAAACCCAGATTGCCGCCCTGCAATCGGCGGCGGAAGTGAACTCGCTGGAAAAAATCGCGCTGGAAAATCGTGTAAAACAGCTGCAGGGCGCGGCAGCGAACCCGGCGCCGGCGGCGGGGCCCAGTCCGGCGGAATACGAGGCGCAAATTCGCGAGCTGAAACAGGAGCGCGATGATTTGCTGGCCCGGCTCGGCGACGCGAACCAGAAACTCTACGGCTCCAAAGGCCAGAACGCAGCGGCCCAGATTGACGCGCTGGCGCAGCAGGTGGACACGTTGCGCGCGCGGATCGCGGTGGATGAGGCGCAGCCGATTCCCTATACGCCGGAGGAGCTGGCCCTGTTCAAACAGTCGGCGCCCCAACTGACCGCCAATCCCAACGCGGAGAAAAAATCCATTCAGGAGTTGCCCACCGGCGCGGCTTCGCTGGTGGCCGAGGCGCAGAATTATTTTTCCGCCAGGGAATATGGCAAGGCCGAGGCTGATTATCAGCAAATTTTGAAACAGGACGAGAACAACGGACTGGCCCTGGCCAACCTGGCCCAGATTGAGCTGGAGGAAAACAAGCTGGACGACGCAGACAAGCACATCCAGGCGGCGTTGGCGGAGAGTCCGAATGACGCCTACAACCTGACGGTCCTGGGCCGGATCCGGTTCAGCGAGGCGCGCTATGACGAGGCGCTCGACGCGCTGAGCCGCGCGTCAAAACTCGATCCGCAAAATCCGGACATTGAAAATTATCTGGGGGTGACACTGGCGCAAAAAGGGTTGCGCGCCCAGGCGGAAACGGCGTTGCGCCGGGCGGTGCAACTGGATCCCAATTACGGAGCCGCGCACAACAATCTGGCAGTGATTTACCTCACCCAGCAGCCGCCCATGGTCGAACTGGCGCGCTGGCATTATGAGAAGGCACTCGCCGCCGGCCAGCCCCGCAACCCGGCCCTCGAGAAAATGCTGACCGACAAGGGTGCGCCCGTTTCACAATGACCAAACGGGATTGTTGGATTGGTGGATGATTGGGCGAAACCATGGCCATCCATTCATCCATCAATCCCATCATCCGTTAATCCATTGCCTGACATGCTTCGCCAGCTTTCCCACGAACTGACCATCGCCACGCGCCATCGCGGTCTGCATGAGTTTACCCAGGAAGTTGAGGCGTGGGTGGGTCGGAATCAATTCAAGGAGGGGTTGCTGACGATTCACCTGCAACACACCTCGGCTTCGCTGTTGATCCAGGAAAACGCCAGTCCGGACGTGCGGCGCGATTTGGAGGCATTTTTCAAACGGCTCGTCCCCGACGGCGACCCGCTGTTTGAGCACACGTTGGAAGGAGATGACGACATGCCGGCGCATATCCGGACGGCGCTCACGACGGTGAATCTGGGCATACCGGTGCGCCAGGGGCGGCTGGCACTGGGCACATGGCAGGGGATTTACCTGTGGGAACATCGCATTCAGGGGCAGGCGCGGCGCGTGGTGCTGCATTTCCTGGGCGAATAAACTGGCCAAGTGCGGCGGCTGATGGCAGGTTGCGCGGCATGAAATTTTCATGGTTGGCCGTTCTGACGGCGCTGGTTTTTTGCCTGGTTTTGGACAGTCACGGCCAGACAAACGTGACGGGTTTTGCCTTTGCCGGCCCGGAAATCTTTCCCATTGACCAGCAAATCGGCCTCCTGCACGCGGCGGATTTGAGCGGTGACGGGTTGAACGACCTGATTGTGGCCAACAATCTGCGTTCCAAAATCAATCTGCTCTACAACCTGACGGGCAAAACCAATCTCACCGCCGTCGCGGATCCGGCGGCGCCGCTGGACATCAACCAGTTGCCGCCCGGCTCGCGGTTTCGCATTGATTCCATTCCTGTGGATGAACACATCAGCGCGATGGTGGTGGCCGATCTCAACGGCGACGGCCGGCCCGACATCGCCTTTTATGGCGACGGCAAGGACCTGGAAGTGATTTACAACCAGGGAACCAACGGCTGGAGCGACCCGGAACGCTGGCACATTGACAACGGGCGGACGGATGCCAATGCGCTGGCCGACGGCGATTTGAACGGCGACGGGCGTCGGGACCTGGTGCTGCTCGGCGACGACGGCTCGGTGTATTTTTTGCCACAATTGGCCGACCACACGCTGGGTGAGCCGCAAAAAATTCCGTATTCGGGGACGCCGGAGGCCGTGCAGATAGTGGATGTGAACGGTGACGGGCGGAAGGATCTGTTGTTGGTGGATTGGGACAGCCCCACACCGTTTCGCTTCCGGCTGCAAAGCGCTTCCGGTCAGCTGGGACCGGAGGTTTATTTCAAGTCGCCGCCCATCCGTTCGTATTGTGCGGACACTCTGGATGGCACGGCCAAGAACTACGTGGTCACCATCGCCCAAAGTTCCGGCCGGGCGGAGGTTTCGCAATTCATCCGCAAGCCGGCCGAACCGTTGTCCGGCGCCTTTCACCAGGGCCAATTCCAGATTTTGCCGTTGACCAAGACGGATGCGGCGCAACGCGGCATCTTGTGGGCCGATGTCAACGGCGATGGCCGGCCGGACTTGCTCGTGGCCCAGCCCGACAGCGGCCAGATTTCCGTGTACCTGCAACAGGCGGATGGGTCGCTGGCCGAACCCCAGACGTTTCCGACCCTGGCCGGAGTGAGCCAGCTGGCGGCGGCGGATTGGAACGCCGACGGCAAGTCGGAAATTTTTCTATTGAGCCAGAGTGAAAATGCGGTGGGCGTGACGCAGTTCGACAAGCACGGGCGGCTGCCATTCCCGACGCTCCTGCCGATTAACGGCAAACCGCTGGTGATGGTGGTGGGCGCATTGCGGCCCGGCGCCAAACCCGCCCTGGCCATGATTGTGGACCAGAACGGGCAGCGTTTTCTGGTGATCCGCACGGCGGACGGCAAGGTCCGGACACAAAAGTTGAGTGAAACGTTCACGTCCAATCCCGTCGCCATGGCGGTCCAGGATGTGAATCAGGACGGACGGCCGGATTTGGTGGTGCTGATACCCTATGAAAAAATCAAGGTCCTGTTGCAGAAGGCAAACGGGGATTTTGACGAGGAGGATGTGGACCCGCCTGGCGGCGCCATCGACCGGCCCTGGTTGGCGTCGGTGGATGAGGACGGCGACGGCCGGCAGGAATTGCTGTTGCCGCAGAAGAATTTCGTGCGGGCGGTCGTGCTGGAAAAGGAAATGGAAACCCTGGGTTCGACCAACCAGCCGGATTGGGTGTTCCGGGTGAAGGACCAAATCAATGGTTCATGGAGTGATTCGCGCATTGTCGGCGCCACGGCGTTGCCCAACGGCACAAACACGACCCCTTCCGTTTTTCTGCTCGATGCGGAACACGGGTGTTTGACGTTGTGTGAACGCGACGCGGCGGGTGTCTGGCAGGTCAAGCGCAACGTGGATTTGCCGGTCGCCGATTTCACCGGTTTGCAATCGGTGGCCCTGGGTGGGGCGAACCTGCACAGCATTGCATTTCTGGGCCAAAATGCCGTTGCCTGGATGCCGTTGGGGGGCGATGTCTGGGACCTGGAAGCGCTCGATGGTTATGACACTCCGGTCAAGGACGGTTATCTGAATGACGTGTCGGCGGGCGATTTGAACAACGATGGCCGCAAGCAACTGGTGTTTTTGGAGACAGCCCAAAATTATCTCGATATCGTCAATTTCACCCCGCAGCACAAGCTGGCGCCGGCGATTCGCTGGCAGGTTTTTGAGCAACACACCTTCCGGGGAGCCACGGACGCTTTGCCGGAACCGCGCGAAGCGCTGGTGGCGAATGTGACCGGCGGCAAGAAAAACGATCTGATCGTGGTGGTGCACGACCGGATTCTGGTTTATCCGCAGCCGTGATTTACCGAGGCCTCTGCCGCCCTACGGCGGAATGGAGTGCCGGTCTCCGACCCGGCGTGTTCGGAAAACCACGGTGTTCGCGCCGGGTCTGGAGACCGGCGTTCCGCTTTCGTCGGGGTCTTTTACTGTCTTAACTGCGGCGGACGGGGGCTGAAAAATCTGAAGGCCAGGCCGTCCGTGGTGGTGCTGCCGCTGTACACGGTGAAGTAAAAGTATTTGGCCACCTGGTCATAATCGGGCAGCAGTGAGAAATCCAGCCAGTCGCCCAGGCTCCCGCCCCACAACCCCGTCAACATGGGGTTGTCGCCAGACAGGGAATTGGGATCGTTTTTCAGGGCGGCAAGAAAAGCCCGCATTTGCTCGCCCTGATTTTCATAGCCAAACAAACCGTTGCCGGTGCCGCCGACGTGTTGGGCGGCTTCTGCCAGACCGTCGCTTTGACTCAGGGGTTTGACGTGGCTTTCAGCGCTTCGCAGATAATCTTCAATCATGGAGACGTTCCCCGAAAGGGCGACGTAACCGCCGCTGGCCGTGCAATAGAGCGAGCGTGAAGCGGCGGCTCCGGGACGCGGAATGGTATAGATTTTCCGGCCCAGAAAATCGCGGGTCGGCGGCGCATTCTCCTGCGAAGCGCCAAGCCCCAGGAGACTTTTTACGGCCAGGGCGGCCTGGTCGGGATGGGACGCGGCAAAGATAAAGATGGACGGCGCCTGGTTCAAGTCAGCCAGGGTCGTCCCCGTTGGTTTTTTTTGGTAGCTGATCCAGTCGTCACCCAGATTGCCGATCAGGTTCTTGCGAATGTCAAAATCCGGGTCCTGCTGTTGGGCGCTGGAATTGGCGATGTCGATGAACGAATTGAGGCTGGCGAGCGCCACGGGTGAAATATCGCCCAGCATTTTCAGGAGCGTGGTCCAGGATTGCTGGCCGTCCACGCGCCAGCGCCAGAATTTCACGGCGTCGGCGGGCACAAAGGGCGGCGGATTGGCGTCCTTTTGGATGGCGCTGATGATTTTGATGAATCCCTGCCGGGCCGACTCCGGCGCGGAAATGAAGAAGTCGGCCTCCGCGCCTTCGCGCGATTGGCGGCAGCTAAAGCTGATGCTCTTCAGACTCGTAAAGCCGGACGCGCCGAGGATTTGTTTCCACGGAATGGCCGGCATGGGATTGGGGGCTTCAGGGTTCGACCCCGCTTCCGGCAGGTGAACCAGCACGTCGAAAAAGGTTTTGGCATTGAACCAGCCGTAATACAGCGGTGCGCCGTGAAATTGCGAGAGCCGGTCCGCGGCGAAAAGGGCATTATCGTTCAAGGAAGGGTTGGAGCCGCCAGTCAACCGCGCGGACACAGTATCAATGTCCTCCCGGGAATTGCCGGCGATCAACAGCGACGCGAACTGCCCGATAAACAGTTTGCCGGGCGGTGGGGGAGGCGGGTTTTCCTTGCCGAGCTCCTGAACCGGCTGGCGGGTGGGGAAAATTTTGGCCAGCACTCCGGGCACGTCGTTGCTGGAAAGCGTCACGACCGAAAAATCGATGCCGTGCAGGGTTTCCGTCTGGAGTGGCTTGCCCGCGGCCATCCATTTTTTGCGGAGGCCGGCCAGATTGGTTTTGAGCACGTCGCTCTGGTTCCGGGTGTCGAGCAACAGCAGTACTCCGGGGTTGACGTCGTTGCTGCCGTTCCATCCGTTCTGCGTGAGGGCCAGCGCGAATTGTCCCTGCAGCAGACTGGCAAAGTCATCCAGGTTCACACCCAGATCCCGTTCCAGCGGAGCAACGAATTCCGCGTCCCACTTGGCGACAAACTTGTCGTGAAACGGTTTCATGGCCGGGTCATTCCAAAAAAGCCACTGGGGCGACTGATGGCCGGCGGCACGCAACGCCGCACAGTCCGGGGCGGCGAGCATGAACAAGGCGTCCGCCGGCACCAGATTTTCAACGGGGGGAATCGCCGCCCACGCCGGGGTGGCGGCCGTCAGGCCCAGCAACGCGGCCAGAAAGAGTCTGGGGAGTCTTGGTTTCATCTACTCGGCAGACCTGTGACTGGTGGTGCCGGGTGGTTCAAGATACCGATAAGGCGTGTTGGGATTGTCGGTGGAATAAGCAAAGGCGTCGCGATGGTCCAGGAAGTTCTTTACGAGTTCGACCGGGATGGCAAATCCCAGCCCCTCGCCGAACATGATTTTCATGTTGGTCACACCGATGACATTACCGGCCATGTCAAACAACGGGCCGCCGCTGTTGCCGGGGTTGATTTGCGCGGTGGTTTGCAGGTAAAGCTCGCCTTCCAGTTCGCGCGTCTTGGTGCTCAGGATGCCCTCGGTCACCGTGCGCTCCAGTCCCATCGGGCTGCCGATGGCGAAGACCGGGTCGCCCACACTCAGCGCGTCCGAATTGCCCAGCGTCAAGTATTTGAACGTCGGCGCGTTCTTGTCTTCAATTTTCAACAACGCCAGGTCGTGAAATTTGTTGATGGCCACGATGCGGACCTTCTTATAAGACTCGCGATCGAGCTGGCCGTCCACCTGCCGGTAAACTTCAACGGTAATTTCCGTCTCGCCCTCGATGACGTGAAAATTGGTGATCAGGTAACCGTCCGCGTTGATGAAAAATCCCGAGCCCAGTCCGCTGGGGGTGCGCACCTGCACGACGGCTTCGCCGATCTGTTTGACGAGGTCGCGGACGTCACCCGCGGCGGCCGCGCGTCCGCCGTCGGTGTTGTAAAATTGCGCCGGGGCATTGGCGTTGAGCAGCGGGGTGGAGGCGACCGTCAGCCGGTTCAGCGCGTTGCTGGCCTGCGAAATGTTGACGATGGCGCTGCGCGGCACGATCAACACCGTGTAACCCACATCCACGACCACGGCGTCCGGTTTTTCAATAAGAATTTTGCCGCTGACAGCGTCGTTGCCTTTGAGTTGAAGGGTGTCGGCGAAGGCGGCGTTCAGACCACAGAGAATCAGGGCCAACCAGACAAACTGTTTAGGCAACGACATCTGTGGAAAATAATGCACCCGCGGCGGTTTGACAAGCAAGCGGACCCGGATTTCGGCTAAAATAACCATTGCTACTTTCGGCGGATGGGTTATGCTCATAACCCTTTTCGCCGGCAAGGGCGGGAGGAAACGGCCTTAAATTTCCGCATTCGAGTGAAGGCGGAGGCCGCAACAACATCAAACTTAATCCCGTGTTCCGCGGGATGGTT
>Ga0181531_10001677_pt1 | contig 13950 bp, 11 predicted proteins | sample PEATcosm2014_Bin_38_FD_119743 | JGI IMG/M metagenome (GOLD analysis project Ga0181531, IMG submission 119743) | Peatland microbial communities from MTU Mesocosm Facility, Houghton, MI, USA - PEATcosm2014_Bin11_10_metaG | ecosystem: Environmental > Terrestrial > Soil > Wetlands > Peat | place... | reverse complement strand
GCGCGCGGCATCGCGGAGAGCGTCGCCGGGACCGGCGTGACCGTCAACAGCGTGCTGCCCGGTCCGACCAAATCCGAGGGCGTGGGCACCTTCGTGCAGCAGCTCGCCGCCCAACAGAACATCAGCGAAGCGGAGATGGAGAAGCGCTTTTTCGAGAGCGCCCGCCCGACCTCGCTCCTGCGGCGGTTCCTGACCTCCGAGGAGGTAGCGAACCTGATCGTCTACCTCTGCACGCCGGCCGCCTCCGGCACCAACGGCGCGGCGTTACGCGTGGACGGAGGCGTGGTCCGCGCGATCCCCTGAGGGAGACTCGATGGCGGCGTAGCGCGCCACGGCGAGGTCGAGCCACGCGTCGAGATCGCCTTCCCATGCCTGCGCGCTCAGGATCTCGATCTCGACGTCGCCGCTGTAGCCGGCGCGCGCGACGTGCGCTGCAAGGCCACCGACGTCGATGCAGCCCTCGCCAAGCATCGCGCGGTCGGCCGTGACGTCGCCGCGCGGCGTGGTCCAGTCGGAGACGTGCAGGCCGACGATCGAGGCACCGGCGCGCGCGATCTCGCGCTCGACGTGGGCGTCCCAGAAGACGTGGTAGAGATCGCACACCACGCCGACCTGCGGCGAGGCCAACGTCACCACCAGGTCGTTCGCTTCGCGCAGGCTGGCGACGACGGACCGCTCGGCGATCATCATCGGATGGAGCGGCTCGATCCCCAGCCGCACACCGGCGGCCTTGGCGTCGGCGGCGACCGCCGCGATGCCGGCGGCGACTTGCGCGCGTGCGATCGGCAGCGGCTGACCTTCGGCCGGTCCGCACACCAGCACCAAGACCGGCGCGCCGATCGTCGCCGCGTCGTCGATCGCGCGGCGCGTGTCGTCGATGCGGCGCGCGCGCTCGGTCGCGGTCGGCGCCGGGAAGAAGCCACCGCGGCACAGGCTCGAGACGCGCAGTCCGGCCGCACGCAGCAGTGTCGTCGCGCGGGCCACTCCGGCCTCGCCCAGCTTGTCGCGCCAGACGGCGATCGCGGGAATCTCGCGGCGCACGCAGGCCGCGATCGCCTGTTCCAGCGACCACGGCCGCACCGTGTATTGGTTGAGCGAGAGGCGGGTGGTGTCCATCAGGCGATGCCGGCCGTCGCGAAGACGCGTGCGGCGCGTATCGCCGCCCGTTCCTGATCGTGGATGAGACCCGCCAGGTCGGCCAATTCGAGGACGCGCGCCAGGTGCACGACCGAACGCAGTCCTTCGGCGCCACCGAGCATGCGGAAGTGATCCTGGAAGCCGTTGAGATAGGCGAGGAAGACGATCCCCGTCTTGTACGCCGACGTCGGCGCCCGGAACAGCTCGCGCGAGAGGGTGACCGTCGGCGCCAGGATCGCGTCGTAGCGCGCCTGATCGCCGGCGTCGAGCGCGGCCAGCGCTGCGCGCGCAGCCGGCGCGATCGCATCGAAGATCCCCAGCAGCGCGTCGCTGTGGTGCACGCCGTCGCCGGCGATCAGCTCGGGGTAGTTGAAGTCGTCGCCGGTGTAGACGCGCACGCCTTCCGGCAACCGCCGGCGCAGTTCGACCTCGCGGCGCGCGTCGAGCAGCGAGATCTTCACCCCCGCGACCTTGGCGGCGTTGGCGCGCACGATCGCAACGAAGGTGTCGGTCGCGCGGTCGAGGTCGACGCTGCCCCAATACCCGGTCAGCGCGGGGTCGAACATGGGGCCCAGCCAGTGCAGGATCGCCGGCCGGCGCAGCCCACCGAGCACGGTCCCGTAGACGCGCGCGTAGTCCTCGGGGCCGTGCGCGACGCGGGCCAGCGCACGCGACGCCATCACGATCGCCGTGCTGCCCTGCTCCTCGACGAACGCGCACTGCGCGAAATAGGCGCGTTCGATCGCCGCCAGATCGTGGTCGGCGTCGGGCGCGAGGTCGTCGGTCGAGGCACCACACCCGACGACGCCGCCGACGGCGCGCGCCTCCGCGGCCGAACGGCGGATCAGTTCCTGGGCGTCGGCGAAGCCGAGCCCCATGCCGCGCTGGGCGGTGTCCATCGCGTCGGCGACGGCGAAGCCGAGCGACCACAAGTGCCGCCGATAGGCCAGCGTCGCGTCCCAGTCGATCGCTCCGCCGCGCGCCGGATCGACGTCGGCGCGCGGGTCGAGCACGACGTGCGCGGCCGCGTAGGCGATGCGTGTGCGCGGCGGACCCTGCGGCGCGAGCGACCAGCGCGGTACGTCCGCGGGCACGTACGGAACCAGCGTCCGGTCCGCGCGCGGCAAGCGCAGCAGCGTCGTGGTCGCCATCACGCCAGCGCCGGGTCGAGCGCCAGCGCCGGGAGATCGACGAAGCGCCGCTCGCGCCACGCCTGCAGGCCCGCCTCGGCGAGCTGCACGCCCTTCGCACCGGAGAGGAAATCGTACGGGAACGGCTCGTCGCGTACGACGTGGCGCAAGAACTGCTCCCACTGCACGAGGAAGCCGTTGTCGAATTCGCCGTTGTCCGGCACGGTCTGCCAGCTCGCCGCGAAGTCGATCGGGTTGGGGACGTCGGGGTTCCAGACCGGACGCGGCGTCGCGTCGCGCGGCTGGATCTTGCACTCGCGCAAGCCGGCCACGGCACTGCCGTGCGTCCCGTCGACCTGGAACTCGACCAGCTCGTCGCGGTCGACCCGCACGCACCACGACGAGTTGATCGTCGCGACGATGCCGCCGTCGAGCTCGAAGATCCCGTAGGCCGCGTCGTCGGCGGTCGCTTCGTACGTATGGCCGCGTTCGTCGACGCGGGTCGGGATGTGGGTCGCACCGAGCGCGGCGACCGCGCGCACCGGCCCGACGATGTACTCGAGCACGTAGCGCCAGTGGCAGAACATGTCGAGGATGATCCCGCCGCCCTCGTCGAGCTTGTAGTTCCACGACGGCCGCTGCGCCGGCTGGCCCCAGTCACCTTCGAACACCCAGTAGCCGAACTCGCCCCGCACCGAGAGGATGCGGCCGAAGAACCCGCTCTGCACCAGGCGCGCGAGTTTGCGGAACCCGGGCAGGAACAATTTGTCGTGGACGATGCCGTTCTTGACACCGGCCTCGCGCGCGAGCCGCGCGATGTGCAGCGCTTCGTCGAGCGTCGGCGCCAGCGGTTTCTCGCAGTAGACGTGCTTGCCGGCACGGATCGCCTTCTCCACCAGCCCCGGCCGCGCGGCGGTCGTCGCGCTGTCGAAGAACACCTCGCAGGCTGGATCGGCGATCGCGGCCTCGACGTCGGACGTCCAGCGCTCGATGCCGTGCTCGCGCGCCAGGCGCTCGAGCTTCTCGGCGTCGCGTCCGACCAGCACCGGTTCGGGCCAGATGACGGTGCCGTCGTCGAGCCGGATCCCGCCGCGGTGGCGGATCTCGACGATCGAGCGGATGAGATGCTGGTTCATCCCCATGCGGCCGGTGACGCCGTTCATGGCGATGCCGACGGTGCGGCGAGGCATGCTTACTCCGTGTGGGCGGACGCGCCGAGGAGCCGGCGCGCATGCTCGCCGAGCTCGGCGAGCACCGGGGAAGTCATCGTCTGCGCGTAGTTGCGCTCGAGCGGCAGATCGACGTCGAAGACGTGCTCGATCGTCCCCGGCCGCGGCGTCATGACGACGACGCGGTTGGCGAGGTAGAACGCTTCCGGGATCGAGTGGGTGACGAACAGGACGCTGGTCTGCGTCTCCATCCAAATGCGCCGCAGTTCGACGTTCATCGTCTCGCGCGTGAGCGCGTCGAGCGCGCCGAACGGCTCGTCCATCAGCAACACCGGCGGGCGGTGCAGCAGCGCCCGGCAGAGTGAGACGCGTTGCTGCATCCCACCCGAGAGTTCGTGCGGGTAGGCGTTCTCGAAGCCGCGCAGACCGGTCAGCTCCATCAGCGCGTCGGCGCGCCGCTCGGCCTCGCGGCGGTCCATCTTGCGAATCTCGGCCTGCATGAGGATGTTGCTGCGCGTACTGCGCCATTCGAGCAGCGCCGCACGCTGGAAGACGAAGCCGATCTCGCGCTGCGGCCCGTCGACCGGTTTGCCGAGCAACTCGACGCGGCCGTGCGAGGGGCGTACCAGACCCGCGGCGACCTTGAGCAGGGTCGACTTGCCGCAGCCCGAGGGGCCGAGGATGGCGACGAACTCACCGGGGACGACGTCGAGCGAGACGCCGCCGACCGCATCGGTCGTCTTGCGGCGGGTCGAAAACCGCACCGCGACGTCCTCGAAGCGGACCGCCGCCGTCCCGACCGGCCTGGCCACCGGCGCGCTCGTCACTTCTTCGCGATCGAGGGGTCCCAGTACGCGGACGGCGCGCCGGGACTACCCAGGCCAAGGTATTTGCTGACGACACCGATCGTCGTCTTCCAGTCGTTCTCGTCGTCGACGCCGACCGGCAAGTTCTTCGTGCGCGGCGTGTGCAGCAGCGCGATGGTCAACTCCCACTGCTTGGTGAGGACCTCGGGCGCCGGCGGCTTTTCGGCCAGCTTCGTCTCCGCCGCGACGGCGTCGGCACGGTGCGCGATCGCGTCGGCATAGGCACGCTGCGTCGCGCGCACGAACGCCTGCAAGAGCGGCTTTTGCTTGGCGATGGTGTCGTCGCTCGCGACCAGGCCGGTGGCGAAGAAGTTGACGCCGTTGTCGACGTACCGCAGCAGGTCGACTTTCTTGCCGGTGCGCGCTTCGATGGTCGGGGCTTGATCGTTGTAGAAGCCGACCAGCGAGTCGGCGCGGCCGGAGATCACCGCCACCAGTTTGCCCGAGGGGTCGACGTTGATGCGCTGGACGTCGCCCGGCGCGACATGATTCGCTTCGAGCACGGCGTCGAGCGTCTCGTAGGCGGCGTCGCCCGGGCTGCCGGCGACGCTGTGGCCCTTCATCTGCGCGACCGACGTGATGTGCTGGGTGTCGAAGAACTGGATGGCGGCAGGCGTCGACTGCAGGATGACGCCGATGCTCTTCACGCTCGCGCCGGCAGCGACGTTCTTGAGCAGCGCCGGGGTGTCGGCGTACCCGATGTCGACCTTGCCGGCCGCGACGGCCTGCACCGTCTGCGTCGAGCCGCCGCCGGCTTGAATCGTCAGATCGATGCCTTCGTCCTTGTAGAAACCCTTTGCCAGGCCGTCGTAGAACGCCGCGTGTTCGCCGTACGGGTACCAGTTGAGCATCAGCGTGAGCTTGTGCAGCTCCTTGGGCTGTGCGCCGGCCGCAGCCGGACCGACCAGCCCCAGGACGAGAGCCGACGCGACCAGCGCGCGGACGAAGCGATACATGCGAATCCTTTCCGAGATCATGACGTGACCGAGAGATCGCGGTCGGCGACGGCGGCGCGCCACGGCACGGCCACCCGTTCGAGTACTTCGAGCGCGACGAACAAGACGATGCCGATGACCGACATCGCGATCAAGCCGGCGAAGAGCAGCGGCGTATCGATATCGCCGTTGGCTTTTTGCACGAGGTAACCCAGACCGGCGGTCGCGCCGACGAACTCACCGACCACCGCGCCGACGACCGCAAAGGTGACCGCGACCTTGAGGCCGGCAAAGATCTGCGGCAGCGCAGCCGGAAAGCGAATCTTCACGAACGAGTCCCACGGCCTCGCGCCCATCGTCGCGGCCAAGTCGAGCAGCTCGGGATCGACCGAGCGCAGACCGGCGACGCTGGAGATGACGACCGGAAAGAACGCCAGCAGGACCGCTACCAGCACCTTGGGCGCGAGCCCGAAGCCCAGCCACACGACGAACAGCGGGGCGATCGCGATCTTCGGCACCACCTGCGCGGCCAGCAGCAGCGGGTAGAGCGTGCGCTCGACACCGCGCGAGTAGACGATCGCGACCGCGAAGGCGAGCCCGACCACGACCGAGATGACGAAGCCGAGGACCGTCTCCCACAGCGTGATCCCCGAGGCACGCGCCAACAGGGCGGCGTCGGTCCGGAACTCACCGAGGACGGCGCCGGGTGAGGGGATCAGGTATGGCTTGATCCAGCCGTTGGCGGTGACCGCCCACCACGCGACCAGGCAGAGCACCAAGAACAGCGCCGGACGCCACCAGGCGTCGATCGCATCGAGCAACCGAGCCATCGGCGACTCGTGTACCGAAATCGGGTTCGTGAAAGCGTTTGCAGCCACTATCGGCGGCAGTATCGACGCCGAAAATGAGATTTCCTACCGAGCCGGCAGGGTTGAGCGAAAGCGCTTTCAAACGTCGGGCACCCATGTCGGCCCGCCTCCGTGACGTCGCGCTCCGCGCCGGCGTCTCCGTTGCGACCGCCTCCCGCGTGATCTCCGGGCGCGACGAGGGCGTCCATCCCGCGCGCCGCGAGGCGGTGCTGCGGGCGGCCCAAGACCTGCACTACGTCCCCAACGCCCACGCCCAGGCGCTCGCTCGCGCCGGCACGGCGCAGATCGGGGCGATCTTGCACGACGTGAGCGACCCGTACTTCTCCGAGATCGTGCGCGGCGTCCAGCGTGCCGCCGCCGACGCCGACCGGCTCGTCACCGTGTGCAACAGCTACCGCGACCCCGAGCGCGAGCTCGCCTACGTCGGCCTACTGCGCTCGCTGCGCGTCGACGCGCTGATCCTGACCGGCTCCGGACTCGACGACCGCTCCTATAGCCAACGGCTGGCGGCGCAGATCGACGCCTTTGCGGCGACCGGCGGCCGGCCGGTGTTCATCGGCCGCCATCACGTCGTCGGCGACGCGGTGCTGCCGGACAACGTCGGCGGCGCACGCGCGCTCGCGCATGCGCTGGTCGCGCTCGGCCACCGCCGCTTCGCGATCATCAGCGGACCCGCGCTGCTCACGACGACGCGCGACCGGCTCGACGGCTTCGCCGCCGGCCTGGCCGAGCACGACCTCGCCCTCGACGAACGTGCGATCGTCCCGGGCGACTTCTCGCGCGAGAGCGGGATGAGCGCGATGCGCACGCTGCTCGAGAGCGGCGCTGCGGCGCGCGCGACCTGCGTCGTCGCACTCAACGACGCGATGGCGCTGGGCGCGCTGCGCGTGCTGCGCGAACGCGGGATCGCCGTGCCGGAGGTCCTCTCGCTGGTCGGCTTCGACGACATCCCCGGCACCCTGGACGCCTCACCGACCCTCTCCACCGTCCACATCCCGCTGGTCGAGATGGGCGCGCTCGCCGTCCAACTCGCGCTCGCCCCCGCGGCCGGCGAACTGCGCGTCCGTCACGCGCCCGCCGAGGTCGTGTTGCGCGAAAGCACTGCCCCTCCGAAGGAACGATGAACGACCTCACCATCGCCCACGTCGAGACCCTCCCCATCGCGCTGCCGACGCTCGCCGACTTTGCGGTCAGCGGCGGCAGCGTCGCCCGCGCCGGCGCACCGTCGGTGCGCGTGCTCGTCAAGGTCACCGGCTCCGACGGCACCGTCGGCTGGGGCGAAGCGACGCCGATCCCGTCGTGGACCTACGAGACGCTCGAGTCGATCGCGACCACGATCGCGCGCTACCTCGCGCCGGCTGCGATCGGCATCCCGGTGTGGGATCTCGACCGCCTCACCCGCGCGTTCGATCGCGCGATCAACCGCGGCTTCTCGATCGGCGCGCCGCTGGCCAAGGCAGCGGTCGACGTCGCCGTGCACGACCTGCTCGGCCACGCGCTGGGACTCCCGGTCACCGCGTTGCTCGGCGCGCGCCGCTGCGAGCGCATCGCGCTGGGCTGGATCGTCTCGACCGAAGGGGCCGGCGGCGCCGACGCGTCGGTCGCCGAAGGCCGCGACCGCGGCTATCGGGCCTTCAAGGTGAAGATCGGTCTGCACGGCGAGCGCGACGACGTGCGCACCGTCGAACGCGTGCGCGCTGCGGCGGGTGACGATGCGTTCTTGTGGGTCGACGCCAACCAGGGCTACGCGGTCGATCAGGCACTGCGCGTCGCGCGCGCATTGGACCGCCTGGGTGTGGCGGCCTTCGAGCAGCCGCTCCCGGCCAACGACATCGACGGCTTGCGACGGCTGCGCGATCGTTCACCGGTCCCGATCGCGCTCGACGAGTCGCTGCGGCATCCGAGCGATTTGGCAACCTTCGTCAAGCTCGGCGCGGTCGACGTCGCGATCGCGAAGGTGCAACGCAGCGGCGGCTTGACGCTCTCGCGACGCCTGTGCCAATACGCCGAAGACTCCGGTGTACGGCTGATGGGCTCGGGCTTGACCGACTCCGACGTCGGCCTCGCGGCCTCGCTGCACCTCTTCTCGGCGTTCGGCATCACCACGCCGGTCGACCTCAACGGTCGCCAGTTCGTCGCCAGCCCCTACGCCCGCACGACGGTCGCGATCGAAGACGGCTGGGCGCTGGTGCCGGCCGCACCGGGCCTGGGTGTCGACGTCGACGAGGAGTGGGTGCGCGCGCACCGCGTGACCGTCCCCGGCCTGTAAAGGGCGGGCACGCGCGGCGGTGAACCGCCGCGCATGACGCATCGTTCTTCTCTCGCTGCTCTGCTTGCGTGCGTGCTGGCCGGCGTCATGCCGGGGAGCGTGCTTGGCGCGCCCTTGCCGTTCCCGCAGATCGACGCCGCGCTCGGTGCCGTGCACCAATTCTCGCAGGTCGCGATCTCGCCCGACGGTCGGCGTATCGCCTCGGTCGAAAACGACGGCGGCGCGGCCTCGCACATCGCGTTGGCGTGGGTCGCCCATCCGACGGCGACCCGGCCGATCACCGCCTGCGCGAGCGGCGGCTGCGACGAGGGCGATCTGGCGTGGTCACCCGACGGAACGCGCATCGCCTTCGTCACCACCGACGCGAAGGGCCAAGGGCAAATCGCGCTCGCCGACGTGTCGACACTGCACGCGCACGTCCTCACCCACGCGCGCGGACCGCTCTCCACGCCGCGCTGGTCGCCCGACGGGACGCGCATCGCGTTCTTGTACTCACCGGGCGCACCGAAGACGCCGAGCCCGCTCAACCCCTCGACACCCGACGCCGGCGTCGTCGGCGCGACGATCTACGAGCAACGCCTCGCGGTAGTGCCGGCTGCAGGCGGCGCGGTGCAGTTGCTCGGTCCGGCCGACCTCAACGTCTACGAGTACGATTGGTCGCCCGACGGTACGCGCTTCGCCGTCAGCGCCGCGCACGGCGACGGCGACGCCAACTGGTGGATCGCCGACCTCTACACGATCGATGCACACCGCGGCACGACGACGAAGATCCATCACCCCGCGCTGCAGATCGCCTCGCCGCGCTGGAACGGCGACGGGACCCGCATCGCGTACATCGGCGGGATCATGAGCGACGAAGCGATCACCGGCGGCGACGTCGAGGTCGTCTCGGCGCACGGCGGTGCGGCGACCGACGTGACACCTGGGCTCCCGGCGTCGGTGACGACGATCGCGTGGAACGGCTCGCACGACCACCTCCTCGCGACCGAACTCGCGGGGGGCCGCAACGTCATCGCGTCGATCGACGCCGACGCCCACACACAGCGCGTCATCTGGTCGGGCGAGCAACAGCTCTATGCGACCGGTTTTGCCGGGCTGGCGCCGGGCGACATCGGCGTCTCGATCTCGCGCGACGGCCGGATCGCCGCGACGATCACCCAGTCGATCACCGCGCCGCCGGAGATCGCGGTCGGCCCGCTCGCGCACCTTCGCCGGGTCACGCACGCCAACGCCGGCGTGCCGCGCACGACTGGCGCGGCGCGCAGCATCACCTGGACGAGCGACGGCCACACCGTGCAGGGCTGGCTGATCTATCCGCGCGGCTTCATCGCCGGCCGGCGCTACCCGCTGGTGACGCTGATCCACGGCGGCCCGGCCTTCGCGCACCTGCCGACGTTCCCGAGCGGACCGATGGCGTTCCAAGCAACGCTCGCCGCACGTGGGTACTTCGTCTTCGCCCCCAACCCGCGCAGCAGCTACGGCCAAGGCGAAGCGTTCACGCACGCCAACGTGAAGGATTTCGGGTACGGCGACCTGCGCGATATCGAACGCGGGCTCGACGAAGTGCAACGCGTCGCACCGATCGATCCCCAGCGGGTCGGACTCTTCGGCTGGAGCTACGGTGGCTACATGACGATGTGGGCGCTCACGCAGACGCACCGCTTTCGCGCCGCGGTTGCCGGTGCCGGCCTGTCCGATTGGCTGAGCTACTACGGCACCAACGACATCGACACGTGGATGATCCCGTACTTCGGTGCGTCCGTGTACGACGATCCCGGGGTCTACGCGCGCAGCTCGCCGCTGACGTTCATCAAGGCCGTTCGCACGCCGACGCTGATGGTGCACGGCGACCGGGACGCCGAGGTCCCGGTGACGCAGTCGTACGAGTACTGGCGCGCGCTCGAGGCGTTCGGCGTTCCGACGCAGCTGGTCATCTACCCCGGCGAGGGACACGAATTCTCCCGGCCGGTCGACCAGCGCGACGTGAGCAAGCGCATTGTCGGCTGGTTCGATCACTGGATGCACTGACTCTGGACACGCGGTAGCGGGTGGGTCCGGCTGCCCACGCCGAACCTTCCGCTACGTCGATGTTTCGGCTTGCCCTCGCGGCGATCGTTTTGATCGCCGCGGCCTTCGTCGTTTCGGCCCCTGCCGATGCTGCCGTTTCCGGCGGCGTCACGCTCCTGCACGCGAGCGGGGCGCCCTCGATCGTCGTCGGCCCGGCCGGCACCCAGCACATGACGGTCACCGTCGGGGCGTTCCGCGGCGAGGCGGGTCTGGCTCGGCCGGTCGGCGACGGTCCGCTCGGCCACACGGTGACGTCCATCCCCGTCCCGGCCGGCATTGCCGCGGGAACGCCGATCGTGGTGCGGATCGAGCCGGCCGCTGCCGGCACCCCCTACCTGCTGGCCGACGATCCGGCCGTCGACACGGCAATCGCCGGATCGCGCGCGGCCGGGATCGTCATCGGCATCCTCTTTGCGATGCTGTGCCTGCAGCTCGCCGGCTACGTGGTGACGCGCGATCTGAGCATTCCGTGGTACGCGGGATTCGTCGCGACGCTGATCTTCATCGAGTTCTTCCGCGACGGTGCGGTTCCCGGTCTCCGGCTCCCCTCGCTGGTGACGTTGGCGCTCATCGACATCGTCAACGGCGTCTGTGTGATCGGCTTCATCGTCGTCTACCTACAGCTGTGGCAGCAGGCGCAACGCTTGTTCTGGGCGCTCCTCGTCGCGTTGGGCGCCCTGGCGGCGATCAACCTGACGTTCGCGCTGCAGCCGCTGCTCCACGGCGCGGTCGAGAGTGTCCGCTCGCCCGTGCTCTTGGCGGGCACCGTCATCCTGCTGGTCGGGATCCTCGTGCGCATGCGCGACTACCCACCGGCGCGCTTCCTGCTCGCCGCGGAGGCGATGCTCTTCCTGAGCGTCGCGTACCGCGTGGTGCGGACGTTCACCCCATACTCGATCGCGTTTCTCGACCATTGGTACTTCGAGCTGGGAGCCGTCTTCGACGCGCTCTTCTTCGGCGTCGCGCTGGTCTTGCGCGCGCGCTACGCCCTGCGCACCCGGCGGCAGCTCGAGGAACGGCTGGAAGACGCAACGCGGGCCGCCGAGCACGACGCGTTGACCGGCGCGCTCAACCGTCGCGGCCTGCAAGCTGCGCTCGACGAGGGGGCGCGCGGAACGCTGTTCTACGTCGATCTGGACGGCTTCAAGACGATCAACGAGCGCTTCGGCCACACGGCCGGTGACGCCGTGCTGGTCGAGGTCGTGCAGGCGATGCGCACGGTGGCCGGGACCGACGCCGTCCTCTCGCGGATCGGCGGCGACCAGTTCGTCGTCGTCATCGCCGACGAGGACCGCGCGCGTGCCGACGCGCTGGCCGAGCAGATCACCGGCGCGATCGCCCAGATCCGTCCCGGTCACCGCCGCACGGCCTCGCTGAGCGCGTCAATCGGCTACGCGCCGCTCACCGGGCTCACCGTCGACAACGCGATCCGCATCGCCGACGCCAACGCCTACCGCACCAAAGCCTACAAACAAGCGATCTCGAGCACGACCCGATGATCCTACGCCGCGCCCTGCTCCTGCTCGTCTGCGTGATGCTGATGCCGCTGGCGGCGCATGCCGCCGACGGCACGACCGTGTTGCGTGCGCCAGGCGGCCCGATCTTCGTCGTCGGCCCGACCAACGCCGAGCAGATGACGGTCACCCTCGGCCATCGCACGCTGCGCTCGGGACGATTCACTCCGCTCGGCCGTGCCCCGCTCGGACACGCGATCACGTTCGTTCCACTCGGCTCCCTCCCGGCCGGCACCCCGATCGTCGTGCGGGTCGAACCACCCTCGGCGGGCGCGCCGCGCCTGCTCACCGACGATCCGGTGATCGCCGAGGCGGTATTCGACGCTCGCATCACCGGTATCGTGCTCGGCATCCTGATCGCCGCGCTGCTGCTGCAGTTCGCGTGGTGGGTGATCGCGCGCGACGAGAGCGTTCCGATCTACGCGTTCGTCGTCGTCGTCCTGATCGTCATCGTGTTGCTGCGCGACGGGATGCTGCCGGGCACGGCGGGTGCGCCCGCACTGGGTTGGCTGAGCACGCTCGACGCGCTCGCCAGCGTCGTCTACCTGGCCTTCGCGATCGTCTACCTGCGTCTGTGGAGAGACGCCCGCGGCCTGTTCTGGGTCGCGATCATCGCGATCGTCCCGCCGATCGCCGTCCACCTCGCGTCGGCGGCGATCCCGGAGCTGCGTGCGTCGGCGGAACTGATCCGCTCGCCGCTGCTCCTCTTCGAGAGCCTGGTGCTGCTCGGCATCGCGATCGTACGCGGTCGCCGTTTCCCGCCGGCATATTACCTGCTGACGGCGCTGGTCGCGACCACGCTCTCGATCTTGTACCGCACGATCCGGGTCAGTACGCCGTACGCCGACCCGCTCCTCGACCGCTGGGCGTTCGAGATCGGCAGCACGATCGACGTCGTCGTCTTCGCCTTCGCCGTCTTTGCCCGCCAGCACTATCTCTGGCGCGAGCGCAAGCTGCTGCAGACACGTCTCGAAGAGGCGACGCACGCGGCCCAGCACGATGCGCTGACCGGCGTGCTCAACCGGCGCGGATTGAACTCGCATCTGGCGGAGCGCGACGGCGGCACGCTGCTCTACGTCGACCTCGACAACTTCAAAGAAGTCAACGACCGCTTCGGCCACGCGGTGGGTGACATGGTGCTGGTCGACGTCAGCCGACTGCTCCGCGAGCACGCCGGCGCGTCGGCGACGGTCGCCCGCATCGGGGGCGACGAGTTCGTCGTCGTCGTCGCCGAGACCGATCGCGCCGCGATCGAACTGCTCGCCGACCGGCTGTGCGATCACATTCGCCAAATGCGGATCGCCGGCCGCAGCCGGCTCTCGCAGTTCGGCGCGTCGATCGGCTATGCCCCGCTCGCCGGGTTGACGCTCGACAACGCGATGCGCATCGCCGACGCCAACGCCTACCGGACCAAGGCCTACAAGCGCGCCTCGCAGACGCCCCCCGCGCTCTGACGAAAACGACGAGAGCCCGGCATCGCTGCCGGGCTCTCGAGGTGCTTCACGCGGGGAAGACTACAAGTCCTCGGGGTTGATCCCGCGCGGCTTGTACTGGGTGCGGGGCGCCGGTGCGGTCACCGTCGCATCGCCCTCGTAGTCGCCCTCGTACTGCACCGCGTTCTCCGCCATCCGCTGGCGCTCGTAGGGACCGAGCACCTTCGGATTGAGCTCTTGCCCGTTGGGAGCGACGACGTCGCCGTAGGACGAGAGCTCTTCCGGATTCGGGTTGAAGTCCAGGAACACGTTGCGGGGACGGCCCTCGTCGTCCAGATCTTGCCCTTCGGGCTCGATCTGGAGATTGCGGTACCGCGACATCCCCGTTCCGGCCGGGATCAGCTTGCCGATGATGACGTTTTCCTTGAGGCCGAGCAGCGGGTCGTGCTTGCCCTTGATCGCGGCGTCGGTGAGGACGCGCGTGGTCTCTTGGAACGACGCCGCCGAGAGGAACGACTCGGTCGCGAGCGACGCCTTGGTGACACCCAGCAGAACCGGGCT
>Ga0181531_10001676_pt1 | contig 13951 bp, 11 predicted proteins | sample PEATcosm2014_Bin_38_FD_119743 | JGI IMG/M metagenome (GOLD analysis project Ga0181531, IMG submission 119743) | Peatland microbial communities from MTU Mesocosm Facility, Houghton, MI, USA - PEATcosm2014_Bin11_10_metaG | ecosystem: Environmental > Terrestrial > Soil > Wetlands > Peat | place... | reverse complement strand
CTCACCGAGACAGGTAACTACACAACCGGCGCGGGCAGCCGATGAAGCTGGAGGGGGAAACTACCTTCATGCAGATTACTTTGACTGTGCCGGACGAGGTTGTGCGGGAGGCTGGGGCTCGCGGGCTTCCGGTTATCGATTTTCTTGAGACGCTGATCGACAAGGGATTCAACGCGGCGAAGGAGCGGCCGGTGCTGACGAGCGCGATGGAGCGGATTCGCGCGCTGCGGTCGGGGCTGCCTGGGGAGGGGAAGCGATAGGGGGTTGGGAACGCGAAAAGCCCAACGGCCTGGTGGACTGCGCCTTTGGCGCGCTGATAGACTAATAGGGTTGCAGTGGCAGTACCTTTTAGATGTACGGACCCGCCTGCAAGTCTATCGACGAAGGACAAGAAGAGACCCTGTGGATACTCAAACGCGTCATGCCTTGAAAAAGGACAGTTTTGCCCAAGCCACGGCCAGCAGTATGGGCTGGCTCAGTGGGCACCGCGCCGGCGTAGTGCGCTGGGCGATAGTAGTGGTGTTGGTCCTTGCATTGGGGATTGGCGCGCTGGTTTTCTGGAATATGCAGGCAAGCGCGGCGGACACGGCGCTGGGGGCAGCATTGGACACGTACAACGCGCCGCTGCTGCAGAAGGGCCAGCCTGCGGAGGCGGGCAGCTACGCAAATGCGGCGGACCGGTCGAAGGCGGCGAACAAGCAGTTTTTGGCGGTTGCGCAGCAGTATGGCTATCTGCCCGAGGGCGCCAAGGCACGTTATTTTGCGGGGGTTACAAATCAGGAGCTGGGTCAAGCGGCGGCGGCGGAGACGGAGCTGAAGGCAGCGGCCGATGCGTGGTCGTGGGGTGACCGGAATTTGTCGAACCTGGCCAAGCTGGCGCTGGCGGGAATTTATCACCAGACGAACCGGGACGCGCAGGCGATTGCGATTTATAACGAGCTGGCGGCCAAGCCGTCGGAGACAGTTTCGGCTTCCGTGGCCAAGCTGGATTTGGCTGACTTGTATGCGGCAACGGGCAAGCAGGACCAGGCGCGGAAGTTGTGGGCCGAGGTGAAGGATAGCGATAAGACCGGCGCGGCGGGGCAGATTGCTGGACAGAAGCTTGGGCCGAAGCAGTAATTCCAGATGAAGTGTTTGGTGGAGAATTCGACTCGCGGGCTATGGCGCCCGCGAGTCTTCGTTTTTTGGGAGTTTTGCGCCAGGGCTAAAGAGGCTACGAATTAAGAAATCTTCGATTAGCCGAAAGCCACACCATTCCGCAGCGGCTAAAGCCGGGGGATGATTCCCAAGTCTTTATGGCACGATTAAAATCGTGCCCTTTCAAAACAGTGGCGCAAGTGCCGGGTGGAATGAGCTCCCTTCAACCAGGAAGACGGCGGCATACCGAGAATTTGAGCATTTTTGACATCGTCTGCGTCTGGTGGTTTATGAGCGCCAGCCAGGCAGTACTCGCAGGTTGGATGGAGATTCCAAACAGCGCTGTGGACGAAGAAGCCCGCACTCCGATGGACCATGTTCGGTCCGACGTGGCCCGGACCGATAGCGTCGGGTCGGAGAGGGTGCGGGCGGATGAAGAGACGCTTGCGGCTCTGGTGAGCGAGTATGCCGGCACGCTTTACCGGGTGTCGTTTTCAGTGCTGCGCAACGCCGCGGATGCCGAAGATGCGGTGCAGGAGGCGTTTCTGCGGGTGCTGAAGCATCGGGACACGCTGAACGAGGTGCGCGACCGGCGGGTTTGGCTGATCCGCATTGTGTGGAATATTGTTTTGGACCGGAAGCGGCGCGCGAAAACGCGGCCGGAGACGGACGATGTGGCGGAACTGGCGCGGGTGCTGCCTTGCGAAGGCCTGAGCGCTGAGGATCTGGCGGCAGCGGCGCAACATCATGCGCATGTGCTGGCCTGCGTGGAGCAGTTGCCCGCAAAAGAACGGCAGGTGCTGATGCTGTCTGCCTTTGAGGAGCTGAACAGTGTGGAGATTGCAGCGGTGCTGGGGATTACGGAGTCCAGCGTGCGGTCGCGGCTGTTCAGGGCGCGGAATCTGATGGCGGGGATGCTGGGGCATGAACGGCAGTGAACAGTGAACAGTGAACAGTGCGCAGTGATCAGTGAGTTGAGGTTGTTTGGAGTTTTGAGATGAATATTTCCAATCACAAACCGTTGCACCGGAATGCAGGACACGGGGGAGCCGATAGCGGCGGCTTTGAAGAGACTTTGCGGTTGATAGCGCATCTGCCTGCGCCGGAGGGTCTGGAGGAGCGGGTGCGGGCGGGGCTGCGCGACCGGCGGGTTGCTGGGACTATAGGGGCGGGGGCCGGGCGGATTCTGGTGTTTCCGGCGGCGCTGCGGCCGGGAAGCGACTGGATGCGGAGCGCGGCAGCGGCGGCGATTGTGTTTGTGGTGGTTGGCGGCGGATGGGGTATTTATTCGCGGGTGCAGCCGCCTCAGGGAGCGAAGGTGATTGCCATGCCGGCGCGCGCGTCGGGGCCTGGAGGGTTCTCAAACAGCGGGGCGATGCAATTGCCGAAGACGCTTAATGGACCTGTGGTTGTGCTTCCAGTAACGCCAAAACCGGCGCAGGCTCCGGCGCAGGCCTTGAAGAAGGGGAACCGGAAAGGGGCGGCCGGCGCGGACAAGACTCTGCAGCCGGTTGTGGCGGCGAAGTAAGAGCCCGGGCCTGAAGGCCGCGTGAATCCGCTGTTTTCAGGGGGTTGAAACCTGCTGTTCCCTCCGGGTTGCACGCGCGTTTCCCTGAGATGAATCCCCTGCCTGCCAGCTTGTGCCCGGGGGTTGAATCCCCGGCCTACCAGTCCGGATTCCTGAGTTTGTGCCGGGGGTGAGTCCCCGGCCCACCTACGCGAGAAATCCGAGATTGTTGGAGCTGAAGTTGGCTATGTTCGGGAAGATGCCTGGCAAATTTGCCGGGGTCACGCCGAACCACTGCGCCAGCGTGGCTCCATACTGGGCCAGGCCAGTGGTTGGAATAAGAGTGCCGCGGGTGTTGGCGTCGTTGTTGCTGCCGGGGACGAGGGATGGGAACTGCCCGTAGAACTTGCCGCCCTGCACGCCGCCGCCGAGGATGAAGTGGTGGTTGCCCCATGCGTGGTCGCTGCCGTCGGTGCCGCTGGGCGTTAGGGTGCGGCCGAACTCCGACGCGGTGAAGGTGGTGACCTGCTGCGCGATTCCCAGTTCCTGTGTGGCCTGGTAGAACGCCATGACAGCCTGGCTCAATTGCTGGAGCAGCGCTTGCTGCGTTTCCAGTTGCAGGCCGTGCGTATCGAAGCTGCCGAAGTCGCAGAAGAAGATTTGGCGCGAGAGTCCAAGCTGGCTGCGGACGGACATGACGTTGGCGACGGTGAGCAATTGCGCCGCCAGCGGATTGCCCGCCGGAAAGACGGTGGAGATTTTCGATGACTGCAGCAATCCCGTGAGCGTGTTGGCATAGCTGTTGCCACGGGTGACAATGCCGTTGGCGGCCTGGACCAGTTGCACGCCGTTGTCAAAGCTGAGCAACTGCTGTGTACCGTTGATAGGCGACGAAGATTCAACCACTCCCGACATGGTCGCCATGCCGGTTCCGGCCGTTGAGCCTCCGGGCGGAGGCGGCACGGTGGCGGGGAATGTCTGCTGCCCGTTGCAGAATAAACCGCAATCGGCGTTGTTGGTGACGGGCGGAAAGACCGCGGCCGAATTCTGCGACTGCATGAGATCCGCAATGCGGCCGCCCCATCCGTCGGACGCGATACCAGACGGGACCGCGCTCTGCCACTGGTTGGCCTGGTCGGAATGCGAGAACAACTGACTGGGCACAATGGCCAGGTTGTTGGTGAGGTAGGCCGAGCGGGTGATGGGCTGGACGAGGTTGCCGACGTTGGCGAGTACGGCAGCGACGCCCTGGTTGTAGAGGGACTGCATCTCGGGCATGCTGGGATGGAGTCCATAGACGTCAGTGCCGTTGTTGATGGGGAGCAGCGTGTTCTGCGCGAGGGCCAGACCCTGCCGGCCTTGCGCGTAGAGGCTGTAGCTTTGCTGCGCGGTTGAGATGGGAATGATTGTGTTGTGTCCATCGTTGCCGCCGCTGAGAAAGATGCACACCAGTGCCTGGTAGCCTGAGCCGGCCTGTGCAAAGGCATTCATCTGGCCGAACCGCGAAAGTGCATTCATGGCGCCGAGAGCGGCCACGGAGCGCAGGGTGTCGCGCATAAATTCTCTTCTCGATCGAATCAGCATTTCAAATTCCTCCTTGGGTTCGGGGCGCTTTAGTGCCAGACGTTGTAGTAGTTCGAAGTGAGGATCAGGTAGCAGGCTTTCTGTACCTGGCGAAGGCTTCCACCCGTCTCGGCGGTGACCGCGGCGACGACGGCCGACTTCATTGCAGCGGGCATTACGCCATGCGTCAATGTAAGGTCGAGCGCATTGACGAGCGTGGTTGGATTTGAGGTGAGCGAAAGGAACGGGGTGATGTCGATGGTGGTTCCGGGGCCGTAGGTTTCAACGGAGCTTCCCCATGCGCTGAACAGGTTGGATACTTCGTTGGTGCGAAGGATTCCGTTGTTGGGAGTGAAGATCTGGAACTCGCCGCCCATGAGCGTGGTGGCGGGGACACCGTAATTCGGAGCGTAATAGTTGAACACGCTAGCCGGATCGAAGATGTCCTGGCCCATGTTGGCGAGGTCCTGCTGAAAGTAATTCTGGTTGGTCATCTGTCCGCCAAAGGCGCGAACCATGCCGGCCATGAAGAGGGCCGGCTCCTGCAGGTGCCCGTCGGACGGCTGATCGTTGCCACCCTGATCGTTCGCGCGCGCTTCGGGATCGAGCAGAATCGCGGTGATGGTGGCTTGCATATCGCCGCGCACGCCGCTGCCGTTGTTGTTGAAGGCCGCGGCCACGCGCGATACATAGGCGGGGCTCGGGTTGCTCTTGACCAAGTGTTGAATGAGCCGCGTGGCGACGAAGGGACCAACATTCGGATGATTGAAGATGTTGTCGAGGGCGCCGTCCAAGTCTTCCTGCGGGGTTAATCCCGGTTGAGCCACGTATCCATTTATCAGTTGCTTCGATCCCGCGTCGTGCTCGGGCGGATACGGCACCATGTTTCCGGCGCTGTAGTATGCGCCCCACTCCACCGGCTGGCCAGCGGCCGGCGCGTAGGTCCATCCTGTCATGACGCGCGCGGTCTCACTTATGTTGAACTGCGAATAGGTGGGAATGGGGATATTGTTGCTGTCGAGCTGCACAGTACCATCGGGGTTCAACATAACTGTGCCGATGGTGAACAGCTGCATCAGTTCACGCGCATAATTCTCGTTGGCCACGGAACCGGTGGACGGGTCGGCCATGGCGTTGTTACCCATGTCGAGATACTGGCCCATCGCGGGGCTGAGCGTTACGTCTTCCATGATCTGGCGGTAGTTGGTGAAGGCGTCGTTGAGCAGCGTGTCCTGGTAGGTAACCATGTTGCCGTTCCAGATGAGCTTCTCAATCGACGTTACCCATATCTGACTTAGGGCGAAGGCTACGCGCTGGCGCAACTGGTCAGGATTGGTGACGGCATTGGCGAGGAACTGCGGCGACAGTCCTCCCTGGTCCCCGGTGACCATGTCGTAGTTGGACACGGGCGGCAGGTTGAACTGGTTGGTCAGCCACTGCTGGTAGCCGATCTGCTGCAATGTGGCCGCATCGGTTGGCGTGGGTCCAAAGGCAGCCTGCTCAAGGAACCTGCGTGCTGCTGCGGGGGAGACCACCGGATTTGCCACGCCGATTTGCACGGAGAACGGCTGCGATTCGACTGATTCGTTAGCAACAACCAGGGTTCCCTGTCCGGCCTGGCCGGCAAAACCGGAGATGGTGAGCGAGTTGGCTGAGTTGTAGGCGGTTGATAGTGCGACGCCATTGAGCGTGGCCACCGAGGTTGAGATGAACCCGCTGCCCGTGACCGTTGACGAGAATATGCCCAGCGGAAGCTGGCCGCCGCCAACGGCTGTTACTACCGGGGAGGGCGGCACCAGCGCCACCATCGCGCTGGCTGAGCCTCCCGGGCCCTGTACTGTTACGGTATCCGTTGAGGTTGAAGGCAGATTTGCGGGCGCGGTGTAAAGGCCGGCGCTGGTTACTGTTCCGTAGGTTGCTGTCCAGGTTGTGCCGTTGGAAGTGAACTGCTGGGTTGCGCCCAGAACTACGCTGGCGGATAGCGGCGAAATTGTGGTTGGCAGGCTGTTGACGATGGTTACTGTAGCTGTGGCCTGGCCGCCCGGACCTGTCGCGGTAACGGTTGCAGTGCCTGAAGCAGGGACGGTGGAAGGCGCGGTATAAAGTCCAGCCGAAGAGACTGTGCCGGCGCTTGTGGTCCACTGCGTGGCACCGGCTGAAGTGAACTGCTGCTTCGCGGTCAGATCGAGTGTTACCGTGGTGGGCGCGATGGTCTGCGGCGGAAGCGGCTGCAGAGTGACGGCTGCGCTGGCCTGGCCCCCGGGGCCCGTGGCTGTCACGGTCACTGAGGTTGATGCGGGCATCTTCGACGGTGCGGTGTAGAGGCCGGTCGATGAGATCGTGCCTGCGGTTGCAGTCCATGCGGTTGCGCCGGAGGAAGAGAACTGCTTGGTCTGACCAAGAATCACCGTGGCAGAGGTTGGCGAAATGGTTTGCGGCGTTGTGCTTTTGAATTGCAGAGTGAAGGGCGCGCCCGCGAGTGTGCCCGGATTCTGAATCTGGATAGTTACGCCGCCCGCTGTACCCCACCAGCCGTTGTAGGTGAGCGTGGTCGAGTTCACAAAGGTCGACCCGCCCTGATTGCCGTTAAAGAGCACGCTCGCGCCCGACTGGAATCCCGAACCTTTAATGGTGACCGTGAAGGTTCCCAGCGGAACCGGATCCGGCGTGATGGAGGTGATAGCTGGACCGGCCGGCTCGATGTTCACGTAAACCACGCCAAGCGTCTTGCCATCCGAGCCCAGCGCCTCGACGAGTGTGCTTACGGTGGGCACTTTGGCTGGCGCTTTATAGAGGCCCTTGGTTGAAATGGTCCCCAGGGTCGAATTACCGCCCTTTACCCCGGAAACCTCCCAGGTAACCGCGGTGTTTGTGAGTCCGGTAACAGTGGCCGTGTATTGCAGCGTTTGGCTGACGCCCAGATTGGTGTAACCAGGGCTGATGACGATGGTGGGGGCTGCCGCGCTGGCTGCCAGGGGCACAATCGCGGCCAGCAGCATGGGCAGGAGATTTCCTATGCGGACTTGCATCGAATCAACACTCCTCTTACTTCTCTTCGTGGGGTAAGCACGTATTTTCGTCTGCGCATCGAGGCCACGAGCATGGTTCGCGGGCTTCATGAACCGGACTCAGCGTCCCATCCGCTGCCGGATTGGCGATCAATTGGTAATGGGCCAGTGGAGTACAAACTGGCCCAATACCAATTGCTTCAGGTTCTGGGGAAGGGAATGTGTTTAAAAGGGAAAGCCGCTTTCTTGCTCTTGTTCTATCTATTCAGTGGTCGGGGAAAAGGAATTGTGACGGTGGATGTGAAGAAATTTTTGTTTGAGATATTTTGGCAATAAATACATTGACTAACCCACGACATCGACCGGCAAGATGCAGTGGTCAGAATTCTAGTGATTCGCGGAAGGCTCTTTGAGGATGCTCTTGTATCTCCTATGCTTTGAAACGGGTTCTTTGGTAGCTGAGTTTAGGCGTTTCTGCTTCTCGGCGTGAAGAATGGAACGAGCCTCGCCAAAGTCTCAGCGAAAGCTCGATCATCAGTAGTTGATGATGAAGGTTCAAACTTCATTGCAGCAGATCAACGCCATCGCTTACAATTGCCCACTGCTTGTAATCTATAGGTGCCCCACGTCAATGGGTGTGAACTTGGTTGAACCGCTTGCTCTGGCGGATTTGATTGCGACTTCTTCATCGGGTGCGTATGGCGCTCGCAACGCCATTCACAGACGATCCACTCTCAGTGTATCAGGAGGGCGGAACCGTGGCCAATCTTAGGCTGAAGATCGAATTGAACAAGGGCAAGCGTGGAATCTCCCTCGACAAACTAGAGAAGATCGTTCAGGAAATGCGCAAATTCTTGGAGTCGATGGGCGATGATATCGAACTAGTTGAACCCGATTCCTGGGTTGGGGTGGATTTTACGAACGGCTCGTTGGGTTTCGCTACAGAATACCCCCATGACGTAGCTGCCCCTAAATTGGCTCGATTTAACGACGCAATTGTCGCTCTCGCTAATAGCGAGTTCCCTCAATCCATCCAACGATCCACAGCGAACAAGTTCTTCGAACTGGCAAGCACTCTGGAACGGGGAGAGACTGCGGAGCTTCTTGTCTTTGATGAGCGCCACGCTCCAATTCCTATTCGTATAAGCTACGACACTGCGGAGGTGGCGCGGAGAATCAAGGTTCTTCCGTTTCGCGAGTCGATCGGATCAGTCCAAGGGAAGATTCACTCTCTCTACAAGGAGTCGAAGCCGCGTCCGTATTTCACCTTGCGGGAGCTTTCGACAGAAAATCTCATCAAATGCGTTTACGAAACCGATACATATCCGGACATCATTCGCGCTTTGAGCGTGATCGATCAGGTCATTCACGTTCGGGGGGCGATCATGGCGGATACTCGCGGCCACAGCATTCATCATATGAACGTCAGCGAGATCAAGCTCGCCCAATCTTACGGGTACGAAGACGTAGTAAGGTTTCTCGGAGCTAATGGGAACCGATGATCGCTAACCCTCGCATCTACTCGGATGCCAACCCGATTATCCAACTCGCGAGGCTAGCAAAGAAAACCCACAACCCAGCGTGGGAGGCCGATTTACGCATGCTGGAGAGATTGCTAAAGGCGGCGAACAATGAAGATATTTCTCTATTTACATCGAGTATTAGCGTAGCTGAATGCGTGGCCGCAGGAGATGATTACGGCGAAGATGTCCAAGAGTTCTTTATGGGGGTTCTGACTTCGGGGCGAATGTTTAAGCTCGTGCAGGACTCAATATTCGTCGCCGAGCAGGCCCGCGATTTGCGATGGAAGCATCATGTCAAACTCTCGGGGATGGACGCCATTCATGTGGCGTCCGCGATAGAGTCTAAGTGTACTGAATTGTTGACTTGGGATAAGGACATTGCGAGCAACTCTCAATTCTTGGCGAGCCAGGGAATCCGCGTTATAACCCCTTCGCAGACTCAATTTCTCCCGCCACCCTACATGCAGACCAAGCCGGGTCTATTCAATTGAACGGACGTCGGGTGAGCCAGCGTAATTACTACTAATGGTTTAGTTTTATCTGTCGCGTTACGGGCGCTGTTCGCGCTGCCAGACGGCGGCGTCGAAGGTGTGCTGGCAGATGTAGCCTTCGGCCTGGTAGAGCTCGATGGCCTGGGTGTTGGACTCGGTGACGGTGAGGGATACTTCGGTGACGCCCTGGCGCATGAAGTGGAAGGCGGCGACGGTGAGCAGGTTACGGGCGAGTCCGCGGCGGCGGTAGTCGGGGCGAACGCAGAGCTGGGTGATGTGTCCGCTTTGGGGGCTGACGCGCGAACCGAGGACGAGGGCTACAAGATCCTTGGTGCGGCGTTCAACGACGACGTGCGAGATTTGCGGAGCGAAGACGCCGCAGCCGGAATAGCGGACGATGTTGTGCAGAAAGCGCTGCGATCCGTGGGTGGAGCGGTACTGGTCGTTGATCTGGCTGTCGGGATGATCGCGATAAGCCTCGCAGATGAGGCGGCTCGCGGGGGTCAGGTCGTCGTCGCGCCATGTGCGCAGCTCAAGCTCGTGAGGCATTTCGACGCGCGGCGGGTTCCACAAACCCTGAAGGGGCTGCACAAGAAAGAGGCGGCGATAGAGCTGGAAACCGGCATGGAGGAATTGCTCCGCATGGACCCCGGATGGGTGGAGGAGCAGTTGCGACTCGATGCGGTCGACATGGGGCGAGTTGAGGAGGGTTTCAAGGAGGTGCTTGAGCAGGGTCTCCTCAATATCGTGGGCAGAGGCGGGGTGGGCGCGGACGGGCGACAGCGTACTGGTTGGGGCGCTGGGGAGTGCAAAAACGTCGCCGATGACGGCCTTTGTTTCCTCGTAGACGCAGAAGACATAGCCGGAGACCTGGCCATCCTCGAGCGCAACGTAGCCGGGAAGCATGTGGCTGTCGAGATATTGCATGAGGAGTTTTGTGGAGGTGCGATAGTCCCAGTGCAGGCGCTGCCTCCAGAGCTCTCCCTCGGCGTCGAGCACGGGGCGCAGAACGGGCGCCGCAAAGTGCCGCAGGTCGAGAATCTCAATGGAGCCAATGGATGCCATGCAGTTCCCTGGATGAGGCTCGGTGAGGAGCCGGTTCAGGACCGGAGACCAACTCCGGCCGGAGTCATTTGAGACCTATGAGGATTTTCGCACCGGTTTGGTTGCACCGGTTCGGCCAGGCCGGATTCGGCTTTCTGGCAACTTTGACTTAAGTTGCGGTCAAATGCAACCCGAGGCAATGCAAACCCAAGCTACCGGCTACCGACGAGATAGACTACCAGACCCTGCTCGGGGTAAGTGAAAAGCTGTTCGAAGTGACGGCCGTCGAGGTACTCATCGAGTTCGGCGGTGGTCTGAGGATCGACGCCACGGCCGGACACCCGGACCACCAGCAGGTGCTGTCCGTCAGGGACGCCGCTCTCTTTATAGTTGACGACCTCGTGGTTGCGATAGAAGGAGAGGCCGTACTCCATGTCGCGACGAACCTGGAAGACGGCGACAGTTTCATCGGCGGGAGCGATGGCGGCGAGGCGGCCGGCGAGTGGACGAGCGGAGTAGGCGCGGTCAAGCACTTGAATGACCCGCTTGGTGGCGTCGATTTGGGGAATGCCGAAGAACGGGCCGACGCCATAAAGAAAGAGAACCAACACGACCAGCACCGAGGTGGTTACGAGTCTTAGGCGGGCCACTCCGAAGCCATTGACCACGATGAGAATGAGCAGCGAGGCGCCGATACCCGCGAGGGCGGCAACGGCAAGAGGACGAGCCGGCGGCATGGTGGCGCCGTGAATCACGAACCAGGGCAGCATCAGGGAAAAGATGGTCATGACGCCGCAAAGCACAGCGTGACCCACCAGGATCCAACGGTTGAGGTTCTGGCGGCGGCGGAAGAGATAGTCGCCGGTAAGGATGGCGATGGGAGGAATGGAGGGGAGGATGTAACCGGGGAGCTTTGACTGAGAAAAGGAGAAAAAGACGATGGGGATGAGCGCCCACAGAACGAGGAATTCAGGGAAGGCATCGCCGGGCCGGTTGGGAGCGGGCATGCGATTGGAGACGCGGCGCAAGCGCCACTCAGCCACGGATGTCTGGATGCCGTCAACGAGTGCGGGGACGGCGATGATGGTCCAGGGCATCATGGCCAGCACGATGACAATGAGGTAATACCAGGGAGGCTGGACGTGCTGGAAACGGTCCGTGGCGAAGCGCTGAAGGTTGTGTTCGAGAAAGAATTCGCGGAAGAAGGTCGGATTCTGGTGCTGGACAGCCACGAACCAGGGCAGGACCATGGCAAAGTAAAGCGCCACGCCGGGCCACCAGAGGGAGCGATAGAGGATGGACCACTCGCGCCGCAGGAAGGCAAAGGCGGCAATGATGGCGATAGCCAGAAAAGGCGCGACGGGGCCCTTGGCGAGAGTGGCGAGGCCGGTGAAGAAATAAATATCGTAAAGCCAGAACTTGGAATCGGTCTCGTACCAGGCATACCAGCCGAGCAGGCCAATGGCGAGAGGGGCGGCCATCTGCATATCGGTGGAAGCTCCGCGGGAAAACCCGATGATGCCGGCGCAAGCGACGGTGATGAGCGCGGCGTCAAGGTGGCCGCCTCGTCGAAACCGGCTCATATGCAGGTAAATGAGGCCCACCATGATGAAGGCGAAGGTGGTGGACGGCAGTCGGGCGCTCCAGTCGTGGACGCCGAATTCCTGAAAGAGAACCATGGCGCGCCAGTAGTAGAGGGCGGGTTTCTCGAGCCAGGGATGGCCGTAGAGATAAGGGGTGACACAGGCGCTGAGTTTCTCTTTGAGGTTGGGGGCGGAGTCGAAGCGGTCCAGCATTTCGTGGGCGATCTGTGCATAGCGGGGCTCATCGGCGCCCACCAGGCCCATGCCGTCGCCACCGAGGAAGGGAGTGACTCCGTAGAGAAGGAAGAAGACGGCAAAAAGTAAAAAGACGGTTGCCTCAGCGACGCTGGCCCAGCTGGGGAGCCGTTTGCGCAGGCTCTGAGGCGAATCCGAAGCGGAGGGTTCCAGATTGGTTTCCACTACCAGCACTTCTCCAGTTGCAGCGTTTCGCGTTGGATGCCGGTTGAATATCTTTCGCGCAAAGGATCGAAACCGCTTTGTGTCTGGTTATTTCAGGAACCTGCTGGCCTGCCAGGTCCGTGGTTCATGCGAACGCTGAAAATCGGATCTACGTTTCGTCAGGGTCAAGGCTAACAGATTCGAGCGGAATCTCAAGCCTTCCCGGTTTCCAGCTCCTGTCGTAATTCAGCAAGAATCCGGTCGAGAGCGTGTGGTAAGGGGCCATCCAGGGTGCATCCGGCGGCGCTTTCGTGGCCTCCACCGCCCAGGCGCTCGGCCACCGCGGCCACGTTCAGCGCGCCTTTGCCGCGCATGCTGAGCCGGATGTTGGACTCGGGCAGTTCGCGGAGGAAGACAGCCGCTTCGACCCCTGCGATGGAAAGGGCATAGTTCACAATCCCCTCGCAGTCTTCCTCAGCGGCGCCGGTCCGGGTCATGTCGTCCTGAGTGATCCATAACCAGGCGAGAGGGCCTTCGCGCTTGAGGTTGCTGAGGGCATTGCCCAGCAGGCGCATCTTGGCGGCTGTGGTGGAAAAGTAAACGCATTGCGCGATATGGACGGGATCTGCGCCGGCCATGACGAGCTCATGAGCGATGGCGAAGGTGGCCGCGGTGGTTGAACCGTAGCAGAAACCGCCAGTATCAGTGAGCACGGTGGTGTAAAGACAGGTGGCCATCTGCGGCGTGAGGGTGGCTCCGGCGGCTTTGACCAGGCGATAGACCAGTTCGCCGACGCTGACCGCTGCGCGGTCAATCCAGTTGACGTGGGCGAACTCGGATCCAGTCAGATGGTGGTCGATGTTGACGAGGAAGAAGGGCTCGAGTCCGCGGAGTTTGGCGCGTTCCAGGCTGTCGCACTCGAGCAGGATGACCGCGTCATAGGGACCGTGAACGCGCAGGACGGAGCGAATTTCTTCTGCTCCGGGCAGATTGCGATAGATGGCTGGCACTCCGTCGGCTGTGAGGAGATCGGCGCGCTTGCCCATCTGCTGGATGAGCATGCCCATGGCCAACATGCTACCTACCGCGTCGCCATCGGGACGGGAATGGGAGCAGACGAGAAAGCGCTCGCCGTCGCGGAGGACCTGGAGGATGGTGTCGATTGGGGGATGGGGCGGGGATTGGGAAGCGTTTACAGGCTGAGGGTTGGCCGCTTCCGGGGCGGCTGCAAGGTCAGGCGGCGGATTTTGTAAATCGGCGTCCATGCGCGGCTACTCCGCTGGAGGCTGTTGGTCGGTGGTCGTCTGGTTTGGAGATTTTTGGTCGAGAGACTGCTTGTCGGTTGCGGCCTTCTGGCGCTTGCGGGATCTGTCCATCAGCTCGGCAATGCGGGCCTGGAAACGTCCGGAGCGGTCGGCGAGAAAGGCGAGCTCAGGCACATGGCGCACGCCCATGCGTTCCTTGAGCTCGAAGCGGATGTAGCCTTTGGCGGCCTCGAGGCCGGCGATGGTATCGACTTCGGCTTTGGCAATGTCTTTGACCGCGCTGTCGACGGCCACGTAGACGCGGGCGGACTTGCCGCCGGGGTTCAGCGCCACTTCAGTGACGTAGCAGAAATGGATGCGCGGGTCGACAAGCTCGCCTTCGATCATGGCGCCGATTTCGATGCGCAGGGTCTCGGCGACGCGGTCCTGGT
>Ga0181531_10001675_pt1 | contig 13959 bp, 9 predicted proteins | sample PEATcosm2014_Bin_38_FD_119743 | JGI IMG/M metagenome (GOLD analysis project Ga0181531, IMG submission 119743) | Peatland microbial communities from MTU Mesocosm Facility, Houghton, MI, USA - PEATcosm2014_Bin11_10_metaG | ecosystem: Environmental > Terrestrial > Soil > Wetlands > Peat | place... | reverse complement strand
CCGTCAGCCCGCGTCTCGAATCCGCCATCCCACCACCCTAGACCGTCCGGCCCACCGGGGGTGTTCGCTCCGGAACTTGAATCCGCCCTATTTGGTACTGAAGACCCCAGCAGGGCGGCATGAGCTGTGGCTGAAGACATTTTTTCGCATCAGGAAACGGCAATACGCCAAGAAGCTGCGCCCCTACGCGGTGATTCGTCCGCATGCCGAAAGTGAGTTCATGGGGTGATCGCTGCCTTGCGACCACCCCATGCAATCTTGCAGCGGAGGGACTCCCTGTCTCCCCCTAATCTACGATCCGGCGATGGGCGAACCGGGCGAGCACGGCATGGAGATGATTCACCGTGTCACTGCGCTGTTCAATGTAATCCAAAGGACGGCGAGTCGGTAGGGGATAAGGATCCAAAATCGGGAAAAGTCGCGCGGCGTGGTGTAATTATCGCTAGGACTGTTTTCCGTCTCCGTTTTCAAATTGACCCGTTACCCGCCGCCGTGGGTGCCGTATAGGCCTGCAGCAGCACCGCGGCCGCCTGGGCGATGTTCAGGCTCGGCAGCCGCCCGGCGCCCTCGATGCGGATTTCGCGCCGGCACGCCTCCAGCACGGGCAGCGAAACGCCGCGCTCTTCGTTGCCCAGCACCAGCGCCAGCGGCCGGTCCCGCGGCAATGCCGCGAACGGCGCCGCCTGCGACCGCGTGGTGGCCGCCGCGGTGCGGAAATGCCGGTCGAGCCCATGGATGGCGCGCGCCAAATCCTTGGTGCGGTAGAGCTCCAGATATTCCAGCCCGCCCTCGGCAGTGCGGTGCACCGCGTCGGAGGGCATGGCGGCCAGCCGCGTATCGTGCAGCAGCAGGGCGGTGACGCCGAAGAACGCGGCGCTGCGCGCGATGGCGCCGAGATTGTACGGGTTGGCGACCTGGTCCACGACCAGCAGCAATTTGGTCCGCGGCGGGTTGTCGATGTCGAGGAACGCAATCTCGCGCGGCTTGGCCACCGCCGCGACACCGCCATGGTGGGTGGTGCCGGCGGCTTTCTGCATCTCCTCGGGCGGCAGTTCGCGATAGGGCAGCCGGCGCTGCGCGAGCAGGGAACATAGCGGCCCGGCAAGCGTGCGCAGCGGCGCCGTGTAGAACAGCCGCTGCACGTCCTGCGGCCGCCGCTCGAACAGCGCGCGCACGGCGTTGATGCCGCAGATAATGTCTTCGTTCATCGTGGCTGGGTGGCCCCCAGGGCAGGCGGTGTCAAACCGGGAACGGCAACCTGGCCAGGTCCGGCGCCACCCACGTGGCGCGGGCGCGGGCGGAAAACAGCGTTCCGCGCGACCAGTAGGCGAGCAGCCAGTTCTTGTCGCCGCACGGCCCGGCGAGCAGCGTATTCGCCAGCACATGGAGCGCGGCGTTCGGGTGCGCGGCCAGATGTGCGGCGGCCGCGCCCAGCGAGGCCAGCGTGATCGTTTCATGATAGCCGGCGGTTGCCGTGTTCGCGACGCCGGTTGCCTCGTTATAGGCGCGGATGAAGGCGGGCATGTGCGCCGGCGCCGGCAGATCGGGGCGGCATTTGATCAGCCATAGTGCCGCGGCGAAATGGGCCGCATGAGTCCAGGCCGGTTTTGGCAGGGTGCGCGCGAGTAGGCCCTCGCCGATCGCGGCGATTTCGGACTCGGATGCATAGAGTGGGGACATGAGTTTCTCCGTGGGTCTGGTGGTGGACCGACGGAGGGGGTTCGTGTGCGCTCCGCCGGGGTGGCGGGGCGTTGGCGGCGGCGGGTGCTGCTAACCGTTATGCAACGGTTGCCCCGCCGCGCGCGCGCGCGCCGCCTGATCGGGGCGGGTTTGTTGAACACGGAACAGGGTCGCGGCGCGGCACATGGCGGCGCCCTATGGCACATCGCGCGCGGCCGGGAAAGTCCCTGATGGTTGATCGGCGGGCGCGCCGCTGGTCGATGGATTTCGGCGGTTGGTGGCGTGGCCGCTTCGTTGGTGGAGGATCGCCGGCGCGCGGTCGAAGGGCGTGGGACGGGAAGCGCGGCGCGCATTATCCCGAGGTCGGCACCGGATGGTTCGCGACAGCAGGCCGCCGGGCAACGCGGAACAGGCGTTCAACGATCGTAACGGGAGACCGACAATGCACTGGTTCAACATGAAAACGACGTGGCTGGCGGCGAGCCTCGGTGTTGCCCTGGCGGCGCAGGCTGCCGCCGCCGCGGAGTTTGAAACAAACAGCGTGGCGGCGGCAGCCTGAAAGGCCTCGACCTGGCCTCATGGGACGGACAGAAAATCGCCGAGCAACGGATCGCCGCGGCGGCGAAGGAAGCCTGCGGCAGCGTGGATGTGCGCGATCTGAACGCGAGCGCGGATTACGATCGTTGCCGCAGCGCGGCGCTGAGCGTGGCCTCCGCCCAGGTGCACAGGATGGTGGCGGAGGCGCAGGCGCGGAGTAACCTGGCAGCGAAGTAAAGGAAGGCCAGGGCTCTGCCCCTGGACCCCGCTGGGGCCGTAGGCCCCAGACCCCATTTAGCGCTGCGCGGCTTTTCCCCGCCTGCTCGGCGAAGCCAATAAATAATCTGGTTATTTGGCTTCGCCGTTCCCCCCAACGATTCCTTATGAATGGGGTCTGGGGCCTACGGCCCCAGCGGGTCCAGGGCAGAGCCCTGGCCTTGCTTCCTTAATCTCCCTGACCCGTTGCAAATAAGTCCGCCCCACGCGCAGCGCGCGCCCGCTGGTCGTTACCGCCTCCCAGGTACCCGCCCCATCATGCCGCAGGCTTGCGATGCGGCTGCGTGGCACGATGGTGGAACGGTGCAGGCGCAAGAACTGCTCCGGATCGAGCCGTCGTTCCAACTCAGTAATCGTCGCATGCAGCAAATACGAGCGCGTCCCGACATGCAGCCGCATGTAATCGCGCTCGGCCTCGATCAGATCGATGTCGGCGGCCGCGATACGGATGATTTCCGACCGGTGCGGCACCCAGAATTCGGTGCTGAACGGGGACGCGGCCGGCCGCCCGGGCGGGGACGCGGCAAGCTGCGCGCGCACGCGGGCCACCGCGCGGTCCAGCCGCTCCGCCGACACCGGTTTCAGCAGATAATCGGTCGCGGCGACATCGAACGCGGCGACGGCGAATTCGTCGAACGCGGTGATGAAAACGATGGCGGGGCGGTGCTGGCTTTCCGCGACCGCGCGCGCCACCGCCATGCCGTCGAGGCCCGGCATCGAAATATCCAGCAGGATCAGATCGGGGGCGAGCGCCGCGATCAGGCGCAGGGCCGCGTTTCCATCGGCGGCGGTACCCACAAGATGCAGGTCGTCGAGCCGAGCACACAGAATTTGCATCCGTTCCACGGCCAGCGGCTCGTCGTCGACGATCAGCGTGCGCAATGTCGCCGGCGCGGTCATGCGGCGTGCGTCGCGTCTCGCCAAAGCGGCATGTGCAGATCGACGCGGTAGCCGCCCTCGGGGCGCGCGCCGGCGGTGCAGCCGGAGGCGGTGCCGAAACGGGTCAGCAGGCGCGCGGCGACGTTGCGCAGCCCGACGCCATGGCCGGCGATCGGTATCGGCATCGCCGGGCCGTCGTCGCTGACCCGGATGTGCAATGTTTCGTTCTCGCCGCTGGCGGCAATGGTGACCGTCACCGGGCTTGTGGCACGCGCGACGCCGTATTTGATCGCGTTTTCCACCAGCGGCTGCAGCAGCAGGCAGGGGATGCGGGCATCGAGCAACCGATCGGGAATGTCGATGCACACGCGCAGCCGGTCGGGGAAGCGCACCTGCTCGATATCGAGATACAGGCGCTGAATGCGGATTTCGTCGGCCAGCGTCGCATCCTCGGTCGGATCGGTGGTGAGGGTGGCGCGCAGGAAGGCGGCGAGCGTGCCGATCATCTGCTCGGCCTGCTCAGGGTTGCGCCGCAGTACCAGGGTGGAGAGCGAGTTCAGCGTGTTGAACAGGAAATGCGGGTTGAGCTGGTAGCGCAGCGCGCGCAATTGCGCGGTTTGCGCCTGCGCGCGAAAGCGCGCCGCCTGGGCTTCGGCCTGGCGGGTCTGTTCGGCGTTGGAGAGGGCAATGTAAAGCACCGCCCAGGCCGCAATGAAAAAATACCACTCGGCCGCGGTGTCGACGATGCTGATAAGCGGCGTCTCATGCACCGCGATCATGTGCTGGATTTCCTGCGGCCAGAAATCGATCGGCGCGTAGACGTAGAACGCGTAATAATTGAACGCGGCGTGGGCAAACGCCACCGGCAGCGACGCGGCGAACGCCACGGCGAGGCGGACCGGCATGCGGGCGCGGTCCACCGTGCGGACGACGAAATAGAGTGCCGCCATAAGCGCCATACCGAAGATCGTGACGGCCGCGCGGCGGCCGGACATGGCCAACTGGTGTTCGGCGCCGGCGATCGCCATACGCACGGTATTGAGCGCGAAGTAGAACACCCAGGCGCCGACGATCGAAAGCGCGCCAACCTGGTGGCGATGTCGCGGCGGGGCGCAATCGGTCAGGTATTCGGCGTCGGTGGTGGCGTCCATGTGCCGCGTTATAGGGCCGTTTTGCGGACGCGCACCGCGGATTCTTGATCCCGGTCGACCTGGCCGGGCGGTTGGTCGAAATGGCGGGGCAGGGGGGTGCTGTGGTGGCGGGCGAGCCGGCGATCCTGTTCCGCGATGCGCGGTTCGTGGTGCTGAACAAGCCTGCCGGGTTGCCCGTTCATGCGGGCCCGCGCGGCGGCGCGAGCATCGAGGATTGGTTTCCATTGCTGTCGCGGCGCCGCGGCGGGCCGTGGTTGGCACACCGATTGGACGCGGATACCGCGGGGTGCCTGGTGGTGGCGCTGACCAAGACCGCGTTGGTCGCGGCGCAGGCGGAGTTCGCCGCCGGGCGGGCCGAGAAAATCTACTGGGCCGTGGTGCGTGGGGCGCCCGCCGCGGATGAGGGCGTTGTCGAGGCGCCATTGCACAAAGTGATTGCGCCGGACGGGTGGCGCATGGTCGTGGGCGCGCGCGGGCAGCGCGCGGTGAGCGACTGGCGCGTGCTGGCGCGCGGCGCGGCGACGTCATTGCTGGAAGTGCGGCCGCGCACCGGGCGCACCCACCAGGTGCGCGTGCATTGTGCCGCGCTCGGCTGTCCGGTGCTGGGGGATCCCGTTTACGGCGGCGGCGCGGGCAGGCTGCAATTGCTGGCGCGCGCCATCACACTGCGGCTTGCGCCGCCGGTGCACGCGGTCGCGCCGCCGCCGCCGCATATGGCGGTGGCACTCGCGCGGCTGGGCATCGAAACAGCTTCCTGAGGCAGCCGCCACCGTTGCCGGGAAACCGGCTTTCTGCGACAATGGTCAAATTGGTGGCATTTGCCCAATCGAACATCAAACCGGGAGATATTGTCATGCGCCCGTTGCTGCAAAATTGTTCCGTATTGGCCGGATTTTTGGCGGCGAACCTGACCGCCGCGATGGCGGCCCCGCCGCCGCCGCCGTTGCCGCACGCCATGGGCCGCCTGCTTCCGCATCCGGCACGAGCCAATGCGGCAAAATTGTTTCACGGCAAGCCTGGCACCGCCTCGCCCTGGCAGGCACTGACCAACGCGCCCCCCTTCAATCCGGGCGCCATGCTGCAACTGACCGACGGCACCGTGATGGTGCAGGATCAGGGGCCGGACAATGACGGCAGCGGCAATTGGTGGCTTCTGACCCCGGATATCACCGGCAGCTACGTCAACGGCACCTGGAGCCAGATCGCCTCGCTGCCGAGCGGCTATGAGCCGCTCTATTTCGCCTCCGCCATCCTGCCCGACGGCCGCGTCATCATCGAGGGCGGCGAATATAACGCCGGCCACAACGTTTGGACCAACAAGGGCGCGATCTACGATCCGCTGGCCAATAGCTGGACTTCGGTGAACCACCCGAAGGGCAGCGAATGGGTGCGCATCGGCGATGCACCCAGCGTTGTTCTGGCAAACGGAACTTATATGCTCGGCGCCTCGGGCTATTCCGGCAGCACGGCCGAGGCGCTGCTGAAAGCCACCACATTGAAATGGAAGGCCACAGGCACCGGCAAGGCGGACGGCAACGGCGAGGAAGGCTGGTCGCTGCTCCCGAACGGCGACGTGCTCACGGTCGATACGACCAACGGCAGCAACACCGAAATCTACAATCCCGGCACCGGCGCCTGGACCAGTGCCGGCAACACGCCCGCGCCGCTGATCGATCCGGTCGGCGAAATGGGGCCGCAAATCCTGCGCCCGGACGGCACGGTGTTCGCCGTCGGCTCCACCGGCAACAACGCAATCTATAATACCGCCAGCTTCACCTGGTCCGCCGGCCCGAGTTTTCCGGTGATCGATGGCGCGCAATACGACAGCGCCGACGGCGCGGGCGCGGTGCTGCCGAACGGCGAAGTGCTGGTGGATGCCAGTCCCGGCGTTTATATGGCGCCGATCCATTTCTGGCTGTTCGACGGCACCAATTTGACTCAGGTCGCGGACACACCGAACGCCGCCAACGAAGAGTCCCAATACTCGTTCATGATGCTGCTGCCGACCGGCCAGGTGCTGTACAATGACCGGATTGGCTACATCTACGTTTTCAATGGCAGCGGAGCCCCGCAGGCAAGTTGGTTGCCGAAAATCACCAGCGTGCCGACCACGCTGACCGCGGGCGCGACCTACACGGTCAAGGGCAAGCAGCTAGGCGGCCTGGTGCAGGGCGGCGCCTTCGGCGACGATTATCAATGTGCAACGAACTATCCGCTGGTACGGATCACGATCACCGCCACCGGGCACGTGTTCTATGCGCGCACCGCGGGCATGACCGCGATGTCGGTGGCGCCGAACGCAAAGTCCTCGGCGAATTTTACGCTGCCGGCGGGGATTGAGACGGGCGCTGCTACGTTGCAGGTGGTGGCGAATGGGGTTGCTTCGGCGGCTGTGGGCGTGACGGTTAATTGAGGTGAAGGAAGGCCAGGGCTCTGCCCTGGACCCGCTGGGGCCGTAGGCCCCAGACCCCGTTTAGCGCTGCGCGGCTTTTCCTTACTTCTCGGCGAAGCCAGTAACTGTCATGGATTTTTCGCTTCGCCGTTTCCCTTATGAAATGGGGTCTGGGGCCTACGGCCCCAGCGGGTCCAGGGCAGAGCCCTGGCCTTCCTTACTACTCTTCCGCAGCCAACAAAGCGGCATTCCCCCCAGCCGCCGCGGTATTCGTGGAAATCGTCTGTTCCAGGCTAAACCGCCGCAAATAATCCGGCCCCCCCGCCTTCGGCCCGGTGCCTGAAAGCCCCGACCCGCCGAACGGCTGCACGCCGACCACCGCGCCGATCATATTGCGGTTGACATAGATATTGCCGGTGGCCAACCGAGCGGCGATATGTTCGGCGGTGGCGTCGATGCGGGTGTGGATGCCGAGCGTCAAGCCGTAGCCGCTCGCCTCGATGCCATCGAGCAGGGCATCCAACCGCGCGGCCTTGTAGCGCACCACATGCAGCACCGGGCCAAAAATCTCCTCGGTGAGGTCTTCCGGTTTGGCGATTTCGAATATATGCGGCGCGACGAAAAATCCGCCTGAGGGTGCCGTGCCGGCGTAGTGCGTGCGCGCGGTTTGTTTCAGCCGTGCGATATGTGCATTCAGGCGAGTAAAAGCCTCCTCGTCGATCACCGGCCCGATATGCGTGGCGGGGTCGCGCGGATCGCCGAGGCGAAGCTCGGCGGCCGCGCCGGCCAGCATGGGAATGATTTTCTCGGCCACATCTTCCTGCACCGCCAGCAGGCGCAGCGCGGAGCAACGCTGGCCGGCGCTGCGGAAGGCGCTGGTCACCGCGTCGTCCACCACCTGTTCCGGCAACGCGGTCGCATCCACGATCATCGTGTTGATGCCGCCGGTTTCGGCAATCAGCGGCACGATCGGCCCTCGCTTCGCCGCCAACGCCCGATTGATCGCCCAGGCCGTTTCGGTGGAGCCGGTAAACGCCACGCCGGCCACGCCAGGATTTGCCACGAGCCGTGCGCCAATATCGCCGGCGCCCGGCACCAATTGCAGCGCGGAGGCGGGAATACCCGCTTCCTGCAGCAGCCGCACCGCCGCATAGGCGATCAGCGGCGTCTGCTCGGCCGGTTTGGCCACCACGCTGTTGCCGGCCGCCAGCGCCGCCGCGACCTGGCCGGTAAAAATCGCGAGCGGAAAATTCCACGGCGAAATACACAGAAAAACCCCGCGGCCGCGACGCCGCAGCTGGTTCAGCTCGCCGGTCGGGCCCGGCATTGTCTCCGGCGCGGCAAACAGTTTTTTCGATTCCACCGCATAGTAGCGCAGGAAATCCACCGCCTCGCGCAGTTCCGAAACGCCGTCATCCAGCGTTTTGCCGGCCTCCAAACTCAGCAGCGACAGGAACTCCCCACGCCGCGACTCCAGCAGCATGGCCGCATGTTCGAGTGCCGCCGCGCGCGCCCCCACCGGCGTATCGTTCCACGCACGGAAACCGGCCGCAGCGGCTGCCATCGCCGCATCGGCGGTCGCAAAATCGGCCTCGGTGACTTCCCCCACCACGGAAACCGGGTCCGCCGGCGAAACCACCGTGCGCACGGCACCCGTGCCGCCCTTGCCATTCACCAGCGGCGCGGCATGCACGGAACCGGTCGCGTCGGCGATTTCCGCCAGCAGCGAAGCCAGGCTCGCCGCATGGCCGAATTCGACCCCGGCCGAATTCTTGCGCGCCAAACCATAAAGATCGGCCGGCAACGGCAACCCGCCATGCCGCGCGCGATCCGCCCGTCCGATCTTTTGTTCCGGGCGCTGCAGCAAAATCTCCACCGGCACATCGGGGTCGGCCGCCACACTGACGAACGAGCTATTGGCACCGTTCTCCAGCAGCCGGCGCACCAGATAGGCGAGCAAATCCTGATGCACCCCCACCGGCGCATAAGTCCGCACCGCCGCGTCCGGATGCCGCTCCAGGAACGCGCCGTAGAGCGCATCGCCCATGCCATGCAGCCGCTGGAATTCATAGCCTTCGGAATTGCCGGCGCGTTCCAGCACGGTCGCCACGGTCAACGCATTATGCGTGGCGAACTGCGGATAGATGCGCGGCCGCAGTGCCAGCAGCCGGTCCGCGCACGCGACGTAATTCAAATCCGTCATCGCCTTGCGGGTAAACACCGGGTAGTCCGCCAACCCGCGTTCCTGTGCGCGCTTGACTTCCGTGTCCCAATAAGCACCTTTCACCAACCGCACCATAAACCGCCGGTCGAGCCCGGCCGCCACTTCAGCAACATAATCGATCGCCGCCAGCGCGCGTTTTCCATAGGCCTGAATCGCCAGCCCAAAACCCTCCCACCCCGCCAATTGCCGGTCGGCCACTACTTCGGCCAGCACGTCCATCGACAGTTCCAGTCGGTCGGCTTCCTCCGCATCGATAGTGAAATTCAGTCCGCGCACCGCCGCCGCGCGCGCCAGCTCGCGCACCCGTGGCACCAGCTCGGCCAGCACGCGCGCGCGGCTCACCGCTTCATAACGCGCGTGCAACGCACTGAGTTTTACGCTAATGCCCGGCCGGTCCGGTAGCGGCTTGTTGCCGGCGGCATTGCCGATCGCCACGATCGCCGCGGAGTAGCTTGCCTGATAGCGCAAAGCATCCTCGTCGGTGCGGGCACCTTCGCCGAGCATATCGAAACTGTAGCGGAACACCCGCCCCGCGCGGCTGCCCGCGCGCGCCAGCGCATCGTCGATCGACTGGCCGAGCACGAAATGACTGCCCATGACGCGCATCGCCTGGCGCAGCGCGCCGCGCACCGTCGGCAGGCCCAGCCGGCGCACCACGCCGCGCAAAATGCCCTCCGGCGTATCTTGCGGCCCAATCAGCCGCGCCGAAAGCCCCAGCGCCCACGCCGACGCATTGACCAGCAACTGATCCGACTGATGCGTATGGGTGGCAAATCCACCCTGACCCAGCTTGTCCTCGATCAGCCGGTCGGCGGTCGCGTCGTCCGGCACCCGCAGCAGCCCCTCGGCCAGCACCATCAACGCCAACCCCTCCGGCGTGGTCAGCGCGTATTCGCGCAGCAGCGCCTCCACGCCGCCAATGCCGCCCGCGCGCCCGCGGATGGCGGCCACCATGGCGCGCGCCTCCAGGTCCACCCGCGCCTCGCGCTCGGGGGCCAGCGGCGCCGCGGCCAGCAGGGCGCGGGCCAGATCGCTATCGTCCGGGGCGTAGGCCGGGCGGAATGGGGCAGGGACCATGGGCATGGCACGTGGCATAGGGCGGCGCGGATGGGAAGCCACGCGGCGCGGCTATCCGGCGACTTGACTATGCGGTAGGCCGGTTCGAATAATGCCCGATTGAACTCGAACCAAAATGAACAAAAGTTTTTTGGTTCTTTTTTTCAAAAAAGAACTTCTTTTTGAAAAAAGAAGCAAAAACTTTTGTTCATTAAGCGCTTTTACGTCGACAGGCTCTTAGCGCCTGCGCTGCCCGGAAGCGCCAACACAGACGGAGCCATGCGCCATGTCGTTCGCCCTTCGCACGCTTGCCTTGCTGTCGCTCGCGCAGCCCGCCGCGGCCAGCACGCTGCACACGATTTTTTCGTTCGGCGGCGCGCCCAAGCTGGGGTCCGCCCCGGTCGGCCAAATCGTCGGCGATTCCGCCGGCCACCTTTACGGCATCACCAACGACTCTACCGCCGGCGGCGGCGCGGTCTACAAACTCTCCCCGCCCGCGGCCGGCAGCACCTGGACCGGCACGGCACTTTATCAATTCGTGGTCGGCCGGGTCGGGGTGATTCCCAGCCCCGGCCTCGCCGGCAACCCTGGCCGGTTTTTCGCCGCAACGGATGCCAACAGCTACGGCGAGAATTACGGCTGCGGCTCGGTGTTTTCGCTGAGCCTCGCCAACGCCGCCACCGCCACGCCGATCTCGCGCTTGAACACAGCACCCGGCAGCGGCTGCTACCCGGATGGGCCCGTCAACGTCGCCGCGAACGGCGAGGTGTTTGCGATCGCCGGGAACGGCGGCAGCGCCGAAGGCGGTTTCGGCGCCATCATGCGGTTCAGGCCGCCCGGCGCGGGGCGTCCCCACTGGTCGCAGCAGACGATCTATAGTTTCACCGGCAAGGCCGATGGTTTCTATCCGCAACAACCGATGCTGCTCTCCGCCTCCGGGGCGCTTTACGGCACGGCGCTCGCCTCCTCGAACGGGGAAGCCTACCCCACGCCGCTATTCCGGCTCGCGCCGCCCGCGCCGGGCCAAAAAACCTGGAATTTCTCGCTGATCTATCAATTCCCCGCCAGCGAATGTGCCGACGGCGTCGGCCAACTGATCGAGGGCCCACCCGGCACGATCATCGGCCCCTGCAGCGACAATCTGGGCAGCGGCGGCGACCAGCCCGGCAACATTTTTACCCTCACCATCCCCGCCAGTTCGAACGCCCCCTGGACCCGAAAAGTGCTCTGGACATTCACCGGCGGCGCCGACGGCGGCCACCCGCAAACCGCCGTCACCCTCGATGCGGCCGGCAATGTGTACGGCACCACCTCGCAAGGAAACGGCACCATCTTCCGCCTCACCCCGCCCGCCCCGGGCCAAACCGCCTGGACCGAAACAACATTGTGGAATTTCTCCGGCAGCGACGGCAGCATGCCGTCGAGCCCGCTGCTGCTCACAGGCGCCGGCACTTTGATTGGGACCACCTACAGGGGTGGCCAGGGCGATGCGGGGACGGTTTTTGAGTTGACTCCGTAAGGAGAAAGAAGGCCAGGGGCTCTGCCCCTGGACCCCGCTGGGGCCGTAGGCCCCAGACCCCATTTTGTTGGTTCCGGGATTGGCATCGGCACCCGTGGCTTGCTGGCAGCGTCCAGGTACTTGCCCGAAGCTCAAAAACGGCCTAGGTCCGAACTAGTCGCGAGACCAGACGGGCTTTTGGCCTAAATATTCGGCCTCTTCGGCAAACGGAATTGACGAACGATGTCGTGGCGACAGCAAAACGCGGGCGGGCCGCCGCCTTGCCGACCAGCAATGAAAGGGAAGCGGCGCTCATGATCCGGGGAGCAGTCGGCCATCACGTGGGCAGCATCCGTTTTGGCGTAGACTTCATGGGTGCAAGCCTGCTCGATACAGGAACGGTTGCCGACGCAGGTGTGGGCATCGATCTCGCGGCTGGCACGCCGCCGACCAAGACCAGCACGATCGCGGGCTACGTCGATCACACTGTCACCCTCGGTCAGGGCGGCTATTCGCGGCACCTGACCATCACCAGTACGGGCACAATCGCGCCCTCCGCCAGTGGGGCCGCGGGCGTCGTCATTCCGGTCAATGCGGTCGGCGGCAGCATTTTGAATATGGGCCTGATTCGCGGCTCGAGCACCAGCGAAACAGGCGGCGCTGGCGTAAGTATCGAGGCACACGCGGCAACCGTCACCAACGATGGTTCAATCTGGGGCGGTGGGGGTGGAACCCACCAAGGCTACGGTATCAATGTAGCGGCGACCGGCGCGCACATCATCAACAATGGCCTTATTTCTGGTGGCACCGGGGTTGACCTTGCCGCGGCGAATTCGCACCTCGTCAACAACGCTACCATTGACGGGTACAAGGGCGTCGCGATCAGCGGACAGGGTGCGACGGTCATAAATTACGGCAAGATCGTCAGCTACGGTTATTACGGAATTGGTGTGTCGGGCGCCGGCGCCGGGGCGGTCATCACGAATGCGGGGACCATCAGTTGCCAATCTTTCGCTTCTGGCATCAACCTCGATGCAAACGCCGCCGTCATCAACAGCGGTGTCATTTCGGCTGGCGGGGGTGGCTATTACCGAAATTACAAATTCAACGGCGGCATCGGCGTCTATATGCGGCAGGGTGGAACGCTGACCAATAGCGGTACGATCACCGGTGGCGCGGGCAGCAACGACTACGCCGGCCTCGCCAATGGCGGAGCGGGCGTTTATCTGACGGGACTGGGGAGCATCACCAATTCCGGCCTCATCGTCGGCGGCGAATCCGGTTTCGAATATATTTACCGCAAGGGCTGGTACGGCGGCGCCGGCGGCGCCGGCGTGGATCTCCGCCCCGGCTGTGTCCTGACAAACACAGGCACCATCGACGGCGGGGGTGGTGGCACCACCGGTGTTGGCGTCTACATGATTGGTGGCACGCTCACAACGTCCGGTACGATCTCGGGAAGCGACGCCGTGCTCATGGAGGAGGCGGCTGGAACGTTAATCGTTGACCCCGGTGCCGTGTTCGACGGCAATGTGGTGGGAAATACCTTGTTCGATGACGTGTTGAAGCTCGTTGGCGAGGAAGCGGGCACGCTGGCGACACAGTTTATCGGATTTACCACGGTGACCGAAAGCGCGGGGGCGAACTGGACGTTGAGCGGCGGCATGACGCTTGCTGCCGGCTCGAGCTTACAGGTTGGCGGCAGCTTGAGCGTCGGTGGAACATTGACCGATGCGGGGATCGTCGACATTTCAGGCGGCGCCATCCTGCAGGCGAACGCCGGGGGCACGATCAGCCTGACAGGCACCAGTTCGATCACCGACGGCGGGAGGCTGTCGGCGCAAGCCGGCGGGCAAATCACTGTCGGCGGCGTGCTGTCGCTCGGTGTTACCGGCAACGCCGACGGAGAGGCCATTCTATCGGGAACCGGCGCACTTATCACGACCGGAACGACTGCCATAAATGGTGACGCCACCCACGCGGAACTTCATCTTGGCGGCGGCCTTACCTGGACCAACGAAGCTACCGTGAACGATGCGGGGCTTGCGGAACTGAACGCCGCAGCAGGCGATAACGTTACGATTATCAATAGTGGCAATTTCAACCTGGCCAGTGACTATGCCGATTTTGCCCAGGCATTCACGGGCACCGATGTCTTCGACAATACCGGAACACTTTCGAAGACCGGCGGTTCGGGCACCAGCTTCATCGACATGGCGATCGTCAATAGCGGAACGATCAATGCGAACTCCGGCACGCTGACGCT
>Ga0181531_10001673_pt1 | contig 13972 bp, 16 predicted proteins | sample PEATcosm2014_Bin_38_FD_119743 | JGI IMG/M metagenome (GOLD analysis project Ga0181531, IMG submission 119743) | Peatland microbial communities from MTU Mesocosm Facility, Houghton, MI, USA - PEATcosm2014_Bin11_10_metaG | ecosystem: Environmental > Terrestrial > Soil > Wetlands > Peat | place... | reverse complement strand
GTTCAGCAATTGAAGCTGAATAACTATGCCGTCAGCCCCGGCGACCTAACGCTGACCTTTACGGCCTGCGATGCCTCCAACGGCAATTCCTTCCTCTTTACCGGCTATGAGATCGTGATTGTCAAAAACACCGACACCTCGGCGCACACCTTCACCATCTCGAGCGTTCCCGACCAGCTCGGCCGATCGGATACCACCCTCACCGGATATTCCGTCGCAGCCAGCGCAAGCTCGATCATCGAAATGAAGTACACGACTGGATGGATTCAGTCCGGCGGGACGGCTTATATGTCCTGCAGCAGCAATTTGATCTCGTTTGCCGTCGTTCGCTTCCAGTAAAAATGCCTCTCTCCCGATTAAGCGGCCGCCTGCCGGTGCCTGGGCAATATACCAACCGCGCGCAAATGTCCCGGCAGATCACTTTGCTGTCGCCAAGTCCCCGAGGTGGCGACGGCAGCGGAGGCGCGCCCTCCCCCGCCTTCGTCTCCTGGGCGGCCATTCGGTCCCTTGCCGGGGACGAGCTCGACAAGGCGCAGCAAATTGCCCAGGACGTCTCCCACCTGGTCGTCGTTCCCTATCAACCAGGAATCCAGGGCAATTGGCAGATTCAGTTCGAAAACCGGATCTTCCAGATCAAGGCGATCGAGGACCCCGACGAAATGCATTGGGAGCTCAGAATTTATTGCGCGGAAATCGGCCAGAGCGCCGGCCAGCAGGCGTAGAGGAACAAAACTTATGTTTGTTGCGCACAGATTCATTTCCACGGTGCCGCCGGCCGGCAACAATGGCGACGTTCAAACCTCGAACTGGAACGATATCCACCAGTCGGGATTCGTGCCCACCGCATACAACGCGAGCGGCGTCGTTCCGGCGACCATCAATTACATTCGCGCGACGGGCGGGTCGGGCGGCATCGCCTTGCAGCTCACCTCGGGGAGCCAGGTCTTCAACGGCCCCACTGGAGAATTCACGCTCTGCCAGGCCTATTTCGCCAAGAAAGTGGACGCCGGCGCCGGAGCGATCACGTTTACCGATTCGCAAGGCGCGCTAATCGAAAATGCGAGCTCCTACGAGCTCACGCAACAAGGGCAATGGGCGCTGTTCATCTGGAATGGCACCACCTGGGACGTTTTCGGAGGAATGGCAGCATGAGGAAATGGAAAAGAATTCTCGCAGCTCTCGCGATACTTTGCGGCGCCGCGATCGCGCAAACGCCGGGCGTATCGACCATCCTTCATTCCGGCGCCACGCTGCCATCGGGCGCGAAGCAATACAGCGTATTTGTCCTGACGACGGGATCGCAACCGCAGGTCTATATTTGCAATGCGAATCCCTGCACCAGCTCCGGCCAGTGGGTCACCGATGCCAGCGGCGGGACGTGCTCGGCTTCGTGCGCAAATCTGGCACTGAGCAATCTGGCGGCGGTCGCCATCAATACGGGGTTATATTCGGCGAGCGGCGTTGATCTGACGCTCGGCGGCGCGACCGGTACAAGCGGCGGCACCAATCCCTCAAACGTCATCATCCAAGCTGGACAGTTTTGGCCAGGCAGCTCGCAAAATGGCGCTCACGTCGCCATCGTCGGTGGCGCTGCTGGCTCCGGAATAGGTGGAGCGGTCACGATTACCGGCGGGGGAACGTCGAACGGCGGGACCACCGGCGGCGTTTCTATTTCGAGCGGCGTGCCCTCCGGGTCCAACTCCTCGAGCGGCGGCATTTCCATCTATACAGCCAGCCCAACCGGGACCGGGAATTCTGGGAATATCAACATCTCGGTGCCTGCGGGCGGCACCGCGGATGGGCAGGTTCAGTTGAGCAACGCTAACGCCAGCGTGATCATTGGCAACACTTCTCCGAGCAGCCATGGCGAAATTGATTTCAATAACGATCTCTCGCTGAATCCCGGAATCATCAAGCTGAGCGGCATGCCCTTCAGCTACAGCTTCGACAACTATTGGGACTTTGATCTCTCCACGAGCCGTCCCAAAAATATGTATGTCGGGACGGGGATCTTCATCGGCGGGACCACCTATGAGCTCACCGGCATCACCAGCACCTCAAGCGGTCCGGTGATGACGGTGCAGTATGTAACCGGCTCGAATGCGCCGCTTTGCACCTCGGGCGACGGCACGCTTCGGATTACGACCTCAACTTGCCCGGATTTCCCCACTGTCACGGGAAGCCTTTTCAATGGCGACTACACTTATGTGACGGGATCGAACTCGATCGGCGACTCCGGAGTACTCGCGGGCCCCTACACTTGCCAATTCACCACGTTTCCCACGACGAGCGGAACCGGCGATGCGCTCTCTGGTACAGCGAATAAAGCCACAATCTGGAAGTTTTTTTTGCAGGCCCCCTGCACGACGTACGGCGCGACCTATTTCGTCGGCACGGCTGAATCGAGCAGCACATATAACTATGATCTCGCTCTGTTCAATGGCGCCGGCACCTTGTATGCGCACACCGGACCGCTTCACGGAAGCGTCTTTTCCCCATCGACCGGTATCCACGACGTCAGCTGGACCTCGTCCGCCATCCTGCAGCCCGGAATCATTTATCTCGGCCTGACCAGCTCCTGCACCTCGAGTTGCGCAACCCTGGGCGGCGCCTCCGGGAATGCGATTTCGCGGGAAAGCAACCAGATCGTCTCAATCCCGACGGGCGGCACTTTCACCGGCGTTGGCAGCATCAGCGTGCCCGGCGATTCCATTACGGGAACAGCCAATTCGCCGGCCGTCGTCATTCGATGATTTTCCTGGCTAAAGAATTTTGCGAGAAGCATCCGCTCTGGGCGTTTTTGGCGGTATTTCTGCTCTGCGTTCTCGTTTTTCGGTTCTGAATCGTGATCTATCAAGGCTTGTATCAGATGCTGGCAGCGAATGCCGCGGTGACCGGGCAGCTGCCGGTGCCGGAGCCGCCGAATTCTGGTTTCGCGATTTATTTCGGAGCCGCCGGCAAGACCCCAGGGCAGCGCTTTGTCGTAATCAATGTGCTCAATGCACCGCCCGCGGCGACCACCCTCGATGGCAGCAGCGCATTAAAAGCGGGCGAGCTCCAGCTCGATTCCTACGCCGAAAATCAGATCGCAGCGCGAAAGCTGTCGGATGCGGTCCGCGATACGTTCAAGGACTATGGCGGCGTGCTCGGCGACGGAACGACCATTCAATTTACGGAAGTCACCGTCGATTGTGACGCCGGCTATGAGGTCGGGGGCACCGGCTACGTTTACCGGACCATGGTGCGCATGACCGCGATGTACACCGAGGCCCAGCAATGAGCCCGGCTTCGCAGGCCTATCCCGGCTATGGCTCAAGGCTGATGTATTCCCTGGACGGCGTCAATTACACGCCCGTCGCCCAGCTGCAGAGGATTCAGCCCAGCGGCTCGAAGCAGGCCATGGTCGACCAGACCAACCTGCGAACTGCCGATAATTTCACGCGCGTCCTCGCCGCGGTGGTCGACGCCGGCGAAATAGAGTTCACAGGCGTATATAGCGGCGTCAATTCACAGGTCGCCCTGGGCCTCTTCCACGGCGCAATGACACTCGTGCACTGGCGCATTCTGCTCAGTGACGGCACGATGTACGGCTTCGACGCCTATTTAAGCCAGTTCAAACCCTGGGGGATTGTCTACAACAAGATGGTCCCATTCTCCGGAACCTTGCGCATCAATGGCGGCATCGAAAGCCCACTTTCGGGCTTCCAGCCCACCGGATTCCAGGCCAGCGGTTTCCAGATCGTTCTGATTTAACCCCAAGGAGGATTTCTCACCATGACAACCACTGCCATTCCGGGCTACGGCGGCCATCTAGCCAACGGCGGCGCGACCGGCGCTGCTTACACCAATGTCGCCCAGCTGCGGCGCTTCAACTTCGGTGGCCTCAAAGTCGAATTTGAGGACATCACCAACCTCGATTCGCCCGCGCCAGGCGGCGCCGTTTTCAAAGAATGGCTCAAGACGCTCGTCGACGGCGGCAGCATCCAGTTCGACGGCGTACTCAATCCCGCCGATCCATCCACCCAGGCGTTGATGACCAATCTTTCGTCCGCGCCGGCGAATGCCCTCAACTATTGGAAGATCACGCTCAGCGGCGGATCGCCGACCACAATGGTCTTCCAGGGGTACGTCGAGGAATTCAAAGTAGGGGACGAATACAACAAGGCCGTTCCCTTCAGTGGCTCGATCAAAATTGTTGGTCCTGTCACGGTCAATTGGTAAGCTGCTGATGCAAGCACACTTGCATCGAGGAGGCTTTCTGATGAGATCGATCCTTGTCGCGTTCCTCTTGGGGATTGTTGGCATTGCGGGAGCACAGAGCAAACCGCCCGCTGCTCCCGCAGCGGCGCCGGCCGACGTATCCGTGACGCCGGCCGCGCCGCCTCCCTACAAGCTCACCGAATTGCAAATGGCCCGGCTCGACGCCGCCCGGCAGAAAGTTTTTCGCTGGGAGGACCGCACGCAGGACGCCCTGAATGAATTCAGCGCCTTGTGCACCCAGGCCCAGCAGGAAAACCACTGGCCTCCGGTCAACTGTGGCCTTAACGATTTATCCATAACCAGCGTCGCGCCCCCGCCGGTAGCCAAGCCTGCGGCGCCAGCGGCTCCCCCGAAAAAATGAACGACATATTGAGCCAAGAAATTACCGGGAAGGCCGACCGCATTGTGATCGCGGGCCGCGTGTGCACGTTCAGCTATCCCATGCACAACACGATTCTCTACAAGCAACTGACGGGCGAATCGCTGTTCAACGTGGAAAGCTGGAATAAGATCTCCTTCGAGGAGAACTATAAGTGCTGGATGGCCTGCGTCTGGGCAGGAATGCACGAGCAGCTGCCTCCCGACGCCGAGCATCCCGAGCCGTACTGGAAGGCGCCTTTTTCATTTGCGGAGCTCGAGCCGCTGATCGACATGAGCAACGCGCCCGACGTCCATCTGGCCATGTTCGCTTCGCTCACCCGCTGGATGCCGAAAAAGAAGAAGCCCGCGAGCACCGCAGAAGAGCAAAAAAAAACGGCACCGGCGTCAGCTCCCGAGGCGACCGCTACTCCGACCTTGGAATGCTCTGGGCCCGCGTCCGCGTCTATTTCGGATTCGACCGGGTTCTCTTCCTAGCCACGTCGCCGCGCGAGATTGACATGCTTTTTGACGTCGAGAGCGATCGGCGTCGCGAGCGCTGGCTGCATACGGCGCAAATATCCTTGTTGCAGGCCCGCGGTACTTTACACCGCGAGGATGGCCGGCAATTCGAACTCGACGATTTCATGCCGCCTGATCTATCGGGGCGTCCGGTGGACCAGGGCGACCAGGACATGCGGGATTTCATCGACAGCCTGAACCGCGGCGAAACCATCGAGCAAAGCCCGGAGCAGATCAAACAATTCCGCAATATGTTCCAACAACACTATCTGGACGAAATCGAGGGCGCCGGCAAGACCACGCCGATCGGGCCCTCGGGGAAGCGCGAGCCGGTGAAAAGTGCTGGACATTAATGGCAAATCGCTCGAGGTAGGCGACTTTGGTCAGCTCCTGGTCCGCGTTGAGGAGATCTCGCCGGCCGGAATCAGAATTCGCATTGCAAATTCCACCGAGCAGCTGCTCGTGGGTTTCAAGCGCGACGAAGCCCTGGGCGGCGACGTCGCCGATTCAGAATTGATATTCCTCGGCCGCGGCGGCCACGCGGACGAGGCCGTTGCCTCCTAGCTAGTCATATACTCCGAACTCATATATTTCAAAATCGCATGGAAATCATCGCTGCATTTTCCGGCATCCCTGAGCTCGGCGCCCGCCTCGACAATATTGCCGGCCTGATCGCGGACCCGGTCGCAACCGAGGCCCTCGAGAAGGGCGGCGCCGTCATTCAGCAGCTCGCGGAAAACAATGTTCGGAAGCTCACTGGCGCGCTTTCTCGCGATATCGTCGTCGTCACCCGCGTACTTCATGGCGAGGCGGCCGGGCAGAAGTATGTGCTTATCGGGCCCGGGTGGGACGAAGAGAATTTCCGCCGCTCGGTCCAGCGCCGCGGAAAATATGCGAACGAGGCGCCGCGGCCCGATCAAACCACGAATCCCGGACTTTATGGCCTATTTCTCGAAGTAGGGCATCGCGCCCCGGAGCACGGCCTTTCGCGGGATCTGGAATACAAGCGGGCCTATGCCGCCGCGCGCAAGGATCACGAAAGAGTTATCAGCTCCGAATTCGGAACCCTAACGACACCGCCCTATCCCTGGCTGGCGCCGGCATTCGATACCGGGAAGGATGAAGCCCTCGAAACCATGGCCGCAACCATCCAGAGCCGGCTTGAAGGAATGCACCTCTAAAATCTCATGTCCACACTCAATGTAGGAGCCATGGCCGCGCGGCTGGGCCTCGATACCTCCGACTTCGTCGAAAAGATGAAAGGGGTCGAAGGCTTCAGCTCTGCATCTGGCCAGCGCATCGCCGCCGAAATGAAGCGCACGTCCCGCGAGGGCGCTGAATCCCTGCGCTTGTTCGATGAGGCGATCGGCGTCCATCTGTCGCGGCCGCTAACCAGGCTGATCACCGAGACCTTCCCAGGAGTCGCCGAAGGCCTGGCGTCCGTTCTCGGAGGCACGGCTTTCATCGCCATCGGCGCAGCGGCGCTCGAATTCGGCGAGCGCATTGTTAATTCAATCCAGAGAGCCACCAAGGCGCAGGAGGAATTCCGCCAGGCTAGCATTCAGGCAGCCGACGTGCTTGAAAAGATCGGCAATGATTGGGCCGGCAAAATGGCGACGCTCGACAAGACGGACCCTCTCCGACGATTCCGGGAGGGCGCCCATGAGGCCCGCACTGAATTCGAGCAGATCTCCAAGGTGCTTGATGACGTCAATCGCAAGCGCGAGGAAGCCGAAAGCCCGCTCAGCCGGCTGGAAGCCGGCATCGGCAATGCCTGGGACAATCTCACCCAAGGCAGCACTGCCTCGATCTCCAAAAACCAGCAAGAACAAGTCGAACGTCAGCGCCGCGATATCAGCCACGCTCTATTACAGGACGAGCTCCACGGTACGCACACGTCGCTTCAACTGATTGATTCTGATCTTGCTTCGGTCAACGCAAAAATCGAGGAATACCAGCGGCTCGGTCCGGGAGCATTCAGCTCGCGCAGCGTCTTTGACGCGCAGATCGCTGCGCTCGAGCGGCAGAAATCCGAACTGCAAAACGATCGCGGAAACGAGGTGGACCGACAGGCCTGGGAACAAAAGGCCCGCGCCGCCGACGCGGCGACGGCGGCGAAGGAACTCGCGACCAAGCAACAGGAAGAATTGCGCAAGGTTGAAGAAGCCGTGAAACGGACCCGGGAGGAAACCGACAGGCTGACCAAATCGCTCGGGGAGGCCTTCGGCAAAGATGACCTGGTTGCGCGATTCAATGTTGAACTGAATGCGCAGCTCACGGCCTTGAACCAGCTGCAGGCCATGGCCGGCGCAAAAGGCTTCCAGGAGCGCATCGGTATGTCTCCCGATGCCGCCCGCGATTTCCTCATCCAGGCGAACATTCTCCGGGAAAGCGAGGCCCAGCTGAAATCGTTCCTGGAATCCAATGAAATGAACAAGCGGCCGGGCAGCGCGACGTCTTTTCCTTTTGCCGGCGCTTCCACGGCTACGCCTGTGCTGGGCGCTGGATCAGCAGCAGACGGGCAGTTCGCCGCATTCGAGGAAAACAAACGCGCCCAGATGGAGGCGATCAAAAAGATATTTGAGGACGCGCTGACTCCGCAACAGCGCTTCATCGAAAAGCAACGCGAACTTGATCTGGTAATGAAGGACGCAAACGGCAATTTCATCGCCGGCGAACGTGGAGCCCTCGCCTATAAGCAGGCCATGAAAGAGCTTACAGACCAGGAGATTCAGGCCCTCAATGCAACGGGTAAAGTATCCGACGCCATCAAGGCGTGGGCGCTCGAGGCGCAGAAGGCGAATATTGGGCAGGAAATCGTCGGAGGCATGAAAAGTGCTGAATCCGCCACAGCCAGCTCCCTCACCATCATGCTCGAGCACCATCGAAACGCCACCGAGCAGCTCCGCCAATTATGGGAGGGTTTTTTCCAAAGTCTGACTCAAAAAGCCCTCAGCTTCGGCCTGGACAAACTCTTCGGTTCGCTGTTGCACGGATTGACCTCGGGGTCTAGCGGCGCCGCAACTGCATCAGCAGGGCCGGTTCCTGGCTTCGTAGGGTGGTTTGCGGACGGCGGAGATGTAACGCCAGGGCAAAGCTTCATAAGTGGCGAGGCTGGCACCGAGGAAATACGTCTTACTGCGGGCGGCGGCGCTCACGTGACGCCTTTGGGAGGCGGATCTGGCGGCGGCAGCGCTTATTACGATATGCGCGGCTCCGTGGTAAGCGAAGACCTGATGAAGAGGGCCGAGGCGCATAGACTGATCTCGTTGAGCGAGCAGAGGATGATGCAATCTATTCCCTCGATGCAGCGCGAAATCAGTTTGAGGAAGCGGCCTGGGTAGAAGAATTCTCCCAAGAGGTGCCGTCGGAGAAAAGGATTTTGCCGACGGCCACGTCCGCCTTCATCATGTCGCCATATCTCTTCCAGTAATCCGCATCGCCGAAAAACACGTGAGTCGATTTTCCCGGTTTTAGTTTTCGCGTATCTGTGAAGGTTGCATTCGAAGATTCGCCGCCCATGCCGTCAATAAATTTAACTTCAAATCGAACGGCCCGAACCGTTTTGGCCGAGCGGTTTTCATAAGAAATTATCAGGCAGCTGCGCTCCAACAGAACGCACCGCAAGTGCGAGTGCGGCACAACTCCGGTGATTTCTACAGGCGCATCCTGCGCGAGGGCGCGACAATGGCCGGATAGCAAAAAAAGGACGGCGCACGAGACCAACCAAACCACATCTTTGATTCGACGGCGCACTTAATGGCCTCTCAATCCGATCGCGATAAAAAAGCACGGCACGCCGATTACGAAGGCCACAATCGCCGATGCCGCGACGAGTTTTAAAATAAACGACGCCAAATCCATAACGCGGACGTCGGTCCATTGTGCCGGCGCAATCGACTGCCGGATTTCAGTTGAAGATTGATCTAGTTCTTCCATAGCGCCGACCACTCTACCCCTTTGTTGGGATCACTTGCAAGCACACCGAAGTGCCACTTTCCTTCCCCATTTGGAGCTAAAACCATGAAATGCAAAACTCTTCACACTCTTGCCCTCTCGATCGCCATCCTGCTGATGGGCGGCCTGGCGCGCGCGCAATGCCCGGCGGCCGCCTCCAGCACCCAGACCGCGGCCAGCGGCACAACGCTTTATTTTCTGAACGCGTGCGCCGGTACGGGCACGTTCTTCCCAACTTTTGAGGAGAAGTTCACCGGATCGCCGTCAACCGTTTCAGTTGTTATCCAGGGCTGCATGCGAGGCGGGACCTGCGACACCCTGGAGACTTACGCCACGGCCACGAACTCAAACCGCGCGCCAACCGTCGCGAAAATGTACGACTATTTCGCGGTGACCCCAACTTTCACCGGCGGCACGAGCCCATTATTGACCGTCAACTATTCCTTCAATCCCTTCGCGCGTGGGCCAGCCGGCAGCGGGTCATTTGTGGCGAGCGGTGACCTGTCGGGCAATTCGAGCTCGCAGGAGGTCATTGGCGAATTGGGAAATGCCTTCCCGGCTCTTACGGCCGGCTATCAGCATTGGACCGGGACGGCATGGGCTTTCGATACGCCATCCGCCAGCCTGCCGTCCGGGTTGAGCGGGCAATCCTATTCCGTGGTTTCGGGAACGACTCCTGGAGCCACGTCCGCTTTTGGGCTCGACGCGTCGCAATCCGCCGGCGCCGATCCCTTCGCAAAAGCGATCGCGACCATTGGCCAAACCGTCAGCCTATTGAACTTTCCTGGCAACCAAACAGTCGGCACGAATAATTTCAACGTCGCAAATACGACCTATGTCTTTGGGCAGAGCACTTTTACGATCTCGCCCGGAAGCACAGTGACGATCTCGGCCAATAACGTCACATTCGTGATGAACAATACGACCCTCGACGAGAGTTTGCCGGCCTATAACTCCGGGACGCCATGCACCCAAGGATCTGCGTGCTATTCGCCCGGCTCGATCACGATCACCAATGGATCGACTTCGATTAGCGGGACCGGCACGACGTGGACGAACGCCTATAACGGAACGCATGTGGTCTGCGGCTTTGTGGATTATGGAACCTTTACGCGAACCGGCAACGGCACCGGAACCCTTGGGACGACGCCATCGAGCAGCTGCTCTGGCAATTATGCCCTTATCGTCCCCACAACGACATTTCCGTTTAAGGTCACGGGCAGCAATTTCAAGATCATAGGCACATGGTTCATCAATGGCGACATTTTCACTGCCGAAGGCACGGCGCAGGGCCACACGGGGATTGAAGTTCAGGCAAATGGCTTTACTTCTGACGGCGGCCAGATCCTCTGGACCGGAAAATACGGGATCGACTTTCTCAATGTCAGTCATACGCGGATCAAAAATCTACTCGTCGAGGGATCGGCGTCGGCCGGTCTGAATACGAACGTAACGAACGGCAGCACGACCACCGACAATATTTGCGATACCTGCAACTTTGAAGACGACACGCTTAGCCCGAACGCCACCAACTTCGGCACTTATATTGTCAACATCGCAGGAACCGGGGGCACCGATGGCGGCTGGCATTTTCCGAATATCACGATTCAAAACGACGTGATGTGCGTCAATGGAATTCTCTGCGACAACACCGGAAGCGACGACCCCGCAAGCTCTGTCTATGTCCCGGTGGCGGGCGGCCAGGTCGGATCGCAGGCAAAAGGGACGATCACTACTTTGACGAGCAGCCCGACCGTCACCGGTGTGGGAACGAATTTCAACACGGCCCAAAATATTGTGGGCGCTCAGATTTGGGCACCGGTCGCAACCGTGCCCACCTTGGTCGGAACGGTTCAATCCGTGGGGAGCACGACGGGGATCACCCTCACGGCCAATGCTGCGATCGCGGTGAGCGGCAGCAATTATTACTTCTATACTCCACTCAGCTCGAGCTCGACCGGCGCTCTGGGCGGATTCCAGCCATTGAACGGGTCTGCAAATTGGGACGTGGGACCGGGCAAAATTCGCGACACCGCGGCGGAAGCGACAACGCCAAACGGTATCAATTTCAATGAGCATGATCTCGATATCAGCTTAGCCGGAGTGTACCAGGACGGTTCGCCGCGCACCGGCTCTAGCGGCGGCATCAGTTTTTATCCCGGCGCAGCAGTGTTGGGGCCCGGAACCGTGCACGACATCCGCGTATGTTCCAGCGGCTACGATATCGTTTGGCAGCTCGGGGGAACCGTGGTGGCGGACGGCGACGTTGGCTCCGACGTCACTGTAAATAACATCGTCGACTGCGTCGATCCGATCAGCAATGTACCGACTCCGGTCGGAGTCATCATCCGAAACAACTCCGGATCAACGGCTTGCGGAGGCGGCACTCGCAAATGCCAATGGACGCTGTCGAATATTATTCAATCGAATGTGGACACCCGCAATACGACGACGCAGGAAACCTACGACAACACAGGGTTGACGCTCACCAATTTCGTGAAAACGGGACCTCCTGGATGGCAAGGAACCACCATACCTAATTCGCTCACGCCGGTGGGAATGGCTGCGGCAGGAACTTCGGCCAATCTGAAATCGACCGCAGCGGATGGTTACGACGACGTCGACTCGGGAATACCCGCGGCAAATGTGCTGCAGACCACCACGCCTATCAATGTCGTCACGCAAGGCGGATCGTGCCAAGATGCCGGATCAAGCGGCACGACATATGCCTGCAATCTTTCGCCGGCAATTACTTCTTACGTGGTCGGCGCCGTATATGCGTTCAAGCCGAACACGCTTAATACCGGCGCTTCGACGATCAATTTCAACTCGCTCGGTGCGAAAACCATTGTGAAGACAGTCGGCGGGATCACGACCGGGGTCGCGGCCGGCGATCTGCGGGCGGGCCAATGGGTCGAAATGATCTATGACACGAACGGAAACATGCAGATGCTCTCGCCAGTGGGGCAGGCTAGCGTGCTGCAACCTGCCGCCGATAGCACTACGGCGATTCAGGCCAAACAAGCCGGCGGGACGGTTTTTGCGACCTTCGATAGCACAAACAAGCGTCTTCGAATTGGGGACGCAACCGCTCCGAATACGCCACTAGACATACTTGGCCTCTTCCAGGCCACCCTAACTGGATCGATCGGAAAAGTCACAGGCCAGGCAACCGCGGGTAATTTCGGCGTGCCGGTCCTCGTCTATGCAACGCCCTCCTCCGCGGTCTCCGCGGCTATTGGATCGACCACGATGGTCACGAATGCGGCGGCGACTCATGAATACCGATTCTATGGCTACATAGATCAGGTGGCGGCCGGGACCGGTTCTTGCTCGGGCGCGACGACGTTCGTGCTTAATCTCATCTCACAGGACCCAAATGCCGCCGCATCGAATACGCTGCCAATGATCGTGTTCGGACCAAACACGAACACGAGCGGAATTTCAACGACGGTGACGGCAGTCACTTCCGGCTCGCCTCTGGGCGCAGCCGGCCAGGTCGTCGGGTCTTTCAGTTTTACGGTTGCCGCGAAAGCCTCCACCGTTCTTGCTTATTCGACGACTTCTTTCAGCGGGCCAACAGGATGCACGGCCGCTCCGACGTATCAGATTTACCCCTTCCTCGAAGTACTTAATTAAATGATCTCTTATCCTCTTTCGATCCCTGCTGCGCTTGGGGAATCGGCCGCCAATCTGAAGATGCGCAGCACCGTGGGCGAGGCCATTTCGCCTTTTACGGGATCAGCGCAACAACAGCCCTGGCAGGGATCTTGGTGGGAGCTCGACCTTCAATTCCCCAAAATGAACTGGGCGCAGTATTCGGCCTATAAGGCGTTCCTTGGGGCCTTGCGGGGCAAAACGGGGTCTTTTCTCTGGGGACCGCCATGGGCGACCGGACCACAAGGTTCTGCGCTCACCGGCGGTTCACCGAGTTGCGCCGGCACCGATCAGCCTGGCTCGTTTCAGCTTACAACCGCGGGGTGGTTTCCGACGCGGAGCGGCCTCCTCCTGCCGGGCGACTACATCCAAACCGGGAATTCGCCGATTCTTTTGCAATCGGTTGCGCCGCAAACGATTGGCACTAACACCTTCACCAGCTTTTTCAGCGTCGCGAATGGCATCCTCACCGCCAATCTTCCCCTCGGCTTCACCGCGGCGCAGCTGGCGGCTCTCATCGGCAAGACGGTATATTTCACCGGGCTTAGCAATGCGGCGAATGTCTGGCTCAACAATCTGAAGCTCGTCGTTCTCACGGCATACAACGCGAACGGAATCTACGCCGGCACGATCACCGCGGCCGTCGATCACGCGAACTATTCCCTGACCAACGAGCAGACGGGGAATTTTTGGCAACAGCCAATCAACCGCCTCTATCAATACGTGAACTCTGCGCCCCTGGGTAGCGATGGTGGGGGCAATGCAGTACTCGACATATTTCCGGCCCTTCATGAAGCCCCCCAGGCAAATGATCCTCTTGTGCTCGTGAATCCCCAGGGGACATTTCGCTTGCTCGAAAACCTCCTGGAATCGCCGGCGGAAAGCAATAAAACCTTTAGCTGCAGCTTCAAGAGCCGCGAGGCAATCTGAACCATGGCCGATATAGCTCAAGACGTCGAGCGCGCCGCCGAACGCGCCTATTGCGCCTATTTGGAGTCAGCACACGACTTTCTTCCCTCCGTGGTTCACACCTGGAGCCAGCTCCATCCCGTTGTGCGCAAAGCCTGGATTGATGCGATCGCGGCGGTCTATGCAATGCCTCGGGGAGCGCACGAGGCGTAATGACAAGGTCCATCAGTCCGACTGCGCTCGCGCTCATCAACGGGACACAGGTCCGGCCCGCGCTTTTTCTTAAGATCGAGTTTGAGAACGAAACGAT
>Ga0181531_10001672_pt1 | contig 13973 bp, 9 predicted proteins | sample PEATcosm2014_Bin_38_FD_119743 | JGI IMG/M metagenome (GOLD analysis project Ga0181531, IMG submission 119743) | Peatland microbial communities from MTU Mesocosm Facility, Houghton, MI, USA - PEATcosm2014_Bin11_10_metaG | ecosystem: Environmental > Terrestrial > Soil > Wetlands > Peat | place... | reverse complement strand
AGCGCAAATCTGCTCCGCTTCTTTTGCGCGCGTTTCTGCCTGATGGCGGCGCAGAATTTCTCGTCCAACCAGGCCCACCATCGCCGGCCAGACTCCGGGATCCCGACGCAAATCGATGATCGACCCCTGAATGTTGTAGCAATCGCGCGATGGGTCGGAGTGAATAACAATTGCCGGCCTCGCGACCGCAGCCAGCGACTGGCGAAGTTCCTGATTAAGGCGCTTGCTCAAAGTGCTGCGTTTTCCCGTGCCCCCTTTCGAGTCAAAAAAAGAGGCGTCGGCGATGGCTAGATCATACTGGCCGCTCCCCAGACCCCGGGAAGACCCTTCATCGAGCACGATAAATTCCGGAACATCGGCGTGCGGCGCCGGCCCTTGTGGCCAGTGCGACGTAATATCCCGCGAGAACGCAGGATCGCTGGCGAGAATCAGAACGGTGGCGCGCTGAGTGCTCATGAGGTCAAAAATGGGAATGACAGGTTGTGGCGCCGGACTACTTCTTCGCTCCCGCGCCGGCCTTTGCCGCGCTCGCTGACATCGGATTCTTGCGCGTTCCATTCTGCAAGGCATCATCGACCGCGGCGCGCAGATCGACCAGCATGCGCAGCGGCTGGCCCGACGAATATTCGGCGTGGAACATGACTTTCCACGACTGGCAGATCATGCGTAAACGGCCGATTGGTTCCTCGGCCGAAAACTGCGCCCGGCGGCAATCGATTGTCGCCGTGCCGCGGCGCTCGAGTTCACGGAGTCCGTCCTGAATGGCATTGAGATCGTCATGCATCAGCCGGAAGAAGATGCGGCGGATCATGAAGCTGAACCGCGTGAACGCGATCATCGCCGAAGGCTCGAAATAACGTGCCGCATTCTGTGTTTTCAGTTTGCGTCCCTGCTCGAGAGTGCCGCTGTGCAGCAGTTCGCTCAGGCGGCGGCAGCGCGCCGCGGACTGCATGATGGTTTCGAGCGAGCCGAGCCATGCCGGGAGTTGGGGCTGCAGCGGTCCGAAGATCGGCTCCAATACCTGCGCCACATACTCCAGATCGACATCCGAGTCCTCGAGGCCCGAGGGGGCACACAGCGAAAAATACTGCACCAGCAGGAAGTCGGTCTTGTCGCGGTCGCTGGCTGATTTCGACGCTTTCTGCATGTGATGCGCCAGCAAGTTACGCAGCACGAGTTCGTTTGCCAGCGGCGTCGTCTGCAGGAACTGGCGCAGTTGATGCACCTGCATCTGCGCGTCTACCTGATCGAACCAGGCCGCTGCCTGCTGCACCGACTCGGGCGAGCCCGCAAACGACTCGTCAATCGGACAGTCCGCGACTTCGATCACGAACTCGCGTACCAGCGCCGAGTAGATGGGTTGCAGGGCAGAGAGCGTCGCGCGCTGCTCTTCGAAGGAGGGCTGCGATGAAGGCTGATTGGAGGCTGTCATGATTTCACAATCCAGTTGGTGACATGTTTGAGGAACCGGACCGCAATGACGGTCCGATCCGGGTGATATTGAACTGCGACCACCGTGGCTTCGGCGTGTAGCGAGCCATCATGGCTCTCGATGAGAACGCGGTCGGCGAATTCCAGCGGCTGCTTGATGGCGAACAAAACCTCGTGCGGCGTCCCGAACTCGATCACGGTTTCCTGGACGAAAACGTTCTCGATGCTGTGGTTTCCGTGGCGGTTCGCCTCCCCACGTTCGATGGTTCGGCTCAGCCGGATCGGAATGCGAACTGGCGTGGCGTCGGGAAAGAATCTCGCCAGTCGACCAACGTATTCTGGTGCAAGCGCAGGTGCAGTTGCCTGGTTGGGCACAATAGACCTCGGGCCTGGAACAGTCAGCAGTTGAGCCGGGTCGCGCGCAATGCAGGACGCGCTGGGGGAACCCTCTGTCTTCCATCGCCAACATTGGGCGCGACAGAAATCGCACTTCCTGGTTGAGAAGTGCTCGAGGGAGACTCATTCTGCTTGATCGGAAATCAACAGTGCACGATCGGCTCCAAAACCGCGAGGGTCATGCACTTACGAGCAACCTCAAGCGACTCCACAGCTTAGAGGCGAAGATCGGCCCGCACCCGGGTTTCATTCAGTACGACCGCCAGAACCTTGTCTCAGATTGACACGCCCGTCTCAAATGCGTTTCTCCGACCTATTGCAGCGAGCTTGACTGGGTGGAATCCTCGCGCGAGCCAATGTTGTAGCGCTTGAGTTTGCGATACAGCGTCGCCCGGCTGATGCCAAGCATCTTGCCGGCGAGAGCTTTGTCTCCTTTTACCTGGGAGAACACGCGTTCAATCGTGGCGCGTTCGATATCTTCCAAGTCGGTCGCACGAATATCTCCACCGAGGCTCACCCGATCCGGGTGGTGGAGTGAATCGTGCTCGGCTTCAGCGATGGCCGGCGGAAGGTCGCTGACTTCGATGATCCGTTGGTCGCCGAGAGCGACCGCACGTTCCAGACAATTTTCCAGCTCGCGCACGTTGCCCGGCCAGTCATAAGCGAGCAATGCCTTCATCGCATTTCCGGAAATCTGCACCGTACGTCCTGGCGCCAGCCGTTCCAGAAACCACGCGGCGAGAATCGGTACGTCCGACCGGCGCTCGCGCAGCGGAGGCAGCGAAATGGTGACGACGTTGAGCCGGAAAAACAGATCCTTGCGGAACGTTCCTTTCTTATATTCGGCGTCGAGGTCCCGATTGGTGGCAGCCATGATGCGCACGTCGACTTTGACCTTCTGATTGCTGCCGACGGGCCGAACTTCCTTTTCCTGCAGGAAGCGCAGCAGCTTGGCCTGCATTTCGAGCGGCAACTCGCCGACCTCGTCGAGGAAAATCGTTCCCGTGTCCGCCGACTGCAGCAGTCCCTGCTTCGAGCGCAAAGCGCCTGTGAACGCTCCTTTCTCATAGCCGAACAATTCACTTTCAATGAGGGTCGGTACCAGCGAGCCACAGTCGACCGCGACAAACGGGCGGTTCGCCATCGATCCCCGAAAATGTAAGGCGCGAGCGACCAGTTCCTTTCCCGTTCCACTCTCCCCGGAAATCAGCACCGGCGTCCGCGTGTCTTTGAGCCGTGAGATCAGGCGCAAGACGTTCTGAATTCCTGTGGAATTGCCGATGATCCCGTGCAGCTGAGTTTCGGTTTCGGACCGCTCCCGCAAATAGAGATTCTCCTCGACCAGGCGCACCTTATCCGCCATGCGCCGCAAAAAGAGCCGCAGGTCGTCGAGCGGAGCAAAGGGCTTGGCGATGTAATCGTAGGCGCCGAGTTTCATGGCCTGCACTGCAGTCTCGACCGATCCGTGTCCCGTCATGACCGCAATTTCGACCCGAGGATGGGCGCGTTTCACCTGCTCGAGAAATTCGAGTCCCGACATGCGCGGCATCACCATGTCGGTCAGCACCATGTGGATGGGTTGTTCTTCCAGCAAGGCCAGCGCGGCATCTCCACTTTCCGCCTCAAGGCACGCAAATCCCAGGGACTCGCCAACTGTGATGCAGAGACGTCGGATGGTTTGTTCGTCGTCGACGATCAACAAGCGAATCCGAAAGTCGTGTGTCGAAATATTCTCCGTCATGCGTCGGCCTTGCCCATGGTCTTTTCGATCACAGTAATGAAGTCGTGAACGCGAAATGGTTTTTCCACGCAGGGCGCACCCGTGCGCCGCAACGTAGCCGCGGTCTCCTCATTGGCAATATCGCCCGTGATAAACACCAGGCGCGACGCCAGTTCCGGGCGATGCTCTGCGATCCAGGAATAGACTTGCGCGCCATCCACGCCTCCTGGGGTTCGCATATCCGAAACCACACCGTGAAAATCGCCATCGGCGAGCAGGCCGAGAGCTTCTGCTCCCGATTCGGTGGTCACGACCGTATAGCCATGACCTTCAAGAACGGCCCGTACCAGAGCCATCACGGCCGGCTCGTCTTCGATGAGAAGAACGGGAGCGCAAGCGGACTTGGTGCCTGTTTGCGTCATTGGGGATGGACTCCTGCAACCGCTCCAAAGGATGCCGTCTCAGCCGCGATGGGCAGGCGGACAATAAAAGTCGCTCCTTCAGCGTCGGTGTTGTTATGGCAGACAATTTCGCCGCCATGTTCACGCACGATGCCGTAGCAGATGCTCAATCCGAGACCCGTGCCCTTGCCGATGTCCTTAGTCGTGAAGAATGGGTCGAAGATGCGGTCGGGATCGGTAATCCCGAGTCCGTTATCCCGGAACGCGACCTCGGCGAAATTTCCCGATCGCGCGCTCATGATCTCGATGCGCGCCGGTCGCGTCGTCTCGCGAACCGCGTCGTAGGCATTGTTGAGGATGTTGAGGAAAACCTGCTGCAACTGATGTGAGTCTCCAATCACCTGCGGCAGGGAATCGTCGAGACGCTCCACTACCTGAATGCTGTGGCTCATAAAGTCGTAAGAACGCAAATGGACCGTGCGCTGCACGATCGAGTTCAGCTGCACCGGCTGCCGCTGCGGCGGCATCTGGCGCGCGAAGCTCAGCAGGTTTTGCACGATCTGCTTGGTGCGCTGCGCCTCCTGTAGAATCACCCGCAAATCGCGGCGCACGTTCTCCGCCAGGTCGGGATTCTCCATCAGCAGATCGGTAAATCCCAGAATCGCGGTGAGCGGATTGTTGACTTCATGCGCGACCCCGGATACGAGTTGGCCGACCGCCGCCATCTTTTCAGCGTGCATCAGCTTGGAGCGGAGAATGGCAGAGTCGGTCACGTCGGTCATGACAACGACGATGCTACTGACTTGTCCATCTTCCCCACTGATCGGGCTCAAATTGACCGAGAACTGCCCGCTGACGCCGTCGCCGCGCACTAACGGAAGATCAAAATTGTCGACCTGCTGCCCACGTGCGACCGACGCCAGAGCTTCGCGCAAGGCACGTCGCCGCGGCGGGGCGCAGAGATCAGGCAGCGGTTGTCCGAGAATCTGTCCCTGCTGAAAGCCGAGCCCGCTCCACCTCCGATTGGCGTAGCTGATGACACCTTCGGTATCGGTCACCAGGATCAGGCTTTGGGTGTGGCTCAGAATCTTGCTCGAAAAGTCCCTTTCCTTCTGCAACTCCGTCTGCGACTGGTGCAGCCCGGTCACATCGAGCATCAATCCTCGGTGCTGCAGGATGTTCCCGGCTGCGTCGCGCATGGCGAAGCAATTCATAAACACATGCACGGGGGTACCGTCTTTGCGGCGGAGAACTTCCTCTTGATTTCGCATCCCACCCTCGCGCTTGAGCACTTCGATGAGTTCCAGACGGCGCTGCGGAGAGAAGTAGACTTGCGAGGGAATGTCGAGTTGCAGCACTTCGTCCCGGCTGTCGTAGCCGAGGATGCGAACGAGGGCATCGTTGACTTCGATAAACCGGCCTTGCGGCGACGAAACGTAGATGCCTTCCTGAATATTGTCAAACAGTTCGCGATAGCGGCGCTCGGCCTCGCGCCGGTCGGTGATGTCTTTCAGTACGTGCACGGTTTGCAGTGGAGCGCTGCTCGCGGCATGAATGCGCGAAGTCGAAATCAGGTACGTCCGTTCCAGCACCGGATGAATGTACTCATCCATACCATCGCCCGTGCGGCAGAAAGGACAGGAATGCGGAGACGCTCCCGTCGTGAGCGCATCGAGCGCGCGCATGTTGATGCCGATCAGCTGGTCCGGAGAAATGCCCACAAAATCAGCGAGCGAGCGGTTCACCCGCAGAATGTTGTGTTGCTCGTCGTGCACGACGATGAAATCGCTGATGGCGTCGAAAACCTCCAGCCAATGTCGGTTGGCCTGCTGCATCCGCGTGAACAGGCAGGCGTTTTCGAGCGCGATGCTGGCATGGCCGGCAATGGCGCGAAGCAGTTGATGATCTTCGCTGGTCGGAGCCGCCCCGCGGTCGGCCAGGCAGAGGATCCCCACCAATTCTCCCGAAGAGCCGACCAGGCGTACCAGTGTGCAATCTGTCCACCCCAGGCTCGAGGCCAGCGACTCGCCGAGCGTGTCCGCCGCGGGCGCAAACGAGATGTCATTCGTGTACTTCGGCAACGCGGAACTGAGCGCGTGGCTGAACCGGTTGAGCAGAGCCTTGTCCTCGACTTCCACCGCTCCCCGCAAGAGAACGGTGTCACTGTCGGGCGATTGGAAAAGGCTCAAGGCAACCGATCGGCCACCCAGCAAACCGGCTGCGCGCTGCGCGAAGTTGCGCATGAATTGCGGCAGATGCAGGACATTGTTCAACTCCAGCGCAATCGTCACCAGCGCTTCGGCGCGACGCCGATGTTCTTCCGACTGATGCAAGTTCCGTGTCAGTTCGAGAGCGATTGCCGCCTGCGCAGCCAAAGCCCTCGCCCGTCGCACGTCTTCGTCATGGATCGGGCCGCTCTCCACCCGGTCGAGCACGCCGAACATGCCGAGGACTTCACCGTCCGAGCCAAGCAGAGGCACGGCCAGCAACTGGCGAATCTTGAATTTCTCGACGAAATCCAGGTTCGCCCCGGGTGTCTTCGCGGCATCCTCCGCCACGAACACGCTTTTCTTTTTCAGCATGCTGGTGGCGACACCCTCGTACAGAGGAATGTCGACCGGCCGGGCGACACCGTCCTCAAGTCCCCAACGAATGTGGAATGTGTCGCCTTCCAGCAAGCCGATGAAACAACGCCGGAAGCCGAGGAAACTGGCTGCCCGCACCACCGTGGTCTGCATGAACTCGTCGAGCTTGCCGGCGGACCCCAGTTCAAATGAAATCTCGAGAATTTCATGCAGTTCATGCGCCTGGGCGCGCGCCATGCCATACAGCTCGGCATTGGCAATCGCCACCGCGCCGAATCCGGCCAGCGCCGAAACCAGCGTCTTATCTTCCTGTATGAACGGACTTCCAGCGCGGGGGTAAACGAGAATTGCGCCGTGCGAACGGGAAGTACGGAATGGCGCCGCAATCAGTATGCCCGCCGGAGAATCCTCGCCAAGGTGAGATGCGCCGTCGATGCTCACCGTAATGCGTTCGCCAGCGGCTACCGCGCGGTTCGCGATTTCAAGCGCCGAGCGCAGTTCACCGTTTTCGAATCGTAAGCGAATGCCACGTGCGAGTTTCGTCGCTTCCGTAGAAACCGCTTGCAGAGAAAAAATCTTCTCCTGTTGCACGAAGACCAGCACGGCCGGGGAATGCAGCAGGACCCGCAGCCGGTCGGCGATGGCCTCCATCACAGCAGCAGTATCGGGTAGACCGTGCAGAGCGGTAGCGACTTCGACGAGAATGTTGGCGCGCCGGCGCTCCTCGCGCGAGAGTTGCGTCAGGCGAAGAGCTTCGAGCGCGGTGCCAAGCTGAGCTGCCAGAATTGTCACTTTTGCGACGGCGTCGTCGTCAAAACCCGCACCCGGGGCGTTCTTCAGGAACGTCACCGCGCCGATGACTTCGCCTGAAACCAGCAGAGGAGCAGCCATCCCCGCATGGGCGTGGCTCGAAGCAATCCAGGGATAGCGCGATGCTTCCAGCTGGTTGACAAAGAAGGCACGCCTTTTCTGCACGGCCTCCATCGCAATCGAGGCATCGCCCGCCCGTCGCCGTACACCGCGAAACGATTCCTCATCTTCGGCGTCGGCTTCAGCGCCAATCAGTTGCCCGTCCGCTGAGCGGCTCCAGAAATAAGCCCCACTGGCTCGGAAGAAAGTGCGGGTGAGCACGCAGAAGGAACGGATGAGCTGCGCCGTGTCGGCGCTTTCGAATGCGGCTCGCGATAAATCCAGAAGAAGCTGTTGGAACGCCTCGTCAGACTGAGACGCATCGCGAGCACCCGGAATTCCTGCGGAAGTTGTCAGGGGCCACCAGTCTTCAAGCTAAGCAATTGAAAACAATTGGATTACGTTTAAAACTACGCTCGATTCTCAAATTGAGTCAAGGAAATGATGCAGGGAAGTGCCGAGTTATGAAACGGCACGAAAGTGATACGACCGGTATCAATCTGCGACGTCTACTCCATTGCTTCACCTGGTTTTCTGCGCGAGGCTCGCCGCAGGTCCGGCATGCGGACCATAGTCGAACGAAGACGCCTCAGCTAAAGATCGCCGCTTCATGGCCTTGCGGAAATCACCAAAGTAATGCGGGGAGAGAACTTTTGGTATCCCCCAGGTCGATGGTTGCTCGAAGATAGCCGAAGATTGCAATCCGGAGGAACCAAGGTGGCAAGGCAAGTTCTTAACCGCATTCTCGCAGCGGTGCTGGTGCTGGCGAGTGGATGGGTCGCAACTAGCGCTGTTCCGGCTTGGGGACAGGAAGAAATCAATCGAAAAATTAAAACCAGGGTAGCGCCCCTGTATCCGGATCTGGCGCGGCGCATGAACATCTCCGGCGTAGTCCGGGTGATGATTACGGTCACCAACACCGGGACCGTGAAGGAAGCGAAGCTGGTGGGGGGGCATCCGGTATTGGCGAATGCTGCTTTGGATGCAGTCAAGAAATGGCGTTTCGAGGCGGCGCCGCAGGAGTCCAGCGGCATCGTCGAATTCCGCTTTGACCCGGGGCAATGAGACGGGAGCGTTGGGGAAGGTTGGGGTATGGAGATTAAGAAGAAGCTGTATGTGAGTTTCGGCGTCATTCTGGGCACGGTTCTGCTGCTGCTCGCCATCAACCTGTATGGTGTGCACCGCGAACACGAAACCAAAGCGGCCTCGCAGCGCTCGATCGATATGACCGAGGCGACCTCGCAGGTGCGTTTCCAGATGATGCAGAACCGCTTGCATCTGCAGAACTACCTGCTCAGCGGCGATACCCGCGATGTCGAGAAAATGAACGACGGCGAGCATACCCTGGCCGAAGCATTGAAACGAGCGCAGGAATTGTCGAACTCGCCCCAGCAGCGCGCCAGTCTCGAAAAGGTGCAAGGTCTCGAACAATCCTGGGGCGGTGATTTTGCCACGCCCCTGGTCGAAAAGCGGCGCGCCGTCGATAGCGGCAACGCCACCGTGGCCGAACTGCAGATTTTCTATCTGCAAAAAGATCCGAACTCCTGGGTGTCGCGTTCGAGCGATGTGCTCGATGACGTCGATCGCGAAAATCGCCAGTTGCTGGAACAGCGGCACGCGGATGATCAGTGGGCAACGACCTACACCATTTTGGGCGCGGTGTTGAGCACGATCATGGCGCTGGCCCTTGGCATGGTGATCGCTTACCGTACTGCAGTCGGAATCACTGGGCCGTTGACCCGGCTCATTCACGTAGCCGAGCAGATCGGGCAGTCGGGCGATCTGGAACACACAATTGATGTCCACGGGAAAGACGAAATCGGGCAACTGGCTCGCACCTTCGATTCGATGGTGAAGTACCTGAAGGAAATGGCTGCCGTGTCCGAGGCGATTGCCGGCGGCAATTTGGCCGTCGAAGTTCGACCGCGTTCCGCCAACGATACGCTGGCGAACGCCTTTACCCGCATGGTCGAAGGCCTCCGCGGATTGGTTCGCAACGTCCGCGATGCCGCCTCGCAGGTCGCCAGCGCGTCGACGCAGGTGGCGAGCGCTTCTGATGAGTCGGCGCGCAACAGCCTGCAGACCTCGTCAGCCATCGACGAAGTGACCAGCACGATGCACGAAATGAGCGTCAACGTGCAGAACATGGTCAAGAGCACGCAGACACAGGCTTCCAGCGTGAGCGAGACCTCGGCCTCCATCGACCAGATGGTGACTTCGATCCAGCGCGTGGCCGATACAGCCAAGGTGCTGCTGGATATTTCCAACCGTTCGCGCGAAGAGGTGCACAGCGGCATCGGCACCATGGAGAAAGCGACCGACGGCCTGAACCGCATCAACACCACCATCCGTTCGTCTGGCGAGATTATCGACGCGCTCGGCGGACGCGCGGACGACATCGGCAAGATTGTCGAAGTCATCGACGATCTGGCCGAGCAGACCAACCTTCTCGCCTTGAACGCCGCCATCGAAGCGGCGCGCGCCGGTGAGCACGGCCTGGGATTCGCCGTGGTCGCCGACGAAGTGCGCAAGCTCGCCGAAAAGTCGGCGCAGTCCACCAAGGAAATTTCTGAACTGATCGAGAGCATCCAGAAAGAAGCACGCAAGGCCGTTGACAACATGGAGAAGAGCACGACCATCGTCAACGAAGGGCTCACTCTCGGGCAGGAACTGAACGCAGCATTGCGCAAGATCTCGAACGTAGTCACCGAGGTATACAAGTTTGCGCAGGAAATCGGCGCCGCCACCAACGAACAATCACACGGCTCGGCGCAGATTGCGCGTGCTACGACCCGGTTGAACGAAATTACTCACGAGATCAACTCGGCAGTCGAAGAGCAGGCTTCGGGAGCGCAAGCGGTCGTCCAGGCGATGGAGCGCATGCGCGAACTGGTGCAGTCGTCGACGTCGGGTTCAACCGAACTAGCGGCCTCCTCAGATCAGATGTCGAAGATGTCGCGCGGGCTGCTGGATTCGATGGATCGCTTCGCCCTCAGTTCGCAGGACGGCGGCTCGAAGTATGGCGGCGCGGCACGTGGGGCGTCGGCTGGATCGCGTTAGGGGAATCGCATTCATGAGCCGCGAAACACATATCGTCGGATTCCGCGTGGGGCGCGAGACCTACGGCGTGCCTATCACTTCGCTGCATGAGATCGTCCGCGTGCCCGAGATTACTGCCGTGCCGGATGCGCCTGACTATCTCGAAGGCGTCATCAATCTGCGCGGCAAGATTGTTTCCGTGGTCGATCTGCGCAAGCGCTTTGGACAACCGTCGGTCGGCCTCGACCGCCGCAGCCGCATTCTCGTTGTAGAACATCGCGGCCGGCTGGCGGGCATGATCGTCGACTCGGCCAGTGAAGTACTGAAAATTCCCGAGAGCGAAATCGAAGCCGCCCCGGCGATGATGCAGGAGGGGGGTCTCGATTGCGTCACCGGATTGGGCAAATATCAGGGGCGCCTGATCATTCTGCTCGACATCAGCAAGGTATTGGCGGCGCGCGAGACACCCGATGCGCAAAAAGACGTTCAGAAGGAGCTGCAAAGGGAAATTCCGAAAGAAGCGCAACTCGCGATTCCGGCTTCGACAGCGGCCACTGGAGCGGCTTCGGCCAATCCAGGTGTGAAGACCGCGGCCAAGGCTGCGACCGCAAAGACTGGAGCCGGAACGGGAGCGGCGCCCGGCGCACCGACCAAGACCGCGACGGCCGGCAAGTGACCAGCCATCAACCATGAACATGAACGAGACACCCGCACTCACGGAAGCGGAATTAAAGCTGTTGCAGGCCCTCGTATATCAGGAGTGCGGTATGCACTTCGACGACCGCCGCACACCTTTTCTGCAGGACCGCCTGCAACGGCGGCTCAAGGAGTGCCAGCTCGATTCGTTCTACAGCTACTATCGGCTGCTCACCAGCCACCAGGGCAAACAGGAATTGTCGCGACTCCTCGAAAACCTGACCGTCAACGAGACCAGCTTTTTCCGCAACAAAGCGCAGCTCGATCTGTTCCAGAAGGATGTGTTGGACGAAGTGCTGAAGCGCAAGCAGGACCGCCGCGACTATAGCCTGCGCATCTGGAGTGCTGGCTGCTCCACCGGACAAGAACCCTACACCATCGCGATGCTGGTGGCCGACGCCCTTTCATATTATTACCTGCGCAATCCTCTACCCTTCGAATCGCCGGTGCCGAAGCCGCTCGTCCCGGCGCCGTGGCGAGTCGAGATTCTGGCCAGCGACATCAACTATTCCGTGTTGCGCTCGGCTCAGGAAGGCTCGTACAGCGAACATCAGATGGGGGGCGTCGACTACGGCTATCGTCTGCGTTACTTTGATAAGGTTGGCGACCGTTACGCCGTGAAGAAAAACGTGAAAGAACTGGTGCACTTCGACTTTCACAATCTGAAAACGGAATATCTGCCGCAACGGAACGACATTATTTTCTGCCGCAACGTCATGATGTATTTCGATGAGGCCGAACAAAAGCGCCTGGTAGAGAAGTTTTACCGCTGTCTCAATCCTCAGGGGTTCATGTTCGTCGGCCATGCCGAGAGCCTCCTCGGACTCACCGATAAATTCCAGATGGTGCATCACAACAGCGGCACGGCCTACCAGCGCGTTGAGGTGAAGATGTGAGCGTTCCGCCGGAAGACAGGATGAGCGAACTGCGGCAGCTCTTCTTTGAGAGCGCGGACGAGTTGGTGCAGAAGCTGAATGATGAGGCGCTGCGCCTCGAAAAATCTCCTGGCGACGCCGAGAGTGCGCGATCCCTCCGGCGCACCGTCCACACGCTCAAGGGCGATTCTGCGGCATGCGGTTTCCGCGAACTCAGCGAGCTCTGTCACCAGTTTGAAGATGTGCTGACGCTCGAAAACGTCGGCCAGTTGGCTTCGGTGCCCGAGATTGCCCTACGCGCCGCCGACGTTTTTGCCGCCTTCCTCGAGGCCTACCGCAAAGGAAAAAAGCTTCCGCGAGTTGAATCTCTGCGCGCCGATATCGCCCGGCTCGCTCATCCTGCCCGCGCGGCGAAAGGCAAGGGCAACCTTAAGGGCAAGAAACCATCCAGGAAAGACGCCGTGAAGACCGCTCCCTGGTCGGAGTATGAGCAGTTAGCCATCGCCCAAGCGGCCGCCGAAGGGCACCGGGTGTATCACGTGCTCGTACCGATCGATCCGCAGTGCGCCATGCCGATTGCCGGACGGCAGATGATTCAGTTAGCGCTGACGGGTCTCGGCGAAGTTCTCGCTTTTTATCCAGCCGAAGGTAGTCACGAGCCAGTGACCCGCGTCGAAGCCGCCTTAGCCACGGAAAACTCCGCGGAGCAGATTCGGGCCAAATGCAGCATTCCGACGATCACCGTGCACGCGAGGGTCACCCAGCTGCGGGCCAAAGCCCTTTTGGACACTCTGCCCTTCGTTTCGAACGCCGCGAAAGATCAGCCGCAATCCAACCGTCCCGAACCCGCGTCCTCCGCGTCCGAAAACCCTGGCGCTCCGCAACGACCGCCCGATAGCGATTTCGGTTTAGCGGCCGATGAAGCCGAGGCTTCTGAAGAGCAAGCCGGCGCGGAAAGCGTCCCCGCCCCGGCGGTCGCGAGCGGGCCTGACAACCTTCTGCGTGTCGACGCCGAACGCATCGACAGTGTGCTCAATCTGGTTGGCGAGCTGATTCTCGCGAAGTCGATGCTGCAACAAGCTTTGCTCGAATTTGGAGAGCGCTTCCCGAAAGATGCTCTGAGGGGCAAGTTTTCTGATGCCATGGCCTTTCAGGGCCGCGTTCTAAACGATCTGCAGCATTCGGTAATGAAGATTCGCATGGTGCCAGTCGACCAGTTGTTCCGCCGCTTCCCACGCATCGTGCGCGATGTGGGGCGCCAGTGCGGAAAACAGGTCGAGTTGCTGGTGCGTGGCGGCCAGACCGATCTTGATAAAAGCATTCTTGATGCCATCGCCGAGCCGCTCACCCACTTGGTGCGCAACGCTATTGGCCATGGGCTCGAAAAAGCGGAAGAGCGGGTGCGCGCGGGCAAACGGCCGCAAGGCACGCTGCGTCTGGGCGCCTATCACCAGGGAAATCAGGTGGTGATCGAAGTTTCTGACGACGGAGCCGGCATCGATGTGGATAAGGTTCGCCAGCGCGCGCTTGCACAAGGATTGATCGATACCGAACGCGCTTCCCGCCTCAGTGAGAGCGACACCTTAGACCTGATTCTGCAGCCCGGCTTTTCGACGGCGGAAGAGATTACTGAACTCTCCGGCCGCGGAGTCGGTCTGGACGTCGTCCAGAGCGTGCTCGCTCGGCTCAAAGGAACGATTGAGATTGAAACCGTTCGCGGCCGCGGCACGACCTTCCGTCTCCGCCTGCCGCTCACGCTCGCCATCATTCGAGCTCTCATGTTCCGCGTCGAGCAGCGTCTCTATGCGTTGCCGCTAAACGCGGTGGCCGAGATCGCGCGCACCGTAGAAGACGAAATCCATCAGGTCGAGCACTACGACGTTCTACAACTCCGCAACGACGTCCTGCCCCTCCTGCGTCT